>ENA-UOTX01000284-UOTX01000284.1-compost-metagenome-genome-assembly--contig:-NODE-284-length-56649-cov-12.292495_pt1 | contig 56649 bp, 29 predicted proteins | sample MGYA00238143_ERZ746982 | MGnify/ENA primary metagenome ERZ746982 (study PRJEB28758, sample SAMN06268862) | compost metagenome | isolation source: single cell | place: USA: California, Emeryville, Joint... | reverse complement strand
GACTCTTGTGCAGGTTCTACAGAACCAAATCTCTGTCCAAATGCTGCCGCTGGCTGCTGTGAGAGGAAAGTTACCACTATCATTTGTGTTTCATAATGAAAAGATTTCTCAACTTTTAATATTTATTTAATGTCGCCTTTCATCCTTCGAATAAACACGAGTCGATAGCAAATCAAAAATGATAAAATGTGGTAGCAATTTAGATGGAAATACAGATATGATAGACAGGGATTTCATCTATGATTAAGAAAAAATGAGGAAAAAAATTTGAATCATTCTCAATATTAGGTTGACTTAGATCGAATAAACATGAAAGATGGAAAAATTGTAAAATAGAATAATTGTAAAAATACTTCAACTAATGAGCAATGGTGATATTATTCTCGAGTTGCAAGGAAGATAAATACATCAGATAATTTGATAAAACCTGATTTGAAATATCAGTAGAGAGGTGGCTTTGTTCCTGTTCATCCGAGAAACCAGCTAGCAATATACTTATCTTCTCTCGAAACCTGCGCAATTCAAAGTAATTAATGGGCTTTCAACAAAATTTATAAAGGGGACGAGAGAACGTCGAATAGGCTCAATATACCTCCCTTTCTTCAAATAAATATTGTTGAAGCTCAATAGCGATATAAGATACTTATCGTCCATGGAAGGTGTCTAATATAAGTTTTTCATCACCTAATACTGAAGAACATTACGAATTTAATGCAATTGTGTTTTCAATTCATAATACAGTCTCGGGAATATATTTAATAATTGCTTGGCTCAAGCACTAACAACAAAGAGAGATATGAATCGATATTTCGTATTAGTGCTGTGCTTAGTCTCAGTTGCGGCTCTCCAGAACCCTTTTATTGAATTCTTCCAAAAGAGAAGAGCATCTGGAGATAACTATATCGTTTACCCTGCTTCCAAAGTCTCAAATCCAACTCCAATCTATGATTATCAGCAAATAGTGCAAGAAAACACAGTTGCCAACATCATTATCCTTCAGAATCCTTTGGAAGGTCACTTTTCTGTTCTCCCTCCTACTACAGGTTGTGGTACAAGACAGCGAACTTCTGTAAACAGTGCTGCAAGAGGATGTGTTGCTGCAACAAATGCAGGCTTTTTTGATATGAAAACCGGAGCCTGTATAGGAAACGTTATTTCTAATGGGCAAAGAATTCAAACACCTAATATTCCTCGTGCAAACTTCGGTCTCTTGAAGAACGGATCTTTTGTGATCGGATATCTCGGTGCTGATACACTTACAAAGTCAGACTTCACACAGCTCGTTCAAGGTCAAATAACCTTGGTACGTAATGGAGCTTCCTTTGTTGACCAAAGTGAAGCCATCGAGCAAGTTGGACAAAGCTTTATTCTCCTGAAAGCTCCTCGAGTTGCGATTGGTCATGACAAGGATGGCCGATTAATCATGGTGCAAGTTGATGGTAATGAGGGTAAGAAACTGGGATTCGATCTCTACCAACTTGCCAACTTGATGGTGAAGCTTGGTGCTGTCAACGCCATTAACCTCGACGGAGGTGGCAGTTCAACCATGCTGGTTAACAAGAACCAAGTGAAGACACAATGCACTGACTCTTGTGCAGGTTCTACAGAACCAAATCTCTGTCCAAATGCTGCAGCTGGCTGCTGTGAGAGGAAAGTTACCACCATCATTTGCATTTCTTAAATATCATAAGGGAAAAATTGCCTCAAATCTAAGTCTTTAATGTCGTATTCCATACTCATCATATTACACCGATTATCTATAAGTAACTCTGTCATTTGAGGCACAACCAATTCAACATATATTTGAAAAAATAAATCTGCCTAGCGTCCATCTTCATAAATGAGCCAAAACAAGCCCCACGTATAATACACATCATTTTGTGAGGAAACTCTCCATCAAAGCAAACCCTATTCAAAAATATCACTTCTACTTATTTGTTAGCAATATTCAATACATGAGTCTCAAATTGAAAAATTAATAATTGATAAATTTCGATTTGATGAATATCTCTCCCTTTTGGTGGCAGCAAATTCAAATAATTAGAGTTGGATGAAAGGTATTTTTCATTTTCTTATCAGTAAATTTTTCGACAGCGGTAGAGGTATTCATATTGGCTTAATTGGAATTTAATGTGAAATGAAAGTATCATGTGTATTGGTTTTAAGAAGATTGTAATGGTAATGTTGCTCTATGATTTCAAGAAAAGTTTTATATTTGATTTATGTTTTGCTATTGGAAATCTCATATAATGCTTATCATTCAGAAAAGTCACAAGTATTGATTCAAAAAAGCGATTAATTTGAAATGAAGTTTTTAGAGGTAAATGTTTGATGCCGCATCTGGTAGCAAAATTCAATGCTTTCAGAGTCGACGAGGATATCAAAAACTGCCTGACACTAAATCATTTTGAAAAGATATCGAATACTAAGCTGCTATAACTTATTCATCTAAATTATTTAATAAACACTTATACTAACCAATAATAGACACATCACATAAACACTATACAGATACAGATAAGTTCAAAGTATTTGCCGACCGATTTCGAAATACTATTTCATCATAGAAAAGTTAGGCAGTAGTATCTCCTAAAAAATTGGAGAGGAACCAGTAATTTTCGATGCAGCATAAATGATAGATTAGCAATTTATTTTTCTCGCAAGAGTTTTCCATGATTTACAACCCCAATGATTCCACCCCATATAAAAGAAGATCTAGTCCAGACAAATATTTAGATCTAACAAATATTTTTCTTCAATTGTAATTGCCCTAAACAATTATTTTGCTCCTTGGACTTACAGCAATATAAGAAAAAAAGGAAAAATTGATCCTGTTTCTACTTTAGATAAGCGGAAATAAGTAACTGCTATTGACTCTCTTTCCTGAAGATTGAAACAAAATTTAAAGAAATGCATTCAATTAAACGAGGCACATTAAGACCATTTTTTGAGGATATTATGCTAGTGGTGACAGCAATTTAAGATATTTTTATTTTCTCTCCGAGTTCATTAAAGCTCGTAGAATATATCCTTTCCTAACACGTGCTCACTATTTAAATATTGTGCAACATGAGTTCTTTTTGCCTTGCTGGTTGTATTGATATGACGATGTCTATTATGGTTTGATCCTCTTTTCTCTCAGTTGCAAAAAATCTTTAAGATAACTGGAATTATTTAACTACAAAGAATAAAAATACTTTATAAAAGATAACTGAAAGCATTCGCAGAATGAGCAAGCAGTTCGAAAAACGCAAACAACTCGGTAAATACCTTAGAAGCAGCCACTTTGACCTCGGAAATGACAAAAGTAATCATTTGCTCATTCGATCTTACAATCCTCTGTAGTTGTTGATCCGGAATCTGAGTATATCGAAAGATATAAGGAGTATCCCTTAGAAATGCAAAAAGATTACGGAGAGTCTCTTGGGTTAAAGAAGTCCCATTTCGGCATCGGAGGGCCTGACAACGAGAAGGATCATTACACAAGTATTTATAAAGGAGGTCATACTGCACCTCCAAGAGATGCTGAGCAGGCAAAACTCAACGCTGAAACTATGCGGGACTTGAGAGCTCACCACTTTGTTTATGGTATTTATTGAGAAATTTTCGAACTAAGCGTTTGTCTTGCTTCCTAGGAACTCAAAAGATTGGATTACAAAGTGATTATCAAGAAAATTTTCAGAAGAAAGAGCTCCCTCCACTACATAAAAAAGAACAGCTTGAGCTCAAAGAATCCATCAGAAAACATCACATCCAGTTTGGAAACGATGACGGTAAGGCCATGTACAGCTCTGTTTATGATCAGATCTACAACCATGATATCGACCCTTCAATGTTGAGCCAAGGGCTTTCTAAAAAAGAACTTATGGATAATGTGGTTAATTTGAGAAAGTCGAACATCCCTCTAGGTTTTGACAAAGAAGATCATTATGCGTCTGAAATGCATGGAAATTTTAAGCCTATTCCCGCGAATTACAAAAAAGCTGGCCCACCTATGGACCTTAAGAAAACGCATTTTGTAACAGGAACAGATGAAATGCCGACCGAATCTATGTACCGTCATACATACGTCAAAAAGCCCATTGAAAAGGCCGAGTTGAACAAAGAATTAATCAAAGATCTGAGAACTCATCACTTTGTGCTTGGAAATAAGGAGCCTAATTACGAGTCTGTTGCTTTGGGATCTTATAAAGAACCACCTGAAGGCTCTTTTGCTGACAAAGGGAAAAACCCACTTCTCTGGAGAAGCCACTTGTTTATGGGTGACACGAAATTAGGTTACAACACAACATACAATGACGACCTAAAAGCCAAAGGAAATGCGAAGTTAGGACAAGCCCGTGACCAAAGAGCTGATCGAAGCTCAAGTGTAGTCTTCGGGTACGACAAAGTGAAACCAGAGACAGAGGCAAAATCAAAGTAATTATTAATGACACTATTTACATTGTCTAAAAACATTGTCTTTAGCTATCAAGGCTATCCTGGGTTCCAGAAGACCCAACTTGAAGAGAACCTTCGAAAGGACCTCCGACAGAGTCATTTCAAATTCGATGACCCTAATAATTACGAGAGCTACTCTCATGCAATCCATAAAGACTTGAATGATCAGTCAAAGCAGATAAATAACTTGGGACTTTTCAAGACTCTCGCGAATGATCTGAGAAAGAGCCATTTCGTGCTAGGAAATGATCCAAGAGATCTCAGAAGCGTGCAGCAAGAAACCCATAAGGATATCCATGGAAGAGCATCGGCTCTCAACCCTGAGCTTGCTAAAGACCTCAGAAGACATCATTTCACACTTGGTGAGGGTAAACTAAGAGGAGATACTATATATAGGACAGAATATGTCTGGAAAGAGGCCACAGATGACTAAACGCAAACCACTGCGAATGACCTTTCAACTTGACAAATTTTTGATTTTGAATAATAACGTCATTACTGAAAAAGTTTCAAGAGTCTGTGAGTGGCTTCTTCATACTATTTAGTGCGTTTTTTAGGTCTAGGGTTTGCTATACAGTGTGATTTCTCTCATGGTTCTTTATAAAAATTTGTCTCAGAACAAAAAATGATATAATCGGTTTCGTTTGCAAGTAGCAAAGTAAATTTCGATATTGAAAAAATAGCTCGGTGTCAATCGTAGACCTTGGTCGTTCTAAGAAAAGTAAATACCTTTCAAGTCATACCATAGCAAACGTCAACTTATGCCTATTTTGCGAATATTTGCGTGACACTGAGGTGTGCGTTTGCTCTTAGCTAATGGCTTTATTCTCTCAGGAACTTTCATTACAAAGAAACGAAAAGTGTGGTATAATAAATTGATCAGCTTAATAAATTTGATATTAATATAAGATTCTTCTGGGTAATATCATTTTTCTACTGAATCAAAGCTATTTCAACTTAAATCCAAAAAAATTCCTTATTATGCCAAATTGTTGTTTCTTTACACATCATGACATTTGTAAAAGTTAGGTAATGAGATCAAAGTTCATGAATAGTTCAGAAATATTCAATTATTTAATGAAAATTTCTGGAGTAAACTTCTGCAGATTAGCTGTTACATGCTGTCACAAGTGGCTGCCACATCATGCAAGATATGGTCTTCAAGGAATTTATGGAATTCGGCTCGACTGATTCTTTCTTTTCCTCCTTCCCACAATGGCAACAGTTCGCCATTATATAAGACTCGGACCCAAGGCTCTTCCTCTGGCTGGTCTTGGTGAATTTCGAAAGTGAGATAGGCCGCAAATGGCGGAATATACTTTCTATCATTTAGGAGTTTTTCTATGAAATTGATTTAGTGATTTAAGATATTTCTAAACTCTTACCAATGGGAACCAGAGTTTTCAAAATCGGCACAATATTGGAATCATGCGCACTAAAAATGATCAGTCTTGGACATTCAGAATGAAGATGCTTGTTCTTTTCAGAAATACATTTCATGAAGCTATGAATTTCCGCAAATACTGGACTGTTCGTCAGCTTTTGAATGAGCTCAGGCCCAAATTTGTATTGATATAAGTGCCAAAGATTGAGCTTGTAAAAGAGATTTAACTCTTCCTCGGAATATTTTGGGTTATTTTTCCCGTGTGCTTCATTGCATTTGTATCCATCAAAAATCTTTTTTGCTTGTTTAATAGTCAGCATATCCAGAGTGTATTTATGCCTTCCTCCTTCGTTGACTTTCTCGACAACACCTGGGTACAGATGCTTCTGGAAATATTCTTCCATTTTTATATATTCTTCAGAATGCTTCAGGCTTTGATAGAGTGGGACAATGAAAGGACAGTATTTTTCGTCGTGCGCATGATAGTAGAGATCTCTGACGATCGAAGCATAGTATACATTAATGTCTTTTATATCTTTATTCGGAAACAGTCCTTGGAGCAAATAATATGTACTTTCGTTCGTTCTTAGCTTGACGCTAGATTTCACAAATACTTCGTGCTTGTTGTACTCTCCACCTACAAGCTTATCCTCGTCGATATATTTTTGTCTGAGGTGCTCACCTAACTCTCGCACTTGGCGCTTACCAAGTTCAGTAAGATCGCCAGGTTTTTCTGTGTATTGGTCTGGCTCAAAGAAGAACGAGTTTGGTGTGCGAGCGCCATGCCGGAAGATAACGAAAGTTTGCAGGAGTTTGCTTATTGACACTTGGAGCAGCACGCCATATAATAACGCTACTTTTACCAACATTTCTTGGAATTTTGATATTCGCTAAAACTTTTTTATTATAGACGCTATGATATCAACAGTTTAATTCCATCAGTTATACATAAGTAACATAAATCAACAGCGACCTGCGTTTCTGAAGGATGTTACGGTTTAGGGCGTTTTAGGGTTACGAGAGGAATCTTCACATATTTTTTTTTTCTCTTCATCAAAAAGATGTAACATATTTGAATTTCTGCAGGAAAAAATTTTATGGATTCTAATTCAGTAAAAAAGTATATCGTAAATTAGAAAAAAGAATTTCAGTATCTCAAAATTTTAAAATGCGCTGGAATGAGAGCAAAGCCATTTTGTTAGATTATTTTTGGGTTTATGCGGCTTGATTTATCAAGTAGCTCTGCAGTTTCTCTTTTCAATTTTTCCTAAAAAAAAAAATGAAACTTAAAACAATTTCTCTGTATTTATTTTACGCTCTCTTTTTGGAATTTTTCGAGATAGCTGAGAAAGTCACTGGTCTCTTTGTCAGTAGTTTGTAATTTTGATTTCATTTGACTGTAACTCAAGCGCTTGGAGTCCGGGCTTACTTTCTGATTTGAGCGAACAGTGTTTCGTTTAAGATAATCATAAACTGGCTCTAGCTCTTGAGTTGTTTGGTCTGCTCCATACTCTTTCGACCCTGATCCCAGATAGTGATTTCCATAGAAAGAATTCTCGTTTTGAGACACAAACGAGACCTTAGATTTCGTATCGGAGTGCTGGTTACAAGTTTGAGAGTTCATATTATTCTCGACTAGTATGCCTAAATTTCCGTTTGATCTCATCAATCGTTCAAGGTCTCTGGAGTTGTTCGGAGATAAAGAGCGGTAGTTTTCGGGCGATTTTGGTAAGCTTTTTTCGCCAGATGCAGAAGAAGCCCAATCAAAGGAGATTGATAGTTTTTCGAGCTCTCGAATAAATGCTTTGCCCTGAAAATAAAGGAATAAATGTAAAAATGGTAAAAGATCAATTTGTGAAATGCGAGTACTTCTAAATTGTCAGTAAATTGTATGGATTTTTCTTCAACGTATTTTTTTGTAAGCCTGAAAAAGGTTTTTAGTTTTGTATATTCACTCCTCATTTTCTGAAAATCTTCATTTTTCTTGTCTATGTTGCGAGTTAGTTGACTGATCAGCAGTGTTTTCATCTAAGGCAAGAATCAAATTAGAAGTTGAAATTAGGATGCAGTGTATAAGGGTTACATTTAGATCATTTCTCAAGCTTTCTTCATTCAATTTTGATAGTTTCAATTCAGCTTGCAGTCTATTAATTTCGCTTCTCTCTTTGTAGGCTATGGGTGATTTTCGAGGTTCAATCTTCCTTGAATTCTCGTCGTTTAGAGAAGAAAATGATCTGCTAAAGAAAGTTTGCTGATCCTTTTCAGGAGTCTTAGATGCGAAAAAGGCCTCTCCAACACTCTTGGGAATCAATTTTGTTAATTGCGAAGTCGAAATAGGCCTTCCTCTATTCATAGGAGATCTTTCAGTACTCTGCCTTTCATTTTTCCTAGTTAGAGTGGTTAAATAACAAAGGGATTATAATGTAAGTTTACTTTGCATTTTCTCTGAGACTGTAATAAGGACTTCTTTCTCGTTTGGCAGATTGACTTCTTTGTCTCTGATTCAAAGATGAATCTCTTCTTGTGATTCTTTGCTGCTGATGGCTTTTTGCTATCAACTCGTTTTCTAGCTCAGCCAATCTGCCTGACTATTTCATTGGAAACAAAATAGAAGAAAAGCGAATAACATGTTTTTGTACCACTATCTGTCTATTTAGAGTCGGTAGACTCTCAGGAGGCGATTTGTTAAAAGGGTCAAAGAGCTCTCGATGGTGGACTGCTTGAAGGAGCAATTTTGCGTACAGATTTCTATTTTGCTTCCAAATAAGATTTGTTGTAACTTGACATAGCGCTTTGGTCCATTGTTCGATGCGGACTTTATCATGGCGCTTAAATTCTGTGTAATTTGATTCAATTTCGAGCATTATTTTGACGAATTCCTCATCGCATCTGCTCAGCTGCTGGTCTTTGCTGCAAGAATGTCTGGAGTTATCGCTGAAATATAATTCGCTCATTTTGTGAAAGTATTTTGATTTGTTTTAGTTTCGAAAACTAACTGCTAATTGAACCAATAATTATTTATGCTTTATTTGTTTACTTAGCATTCTTGTTGAACATGAAGAAAATTACTCTCTAAAAAACTGCATATAAATCAATCGATCAAATAATTTTTTCAATTGAATTTTCCTCCCTGAACTAATTCAAATCCCTCTCCTCTGAGATGGTCCTAGTTTATTGAATTTTAAAACATTCTGCTTGATTTAATAGTAAATTCAAAAGAAGTTATGTAGTAGTTACACTGTATTTATCATTAAAAGTTGGCATGAATTCATTATTTTGATTCTCACATCTCAATTTTCTTAGACGATGTTTTTTCATTTATTAAACTCATCTCTTCTCTAAGACTGCTAATCTCGTCTTTAAAGTTCTTCAATTCTGTCACTAGGCTGTTGACAGTATCTCTCATGTCATCATTTTCACTGCGCTTTGTACCATGAGCTTCTTTTCTTCTTTCTAATGACAGCGATCTACCCACAGGCACCCATGAATAATCCTTCATCCTGAACCTTTCATTGACAAAATTCTCCAACCCAGTCATCGAAGTCCTTTTTGTTTTGAATTTGGCTTGAATATATACAATCAGGTAAATGTAGCTCCAATAGTTATGTTCTTTATCAGCGTGCTCATCAAATTTCATATATCTCTCAAATTCGCTGCGTCCCATCCCGCAGATAAAGCAAACATTCTTTGCATCCTCTTCGTTAGCCGTCTTTGTGTCTCTAAGGTCTCCGAAAGCATCGATGATCATACCAAAGATAAGATTTAGCAGAATGGTGATCATCGTGATAAAGAAGGCTAAACTGAACACAACTCTAAGGAAGTATCTCTCAGGGTATTCAGGATTATATGCCTGCAACTGGATCGCGTCAGCTATTCCTCCACCACTCCTTAGTCCAAGATTCAGCACAGCGAGGAAGCATCCTAAAGCGTCTTGGCAGAGAGCGTTTCCAGCTTCGTCCTTAAACTCGTCTTGGAGCATATAGAACCCGATAAAAGTGTATATCAGAGCAAACATGAGAAGCAAAAAGAGAGTCCACAAGAATTGCCTCCAATTTGTTGAAACCGCTTTTATTACCTGTCCTATGGCATCAGATTGAACTGCAATATCTGCGATTAAGATTGCCGAAAAAATGGGAGAAGCAAGAGAGCCTAAGCTCAATCCGAGATATGACATATGCCATAGTAGGGCAGAGGAGAATATGACGAACTTCACATTTTGAATCAAAATTTCTTTCTGAATCTCTGAATAGAAGGGGCTGTATTTGCGTACCAAGGCAAATTCTTCCGATTCTATTCCTTTGAATTTCAGCAACATCAAGCACTCATGCTTATCGAGTTCAGAATAGCGTTCTTCATCCAATTTGCGTTCAATTGTTTGAGGTAAAGCGCCAATCTCCTTTGCAAAAGCATCTGAAAAGCGTTCCCACATTACACTTAGGTATCTTTTTCTTGAGGCCAAAAACCATAGAATAACTAACGCGATCGAGGCTACTATGTTTGTTCTATTTAGCCAGTCTTGGATTTCTTCTCCCCATGAAGGATAGAACTCGTAAACTCCTTCACGGTACCTCAGAGTCATTATATTGTTAGCATTGATCACTAGTGACAGAATATTTGAAAATACTCTCAGATTCTTGTAAAACTGATTAAAATTCAACCCTAAGAATCTACCTCGAGAGTTGTAGTCGAGACGCATTTGCGAGATAAACTCTTCTGAAGCTTCCATTAACGAGGATATTTTAGATTGAGGACTCGATCTGTCAACAGATGAGCTAAAAGCTTGTTTCGAGGATTCCAATAAGTAGTAGCAAACTGGGAGCTTTGGAAACCAGTATTTGATAAGGTCTTTTTGTTTGTCTTCCAAGAGGATTTCGACCCCGCGGATCGTTTCTGTGCTGAAAGAGAAAATTAAAACTTCGAGAGCTTCTTTCCTGTGAGTATCCCGATTCGATTCGTGAATCAAATGCCTTATGTTTTTTTCAAATGTTGCGGAATCTTCCCAGAGATAGCGGAATATTATGTATATACTCGAACCGTCCATTAATATCCCGTCATAATCCTCGTTACTCATAGTGTATATCTTCTGTTGCGTTATCTCGTAAAGGTTGGTTGTAGGAGGATCTTTCAGACTCCAACCGAAAAACTCGAACATGATAGCTTCATAAATATTCAGCAGACCATTGAGATCGAGGTGCTTCTCGACTCTCTGCAGAATTTGAAGATCAGGGTATTCTGCTAAGGTCTTTAAGAACTGTATGACACGACTCTTGAGTGCTTGAAATTCACCGCTATAAGGGTTCGGTGCGAATCCTCGAGGAAGAAGATGTATGGCGCTATTGTAATCCGTCAACAATCGGCACATGTCAAACAAGAGCGTTTTATTTAGTAAGTTCTCCATGTTTTCCCGCACGTCGCCCTGTAAAAATTCAGTTAGTACGTCAAGAATTTTGTCACCAACAGCGTTATTGTAAGCACAATGGACTTTGTGGTACATATTAAACAGAGTCCTGAATTCACAAAGGAAATTGAAAGAGTTTGCTAAGGTTCTCTCTTCTCCTTTTTCATCAATAAAACGCTGATATCTGAAGAAGTCTTGGAGATTTTTGCACTGCTTTTCTGCCAGACCTTGGATAAACGATAAAATCAAGATTAATACTCTTGAGCACTTAAGTTCTTGGGTATTTTTGAAAAGGTCTTCGTTGAAATTTTCTCGTATATTCGCGAACAATTGCTCGTCCACAACAAAAAGAGAGGAATTTTCGTCAGCTCTTGGGCTATCTCTTTGCAGCTCTCCGAAATACTCGAACCCGTATCGAATGCTACTTTGGTAGAGATTTCTGACTCTTATTCTTTCAAATTCCTTGAAAGATTGAGAATGCTTTTCAATTTCGCTCTTCAGCTTTACGATCACTCTATTATCGTAATCCTTGCGGAAAATCTGAAAAAATTCTTCTTGTACTTCAGAGTTTCCGCCATATAGATAAGCAAGCCCCAGCTGAAGGAATTCAATCATAATTTTGCTGCGATTTCGGTCAAGGACAATGTTCACTAGTAGCTCCGTTAGTCCCAGTTCGCGATACAGAGTTTGGATTTTACTCATTTTTTGTAGATCAGCTATATTTACAATCTCCCATGTGTGAACGGGCTCATCAGATGTTGCTGCAGTATTTTCTCTTTCGATGATTTTCCGTAAGAGTTTCATCAAAAAAATCAGTTCTGATGATTTCATACTGTTATATTGAGCCCTAAGGAACATTATAATCTCTCCAATGATCTTTTTAGGGTCAGGCATTGAAGCCAGGGTGTCAGCCAGCTTTCTAATGCTATATTCTTTATATTGTTTACGGTTCCTCAAAAAAGCATCGACTGTCTCATCATATACATGTAGTTCATTAGAAAACTTGATCTTTGTCATCTCTCTAGTTCGGAGTTTTGGGCTCACTTCTCTAATTGATTGTGTGACTGCTAAGATTTGGTCTTTGAACTGCTTGTATTCTGGGAAGAGAGATATCTTCGTTAAATCGTCTTGAATTTTTGAAATCAAGTTCTTCTTGGACAGTAAAGGGATCAAAGTGAGTTTTTGTAGAAGATAAAGGTAGTAGGAGATCAAATTTGAGAATTGAGGGTCCGTGAAATCAATTGTGTCTGTCATGTAATTTGGTTCTTCTATTAGCATTGCGTTCAGAAGGCCGATACAGCCTTCGTATATGTACTCATTCCAAAGATTTATTAGGTCAATGTCTTCAATGTATATCTGAAGTTTCGTGTTAGATAGCTCAAGGTCTTGAAAGACTTCAAGCATATTTTGCATTTGAAGGACCATTGAACACTCACTGAACAAACTTCCTGGCTGAATTCCGAGTTGGTAGTCACTTAATTCTTTATGATCTGAGTTCCAAGACATAAATGCAATAAAGGCGCTGATATCAGCAAAGAGCCGAAACACGAAGCTGATGAAGTTATTAAATTTTTCAAAGGGTTTCAGTTTATATTTCCCACCATACCATCCATAGGTTAGAGTCTTACATACGAGGTTTCTGATCTCAAACTGGAAGAGTAAACTTGGGTTGTTCAGTACGTTGTACCACTGTGTAACCTTGAATTGCCCAAAAATCTTGCCAACTCTCTGACTGTTCTTGAGTATTCTCTCCTTTATTTCCAAACAGGAGCTTAATAGCTCTCGAATACTATAGTAGTGGAAGGGAAGATCAATCGCGCGAGTATCCTTTGCTATAGCCTCTTCACCGGTGTGATGGGTGAGTTCCCAAAGTTCAAAGATATCGAGCCCATTTGAAGGAGAGGTAAGGACCTCAATCATCTGCTTAAACTTTTGAGAGATAATTAAGAACGGATCTTTTCCTCCCACTGCAGTTTTTGAAAACAAATGCAAGGACATCATCATAGTCGTCAAATATGCATTGTTTTCTTCTTCGGAAATTTCCGCAGTGTTAATGTTCAAGAAAGCCGCCCAGGTTATATCATTGAGATATTTCATGGGTAATTTGAGTAATTGGCGATTATCTCTCATCATCTCAGAGAAAAGAATCATGAAATCGCAAGTTTGGTTAGTGAATGCTGGATTATATAAATTTGAGATCATGAACCTCTGTTTTGACAGTGAATTTTGATTTTCGGTATTCTTGTAAATGATGATTTGTAGGATGATAACGGCCTTTCGAATGATAAGTCGGTAGTTTGTTGTTTCATCTTTAACCTTGCTTTCTGTCATTGAGACAGCGATTTCGATGATTTGCAAGAGACTCTTGGGAATATCAATCGCGAGGTAGATCTTTTGATAGATTTTATTGATCGCTTCAGGGTTAAGTTTAAAGGGTTTATCTTTTGTTGGTGTCTTCCATTTCTTGAAACCTTTCAGAAATCTTTCTTCAGAGTCACTATCGAATTTGGGATACCGGAAATGCTTCTTTGTGTTATATATAATAAAGAGCAGCCGGTTTATTTTGATGTCTGTATCTGCAAAAATCTCCTCTATTCTTGCTTCTGGGATAGATTTTCCAAAGCAACCAGGAATTTTAAAAATTCGAGAGTATTCATTAAACACAAGCCGAATCTCCATAAGCTCCAACACATTGCTGAGGTCGCTGGGATCGCTGACAATCGTGCATATTTTCAGCTCGCGATAAACGTGATTTTCAAAAGAAGAGACCCACCGCAACTTACTCACGGCCTGCTGTAAAATAGTTGGGTCTTCTAAACTGAGTAAATTAAATAGCAATGATTCAAGGCTTTTTTGTGAAGAGTGTGCACCTGCATCAGCCGCTGATGATTTAAGGCAATTGCTTGGGTTTTTCCATTTTTCTGAAACTACCCGGGTGATATCAGAGATTACTTTCTGATCAAGTATTCCTTTACTGAGCAGAGGCGATTCTGAAATTAAAGGATCTTGTGTTATGGTTTCATCCATATCAGAAACGGATGTATCTCTCAGCTTTGAGTCAGCGTTGATGGGCTTTTTGATCCTTAATACATTTTGAACTGCTTCCAAAATTTCAATTACAGCATTTTTGACAGAGAAGCTTTCCAAGGTTGATAAGCATTCCAAAGCTTCTCCGACAGCTTCCTTGTTCTCTAGATTAGTGGGATCTTTTGCTACTTCAGTCAAAGTATGTAAAGCTGCTTCATAACGAGTAAGCATGGTCTCTAGAGCAGCATTTTTCTGAGTCAGAAGTGGCGATTTTCCTTGATTGATTTCTAAGTCGAATAACTCCTTTGATTTTCTTACTTCTCCTTCGACATTCATTTCCCCGATTGCTTCCCATTCGATGTCTGTTATTAATCGATCCGCAGACTCCTTAATGCATCGTGACGTTTCAGTTATTTGAGTAATTGTAGCATTCTCATCTGAAATAAGTGTGATTTTCTTCGGAAAATTTTGTAAGGGAGGCTTTACATACTGAGAATGAATGTTCGACTTTATCGTCTCAATAAGATGCGATAATGGTGGAAAAACCAGCGCCAATTTCTGAGCGGCAGCTTGAAGAAGATGTGAGGGATAGTGTTTCATGACAATAAGTGAGAACAGCATATCATCATGATGGCTGAGTGTATCTATCAGGTTAAAAGCTTTATTTAGATAGGAAGCTAACACCTCTACTTGCGAGTCTTTATTTGTAATGGAACCAGAGACTTTCAGCTTTCCTTGAAGATGAGAGGCTCCATAGGCGAAGAATAACTCAACGAGGTTATATTCATATTTCAAGTCAGGATTTCCAGAATAGCAAGTAAACTTTACGATTATCTCATCTTCTTGTTCGATGAGTTCAGGGAAAACATGTAGCAAGTTCTTCTCATTAATCAGGAATTTTCGAACGAACTCCACAATAATCCTGTTGTTAAGATTAGGTGCCTTACTTCTTGAGTGAATATCTAGCAATTGGATGTAAGTTGCTTTGTAATCCTCTTCCAATTGAATTGCCTCAAATATCTTCGTTTGATAGTGATTCAGTTGATTCAGCGTTGTTGGATCATCATCTGATAGGAATGTTTTGCAGCATGAAAGAATTCTGTCTCGAACGTTGGAAAAGTTTGCCAAAGGAAATAACGAATAGAGCCCCTTGTTTGGCTTGTTCAAACAAATGTGGAGATATATTTGAACATATTGACAATTGTATAGTAAATTCAATTCATTCTTCTTTGTAACTGCCATAAGAAGCTCGACAAGAGCATTGACTAGCTTTTCAAAGCTCTCGAGATCGAAATCTTGAAAATCTTCATAGTCATCGTAGCGAGTACGGATCTCTTTTATGAGCGTGGAGATTCGTTTTCCACAGATGAACTGGTGGAGAATGAGGTTAACCAACTCCAAGATTCTGAATTCGCGGACGACCCATTGCTTGATTTTGTCAAGAGTGTGAGTTGCTTGGAAGCTCGCTCCTTCAAGAGGGAGCTCCTCTGACTTTGAAGTAGCCCCTTCGGTAATGAAATCATTAATGTACCCGCAGAGAAGATTCATCTGTTCAGCCAGGCTGCTAAGAGACTCCCTTCCAATTTTATCCGAAATATCCTCTTCGATCTCCTCTTGCAATGCTTTTGCCAACTTTCTTCTTCTTTTCTTCCTCTGTTCGCTTCGAGTACCGATTTTTCTTAGTGAGTCTTTATGTTTTCTTGGGTTGGCGAAATGACTCAACAAAGGTCTCCTTTTTAAGCTTGAGGCTGATTCTGGAGTTTGTCTCTCGTCATCCAAGTCCTGATGATATTGCGAAAATTTCAAGAGATTTAAAAAACTGAACTCTTTATCTCGGTTTTTGCCATGTGAGCCTGGCGTTGACATAGTCTTCTGAATATTTGCATCTGCAAGGTGATCTGATGCCGCCACGTCAGGCTTGATCTTCATAAATTTATGGACTAGATTATCGAGCTTATCGGAGCCTTTTTTACTTCGTGAACCGTATCGAGAGTATCGAGATCGAGCCGTTCTTTCTGGAGAGTGCGACTCAGAACCATTTATATTGTGCTTTTTCTTTTCTTCATAATCAGATATTTGTTTTCGATCGTATGGAGTCTTGAAATCGCTGCAGAAATGAATGAACAAAGAGAATTTATTGGCCAGACTCTCAGCTTTGAGAATATAGTTCATTTGCTGAGGAGGGACCACTGAGTACTTCAAGGCCGACCGAAGGATATCCAGTTTTTCCTGAGCAGCAATATTGTAGTAGCTAGGCCTCAGTTTATCTATTAAATAGTCTTCAGGCACGTGATTCTTCATTTCGCTCTTAAACTCTTGATGCTTTTTACTAGTCACATTAGGTGTGTCTTCCAGCGTAATGAATCTCGATAAATTTTTTCCTACATACCTAACACGGAAAACTCCGCTTTTATGAACTTGATCGAAACCTTCGTATGTATCTGCAACGATTTGAATATAAGGTAAGACCTCTTCAGGAATAAGATCAAGGTCAGAAATTTCGATTAGCTTAAACTGAACGTTCTGGAGCTTTTGGTTTTCTTCGTCTTTCATTTCTTCTTTGTGAGAGAAGAGAGCAAGGTATTTTCCGGTAGCGAAATGACGTAGTAAATATAGTTCGTTTTTTTTGTTCCCGAAAGCAGTGGCCTCAATCTTAGCTGAATGTACCGTCTTTACTATCTCTTCTCGAGGGAGGTCTCTTGGGTTATTTGGTATCCTTATTATTTGAAAGATAGTGTTTACAAGTTGGTAACGGTATTCCGCAGATTCGAACGACTCGAACCAAATTCTGGTGCGATTTTGATCGTTGAGATCATGGATTGTGAAGTAATATTTATCATGAAAGATTCTGATATAATCTCCAGTCTTCAGGAAATCACTTTGCACAGAATGATGGTAGTTTACAAGAGTAGCTGTTTTGCTTGCCAGAGAGCATCCCACAACTTTGCTTGTTTTGTTTTCAATATATGGCTCTGGTCTCCTTTGGGGAAAAGCTGGGAAATGGCCAGTATCAACCAAGGAATTGCTATTTAAGTCCAAACTGGTATATAGTGGAGCAACCTCAGCAAAATGGAGGTAGTTATTTAGTCGAATAGTCGATATGAGTACTGGTTCTCCATAGAGTACTTCCTCTCCAAACGACCGATGTGCAAGCGATGGCAGGAATCCAAAGTACATTTCTGAGCTAGGAGAGTGAGTCAGCTTTATCTTTTGGCAATGGCCTGCAAACGGGTGAGTTTTAGAACTGCTTTCGAGAAACATGCCGTTCTCTACGTGTCGAAGAGTAAATTTTCCCCCATAAAAAACTGGATGGCCAAATGACTCAGAAATTTCTTTTTGATTGAGAAACTCGACTTTTTCGGCCCGTTCTGCTTCTCGCAATTTCTCGAACTTGAGCTCATCACCAAAAAAATGCGTGCCAGCTTTGTTGTCAGGATTCAAAAACTTGAGGAAATTAAATTGTGTCTCAGTCATTTTTATATCAGGATCTTTAGCGATATGCTGACTGGGAAATATTTGAAAAAGACAGCTTCGGAAGCTACGCAAGCCCAGGTTTATTTCTTCTCCAGCCCAGATATTTCCAGAGTAGAATCCATTTGCTGTAATCGTGAAAGAGCTGTTGGAGCTGTCGGAATGATTTAATTTGACAAATATGTAGTCGCCATATCTGATCGCATTTTTTTTTGTATTCATGGGTTGGCTAGTTAGTGAATTTTAAGAAGATATGATATTTGATTCGTAATTTGGAGTCTCAAATTTAAGTGATTTCGAAAAACCGTAAGTTCCAAAATTCGTTACTTTCAAAGGCCTGATGGCTTGTAAATTATTTCTCTTTTCTCGAAGTAGAAAAATAAAAGAAAGAATCAAAAATATAAATTCGGAAGTTCGCACTCAGATCTATTCTGCTTGAGGCGGCTTGAGGACGTTTCGTTTTTGTTTTTTCTCATGATCTGAAAAAGGAGCATAGATTGTGATTATTCAAGAGAACCTGGAGGTGTACCAATGATTTTTTGAGCAATTCAATGAAATACATATCACTGGTGTAACTGGAATGAAAACCTCATATTCATGCTCAGAAAACTCGATAACGAGCACATTTTTAATACTTATGATTTGCTGAAACTTTTTTTTGTGTGCTCAGAAAATCGAATTTGTAGGATACACTTCGGTGTCATTAGATTATTATTATAGGAGCAACACGAGTGTTAGACCTAAGCGATCTGATCACATAGAATCAATTCTCAGCGAAAATTTCAGACTTACTTGTCAATAAAGGACAATAAGAAAAGTAAGAAGACTGGACCCTTTTTCCTCCGAAAACAATACAGGAAATTAATTTCTTAAGAGACAAAAGCCTATTTAGTGGCATGATAACATCTGATCGTTCTTTTTCGGTCTTTGGAACAACTCACTCGGAATGTTTCTAAGTCTTCGATTTGTAAGCCTTCTCTCTTTTTGATCTCCTCAATAAAAAACAATGGGTATATTTTGTATTTTCACATGGGTGCATTATATTTTGAAATCTGGTTTCAGCACCAAGTTTTAATTGTTGGACATATTTCCGAAGATTAATATACAAAATGCGCTATTGGGAATATTCTAAGTATACTTTTTTCTTTACAGCATCAATACGCCTGTTCTATTTTAATTTCGTTTTCCTAAATTGCGCAATATTCGAAACTAATTTGCTGACTATAGACCCTCAAAACCTAGAGAGCAATGATGATATAATACTAATATAAATGTGTCTGCTTAGCCACGATAAAGACAAAAAGTACTTCTTGAATAGCATTTTTTTGCCGTTGAGATGGCTTTATCTCTAAATTTTATTTCTAACTGTTTAAAGAATCCAATTAAGCATTCTTTTTTGTCTTTTAAAGAAAATATCTTTCATATAATCAAAACTAAAAAAAATTGCGGAATTTATTGAACAAGAAAGATGTTTTGGGGTGCTGTTGTTAAGCCAAACGAGCCAGTCAAGCTTGTTGACACCGCTGATAGCGATATTTTGAGACTTTCCACTGCTGTTCTTGGAACTCAAGGAAGTAATAACATAGATCTTTCCATTCATTGAATTCTTATTTAACTTTCTAATTTTCACAGACACTGGAAAAACTACTTTGTATGCCGAAGTTGAAGGAAAGAAACACATCCTTGCTCATTTGGTTGCTGACAGAACCGAGCAAGTTTCTTTCGACCTCTATTTTAGAATTGATCAAGATGTTACCTTCTCAGTTCAAGGCAAAGGTGAAGTCCACTTGGGAGGGTATAAACATTCTCTTCTTTAGCCCACTAACAATAATGATGTAGATATTTCGAACCTGAAGTTGATGAATATGATGATGAAGACGAAGAAGATGATTTTAGAGCTCTTAGAGGCAAGGGTGGTCTTGAAGATGATGAAGACGACGAAGATGAAGATGACGAAGATGATGAAGATGTCAAGCCAGCCGCAAAGAACCAAAAAGGCCCTCTTTTCGGTCAAAACGGCCCAAAGCAGACCCAACCTGCCCAAAACAAACCACAACAACAACCACAAAAGGGCAAACCAGAACAACCAAAGCAACAACAACAGGTAGCTGCCAAGCAACAATCACCAAAATTGGCCGCTGCCACCCAATCTCCAAAGACCGGTGCTGCCAATGCTCAACAGAAGCCACAACAGCAACAACAAAAGAATCAACCAGCCAAGAAGCCAGCCGGCAAATCCCTTGAAAATCTCGAAGATGATGACGATGATGAGGACGATTTCGAAGATCTCGACAGCGACGATCTCGATGGTAAATGAATAGCTCCATAAAGCTATTAACTCTTTCTTTCTTTAGATTTGGACGACGATGATGAAGATGATGACGACGACGAAGACGTCGCCGCTCCTCAAAAGCCAAAGGGCGGCCCTGGCAACCAACCACAAAAGAAGGTTAAGGGACCAGAAGGAAAGCCAATTCCAAATGTTAACCAAGCTATGAAAGGTGGAAAGCCACAACAAGGTGGAAAACCACAACAAGGTGGAAAGCCACAACAACAAGGTGGAAAGCCTCAACAAGGAGGAAACAAACCACAACAACAACAAGGCCAAAAAGCTGGAGGAAAACCTGGCCAAAACCCAGGCAAGAAAGGTGGAAACAAATAATTTGATCAATTTTTAGTTCTTTAAAGCATGCTGATACGCACACTTTTTGATTGAATGTATGCTTGTTTCATATGTAGTTCGGATTGTAGTAGGCTGCTTTCTGAAAACTTATAAGAGACAAAAAAGTATTAGTAGCGAGTAGGAAAATGATCTGCAAAACGTATAAATCTAAATTTTCTTGAAACAAGTGGTATTATTTTCAAGCTGGTTTAGTTAGAAAATAGAACAAGAAGGTTGGATCGCTCTCGAACTAACTAAATTACCTTCGGATAATTAATTTTGTATTTTCTGACTTCACACTGTTATCATCAGAACGAAATTAATAATTCATTTCAGGTATTTTATTATTTTTCTTTAGAAAGATACTGAGATTGTGGGCAGCATATACGCCTTTAAAACAATTTACAAGCAGTTCGAGAGAACATCGACAATGATGATTTGAAAACAATACCATTTTTAGGAGTAGCCAGAGACTCAGCCCCTCCTTGCAACATCAAATTTACCTCAATACTAAAACAATGAACCTCGAAAGATATTGGCGTAGATAGGAAAAAAGTATTGGTTTATGCGATGCTTCTCAGGAAACTTAGAAAGAAAATTGTTGTTCAGAAGAGATCTTTGTTTTCAGAAAATTTTTTTTTGGTAACTAGGAGATATCCTTAAAAAAATCAGAGTAAAACAAGTGTACTGGTTCAACTCGCAGAATCAACAAAGAAATTAACAATTTGAATACACGACAACAACTAGAGATGATTGAGATATTCAAGATAGATAGAGAATGACATATCAATTAATCAAATAGGAAACTTTAAGATTTCTTTTTCTCGAGAAAAATCATAAAGACACAGCTACAAATGCTGCTAGCACCAAGAACACTTAACAAATCTAAAGGGCGATTTGATAGAATATCGATAATGAATGAAAACAATATTTGAGAGTAGCCGAGAATTGAGCTTTTTCCGGCTGCACTGAATTTAAGTCCTCTTGTTGTTAATGACTGAGACGCAGTCATCAGAACAACCATAATTAGTAGGTAAGCTATATCCCTCATCGTAGGTGTTGTTACTCCTTGTGAGAAAATGAAAACAGGAGTCACTAGAGCCGAGACAGTGCAGGTATAATGGACTGTAGTTTGACCATGGCATTTATTTCTCAGGTCTCGGACCAAACTGTATACTGCTCCAGATATCACTGCAACTAACAAACAACATATTCCTCCTAAAAATTTATTTTGATCACCTGAGTCAGCAACAACACTTGAACCAAAAAGAAATGGTGGTTTCACGACTAACAGCACTCCGAAGAGGCTCATGACCATTGTTATCCCTTGAGTAATGTCGAATTTTTCTTTAAGATAATACATAGCAAAAAGCCCTGAAAAGACAGGTCCTGTTTGAATGAGAGTCACTGCTTCAGATAGAGGCATGTTCTGGATGCCATACATCCAGAGAGAGTTTCCGAAAAACGAGATTAAGCCTCTTGAAATTAATTTTTTATTTGTCGAGGGTGTTTTGGTATAGAATTCGATGTTTTGGGTAGAATTGACGAACCAGCTCATCACAAAGGCGCAGATTCCTCTACTGTAAACCAATTGGTACACGGGCAGAGTATTGAGTTTTTGAATGAATAATGCTCCCAATGAAGCAGTCAGATGGGCGAGCATGAGATAGAAATAGCCTACTTTTGGCCCACCTGAATTTTCGAACTCATTAATTTTCGCAACCGCACGACGCCAATATCCCACGGGTTCTTGTATAAGCTGATCGCGCACCGATACTTTTTGATCGCACTCCTTAGCCATGCTGATTATTTTTAGAATATTTTTATTACTTTATGAATGAAAACCTGATTTAGTTTTTTTCCGAAATTTTCGAAAATCTTAAAATCTTGCAGTGGACGTAGGTGAGCAATCAAACTCCAAACCGATATGAGAAATTATAGCTCTATCTACCTGAGGGAGAGGATTTGGAAAAATTATTTGGTTCTAGATTTTTGGTTGAAAATAGAAAATTTTTTGTGATCGGAAAGATGCAATCTCATTTCCTATAACTAAGTTACCGCTATCTATCAGACAACGGCAAATTTTCATATACACATTCCCGATATCATTGCTATTTTCGCCATCGTAACTTAGAATATAGTCTGTTTAACCTTTCTTTTTTTCATAAAAAAGCACGATCACACTGCTACATATGCTAGCAGCCCCAAGTATGCTAAATAGGTCCAAGGGATGGTTCGAGATAATATCGATAATGAATGAAAACAGAATTTGAGAGTAGCCAAGAATCGAACTCTTTCCTGCAGTACTAAATCTCAGTCCTCTTGTAAGCAAGCTCTGAGCAGCTGTCAGCAGGAGAGCCATTACCATAAGATAGATACAATCTTGCATCGTTGGTATCGTTACCCCTTGGAGTAAAATCAAGACTGGAGTCACCAAACTCATAGCAACAGCAATGTAATGAACGGTAGTCTGACCATGACATTCATTTCTTAGGTCTCTTACAATAATATAAGCACCCCCATAGTTTACAGCAGTCAATAAACAGCAAATTCCTCCGAGGAACCTATTTTTATCGACATCATTAACGATATTGTCTGAACCAAAAAGGAAAGGTGGTTTCAGAACTAGCAATGAGCCCAAAAGACTCATTACAACGGTTATTCCTTGCGTGAGGTCGAATTTTTCGTTGAGAAAATATATAGCGAAAAGACCTGTGAAGACTGGTCCAGTTTGAAAAAGTGTTATTGCTTCAGACAAAGGTAGATTCTGTAGGCCGTACACCCAAACAACGAATCCAAATAATGAGTTTAACCCTCTCAAAAATAGTTTGCGATTTGTGGCTGGTACTTTTGAGTAGAGCTCAATTTTTTGGGATGAGCAAGCCATCCAATTCACCACGAAGAGTATGATACCTCTGAAATAAACCAATTGATACGAGGGTATCCTATTCAGTTTTTGGATAAACATTGATCCCAATGGAGAGAGGAAATGAGAGAAAAGAATATAGAAATATCCTATTTTAGTGTCTCCTGACAGCTCAAGTTTGTTTATATACTCAGTAGTGCGCCGCCAACATCCAACAGGCCCTTCTTTATCCTCTTCAGTGGCCGGAAGTATTTGGTTACGCTCTCTATTCATGTTGGCACTCTGCAAATTATTACAAATAAATCATGAGCAAATAAACACTGTTGCAATTTAGAAGTCATTTAGTTTCATGAAAACTGAAAACAAAAAATTATTACGGTTGCATATTCTACAAGCAGCAAGAGATAATGAGGAAAATTGCTTTTCAGAAACTCTCGAAAGGCCGATGGGAATATCCAGATTAAAGATATCTCGTATTTCAAGGAAATTCTTGTGATATGATGATATTTTGAATGTGAACATGAGGTATCAATAGCATGAATAAATGAAGGTTTCTCAGTATTGACAGGTTGAAGATTTGAAAGACAGCTGAATAGAGATTAAGAACATAAGAAATTTCGAATCAAACAGTCAAACTTTCCAAATTTTCTACTTCTTTTTTTCAAAAAAGATGATGAACATACAACTGAAGATACAACCCGCTCCAATGATGCTCAAGAAGTCCAAGGTATTACCAGAAAGAACATCGATAATGAAAGAAAACAGAATTTGAGAGTAGCCGAGAATTGAGCTCTTTCCTGCAGTACTAAATTTAACTGCTCGTGTAGTCAGCATCTGTGAAACTCCCATCAAGACCCCCATTAGCAGGATAAATACATACTGTTGCATCGTTGGCATGGCAACTCCTTGGAATAAAATAGGCACTGGAGTGGCCAACGTCGTCACAACAGCGGTATAATGCACTGTAGTTTGACTGTGACAATGATTTCTCAGGTTTCTCAGCAAATTGATAATACCAGCGGCCATCAGTGCAGTAACCAAACTACACATTCCTCCGAAAAATCGATTTTGGTCTTCGTTATTTACAACTGTACTGTCTGAACCGAATAGGAACGGTGGTTTTAGGACCAATAAAGTCCCCAAGAGACTCATAATCATTGTTATCCCTTGAGTGGAGTCGAATTTTTCTTTGAGAAAGTACATCGCAAAAAGATTTGCGAATACTGGCGCAGTTTGGAAAAGTGTCGTTGCTTCGGACAAAGAGAGATTGTTCAGACCAACGACTGCGAGTCCGAAAGACACTAACGAGGCAAGTCCTCTTGACAACAGCTTCATATTGGTAGATGGTGACTTCGTGTAAAATTCGATGTTTTGAGTAGAACAGATGATCCAGTTTATCGAAAAGAGAATAATTCCTCGGAAAAATAGTAATTGATAGAGAGGTATCCCGTTTAGCTGCTGTATACACCAAGATGAAAGAGGAGAAATAAAATTTGCCAAGAGTAGATAGAAATAGCCTATTTTTGGACCTCCAGAACTTTCTAACTCTTTTATATGCCCAATAATGCGACTCCAATAGCCAGTAGCTCTTTGCTTAGTATTGTTATCGATTGAAAGAACTCTCTCATTACCTTTATTCATTTTGTCTCCTTTTCAATCTCAAACCAATCTTTAATTTGAAGCCTGAATTTTATATTAAAAACAACGATCTATATAAAATATTTGCAATGAGTAAATTTCTTATTGAGCGATGATTATAAGCGAAATGAAGAGTGATGTAATTGAAGATATTCACTCCTTAAGTTCTTAGAAATAAGCTAAGAGAAAGGCATATTCCCTCCCTTCAAATGAAAAGTTATTAGGCAAATTTATTCAATTATTGAAAAAAATAAAGTAAAATAAAAATATGTGCATATATACACCCACCCACTTAAATAGAGGGTCCAAAGCATTCAGAAAAAAAACAAAAAAAGAATTTCGTGTTTTTAGTTCTTCTTCTCGAATAAGATTGCAAACACACAACTAAATATACAGCCCGCACCAATGACACTCCAAATGTCCAAAGGATGGTTAGAGAGAATATCTATGATAAATGAAAACAATATTTGAGAGTAGCCAAGAATTGATCCTTTTCCTGCCGGACTGAATTTTAGTCCTCTTGTAGTTAGTATCTGAGAAGCTGCCATCAGAAAAGCCATTAACATGAGATAAATATATTGCTCTAGCGTTGGTGTTGCTGCTCCCTGAAACACAATCAGCAATGGAGCTATCAAGGCAGTTACAGCTGCAGTATATTGCACAGTAGTTTGACTATGGCAGTGGTTTCTTAAATCTCTCATTAAATTGTAAGTAGCCGAATATGTAATCGCAGTCAGCAAGCAGCAAATCCCTCCAAAATATCTATTTTGGTCTTCGTTATTTACTACTGTATTGCCTGAACTGAATAGAAACGGCGGCTTTAGAACCAGCAGAGTCCCCAAGAGACTCATCGTTATTGTTATCCCTTGAGTGGTGTCGAATTTTTCTTTGAGAAAGTACATTGCAAAAAGACTCGTAAAGACTGGTACTGTTTGGAATAGAGTTATTGCCTCCGATAAAGCCAAATTATGGAGACCATAAATCGAAAGTCCAAATTGAACTAACGAACCTAAACCTCTGAAAAACAGTTTTTTATTTGTTGATGGTGATTTGATATAGAATTCGATATTCTGCTTTGAGCAAATCATCCAGCTTACGATAAAGAGGATAATTCCTCTGAAAAAAAGTATTTGGGATACAGGTATTTCATGAAGTTGTTGAACGCACCACGATGCCAATGGAGCAGTCAAATGGGAAAGAAGAATGTAGAAATATCCTATTTTTGGGCCACCTGAAACTTCGAGTTCATTTAAATACACAACAGCGCGGCTCCAGCATCCGATAGACCCTTGCTTCGATTGCTCAATCATCAGATGTCCTTGTTTACAATTCCATAAAATGTTTTTAGCTCTTCAAAATTTTTATCTCAGAAAAATATCTTTTTTGATTTGTGAGACAAATAAGCCTCGAGTATTCTTTTGAATCTGTTCTATCACTATTTCACTGTTCTTCAACTTCTCTTGTCAACTGCCAATCCCTCTCAATCTCAGCGAGACAACGGAGAATAATATCCAAAGCACCTTACATAGTTGCTGATCCTATTTCTATGCTATCCTTCATGAAGCCACAGGTTCACATGTATTTTTGATTCAATATTATCATTAAAGGTGTTCTTTATATTTTGATTCAAAAGAAGCAGGCAATGTTGTTATAAATTCTCATTGTGTGAAACGAAAAGATTATATTTGATTTGATGAAGCATGTTATAACTTTTCTCAATCTGTTTTTCTTTTTTGATTTTTTGATAAAGGCATTTAAAACAAGTTCATCTCTTTTTTATTCCTACTCTAACTCTTTTTCAAATTCGATAGCCAATACATTGCAGCAATCAGAATAAAATAAGGAATCAACATTGAGAACTGGAAATACCTTTACTGCTTGGATTTGACTGTTAAAAACTCATACTCATTACTATTTGATTGAAAATATGCAATATGGGCTCTAATATCACTTCCAAATTTACCTTTACCGTTTCTGAATAGACTATAAAAATTCACTTTCAAATTTATATAAATTGAATTATAAAAAAATTTCTGGCTTTATATCTTAAGAGACCAACTACTAGTAATTAGTAGTGAAATTCTTCAAGCTTGATTCTCTATAGAAGAGTAACTTGCTATAACTCATGAAATTTGACGATTTTTGTATGCCTATTGTAGCCTACTTTATCTGAATTTACTACTCTAATGAGGGTTTCAGTACTTTGCACATATCAAAGATAGTTACTCAACTAGAGTACTTGAACTTGAATTTCAAAGACAATTTACTTCAATCATGTAAAAGGAATCGATCATTTTTAGAAATGCTTGGGCCTAATATCGGCTTTATTTGGGATTGCGTCATCTGCAAAGATTCGATGTAAAGTGAAGAAACCTAGTCCAGAATCTAACCTAATTAGATAAAATGTATGCGTTTTCATGAGTAAGAACATGTTAAAGATGATTATGATATTTAATTTTTCGAAAGGAGGTACCTCCTTTCATTACGTTTATTCGGATCAATTACATCCTAGTACAACATATATCTCAAAGTAGATTAGAAACCTAGTTCTTTCCTCGTTTATCTTTGAATTTTATCTTTTTTTGTTTGCAAAGAGTTAAGGCAGAAAATGATCTTACAGATTAGAGCCACTAATGCTTATTAAATGTCATGAATGAGAAGCTAGTTGAAGCACCAAACTTATTAGCAATAATTTAAAAAAATTTTTCTCTCTCTCTCAACCGACCAGTTGTCGATGTTGATATTCTACAGAAGAGTTGATTCGCTGATTCTTAATTTATGACCAGATTTGTTTAACAAGGTTTACAATTACAATTATTTAGCTACAAATGGAACCCTCTAAACCAGAAAAGTTTCAGCTTGAAAAGGCGAAAGAATCTCTCGAAGAGCTTCAAGATCGATATCTTAAACAAAAAGCTGAAGATCTCCCATTTGATGTCGAGGCTTGGTATCCAATTCTTTCCCACCTGACCGCACCAACCGTTTTCTTGGATCTCACAGAAGAAGAAGCAACCGCAATACAATGCTACTACGAAACGAGATTCAAAGCTAAAGATCTTTTGACTAAACATCATATCACCACGCTTCGAGAACTTGAAAAGAAAATCGAGACTTCTGCTAAAGTTTCCTTCGGCTCCGATCCTTTCTTTGTGAGACTTAGCACGAGAAGCCCGAAAGATGGAGCCTCAATAAACAACGACGAATATGAATCCATCATTGAGGAACTCCGCGATCAGTTAAGGGAAGAGTGGGACTGCGAGAATTGGCCGATAAAGATCGACCCTTTGTACGCAGAGTACAATATTAAGATGGCTGCCATCTTTAAACTCAGCACTCAGATTCTGCGATGTACCACCGGCGCTGAAGCAATGAATTTAGTGCTTACTTCTGCACGTGTGTACCAAGATCTCAAGTGTGCTTTAGTATGTGCAGAAGCTGAACAGACTCGTGAAGGATTGAAGCCAGATTGGAAAACGAAGGTATTCTCAGGAAATGGGAGACAAGACTTGACGATTTTATGGAATTTCGATGCTTTGTAAAAATCAACAAAATGACTGCAATCTCCCAATATAACCAATATGTTATGATTGGTTCACTATTGAAACAAGAGGTCCAAGAGACAATCAGAAAAAAGCTGATAAACTTTTGGATGAAAGAAGTTCGAGATCTGTTGAAAGAAAAAAAGGATTATGTAATCGATATGGCAATTTTGAAGGATAATTCTGTCTTCGTCATTGAGCTGAATCCGTTCTCACAAATCACAAATGCTTGTCTCTATAGCTGGCTTTATGATGATGCCCTCTTATCAGGCGATTTGATCAAAGAGAGCGATGACACTTACTTGGACAAGGTCCCTCTCCGAATACTGAGCGAAATTTCACCTCACATCGAATTATACATGGAACGAGTCAATGATGAGATCCAAAGGGAAATGGACGAGCCACCTTATTATCTGCTGTTTGATAAAGTCCTATCAAAGGAGACTGCGACTGAAGATCAAGAAAAAGTTGTTTCTAAGAAAGATGGAGAAGCGGATCAGGATGGTGAGCGAATGAAATTTTTCATAACTTAGTTCACAGTTTCTTTATCGCGATTTAACAGCTAGGATTTGTTCCGAGCTTTACAGTCTATTACAAAACAATTTTTTAGTTTTATCGAAGATACCACATGACTATCTGAGATCGAATGTAGCCTGTTCCTCATAATATTCTGATGTGAGTAGAAAAGTTGCTAACTCTGCTAAATAAGGGTCATTGCAATTGCAAGTATATATATTTATTCAAGTATTTTTCAAAAATCTGAATAATAGGTACATCAGTGGAATTCACAGAGATTGAATTACCAGATAGTAAATTTGAATTAACGATTTAAATTTTTCAAAAAAGATAAATATTAATGCTCGAAGTCTATCCTTTAGTCACAACAGCAACCCTATCAACAGTTATCATAACGATTGGGCTCCTTGCTTTCAGGTGGATATGGCTTTCAAAATATCCAGCTGAAATTCCAAATCCTGATAAAGGACCTGGTCTAAATCGGCCATTAGCAGCAAAAAATTTAACAGAATTCCTTCGAAGGTTTGTGCCTATCTGGTGGAACTTCGATGAAAATTACTGGCTGGAAAATCTCGGACTTGACGGCTACTCTTATGTGTATTATCAACGCAGTATCTTACGGATGCTTCTTGCATTCGGACTGTTTTTATGTGCAGTTTACGTGCCATTCCATTCGTTCTTTGACAGTATGAAAACAGATCCCAAACGCAAAAAGTATCTCAACGTGGAGGAAATCGATTCAATTTCCCACTGTATTTTCTGCTATTTCTTCTGTCTCTTCGCTGCATATACCATGTTCAGCATTAGAAGACACTTGAGGAGGCAGAGTGTCAAATTAAATCAAATGGAATTTGACAAGAACAATCCAAATACATTTGAACTACGTTCACTGAGACTAAAAAGTCTGCATATAAAAGGATGCTTCCCTGAGGATCGAAGAGGTGAGCTCCTTCAAGAAGAAATTGGAAGATACCTTGAGATGGCTGGAGGAAGAATTGTGTCCTTGATAATCGTTCCCGACCTGGGGGACCTGTTGAGCCTCGAAAACAAAAGGAAGAGGTTAGAGAACCAGCAAAGGCTATTCGTTGCAAATGAGCCTCTTGTGAGAAAGTAAATAAATATCTCATCTATGTCTTGTGGGACTAATAATTCTGACAAAACAAAGGATGTGTTTTCAGTCTACTCTTAGGAATGAGGAAGATTTTGAACGAGAAATCGAGAAGATCGATGATGATATTGAGATGGTTCTGATGAGACCATCTTTAGCATCTGGACATGCGTTTGTGCTGTTTGATTCTATAGAAACGACACAGAAATGTCTTGCAAGATATTCGTAACAAAACATAAAAAAACACATGAATAATATAAGATTGTTTCTCCAGAATGAATTCTCAAAAGCGATTGAGGGCAGGCTACAATCTCCTCACAGACAAAACCAAGCCGTCAAGACGGTTCACAAGCACTTTCGGAAAGTTTGATGATGAGGACGCAATAAAAAATCTTGCGGGAAAAGAGTATTGAGTTGATTATTCAACTTTTCTAACTATATGGTGATATAGGCTTTTGATTGACATGAAACGAATTTTGGATCCCATTGATATCAACTGGGTCAATCTCGCAGGAACAAGAGGCTATTTCTTTTATCGTCGCCTGTTCATCTCCCTTGCGAATGTTTTGATCATGATTTTCTTGACAACACCGGCAGTAACTTCCTTGTTTTGAAAAACATATAAACGAGTTTAGGCACTGTTCAAAACTCTTGCACAATCCAAGCTATTTGCGCTCATTGGACTTAAGCATGAAATTTCCTCGGATACTGCTTTGGGCTATTTCCTTAATGAGTTTATGCCACCATTGATAGTCGTCGGGTTGAATGCACTGCTGTTGATACTCATCGATCATTTGGGTAAAAACCAAACTGGAAAATTCTCATGTTTGCTGATTATCTATCTACTAACTAGCTTACAGAGAAAGAAACTATACCTATTCTGGATGTCAACTCTCAATATTTTCCAAAGCAGTTATCTACCTTCTGCTCAATACTGTCGTGATCCCTGCATTGACTTTAACGGGAGGAAAGTCTTTGTTCAACCTCATTGTGTTCGAAGGATATAATTTCACAAAAGCATTAGCAAATTTTTATTACACTGACACCGGTAACACACCACACTTCTTGCAATATTTGTGACATTTTGTGTAAAATAGGCGATTTCTTTATTTTGTATCTCACTCAGCAAGGCTGCTTTACTGGTGTGTTCTATTTGCTAAGAATCGGAGAACTCGCAGAATCTTATGGAAGTCCTTGGCTCGCGCATTATAAGCGAACGTATCTGAACGATACTGAGAAATGGCGAAGAGAGGAAAGTGACACTTTTGCTTATGGGTATTTTTTTGCCCAGATGGTGAGTGCATACACAATCGTCATGGCTTTCAGGTAGAATACTTGATGTCTCGCCTCTTATCTTTTTCATAATTACCTTTAGCCCGATCACACCCATTATTGTATTACCAGGAATGATATATTTTTCGATAAGACACTTGGTGGACTCTTATAATCTACTCGTTGTCCACAAACAAGAGATGCAATGTTATGGCAAAATTGTAACTCATTATTTCCGAGAATTGCTAAATAATTACACTTTCCTCTGTGTAATAGGTTGTTCGAATCTTCGGTTGGTCGCTGGGAACTTGTGGAGCTGCAGCGTTCATGTACTCTGTGTCATTTATCCATTTAGGACATTATGTCGCAGGGATTTTGAGTCTGTTTCTTATGGCGATTATGATCTTCATGGCTGTGGGGATTGCAAAACCAATATACACTGACCCCGAGTATATTGATGAAATGAGCGATTACCATCCAGTCCATTCTGATCCTGAGAGAGCAGTGAAGCAATGGGAGAAAATGTTTAGTCATCCACTACTTGTTTCACAGATCGAACTCGTCGTTCAGCCAAATAACAGAAGAATTAGTTTCTTCCGAGGAGAAAGTCGCCCAGAGACTGCTGCCAGTCGAAGGAGAACAAGTATGAAGAAAATGAAAACCGAAGAAATGAGACACTCTGGGCCAACGAGCAGAATTAATGTTCAACTCGAAGAATCAGGGAAGAAACTTCCTGAAATCATAGAGGAGGAGAAAAAAGAGGATGAAGATGTGAGGCCTCATGAACGAAATAATGAGAGGAATTATGAAACGAGTCCTAACCTCGGACAATTCACAAACTAACAGAGAGAGAGCAGAAAAACATCCCGTGTTTCTAAATTATTGGAATTCCTTCGACTTTGGAGTGTATACATATTGAAAACATATCATTTTTTATTATTCGATTTATTTTGGTAGGAAAAATCCAATTTGTTCACAGTAAATCAAGAAAGAAACTTCATTGTTTTTGTTTTTTTCATCATAAATCGTGAAAGAATGTTTATATATCACCTGAAACTTTCTCAGTTCATAATTAAATGTGGCTTTTTATCTCATAACATTCTAATTGCATTAAGAGGTCTAAAATTTACAAAATTTTTCACCAAGCTCTCGACTAAAAGTTTTGATGTGGGTTATCCAAAAATCCAATATTTAAGAATATAAAGGTCTCTTTCATTTGTTGGAATGGATGAACACAATATTATGGAACAGGTAAAATTATTTCTCGCTAAAGTTACTATAATCCAGGAAAATTTCGAAACTAATTATCGTAACGTTTCAAAAGATGATGAGAACTTCAAAAATTAAAAAAATGCAAAAACAATCCTGCTAATCAATGCATTTCAATTACATATCATTGAGCCTCTGGCCAGGATTAGATCTTATTCCTTTTAATATTTTGTACGTTCTTTCACTCGATGTTCCTTGCAAAAATGCGTTGTTAGTTTGGTTACTGCCGCCGCCTGAAAGTCCACCATTATTATTTGGAAGCGACTGATTACTTGTATTCATTCCATTTCCGAAAAAGTTACCTCCACCCATTGTATTCGAGGAGTTACTGGTATTGAACAGATTCGGCATCCCTGAGCCAGGATTACCTGAACTTAAATTATTCAAGAATGTGTTTGGTGTACCGAGACCAGGATTAGCTTGTGAAGAGAAGAGTGACGCAGTACCTTGCAATCCATTTCCACTAGTATTGCTAAAAAGGTTATTTTGAGGCTGCATATTAGTATTCATCCTATTGGCATTATTATCGAACAGCATACCGCCGCTAGTACTCGGAAAATTAGAGCTGGGATTAAAAAGCTGACCTCCATTCTGACCTCCAGTATTGCTGAACAAATTCAGTTGAGGCTGATTATTCTGCATATTTTTTTGTGAATCTTCATTACGCATATCATTGGCAGAGCTACTCATAAAAAGATTGCTTGGACCATTGTTGCTCATCAGGTTCGCTCCTCCAATCATGGGGTTTGTGTTCTGAGGCAGGAGATTTCCAGTGGATTGAATACCTGAATTGCTCCAAGGAAGTTGAAGATTATTTCCATTCAAATTCGTCGTATTGGAAAAGAGGTTCCCTCCAGGACCCATGTCTCTATTCGCATTAATAGTCGAAGTCTCGTCTTCCATAGCTGGCTTATTCCCTTGCAAAGGGTTACTAAAGAGAATACCATTTGAAACGAGCGTACTGTTGGGGTTTGTCTGCGGATTTGAGAAAAGGTTACTTGGCTTGTTTTGAATTTGAGGTGAAGCGAACAGATTTTTGGAGTTAGGGTTCTCCATCTTGATTATGGATTCTAAGGTCATAGTTGGATTTCCTGTTGGTTGAAGGGATGCTGTCGTGTTGTTTGTAGTACCCATTACAAAAGGATTCGATTCGAGACCTTTTCGCAAATCGTCTGAGCCAGCTGATTGTAACTTTAGAAGAGGTGTTGGCTGAATAGTTTTCTTCTGGTGATCTGGGGACAGATTTCCTGCTTGATGTTGAGTAGAGATGGGTTGAGTTTGACTAACGCTTGTTTGAGATTGGATAGTTGCTGGAAGAGGTTGGTTCATTGTTGATGGAGGTTGAGTAGTAACTGGCTGTGTTTGAGAACTCTGTTGTGGTAATTGAGCAGGAGCTGTTTCCTGATTATTGAGGGGCTTCCCACCATTGCTCGTTTCTTGAGTTGCATTGAGGTTCTTTTGATCATTGCTCTCCTGGCTAACGTTACTTACCTTCTGATTGCCCAGTTCTGAGTTAATCCTATCTTTTTGCTCGTTTCCTTGAGTGGGCTGAGCGAGCTGAAAGCTATTTTGTGCTTGAAGATGGTTGTTGTCCTGGATCTGCTGACTAGTTGTGTGTGGTTGCATCCCACTTTGGATTGCTTTGGTACTACCTTCTTCGGTATTTGGAAGAATATTTTCAGCAGGTTTACTTTGAAGAGTCTCCTTTGCTTCATCAGAGACTGGATTAACTTTTGGAATCTCTAGCGGCTTGGTTTCGAATAAATTAAATGATTTAGCACTCTCAGATTGTAGCAGACTGCCTTGTTCGAAGATATTCCGCGGTAATTTAATAATAGGTGCTTTTTTGATTTCGACAGGATCTCTCAGGTTCTCCCCGCTTTCAATAGGTTTTTCTTCAGTTACTGTTGAGTTTTGTTGAGTTGACGGTCCAAATAAACGAGAAGCCTCGCTAAAGGGAGGAATATTAAGAGTTTTTTGAGGAATCATTGATTTTTCCTCCTCCTTCTCTGAAATCGCATTTTCTTTCTTGATTTGTGTTTGAGATATTGGAAAAAGACTGTACTTTGGGTCCATATTGGAGAGTGAACTTAATGTCATAGCAGGTGCTTTCTGAGAAGGAAGATCTGAAGGCTTCGTTTCTCTGAATAGATTAAAGTTTTGTTCCTGGGAAGTGGAGTCATGTTTCTGAGTTTCCTTCAGAAAAGATTTATTCTCTTCTACAATCGCATCCTTGAAGAGTGAGTTTCCTTTGTTATTGATTCCCAAAGTCTGAGAAATTTCGCCTTGACTGATCTTTTTTTCACCAAAAATAGAATTCGTGGGGATGGGTTTTTCTTCTGAAATCGAGGAGGAGTTTCCTAAATTAAAATGAATTCTCTCTTGTTGAGTCGAAGAATGAGGTCGTTGGGTACTTTCAGGGAATTCTTTCGAAATACCAATTTTTGGAATGTTTGAAAGTGGTTTGAGATTGTTGGACGTCAGATTTGAGAGTGAAATTTCTCCAATTCGCTTGGCGTTTTGCTTCTCGAGGTAACGAGAATCTTCATTGCTCAAATGTCTGAGCTGTGATCCCTTTGATTTGAAAGGATCAGCATATTTCTCCCTTTGAAACTCAATTTTTTTGTCTTCTTCTTGGAGGTTCGAATCGCTCTCATGGCTATCAAAATAGATTTGCCGTGATCGAGTCGAGTTCGGACTGTTCCTAGAAAATCTGTAGTCCATCCTGTTATAATCTGAGAGCTGAAACCTCTCGAGATTACCACGCTCAGATGAGACCTTTGAACTGGTGCCTTTCATTTTTTTATGGGCTGAATGGCCGCTTAATTCACGGTCAAGGGTGACTGCGTTTTGGAAAAACACCCCTTCTGGCCCTTGTCGCCAGTTTGATCTACTTGCATTGCTCATTCTATCATCTTCCTGCGCAAACTTTCTCTTTTTGGGCCAATTTCCAGGTATAATTTTATAATTAAACTTCTGCCCATCAGACACAAATTGGAACAATGGCAAATATTTCTTTTCCCTCTCGCTATAGATCGGTTTGACACATTTCGGTTTTGGGCATTGACTATTAATCATTGATGAAAGCCACGTGGACTTATTCACGACAAAGCCTGGCCTTTGGGAGCCACTGAAATGCTGACTGAGCTTCAGTTCACCGAGCCGCTGCGTCATTTCCATCATTGCATACAAATTTGGATGTTTCTTTGGTGTAGCCTTTGAAATAGACTCTTTTCTTTTTACTCGGCGTGATTTGTTTATCGGTTCCAAACATAAGTCTACTTGCTGTTGCAGATTGGGCTGAGAGTGTAACGGCCCTTCGTTTCTACTTCTCCATGTGTCTTGGAATGTCTCATCACCTCCACCAGGCAAAACTCTCTTAGATTTCCTCTGGGCCAAGGGACTTTCATAGTAATTAATATTTAGAACATTCAGTTCAGGTTTATTTTCCTGTCTATCTGGCTGAGGCGCAACTAGTCGTCTTTCGGAGCTTAATGAGCTCAGGGTATGCTGGTATGGTTGTGCTGTGGTCAGTTGAGCGAAGGTTCCGTTCCCGGGAAAAGGAGGTGGAATGTCAAGACCCTTGAATTCTTCGTCAATCGCTGTCTGTAAAGGCTCAGGTTGCGAAAAAGTGCCAAAGAGTTTTTTCAACTTGCTCTTGCAGAGATCCAAAAAGCTGCTGCTATTGGAATTTTCTGATGTTGGACGTCGTTGACTATTTCTATTGCTCATCACGCGCTCATAAGGTTCCTCCTCCATTCGCAGCTGATCTCGGACATCGAATGAAGGATAAGATTGATTTGAGTGCCCATGCCTTGACCTTGAGTATGATAGACGGTTTTTAGAGTCACTCGTGTTCATTTTCGAATATTAGAAGGGAATTTATTTAAGAAATTTTGAACTGTTTGCGGGTAATTAAAATAATCTATATTTCAAAAGCTAAACACATTGATTAAAACATCGCTCGTTAAATGCGCTGTTTACATAAGAAAAATGCAAATGCAAGCAAAAAGAAAAAAATTGTCATGCAAATTATAAATTTTCAAATCAATTTTTTGAACAGCACTAAAGAAATCGTGGAGTCCCTGATGTCATCGACAGCATTTACAGTGAGAGAAAGATGTTTTATAAACACTCTGACGAAAACTATTAGTAGCCTTCTACCAAGCTTTATTAATAAGAAAGATTCGAGCCTTTTGCCATTGAGTAGGCATTCTTTTTAAAAGATATGTATTTCTTGTTCATAACTGTTTTCATTTTCTTGGGAACCACTCTCATCATCCGTAGGGGTGGCTTTGGTGCATAGATTCTCCGAAACGTTGTTGACTACTTTTCCACATGGAATTGCATCTGAATCATTAGCTTGTTTTGGCTCGTTAGTTTTAGGATGAGCTTTATGAGTTTCGTTTTCTACAGCATTCGAGACGGTGTTTTCCGCTGAGCTCTCCTCAGGTTGATTGCCATAGGGAAGCTTAGATAAATCGACCGACCCCATAGCTCCGTCATTTAATTGTCCTGGGAGATAACCCTCATCTCGACCTAGAGGCAGTTCTTTAACGTCAAGGTAAGGTTCTTCGACTTCGATGCCTTCTGGCAGTTTTGCATTTTCATCGGCTGGACGACCAATACATATATGTCTTTCAGCGTCTTCGGGAGTAAAATACATAGATTGAGGTAACGCAATAGGTGGCAAATCTTGGTCTGCGTTTTCTTCATGTTCATCGTTGTGATTGCGGGCGTTAAATTCCCTCTCGATCCTCGGTGAATTATTCACGAGTATTTCAGCAATAATGAAATTATTATTCAAAGCCCCTTCATTTGCAACTTTAGGACCATGGAGGTCAGCACTTGCGTAAATTTCAGGACAAACTGAACTCATGTCGAGGTTTTGAACATAGATACCCTCTTGTTGTATATTGTTATTTGCAGTGCAATTTAATGCACTAATATTTAAGACGTGAGACTGGTTCATTTGAATTTGAGAACTGCTTTGCATAGAAACATCTTGGGCTCTCGATGCAATTGCCCTACGGAGCTTTCTTCTATGAATGCAATAAATGAGAAGTGAAAGTCCAAATGCGATCACAACGACGGTGATAATCACCCAACTTTCTGTTCTCATCGGAAGACAACCCTGAGAAGATTGGCAAACTCCACTTACACAACAGCCCGTCATACAGTCGGCCGCAACCGCACAGGTCTGCTGATTTTCATAAAATTCCAGCTGTCTTCGGGCACTCACACCATCGACAAGAGGAGAATTGTCGTTGATAACAGAGTAGCCGCTACCTCGCATAAGCTTCTTGGCAAAAGACTGGCTGACTTCTGATGAATAGAGACTAGTAGTAGAGTTCATTAAGATGGTTTCCATTGCTTCCTTTTTGGATTTTTTCAAAAAAAATTTTAAAATCTATATTATCTGGCTGACTGATTTAGCCTTCGATTAAATTGTCGTGAATAAAATTAACAACATTTTAAAAACATGAAGTTTAAACACTTCAAATAGCTCCGTAAAAACTATTTGAGCAATAACTTCCTTAAAAAGGTTAGTGCAAGCTGTTTTATGAAGATTTCCAGGCTTGAGAACTGGAACTGAAGATTTTCGATCTCTCGTTTTTCTTTCGGAATTCTCCTTAAACCCGATTGGAATTCTAATTAAGCTTCCAAATAAAACTCTCTTATAAATTCAACTTGGCGGGCCTCAGACTTTTTTGTAGTCACTCATTAATAATTACCAACTGAATGCAAATGATATCAAGGTCCTATGAGCTGGCGCAGAGCCGTCATCATGTGGATTTTGAAAAATAAAGGACAAACAAGCGACTCTGAAGTCCCTCTCAAATGGGTTTTTGGTCATAAGATGCCATTATCTTGGATCCTATATATTAAAAAGTGTGACGTAAGGCTCCTTATTGAAGCAACTTTGCAGAGAACGTGAAATTTCTCCACTTTGGGTTTGTAGAGCTCTATAGATATCAGAATAGGATCTTGACAACTACTGGGATTTTTGGGAAGTTCTTGCTCAACAAAAAAAGGGCAACACTACTCGCCTCAGTCTTTCAGTGCAACTCCAAGTACCAAGTAAGACATAGCTAAAATTGACGATAGAAAAAGGGTATTTTCCTTTATTATTTATTGAAAACGGCTTCTGATAACTTCAGAATAGAATTTACTATGATTTAAATAAGGTCGTTCATTTAATTAGCTCAGACCAGCCCGCAAAAGTATCCATCAGTAGGACAGAGAATTGATTTTCTTTAATCCAATCAGAATTGTAGCAAAATGATAAAAATAATGTTAGTTCAATGGGCGTAGTATTAACTGTAATGCGCTAAAGGAACGTACATGGATGGATAGAACAAAGCAACGGTCTCGATTCTCTTCGGTAAGGTAATGATTTCATAATGTGTAATTATGAGTTCTTGGCTTACAGTTCGGACTCCCAGCTCCTTTAATAGTGTCTGAAGAACTGGAGCTGTAATTATAAGTGAATACTGAAGTTTTTACATTTTCCATCTTTGTACTAGTTCCAAAATTCGAAGATTAATTCGACAATTCTTTTGTGTTCAAGAAGCGAATTCCTTATCTTTCATTTAGTGAGCGTCAAACAGTTTTACGCTTGATGTTTTGGGACTATCCAACTCATGCACTTGCTCTTTTTTTTGTGAAAATATCTTTCGAAATCGTTTCACTTGAGTGAATTTTGCTTCGTTAGAACGTATATAGACCAGTCGTCATTGAAGAAGGATTGAAGCTGTTCGAATAAATTGTTGACGGAATTGTAAATAAATTTCATTGATCCTTCTCTTTCTGAAGGAGTCCTTTGGATCTGCATCATCATTTAGCAGAATTTCTTAAGACTCAGCTTACTCAGGAACCTTTTCGGAAATCTGAAAAATCGAAAACTCCAATGAGGCAAAATTCTCAAAAAGTTGATTCCTTGAGAAAGTCACACTCTCAGCCAGATGAAATATGTTATCATAAAAAAATTTTCCTTTTCTCTCATCAATTCAATTTCGAAAGACTAACGACATGGTTAACATATCAAATTAAGTTCAAGATCTTGAATTTTCAACAAACTGTGCATATTTTCATCGGTCATTAATGAAGAGTACTTCAAAGCAAAACGGCTTCTTTGTGCTTATGTGAAGAAGAATATGAACTATTCTAAGATTGTTTCTTTATTCATCCCCGGAGGCAGACTTTCAAATGGAAATCATTAATCAAAAGTGTTTTGCTAAAGATATCAATTTTAGAATTTAATATTTTCATATCAGCATCGTCTATATCTTAGTTAGGGTTCATATGAGATGAAGAGTACCAACCAAGAGTGTCAAGTTCACTTCTTCTTTTCCATTCTATGACATTAATTATGCCTTAACAGATTTTTTCAATGATGCTCAACCAAAAATTTTGCTCTGGCACTGACTTTCTTCCTTTTCGAAGGAATCTTAAATTCAATATAATTAGTTAACCTATGTCTGTTATTCCAGTGAATCTTTCTCGATTCTTTGATAAGAGAAACCATACTGGAGGACTAAATTTGAGAATTTATCTTAGAATTACCTTTTTTAAAGACCGTTAAGCTACAGAGTTAAATCAAAATTTATTTGATAATGAATTTTTTTCAATTGAAGATTAATGGTATATCTGGCCAACACAGGTGTTTTTCAATTCATATATAACTTGTTTATAGGATATAGGACATTACTCTTGACTTACGCAGAGTTACTTATCTAATTAGGATGCAAATAATAAAATAATATGTAGGATATCAAATTTGAGATCTAAATGCAATAATGATTGGATGAATCCATAACGAGTTATGAACAGCACACATTCAATTCCAGGGACTGAGAAAAGTTTATTCCACTGATCAGGTTCATTTTATGCGTTTTCTCTCTGCGCAGGAGCCTAGTCCACTTCCCCTTGGATAAGGGACTCGACGATAGTTTCATAGATGAAACTCTACTGGAAGAGCGCTTTGGTGAAAGTTCTTTTATCTCATCTTGACCTGAAGCAGCTGTCTTCACAAATTTCCTCTTTGTTAATTCAAGAGATTCTGAATCATTTCTAGCAATCTTCAAACTGTGAAGTCGCTTTACTCGTCGAGAGTTCTTTGGGCTGCTTGTTGAAGATTCAGTATTAATTTTGTGATATTCGAGAAAACCAGCATCGGAGGCACTTATGACCCGACCCACAAACGGGATGTCTCGAGTAAGTTCAATGGTCAAGTTCCTTTGCGTGGAATAATGTGACATCTCGATGTAGGTATAAGTTGGTCCTCCATAAACTTCAACGTGGAAGGTGTAGTATTGCCCTCTGTTGAGCTTGATTGGAGTGTGGAGCTCATAGTAGCTGCTGAAACGAGTAGCACTTGTGATGAGCTCGATCGTTTGGTTCAAAAGTTCCTTCTCCGTGGCGGTCTCTGAAATCATCAAATATGCTTTTGCTGACCCCTCGATGCAAGAGCTAAGACTAATTGAAGTAATTTCGATCGTTTTTGTTGTTTGTAAGTAAATGGTATCACTCCTCTTTTCTACTACGTGATCGCACTCTCCAACATGACCTTGGTTCTTCACGAAATTAGCAGTCTCGACTAAATTTCCCATATTCTATTAAGGAATTATAAAATTATGAATCTGGAATCAGATCGGGTGCGTTAAAATAGTTACATTTTAATACAGGCACAGAAAATCAAAAAATGAATTAAAACCTTTTTAGATCACGATTGAGCCTCTTGGTATATAAAATTTCTTTAATTAAGTCCGTACTTCTTAGGGAGGTGAAATGAAAGACAATAGCATTATAGTGTTAAAAACACTCATCCTTTAAGGCAAATCTTTCATATTTTTTAGCGAAAAAATTGACTCTTTACTTAGAGAAGGGCAGGTGAAAATTTTTTAAAAATAATAGAGAAAAAAATTTTCATTTCAATCTATTTTCATATCCTTCAATAAATAAACAGTGCCTATTCGATTGTTACACTTGGCAATAGAGACCTTAGCAAAGCACTATCATAGCATTGTCAACATTAATCTCGATTCCATAAACTTTTTCCTCGAAATTTAAAACAGATTGATTGGTATTCTCTAATGTTTAATTCGGTTAAATTGCTGCGTTATTATTCAAGAAGTTTTCCTCCTGGAAGTCATAGACAGCAAACCAAAAATACTTTCTAGATTACTATAGAGCCGGCGTTTCAAAAATTAATTCAGCTGGAGAAATAACTCGAAACTAAAGGTACCTTTGAACAAGGCTAAAAGAATAGAATTGATTATGAACTTCTATCTTTGAATTTGGTAAAAACAATCGACAACGAGCAGTGAAATATTCAGTTTCAACTCGAAGCTGGGCTTGAAGAATGCTTTTTTCTAAAGCATCATGTTTCACTTGGTTTATTCATGTTTTAAACTCTGCACTTCGGGCCTGAGTTCCTAATTTGGATAGCAGTTAGAACCTTGCTGATATTTAATTTCTTATCAATGAACGAAATTATCGAATAAATAACTCAAATAAAAAAATTATTTCAAGGAAGTTTGCCAATTTCTGATAGTTGCTCATGAAAAAATTTAAACTGACTGATCTTTTGGCCTGTCTATCTTGCTTTCTGGATTCATTAAAATCGGGCTTCTCCCATACTTCGAAGTTGTATTTGCTAATTAGCAGTTTCTATTCGTTTCTTGGATGAAGGTATTGCTACTACTGTTGATTCTGCCGAATCTCTGAGCCTAAAATTGAACACCTTAAATTTGGTGTGAGAGTGGTTTGTGGATAGACTCTTTGAGAGCGCATAATGATCAGTTCTATAGATGAAGAACAAAATTAGAGTGACATTGGAAAGAGCGTGTTTGTAAGAGTTACCAAAAACACAGATTCTTCATCGACAAGAAAATGCAAACTCTGAGGTCACTTGACTTTATTTCAAAAAAAAAGACAATGAAACCTTTGAGTTCCAGCAGGAGCATGGAAGAAATAACTTTTTTGATCAGTAATCAATCTCTCGAAACGATTCAACCTTTGCGAAGGCAGAGAGAGAGAGTTCTTATGGAAGAATGACCTTTTTTTTGGTGGGTCATCAATAGTAGATCATGCAACTAAATTCCGCGAAAACTCCATTGACAAAATTTCCCGAAACAATGGCAATGGAATAAATTCTCTGAAAATATAGTCTATTGTAGCTTAGATACTACATTTCATCCAATTGAAAACATATTGTCAGATATATCTAGCTAATCTCTGTGTTATTGAGAAATCCTTAGTCCAAACCAACTTTATTTTGGAAATTCTCAGTGCAAACGAAAATAAATCTTTAATCCAACCTCACCGGAACTGCTGAAGCCTGACCAAATGACAGCAACCACGTCCTCAAGTTTACCCGTCCTTGAAACACTAATACCAAATGAGAATCCTACACCAATTAACTGCGCATTTGAGTATAATTACAATTCTACTGCCGGGTGCATGTTGCGTGATGACATTGAAAAGTATTCTCAAATTATGTACTTTGTCTACTTCTTGGTCTACTTGGCCCTACTCTTCAAATCATTGAGAAGTCTCGTCATCATTTGCCGGATTCATAACAGGACTCCTTCCCTCAACATGAGCAAGATCAATCGAATAATGTTCCTATTTCTAATCACACAGCTCGTATTTTATTCTGACGGCCCACTCCAGCTCTTCTTCAATAGGAGCATCCCACTGTACATCTATCTCTGGGTCGAAAGGATCGGGATTATTCTTCTCAACACAGTGCTTTGCTTGGGCGGATATGTTTGGATCATGACAGTTTTCATGGTGACGCTCTACAATAAATATAAAGTTACCCTAACTATCACATACAGCCTTCTCTTGGTCAGCAATTTCTTCTTTTCAGTGTATTTTACAATCATCTACTTTTATCAGAAAGTCTATGACATCGACTCTACCTCAACTATCCCAAAAAATTATACTTTGGTCACACCTATATGTACCATCGTGTCAACCGGTTTGAACGGGCTCTTTTTTGCCATGGGATGTTTACTGCTAAGAGGATACATCAGAAAGAATTTGTATCAAAATAGCAGCAATGAGGGGTTGGTGCTGACGAAACTTTCATACGCGGGGGTTTTTATTGCTGGAGTAAGGGTTTTGCAAAATACATTTGAAGTCTGGCAGATTCCGGAGAGAATAAAGAGAAATTCAGCATATGGCGACACTGGCACCATATGGTGGGCGATTTATGGTGCTATCTATTTGGGAATTGTGAATTTGTTGCCCACTCTATATTTTCTTAAGAAATACTCTCCAGATCCAACTCGAAAGATTGATGATACAACCCGAGCTTCTGAAATTGAAGGACTTGTTTCTTACATTATAAAAAGCAGCGATGCTGAAAATTTGGAAAAAGATGCAAAACAATTACAACTTAACTCTGAGTCAATCGGTGATACAGATTTAAACGATGCGTTATGTTACGCTCTTCAGATTCCTACTAGAGATTCTAGATAACGAATCTTTTGAAACAATCTGTTAATCTACTCTTTTTTTTGACTCGCAAACATCGAAAATTGTTAGTCTAATAGAGAGAGGGATACATTTTTTATGAAAAATTAATAGCTTTTGGATATGAACCTCATGATTTAAGAGTTTAATTTATATTATAACTTTAACATACCCTTAAACAAAATCATGAGTTAAAGGATCCAGAATGAATTTATTGGTTAATAGTAGATAAGCAGGAAAATTATTGGGTAATTGAAGGCTTAGGTTATCTTAGATTAAGCCATAACAATATATTTACTTTGAGATGTATGACAACTTAGACCCTTCATTATTTCGGATAGCAATCGGATTTTCGCTGCCCAAAACCACACCATATAGCTCCAAAAGCTTACTGGATTTACCTTCAATATTTTTTCGTCTTTAAAGTATTCTTCTTGACATGAGAACTAAATTTTAAACATGTTAACAGCCCATTTCATGGTCATTAAAGTATACTTCTGATAGAACTCAGTTTTTCTTTGCAGGAATGCCTTCGAATCAAAATCATAAATTAAATTTCCTCCATTTGAAGAAAAAACTGCAATTTCTTGATTCGGTTCAGCTTCTAAATGCACATTTCAGCTAATTCTCATAATAACTGAGTAATGCCGTAAATACTTCTTATCAAAGAGCTTTTTCTGTTCGTTTTGGCAGCTTTACGAGGCGCCTTCAAATTGGTTGATTGTTTTTGACTTGTGAAAATTTCTTTCTCACGAGCAGCAGCTTTGGATAGTTTCAAGGATTGTTCCATTTCAGTGTTCAATTGTCTTTGTTTCGACAATTCTTCTCTTTTTTTGAACTGCTCATACTCTCTAACAGCGCTCTAATTATGGTCTAAGATCCAAAATGAAAGGTAATTGTCATGCCTGCTGTCGCTGAGTTCCAATTGCAGATGCAACACGCTTTTTTGTTCCTTGCCTAGAATCAGCTCTTCTCATCTGATGGCTCGTCGGCCTTACTTCTTTATCTTGTGTCGTTGGTAAAACCTTATTCTTACATCTTTGATCATCAAGACTCTTTAATGGAAGACCAGATTGCTCATCCTTAAGCGTCTTCGAAGCCGAGGTTTTGATTAATTTTTCGATGGTATTTGTTGTCATTTCAATCATTTCTGAGAGTGAAGAAATTTGCAGCAGAGACCTTAATCCAGTGAAAAAGTTCAGCTATCCGATTTAAATAGATCTTTATTTACAATGGAAAAGAAATTGAGCCATTAGTTTTTTTGGTTTTCGTCGTACTCGCATCATGACTTCTGTAGAAGAAGCAAGTGTCTATAGACGACGGTGGGATTTTCAATTCTTGAGGCGGGTCAGTGTTGAAAGTTTCTGAATTTTTCAAAAGCATGGTTGGCTTAGAGATTGGGAGAACTGATATTTTGTCCTCCTCTAGAGTGTGAATTGCAGTATGGAAGTTCCTACGTTGCTCCCCGCTCAATGGTTGTGATTTCCTCTCTGAAAGGAGCTGAGAAGGAGGAGGACCTCGAACGAAATTAGTTATCATTTTTCGTTTTTCTTTTTCTTGAGTTTCCCAAAGTAAAATGAGTACAGAGGCTTGCTTTTCCCAATCAAAATCATCAACTGAAAGATTGAGTGCCTTTTGTGCTGCACTTCTAACGTCTTCTTCAATTGCATATCTTGAAAGTATCACCAATGCTATCAGTCCACCTAGCAGTGCCAATCTTAGATTAACAATTTCAAGAGAAATTAAACCTTGAGAGATAAAGAAATTTCTCATTTTTTCTCGTTCATAATTCTCTCCTGGGACGTAAGATTTTTTCACGTTCAAGCTTCCAAGGTTTATCAAACAATTCAACATGGACATTCTGAGTTCTAAAGGCTCCATTTTGCATTCGTGCTCGTCACAGGAGAGTATTGTAATGTTAATTAAATCATGAATAATTTTGTTGCACATAATGTTTTTCTTTATCGATAGATCTTTTATCAGGTTATTCAATGTTTCAATCTGAATTTTTAAAGTGTTAAATCATTATCTTATAATGGTGAAATATGATTACGATTGCTAGTTTAATTTCCACTGTTACTTCCCTGTCGCTTAGCAAATCCGACAAAATCAGAAATTTTTTCGGCTCGGCTAAAAGAATAATTGCTGGAGAATTTGAAATTGTAGTTAATGCACGGCAAGCGAGTCCAATCTTATTGGCATTGAGATTCTTCCATTCTCTTAGGCTTGATAGCACCGTCTTGACTTGTATGTTTAAAAAATGTGAATCCAACTCGCTTCTGAAGAGGAAAGGTGACTGCATATTCTTGATGATTGCTTCAAGTGAGAGTTTTTCAGGGTTAGCAGAAATCTTGTAGTTCGTTAAATCAGCTGATACTGAAGTTATTTTTTTTGTGAATGATGATGCCCCGTTTCCGAAAATTGACTTAATTTCTTTCTGAGGGGGGAAGTTCATCATTTGAGTTGCTGTCTCAAACTTTTGTACCGGGTAGGGACTTGCTCTGAAGGAACTTCTCAAATTTATTGGCTTTGAGCTATGAGTTGCGCCGGATTCTGAGTATATAAGCTCAAAGTCATTCGGGCGACCATCTTGCCGCGGAGGATTCTTGGGAGGGAATATAGGGTCCAAAACAATCTCAAACATATCGTCGACCATTTTAGGGAGTAAGTCAGCAATGAAGGGATTTGGAACACCAAGATATGGGTTGGTATTGACCTAATGAGACGTCAGAGATAGTGATGACAAACAGAAATACTTCAATAAGCCAAACTCTCAAGTCTTCATCAATGAGAAAGTCATATCCAAACAATTCGAAGACTGTCCTTCTTTTCGTTGGAATGAGGTTCGCTTTCCAAGCGAGGTAAGAATCTATGATAAAATCTTTGAACCTGGAAATGATCTGAGTTTCTAGGTTAATATTGTAGTCTGGATATTGCTGCCGGAGATAGTCTTGAAGGATTTGATAGCTCAAGGTATTTCCTTCTTCGTACGCCCCATAATTCGTGTCATTTTTCTGAAGACAATTATTCGTTAAATGTACAAAATTATTTTGATCTCGAGCGTTGTAGCTGGAAGAAGATGTCCTCATGTAGCCATGCTTATACATAAACACCTCGTTCTTGTTCGTGACCAATACCCATACTCGAATATCAAATTTTCTGTTGTAGTATAAAAGTGGTTTTTCGATATATTTTTGTATGACCCATTGAGTGTGAGTAGGCTTTAGAGCCAAAAAGCACAACATCCCTTGCAGAGTACGGAAAACCTCTATTCCTCTGCCTATCTTGAATGAATACAGTACTATACGTATTTTTGTTACCTTGATTGAGATTAGCTGGTTTGATCAGCCACATGTTTTCCATGCAATGTTTAGCAGGAACGCTCTCTTTTTGGTAGTCTTTCTTTGAGAGGTCTTTAACTCTGGTGATAAAATTGTGATATTCCGTGTCTTCCAAACCAGCAGCAATTATAAATGAAGTTGGAATAGTGTCCCAAACACAATATTTCGCCGCACCTATTCCGTTGTTTCTCATGAGCCAATAGAAAACTGTCAAAAGATTACGAGCTTCTTCATGTCCTGCATTATATTGTTTAAGAGATTTAATAAGGCCAGTTTTTGTGCACAGGCCAGTGTTATCTGGAAAATGATTGAACACCTGTTCGTAATAATTTTCTGGTTGTAAACTAGGAGTAAAATTACCTGAACCAACTCTTTGTTTTTGCGCTGCACATCGTCTAGTTTCGAATAGCCCTAAATTTTGAGTTCTGAACAGGGAAAGTGTATTATACTTCAAGGCCATAGTTCCATGGTCTCCAAATAAAATTTGCATTGTTTATGGCATCTTTTGCACTTTCAGGAATCTATAGCTGATCGATTAAAGTTCAACGACGAACGCCTTACTTGTTCCCAATTTCCACGCTTAAGCAATGCATCTCTAATGACATCGGGATTGTTTCCTGGGTAAACTACAAACTTCCTCATTTTAGATCTTTGCTATTGTTGCTTTGCTGCTAACTAACTGTCTGCGATAACCATAATAAATACTATTTGTAATAATGCGAACAAATTTCTGGTCTATTCAATTAGAAAATTCTTGAGAACTATTAATCGAACTGAATATTATTTAATGCAAACACATGTCAAGTTTTCCTCTTTATCAGGCAATATTTAAGGAGAGGAAGGCTCTGACATGTTCAGGAAAATTTGGTAAAATTATGAAGACTAAATTTTAGTAAAATGACAAAAAGACTCTCTGAATAACGTGCCTTCTAACGATACGTATTGAATGTTCTATTTGAAGTGGCCTCGAAAATTTTGTTCCTTCATTGAGCTTATTAGTGAGTCCTTAACATTGATTTATCTTTTAGATAATGAATTAGTCGAATCATGAGTCGAATTGTTTGAAAACAAAAAGGAATGACAATCATTTATTTTTGAAAAATTCTCTGAGTCCCCGAGACAAGATTATTATAGATAATATTCCTATCCTCTTTCAAATTTGGTTCGTCAATCAAAAAACTTTTGGTGGAGATGATTCAAGTCACTTCCTTTCTCAACAGCTGCTAAAAACAGAAATCTGGAACTTTTTTACTCAGTTTTGAATTGATTTTTTATAATCAAATTTTTAAATCAAATAAATTGACAGTTCCTCAAATTGAAATGGGTAGAGGTACCGGTAACCGCAGCTTTTGTCCGTTAATCAATGATCTGTAGCAGCATATTTTGTCGATCAAAAGTTTTCTGGATTGGTATCTTTGTAATTGGAATGTTTTCTTTGAATATGAATATCGTGTATTCTTTTGAAATCAAATGAAAAATTTGAATTTTTGAACATAGAATTGTTCTTCATCCTGATTTTGATAATTTGAAAATGTATAGGTCATATTATTGGATGAGTTATCAACCCACTCTAAGAGTAATATCCTATTTGAATGAATTCATTAGGAAACAATGAAATTAAAATAAACTCACTTTAGTAACATGTCAAAACATCATGAAAAGTACTGTAAAACAAGTATTAGGAACAAATGAAAAATAAAACCAATGACTACTCTTCAAAAGACCTAATTATTTTCTCTCAAAAAAGAAGAAAAATACTAAGATAAGGCAATTTATAATTAAACTGCTGGACAGCATCCTAAATTTCAAACTGTGCCTCTAGTGTGAAGTACTAATATCGCACTGCTCACTAATCCATCTACTGGGAAATACAAGGGTGTAGTCTTGAGTTTGAAATAGTGCATAAGTAGGAAAACTAATACTAAGCAACAATATTGCGCTCATGGGTTTTATCTTCTCATTGCTAAGTTCATTCTTCACCTAGAAACAACTCGGCATGTGAGTGAAAATGAATTAGAACAACTTATTGATAGAACTACTTTAAGCAACAATGTTTTTAACAAATTACAAAGACAGTTCTTCCATGATAATCAAGAAAACTTATGTTCTTACTGAGGGCAAACTAAGTACGCAATGAGAAGAATTTGAAGAGGAACACAAAGAGCTGGCGCTTTCGGATGATTTATATGAATGCTCTGGTGAATGAGAGCTACGATAATTCTCATTGATCCAACGAGTTTCCAATTGCATTAGCACAAAATATAAAAATGCTAATGAAACTTGCAACTTGGGCTGGCTTTCATCACATAACTACATGACTGCTAAATTTGCCTCTTCAAAACAATATAGCTAAAATATTATACAATATTCCAGGTTATTTAAGAGCGGAGAGCTTTAATTCATAAATGCGGGGGATCAGACCACAGCAATGAACTCCAATAAAACAAGCAAAAAAGAATTTAGGGGAAAGAGTTAACATTGGTTCAGGTGTCAGGCAGGTTTTTAGCCATAATTTAAAACTCAGGCATCATTAAATTATTGAATGAATTTCAAATTCCAAAGTTCAATGCTTAGAAAATAGTTAACAAAGGCACATCAGCGCGAAGATCTCAGAGGCTCGATTGCATTTGTCTCAACAAGCTGCTTGAGAGTGCATGACTTAAAGTACAGCTAATTTCCTCAGGTTGAAATGTATTTTCTTCAAATTGGCGTTCTGAGTAAAGGGAAAGAACTCCATTCAAATGCGAACTGTACCGGAGTTAAGCCAATCGTACAACAAATTCACCTTTTTGTAAGAGATGACTAAAAAACCTGACATAATCTTTAGAAATATCCACCAAAAGAGAAGCTAATTTCTAGGTAAAGTCAACCTTGCAAAGACAATGTCATTGAGGACATTTGGTTTTTCAAATTTCTAGCTAATACGCTCATAAATATTAACTTTTCGGCTCAATCTGTTCAACCATAGAAATTGTATTTTCATTTTCAAAAGGACTGGTGCCGGTTTTGCTTTTTCCTTGTCCTAATTCTAACAATCTGAACATTTCAACCAGATATCTTTCATTTACCACATTGATAATGAGAATGTCCACAGTTTGAAAACCGTAGGTGAAAATTTAATTAGCTTAACAAGAATATCATTGCATAAATAAAATCAGAATAAAGCCAGGGTTCTTGTTCTTTTGTAACTACAGAATATGAGAACATTGGTTCTCTCGTGATTCTTATCTCCTTCTCCAAATTGTGATTACGGACAGATAACATTGCCAGTTGGTGGCATTCAGACATCGCCCATCAGAATTTTTTCAACGATACAATGCTCGCCTTGATGGAAATAAGAAGCTTTTATTCATGCTGATCACGTGCAGGGTCAAGATACAGAAGTAGATCAGTGACCAATTTATTTTCCAGCAAAAACTGAATTTAGGATCGTCTGAAGGCGTTTCCGTTTGCTACTGCTAATTGCGCTGTCGATAAATGTGAATTCTTTTTTTAGAATTGATAATTTCGGTCTGAGCGAATTGCAGGCTATTTAAACGAGATATGTATCCTACATATAAAGACTTTTAAAAAATAAAAACGTAACGAGAGGATATCTAAATGAGCCACGTCGTAGGCCAGGTAGAAATAAAGAGTTCAGGCGAGGTTGTGAATGTCATCAACATTAACAATTTCAACAACACTATCTTTAATGTCATTGGAGTTGCTGAACACCAACAAGAAAAGCCATTAGCTAAAACGAAATTGAATCCGGACTTGATCAACTTAGAGTTCAGACCTTCAGCAAAAGACATTAGTTCTGATGATAGTGTCGATCAAGGACTCTTCGCTCCTCAACTAAATACTCCTCCTAAGCAACAGAGAATCATTTTGGTCGAAGCTCCAGTTCAAAAAAGCATGGATTTTTTGACTCATCAGAAATATCAAGACAATGAATTAACGATTATGTGGGGCTACACAACAATTTTTGCTACTTTCGTTGCGTTCATCATCATGACCTTCTGGATGTTCGGAGCTAAACTGCTCCCTGAGACTGGAAACCCTATAATCGATTTTATGAGGGAAGATTTCCACTATTGCTGTGTGCTGCCGCTACTCTATCCAGTTTTCTTCATCTTTATTTATAAGAATTGGGCAAGCTTAAAGGCGTTTAGACACAACTAAAGTGCTAAGGATAACGTATCCGATGAATTCTACATGACTCCTCCAAATGATCTGAATTTTGAGTAGATTAAAGTTATTAATGATAACAAAGATTGAGGTGATCATGAATCTGCCTGGGAGAAGTTATATCTACCATGGCTAATTCATTTATCTCTTCTTTTGTTGTGATTATACTTTACTATACCTTATTTTTGCTCTGATATCAACCATTTATAATTATTGTAAACTAAGTGTTTAAGGTGTTTCGACCATGTAACTCTATCCAAACACAAAACCCCGTCTCTTCTCTATGGCTCTACTCGATCTGTTATAAATAGCTTAAGCCAACAAAACAAATGAGTTCTCTCATAATAGCCGGGTAATTTGCTGTTTTAACTGATTTTGGTGAATCCAGTTGGACCTTTCAGTATATCTCCTCTAACCCATCTTTGCTTGAAGATTGAAGGAATTCAAAGTCTATTTCTTACTGCTAGATAACAAAACTATACATTTTTTGAAATAATTCAAACATCTATATGAAGGAAGAAAGCAACAGAAATAAAATCTGAATATTCTTCTCACTAAACAAGGACATTAACAACAAAATTCTCGATTTAGTTTGAAAATCAGCAGAGAATTCTTTCGGAAAAGCGGTTAAAACGCCTTTTTTGTGGATTTTTTTCCTGAAATGCAAAGTTTTCAAGGAATCTTCCTTAAAGTTGGGTATGACTTGATTTTCCTTAGGTCTAAATGCTCACTAGAGTGGCTTGGGAAGCAATCGTTCGCCCATACTCACAGAGAAAAATTGTTATTGGAATGACCTCCAAATTTGATTTCAAACGCCGAAATAAGCCAAAAGACCCTTGAAAAATTTGACTTATCAGTTTCAACGAAAAAAACTCAGTTTAGCAGTCAAATCAAAAAGTGGACACAAGACTGGATATGAACACTCTTTATTCTTGTTATACTGAATAGAATAAAAATTTTTTTGAATGAACAGTAGCTCAATCTGGTACCCACGAAAAAAAGGTTGTCACCTTGGAGGAGGTTGAAGTTAATCTTGCCCAGAAGATTCAAGTTCCATCATTTCGAGAGGTATTAAATCTTTGCAATTAAGTAGCAGTATGGTATATTCAAAGAAAATAATTATTTTTGAGATATTTGACTTCTATGTGAATGCATTATAATGCCAAGCAAACAGACCGACAGTTGCTTGAGATGTACCGGTTTAATACATCCCAAGATTTTTTGAATTCAAGAAATTTTAGAATTTTTCAGGCATTTTCAGAGCAGTAAGTTTAATCCTATACGGGAACATCTCTTAGAATCCTAATTATATAGCATCTTCCGTCGGTACTCTTCCTATCATCACATGAAGAACAAAGATTCTGGCAATTCCTAGACCATGCCAGCAGATATGAATTTGGTCGTCCTCAAAAGCGATTTCCAGATGCAGTTGAACTTCATCGATCAAGAATTGAGGATGATTCTTTTTGAAAAGGCGCATATACCCCAAATTGAGCCGATCAGTTCCTAATGGCTTCCGAATTCCATCCAGAATACACTTCATCTTCCCAGTGTCAAACTTCGCTGTGAATTCAATATTTTCCAGAACTTCCTGTTCACCAATTTGCCGAATGATCCCACTGTACTGCTCTTTCGCATCAGCTAAGCATAATCTTGTCGAAATAAGTTCTAATACCTCCCCTTTTGTTGACAAAAAGGCTCCTTCCCATTCAAGTTCCTTGTTCATAATCAAAGAAGACTTAATCGGAAAGGGACTCTGATAATCGTAACCCGCACAACACCCTTTGGTAACAAAAATAAGTCGCCTGTGATTTGCATAAGTAAAGTAAGAGGGGATAATTTTTAATGCTTTTGGTGAAGCGTTAATTGCAAATAACGATGTATTATAATTTGCATCAACCATGATTTGCTTCTGTAGGGTGTGCAAATTGAGGAAATCTTTGAGCTTTGCTCTGTAGTCTGTATCTGAAGCAATCAGAAGATTTAAAACAAGAGTAGCGCTAATGGCAATAACTCCATCATCACCTGAAACAAGTTTGTATATTGCATAAATACCCTTGTGTTTCATTAAGACTGATTTAACTCTTTTCACGAAAAACGAAGCGCGGCCAATATTGTATGCGAGCGTATGATACAACTCCTCGATCAGTCCCAGAGAACTATTTATCTCATGTTTAAAGGAGATTGTATTTATTTTGTTTGGAAATTGGAATTTTTCTAGGAGCCGAAAGGCTGATCCAACTATCATCGTTCTTTGGTAGAAGTCTTTAAGGATATACTCCCAGTATATCGGTGGTGTGACGCTATTTACTTTTACCTTCTGTAGGTCAGTTACAAATTTTTCAGAGTTTCTCTTGTTAATAGCAACGAAATATCTTCCGAAATATTCTCTGGCGATTCGAGTCCATACTGCTTCTGTACTTAGCAAAGCCATTAGCTTGCGATTACATGCACGGATCCTCACCAGAGCCAGGAGAAAATCTTCATCGCAGAACCGAATGATTTTGACGAGTAAGAAGGCATATAGATCATCCAGGCTAAGCTTCTTTTCTTTTGACACAGCTTGCAATTTATACTTTTTGGCAATCCATTCTCTTCGATGTCTGGCTCTCTTTTCTTCAAATAAATCCAGGCGTCCTTTTAAAACACCATACTCACTTTTAAAAGTGCTGTATGATTTGTTAAATTTGGCTAATGCAGCATCGACTTGATTTAGTTTTTTCTTGAGAGAAGTCATTCCGTCTTCGGAGATAATTTCTTCTTCATTAAGTGAAGGAGATTTTTGAATTATGATGGAGCCTGCATCTGATTCCATTAGATCATCAAGCAATTCATAGTCCTCCAGATCAGATAAATGTTCCTCCAAGTCTTCCTGACTTTTTTCGCCAGGGTAATTTATCGTTTGACTTCTCTTCAGGTTAGGATCACGTTTTGACACTTCCATTCAATTTTCGAATTTTATTGGAGATTTGCTGTCTAGATATTAAATTATAGAATCACTTCCAAACGATGGAATATCTGTCCATTGGGAAAAATAACGGAGATCATATGAATTCTCATGCTTTTTGCGATTGGGCCTCGGATTCATTTTTACCTAATTGATTTTTATACTGGTATATCTTATGACTTTAGGCTAATCCATTTAGTTTATTTAGGCTCCTGGAAAATTCATTTTTTTCAGAAAAAATTAAAGCCAGTCGCCATCAGAAGCCGAACAAATAGTGACTTGGTTTTGCTGAACCGAAATGAAGTACTCACAGTTATTTCAATTACAAAAGGCATGAAAACTATGACCAAGTAGAATCCTCATTCCCTTGAAGTAAGACTGAATAATAGTGACTTTGTATTTAAATCTACTATCCCTTAAGAATACACGAGCCAAAAAGAATTCGAACGAATAGTTTAAATTCTGAGTGATGTTATGAGGGGGAAGTGTTTGAAGACTTCTAATAAATAGTAATCAGATGTTTTTAATTATATCAGATATGGATGCGATATACTTCGCTAAGTTACCATAGTAAGTTCGGGCATCGTTTCAAACATAGTAGTATTATTTATCCATTTAATTGAGTGTTGTTTTGTCAAGCTTCTTGGAATGCAGATATTTGAATATAGATTATCTCTTTTGGAATGATAATTTACGTAAAATTGAAAGCTAATACTCATTACTTTTTTATTTTTACCGAAACTGAAACGGTTTCCAAAAAGACCGATACTCAAAGAATTTCTGTTAGAGAATCAACAATTATATGATGAAGACATTAGGCAGGCAAGAGTTGTTACCAACTACCTTCTATTCATATTTTATTTTTGAAAAAACAGATTAATTTATATTATAGCTAAATTATATTAGTCTTGTTTATAGAGAAGTAGGCCCTATTTTAATAGAAAATAGAGTCAAATATGCAAGATAAGAGAGAAAGAAGGAACTCTACAAGGTAGCCTCTTTTAGCCTCGCTCTTTATCTTTGGAATAATGCCAGTAGTTGCTCATCATGTGATTCTTTACTTAAGCAAAATGCTCAACTACAAATTGTTTGTTGTTGTTCTTGGAGATTCGGTCTGCTTGTTGTCAAACTTGCTCCAAATACTGGATTGAAATGTTTCAACACTCAAATATAGTAATGTTTTTGTGAAATCTACTTTGTTGCTTAACAGTGTGTTTTAGTCATTGGAGGTCCTGAAAATGATTTGATGTTAGATAATTCAAAACTAACAATAAAAGAGTAATACTTAGTATATCTGTTTATTCTACTCCTCCTTGTGTTAGTATTGAAAGACATATTTGAATATAAAGCTAGCTACAGTGTTTTGTGTTGAAGTATGTAAAAAACTTCAAAATGAAAATCCGAGCTTTTTGATATTTCATATGATATTTTATGTTTAATTTGGATCAGACAACAATTTTCATAATTTAAAAAATATGAAATGTTCAATAGACGGCTTGCTTACCAATTACAATATTCGGATTTTGATACAACACAAGTTACCAATATCATTAAATCCCATTACATTAATAATGATCGAAGAGGATATTATTGATGCTCACTTATCCAGGGTTAAGAAATAATTTTTCAAATTTATTTATTTTTTTTAAATTAAAAGCAAATTTTCTTCCTACAAAGATTTGTTAGGTTTGCACAATCCGCAATTTGAATCAATATATAATTTGATGATAAAGTTGTGGACAAGACGAAAGGTGGAAGTATTCTACAATTCGGAATTGTAACGGGAGATCTTGATAATATATTTTTGAGTAACATTACGATTTCAAAAGGATCTATTTTAGCACTTAGTATGAAAGAAATTCTCTTTATTCAACACCGAAGAAAACAGCTATTTCTATAATTGCTGGTGTTTAGCTCTTGAGTAAAAATGCAATAGTTTCTTGATATTTGTCTCATTTCTTGCCTCTGAAAAGAGACATTCAAAACGATTATGAGTTTTTCTGAAAAACTTAGAGAGTTGATCCAACGAAAATTCTAAGGAAGCTACAGCAAGAACGATATTAACGTATTTCATATAGGGTCCAGAAAATTTATTTGTAGAAAAAATTGATGGTGGT
>ENA-UOTX01000283-UOTX01000283.1-compost-metagenome-genome-assembly--contig:-NODE-283-length-56872-cov-8.809473_pt1 | contig 56872 bp, 41 predicted proteins | sample MGYA00238143_ERZ746982 | MGnify/ENA primary metagenome ERZ746982 (study PRJEB28758, sample SAMN06268862) | compost metagenome | isolation source: single cell | place: USA: California, Emeryville, Joint... | reverse complement strand
AGAAAATGAACGCGACTATGTACGCGCTTGAGGTAGTCCGACTCGCGTGTGAGAATCATTTTGAAGAGATGCAAAATTATCTCAGAGAACAGAAGCAGGAGGGATCCACGATAAAGAGAAGCGTTAACTTCATTACCGTAATCACCGATATGTTTGCAAAGTATGTCAAAACGATCAGCGAGACAAACTACGAGCTTGGAATCAAGATGTTCGATACGCTGATTGAAATGATCCAAGGCCCTTGTCTAGAGAACCAAAAAGCGATTTGTAACACCAAGTTTTTGGAAAATGTGCAGGACTTGATGGTCGAATTGAAAGACAGAAGCGATCGAATCAAGGGCACAAACGCCATGAGCATCTTGGCGAGTGAGGCATGGTTCGTGGATATCAACCAAAAGATCATTATCTTCATCCAGGCAATGCTTGAAGGATCAAATGACGAGAGTACTGTGAAAAAAATAGCTGTTCATATCTATCCTGAGATATTTTTAGAAAGAATGGCTAGGATTTTTAATGCTTACTACAGAGTGTCGAAGAAAAGTGGAAAAAGACTCGTCGAAAAGAACCAGGATGATGGAAGAGCTTTGCAATCGAGCATGGTTCTCAGCGAAAAGCGCACCTATGAAGTCGAAAAAGAGTCTAAGCAAATCTCGACTGAAGACAGGGCGGTAGATTTTCTGAATGAAGGCGCGAATATATATATCGTGCTGCAGCTATTACAATCAATGAGCCTATTAATCCAAGAGCAAATCAAAAAATTCCGAGAGAATAAAGAAGGAAAGACTGCAGCACTCGTAAGAGCCGATAAATACTACGAAGCGCACACCGGAGTCATCGAAATAACCAACCGAAGAGGCGACTTGCAAAGAGTGTATTTCCCTCTCCTGAAAAAGACCAAATTCTTGAGTAATCGTACCAAAGAGCACTTCGAAGAGCACGTCGGAAGAGACAGTCATAACGAGAAGCTATTCGGTCTGCTGGACAGTGTGAGCGCGTTTGAGCAAGAGATGGAGCTATTCCTTGGCTACAGAAGGAAGGGAATCAGGTTTAGTCTCACGTTGTTCTCGCGCGTACGAGATTTGAATCTCATGTGTGCTTGTGCTACAAATCTTCTGATTTTATTCATCCCAATCGAGCCAGAAGTTTCTTTAGTTGATACCGAGAAACTCAGCTCGCAGGAGAAAGCCGTAAGAGTCCTTGGAATAGTGCAGGTTGTGCTTTCGCTGGTAATTATAGTGCTTTGGGTGATGTTCAGACTGCCGCTTGTGCTTAGCAAAACGAAGGATAACGAGATAGAAAATGAAAAGAAAGAGAGCAAAGAAATCCGCAAAAAAAGCATCTCGGTACTTGCAAGGAACCTGTACATTGTCTACAAGCTCGCCTACGAGCTGCTTTTCGGAACTGAGATCCTTTATCTGGTGATATATACGGTTATCGCTTTCTTAGGACTGTTTGTGTCGAAGGTCTTCTTTTCGTTCTTGCTCTTGGACTTCCTCGACCGTTCCAGCATTTTAAACAACGTCATCAAATCGATCACTCTGAACTACAAACAACTGCTCATGACGGCGGTGCTGGGAATGCTGGTGCTTTATATTTGGGCGGTCATGGGATACTTCTTCATGTCAGATGTTTTCAGCTTCCAGAATGAGCCTGATGTCACGCAGCTACCAAGCGATATAACTGAGGAGTCACAACAGAATGGATGTACTTCAATTTGGCATTGCTTCCTGACGCTGCTTGATAACGGTTTCAGGGCTGGAGGAGGTATCGGAGATGCGATAATGATTCCAGCATACGATTCTGATAATTACATTTACACCAAAAGATTCTTCTATGATGTGACCTTCTTTATCTTGATGATCATTATCCTTCTTAACGTCATCTTCGGTATTATTATTGATACATTCGCTGAGCTGAGAGACCAGAAGACAAGCAAAGGTAAAACAGTTTACTCTCATTGTGAAGACGTTAATTTTTCCTTTTTTTCTGATTTTAGACGAAGACATGAAGAACAAGTGCTTCATTTGCAATATTCATAGAGACGATTTTGAGAAGTACAACGTTTCGTTTGACAACCACATCAAATACGAGCATAACCTCTGGAATTATGTCTATTTCATAATTTATCTCAATGCGAAAAATCCCCTTGATTATAACGGAACTGAGTCTTATATCGCAGAGAAATTGGAGAAAGAAGATCTAACTTGGCTTCCATTGAACCGTGCTATGGGTCTGTCCGGCGCGGAAACGAAAGAGGAAAGAAACGTGATGACGATTGTCTCGGAAAAACTACAGATCTTTGAAGCGAGATTTAACGAAGCTCTTGCGAGATATTCCCAAGCGACGAATAATCCTGCTGAGAGACCTAACTAATTGTTGAGAGAGTTTAGCTGACTGAGTAGTTGAAAGCTCGAGATGTTGAAATTTTTCAAAAAATTGTTACTTCAATGATTCTATTAGTAAACACATAATTCACTAAGTAAGCTTTGAATTCTCCTGCGACTAAGACTGGGCTAGTCATAAAAAGCCATTCACATACTCATATGTCTTTTGTTGCTGTTACTATGATGTGTCATCCTTCAATCTCAAATAGTGAAGGAAACTAGCTTTGGGTTCTTTTTTCAAGTAGTAATGATTACAATAGAGTTGAGTATCAGTCAAAGCCTCGCTATTAGTGACCGAATACTTGAAATAAAATGTCGATTTCGCGTTGATATTAGCTCATTAAATTAGAAGCTATCTCGATTGTTTTGTGAACCCAATTTCTTTTGGGTCGCTCTCAGTTTCTCTTTTGTGTCGAATGTAGTAAGTGAATACGATCGCAAGGCGCTCAAGGCAACCGTAATTTGATAAATCGGCAAAAGATCATCTTTTAGGATTGCGGAAGCCCAAATAATCACTCTTACACATTCAAGCACCAGAATTTAGTGAGAGAATAGAGAGAGACGCTATTAGCTCAGCTAACACCTGATCTCTCCCTGTTTATTCGAAATTATAAGTTATAGGTAATATATGGGAGATGTGACGTAGGAATGTAAGATCATGCGAATTGCACTCTGACTGAATTATTTCTTTGATTAACATCTAGTCTAGAGCTCAGAATAGACTGCGCCTTTATCTGAGGTGATTGCAAAAGAAAAAATTGAAATTCAAACTCATTTTTAAGAGAAATGGAAGCTGAACCAATAAAAAATCAATTGTGACATCATAGGGCGGCTTGCCTGAGTGGCTAGCCTAGTTCGAGGAATTTATTATGACTTGCAAGAGCTTATCAACCAATTTTATGGATAGTTCGAAAGTCAAAGTCTATTTTCCTTTTTTATTTAAACAAGATTCTTACAAATTTCGAAGCTAAATCGAAATATTCGAAGTGTCTATCGGGAACAAATTTGACTTTATTGGATTCAATATCTCCAATGGCGAGCTAGGAGATGAAGCACTTTCATTGAAAAGGAAGATTCAGTCAATCATTCGTTCTAGTAAACGAAGTGGTATCTTTGATAGGCTCGAAATTGCTATTCATTAGTTCGTAATTTATCAAGCAATTATTCTTTCACTGACTATTAGACAAGAGTCTCTCTTAAAAATTAGACCAATTAGATTATTTTAGAACTAATTTTCCTAAGATCTTGCGTTATTAATCGAAGTAAATTAGCGTTTTCATCAAAAGAAATATATATTCTTTAGGTCAGTAATGTGATGCTTCTTCGGGTCTTTTACTTTTGTCTTAAGATGTTTCGAGAGGACTTGATTGTTATAAACACAAAATTCTAAATTTTCAACGATAAAGAATGGAACTTCAAGACATCAACGTCCATGACGGCGTTGAGCCCAAAGTCGAAAAAAATGTTGAAGGAGCGAACAATGACACAAACGTCGGCGAGAGACCCATGGACACCAAAGAAACTATCAATTCTCAAGCTATTGGCAATGGAGGTGAACAGAGTCGTCAGACTACAACGAAAGATGAAAGGGGCGTAATGAAAGTTGAAGGAGCGAAGGCCGGCAAGGGAGAAAAACGCAAAAAGAAGTCCACAACAAGGCTAAAGAACAAATGGTCATATTTTTTGACTATTTTGGGACTCTCTATCAGCTTCCTTTATTATGGTTACCAATTGGTTGCCTTCGGAGTCGTTCTCAACACTTTGACCACAGTCATGAATTGGTCTGACTCCCAAAAGAATTTTTACCTGATTTTAATCAGCTGTATGGTCTCAGGGGGTAATTTCATCGGATCCGTGCTGAGTCCGCCCCTCTCACACTGGATTGGACGGTTTAAAACGATCCTTCTGATGGTGATATTGGCCTATATCGGTTCAATACTATCAGCAATAGCTACGGTTCCAACTCTAATCATCGGCAGACTGCTGGCGAATATTCCTGCCGGTGTGTTTATTACCATCGCGCCAGTAATAGGAAGAGAAATCTCTCCGAAGGAACTCCATTGGTTTTCCTCGGCGTTCATTCCATATTTCGCCGGGTTTGGTATCTTTATTGGCTTCATCATTGCTCGAGGGGGTCCGAATATGTCTCAGGCTGACAATCAGTACTGGAGATTCCTCAATCTTTTTGGAATTATTCCGGCCACGATTACTGGCCTGATATTAATTTTTAATACAAGAGGTGATTCAGGAAAATTTCTGTACAACAGATATGAAGACGAAGAGGGTGCACGTAAGGCTCTTGCGAGAGTGTACAAGAAGGAGGAGGTTGAGAGAGAGTTGGAAGACATTAAAAAAGACTCTCACGCCCAAGAAGAGAAATTTTCCGTCTCCAATTTGTATAGGAATTATCGAAAGCAAATTTACCTTGGACTAGCGTTGGGATTGAGTCAAGTTTGCGCAGGACTCAATTACAGTGGTATCTATGCTTATATGATGATAGAAAGAACCGAACGTGACGCAGGGGCCGAAAAATCGAGTATCAAGGATACAGCTTTGCTTTTTACTTCGTTCTATGGCATTGCTCAGGTAGTTGGAAACACGGGATCGTTTTTCTGGCTAGGAAAGTGCCGTAAAAAGTGGCTCTTTGCTATTATTTTCGGCCTCTCTTATCTAGCACTGGGGCTAAACTGGTTATTCGGGTTTGTCGGGCTCTACACGGCACAAAAGTATTGTCTTATTCTAACATTTTTCTGCTCTGGGGCTGGAATAGGACAGTTCAATTTCTTGTACTCTCCAAATATAATGACAGGCACGGCATTTAGTGTTGTGATAGGAGGGTTTTCTTTCATGAGAGTGATCGATACGATTGTTTTTCCGATAATAGCTGGCAGTGCAGTCAAGGTGCGGGGAACATTGTTGATTTACTGGGCAATAGGGATGGTGACGTCGGCCTATTTCCTTTTGAAATCGGTCGAGATTAAAGGAGCTTCGAAGGAAGATATCTACAAGCATTTTAATATAAATGCAGAGGAGACGAGAGTAGAGGAGAAGGCAGAAATGCGAATCATAAAGAAGATACTCCAGAGAACCATGCGTAGATGAGAAGCGAGAACCATGCGTAAGTGAGAAGAGAGAAAACTAGTGTTTTTGTATCGAATGATCGAATGTTGAAATTGAATGCACTACTTATAATTTTTTAAAATTCAGTTAGAGAGACACACTAATATAATCTTATTTTGTTTATGACATTTACTGCTCTATTTCGTAGTTCAGTGCATATTTTCTAATTATGAACGAAGTTATTCTTCCTGAAAACTAAAGTTGTTAGTTTTATTTGTATTGATCAGCGTCTACCAAATATCGAAAAATTAAAGAGGTATCTTTTGAGTCGGAATTCGGTTACACTGAAAACGCTCTTAAGAGATAAAGAGGTCCTTGAATCCTCGAATAGGGATACAAATTTAGTAAAGTATCAAGCTTCAGTACAGTCCAACAAGACTGCTGTTTCAGAAATTAACCCAGAAACTTTCGAGATTGATGCTGCAACGCTTTGAAATTTAGCTGCAACATGATACTTGAAACAAAAAATATATTAGTTTGGGAGCTATAAATTCCAAATAATCAAGCAATTTCTCTTTTCATATGCGAGTTCCAATCGCAGTATCATCATGAAATTTCTCTGATAAACCACTCTTCTTCTAAATTCAAGATGAATAAAACGACTTTTGTGCCTGAGAATTTCATCAACAGAATAAACCCTTCACTCATTATCTGGCTTACCTTTCCTATGCAACTATTCTTCTAATTTTCAATTACAAAACTTCGCCAAAACGATTCTTTACATTCTGGAAGGGAGTCTAATTCGATTTATCTTATTATAAGCTTATTTGAATAAATTTTCATGGGATCAAAAGAACGCAACACCAACATCAAAAATAAGCGGAGGTCACGCTCGCGCTCATCTTCCAAGAGAAATTCAGATTCGCCAAAACGCCGCAGAAACCGCAGTTCATCTCGATCTTCGAGGTCCTCTTCTTTAGGAAGTCACTCTCCCGATCGAAAAAATAAAAGAAGCCGCTCAAGTAAATCTCTTGTTCGAAAGTAATAACATTTAAGATAGCTCATCCCGCAGCGTCTCTTCTTCTCGGGAGAGATCCAGAAAAGAAGGACGAAAAAGCCACAGATACGAGAAAGACAGGAAGAAAAGAAGCTATGGTGAAGGATATGCAAGCACTCTTCAAAAAAGAAAGGAAAAAAGGCTCGCTCCTCCAAAGAAAGAGCTCTTTTGGACGATAGAGAGCGATGACAGTGAACTTGAAAGGGAGCAGAGAGAGCTAAAAGCGAAAATTGAGAAACAAGAACAGGAAATGGACACTTTTCAGCTTTCTTCTGAATTGATGGATATTTTCGATTCGCCCTCCCTTTACAAAAAACCCAAGAAGAGGAAATTAAGCTCCTCATCCTCTGAGGCTGAGGAGAGTGATGCGTCTGAGAAAAAGAGGGAGAAGAAAAAGAAAAAGAAGAATAAGAAAGAGAAGAAGGGAAAGAAGGAGAAGAAGGAAAAGAAAGAGAAAAAAGAGAAGAAAGCGAAGAAAGACAAAGGTGATAAGGAGGATAAAGAGGGAAAGAAGAAAAAAAAGAAAAAGGAAAAGAGAAAGAAAAAAGAGAAGGACTCTGACAACGAATCTGATTCTGATGAAGATCCTTTCCAGGAAAAGCCGCTTGAAAAACAAATCAGTAAGAAGAGTAACAAAAGCAACAATGATAACGATGACGAAAAGTATGAGTTTGTGGGGCCTCGACCTGTTAACTTGGAAGGTAATTAACAGAATATAAGGAATTATTTTGACTAATGATTATTTTTCATTTTAGCGTTGACGGATAAGGTAAAAGCGAACTTTAGCACGCAGATGCTGCCGGGAGAAGCGGACGCTATTGCATCGTATATCCAAGAGGGCAAACGTATTCCTCGTCGTGGTGAGGTTGGTCTTTCAAGCGAGCAGATTTCTAAATTTGAGGACTTGGGTTACGTTATGAGTGGATCAAGAAACAGAAGAATTAATGCGATGCGTCTGAAGAAAGAAAGTCAGGTGTACTCAGTGGAGAGAGAAAAGCAAGCTGTTATTCAGAAGTTTGAGGAGAAGCTGAAACGAGAGCATAAATTGATTGAAGAAATGAGAGGGTTGCTGGAGACGAAGGCAGCTGGTGGCGACCAGGGAGGTAAGCAGCAAAAGAGATAGAAAATTCGTCATTTTCATTGTTAAATGCTTTTACTGCCTTCTGTGTTTATGGTGCGCAATTTCGAAATTGTAATTCCTGAGATCAATTGCAAAAAGAAAAATAAATAGCATTAGACTCATTACTTTTGTGTTTGAATGTGCACGAAAATTAAAACAAAAATCATCGAAAATTTCATATCGCCACTAATGCGGCACTGAAGCAAAATGACATTACACTAAAGAAGCCATCAAAACAGGTGGTTATTATGTATATCTAAAGATAGAGTCAGTCTTTCGATCAAAAAAAGCAATTTCCCCTACCAAAGGGCTTGAAAATTCTAATCATTAGTCAAATGAAAATAGAACTGCAATGAGCTAATTTGATGCGTCCTCAGAAAATTATTACCTGCAATCAAGATTTCAATATGAACATTCATTTATGCACATTTACGCATGCGTTAAAGTGAGGGAGTTTTTTGGAAATTGAAATATAATGCAGTGGCTTCTCATTATTGATTCAGACTCTATAGAATAGAGTTTTTCGAATGCAGAAATAAAGAAGCTGTTCGCTCTGCAAGGGTGGGCTCAAGTCAGACTTTTCAGATTTACAAAAAAATATGTCCTCAAATTTTCAAAATAGATTTGAGCTTATCTCTCTGATAAAAATATATTGTTCGAGGAACGCTCGTATTTCAATTAGTCACCGCTACACATGATGAAAGTAAAAAAATAGCCTCAAAAGTCATCTTCTCTTGGAACATATCTAAAAAATTGAAAGCCAAGAAAATAGCAATGATTTTGTTAGAGATTCTGCGTGAAATCCTATTTTGTCATAACTGTCTGAAACCACCTCCGCCTCTAATTTCTGAAGAGCCTCAGTGAATAGAATAGCAATTCGAGACCATCAACAATACTTGAGTGAAGGACTGCTTACGATTTTCAGCTTCTAGTCGATTAATTCTGTATTAGCGAGAAAACACGAGAGAATTTTGTGTCTTTAGCCTTCCCCTCAACTAGCATCTCAGGCAGCAGTGTCAATATAGCATGTGCTTTATACAAGAAGAAGAGGATAACCAACCTTAGTAGAGGTTCTATTACCATCGATGTTAATTAACTTTCAAAAGTGCCTTTTTCAGAAATACCCCTAATCATTAAAAAATTTTAAATAATCGAGCGAAGCACTGCCGAAATTCAAGGGTAAAAAATATACGAACCACACCTTCTTTCGATTAAAACAAACAAATTTCCTTATGTTCGCTTTAGCACAAGTCTCTCTGCAATCAGGAAAGAATCAGTCTAATGGTAATTTAGAACTGCTAACACAGCTGTGCTAAGTTTTCAAAGTTAATTTTCGAAATTCATAATCATAAAAATTCCGTCGATTTCAATTTTATTATTGCATAAATGAGGCCTTTAAAACTTAAAAGTTTTTAATTTGTTATATAAACAGTGAATTCTAATCGATCACAGCTTATTTCATTGGACTGATTTTTTTCATTTGTAATCTGTTCCTTAAAAAAAGAGAAGAGAAAAAATATGTGCTCTCTGGTCATCGTGCTACTCTACATTACGATGCTTATCAGCTTTGCTTGTCCAACGATCGATCCCATCGAAAACGCGACTTGGAAAATTTCAACCCACCTTCGGCAAACGTATTACACCTATATAGAAAAAATAGGCGATAGCAGCAGCTTTTTTGCTTTTCCAACCAATAGTTGGCCAGCGTTCAAGGTGCATTTTATGGGAGCTGGCTCAATTAATGTCAGCCCTTCAACCACCAACTTGGATTGGAAACCAACGTGAATTTCACTGTTACAAGCAATAAAATTTCAACAGTCCGTGATGGCGAAACTATTTCAATTGGATCAGTTCAACTTTGGCACCTTTCTTCATTTAATGTGACATTTGACGGTCCTGGTTGTGTTGGAATTTGTGAATTTGGTAGCACGAGCAACTGCTACGAAATTTGTCCTTACTCTGGATATATCTCTCCTGGAAGCACTTGTAACAATTATACATGCTATCCTTGTGATTGCAATTGCTTTACGTGTTTTGGTCCGTTCAGAGGTATGTGCAGTTCCTGTCTGCCAGGATTATTTCTTGATGTTGTCAACTTGTGCGCTACTGATTGCGGGCAGGAGTATTACCCTGACCCAAACGATAATACTTGTAAGCGCTGTGCTTTGGGTTGCAGAACATGTACTGGGCCATCATACAACGACTGTGGACTTTGTCATTGGGACTATTACCTTCAACCGAATTCAACCACTTGCTCACTCACTTGTCCTGATGGTTTCGGTTACGGTAAGGATAACATGTGCGCACCTTGTTCGTCCTCGTGCGCGACTTGTTACTCTGCTCTCAACACCTCCTGTATTTCTTGCAAAGCAAATTATTTTTTGCAGGCTCCATATAACGTATGTGTGGCCACTTGCGATGACGGTTACTACGCAAATATATCAACTCAAACTTGTGAACCTTGTGATTTAGGCTGTAGAATCTGCCGTGCTGCTGGTACTAATAACTGCACTTCGTGTAATTCCTCGGCCGGTTACTATCTATATCCTAATTCAACCGTGTGTTCGCAGACATGCCCTAGCGGTTATTTTGGATTGCTCGGAGCTTGTCTTAGTTGTCCAGCAGAATGCCAAACGTGTAGTAACTTTACGACCTGCACTTCTTGCTATTTGCCTAATTTCTTACAGTCTATCGGAAGGTGCACTCAGGACTGTCCGAATGGCTACTACGCTAATGCTATCACTTACGTCTGCGATCCCTGTGACCTAGCTTGTTCTACTTGTTTCGGTCCCTCGAACACTGAGTGCTTCCAATGCGCCACAGGATACCATTCTGAGCCTTCCTCACAATCAACTTGCAATTCATCATGCCCCGCGCGTTATTTCCGCTATCCTGCCTCTGATCTCTGCTTAGCATGCTATTTCTCTTGCTCCTCTTGCTATGGGACCACCAGATTCGATTGTATTACATGTAACTCTGGTCTCTATTTGCAGCCGAGTTCTAATGAATGCTTGACTTCCTGTCCAACGGGATATTACAAGAACACAACTCTTAAGAAATGTATTGCTTGTCATTCGGCATGCAAAACGTGTTTTGGTGGTAATTTTACTCAATGCAGTAGCTGCCAATCGGGATATTTTTTACAGGGTGACTCTACAACCTGTTTAAATACCTGCCCATCAGCAGGATACTGGGCTGATACATCAAAAAATGTTTGCTCGCCCTGTAATTCAGCTTGCTCTCGTTGCACAGGCTCTGGCAATAATCAATGTTCTGCTTGTTCTCCGAAGTACTATTTACAGCCGAATAACTCGAAGACATGCTTGAACACTTGCGGCAACGGATACTGGGCTGACTCTACGATTAACGTCTGCTCTTCTTGCGCCGCCACGTGCAAATTCTGTACAGGACCAAGCACTTTAGACTGCGCTTCATGTGGTGTAGGATTTTATTGGAATCTTCTTTTACAAAAATGTGTGACCTCTTGTCCTGGAGGGTACTATCCAGACAACGCCAATCGGCTATGTAGTCTCTGCGACCGATCCTGTAGAACCTGTTTTGGACCTAGCAATGATGGCTGCTCAAGCTGCCAAGTAGGATTTTTCCTCCAGCCTTCCTCAGCCACATGTCTTCCTTCGTGCCCTGATGCTGCAGGATACTGGGCAAACCCTTCGACGAATGAGTGCTTACCTTGCAGCAGAGACTGCGAAACATGTAATAACTTAAGAAGTGATTCATGCTTGAGTTGCAAAAAGGGATCCTATCTAATAGAGGCTTCTGGTACCTGCGTTGCATCTTGCCCGGAGGAAGGGTATTACCCTAATTCTATTACAAGTACCTGCTCTGCTTGCGATAAAGCTTGCGTTTCTTGCTTCGGCCCCACAAATACTGAATGCCAGACTTGCCAGTCTGGGTTCTACTTGCAAGCATCGCCTGATAATTCAACGTGCTTAAACAGTTGCCCAACAGAGGACTATTGTCCTGATGAGGTTACCAAGAGCTGCAAGCTTTGCAGTCCATTCCGGAAATGGTCAATCTGGACAGCAATCGCTTATGTGATTTGGTTTCTACTCACACTGCTAGTAGTCAAGACAACCAATAAGAATTATTGTCTCATTAATGGACTAAAACGAAGGCAAGAAAGCTATGATATTAAACCTCATTTCACCTACAAGTTGGTTATGAACTGGCTGGCAACTCATCCTCTCTTGATGATCTATCTCTACAAAGATAATACTATTGCTAAAAGTGGAAGGGCATTGCTGTTTTTGATACGAATGCTGGTGCTGTTTGATATTGCTGCTATCTTTCATCTACCGGAGGTAATTTCTTTGTTTTTCTTTTTTATGACGCTGACTGTATCTTGATTTAGACGAACAACCACCCCCTAGAATTTACGGAAGAATTGAATCAATTTGACTTTGGCCTTTTCGTGATACCTTTCCTTGTCTTGATGCCATTATACTCCTTCCTTGAGAAAGTGCTTCGAATCACTCAAAATAATATGCAGAGCAAGGCACTTCCAAGGTAATTTCCAAATGAAAAGTGTGTGCCTTAGTGATTCCCTATGACTTAGAAATGGCAAAAAGAGGATCCTCTGGATTGCCATTCCGAGCCTCATGGTGTTTGGGGTGACTGCTGTTGTGCTTGTTCTTTCGTTTGTGTATAGTGTGAACTATAGGCGCAATCAACAGCAAACGAAATGGGCAGCAAATTGGGTCAAGTTAATGCTCCAAGATCTGCTCCTATCGCCTTTAATCAACTTCATTTTCAGTTTCTTGATTATAAAATATGTAATCGAAAAGAAAAACATGACCCAAACAAGAAAATTTGCCAAAATATTTATTGACGAGAATGTGCTTGATATCCATACCATTCTCAGTGCACAGCTCTCTACCAAAGCTTATAGAGAATCCGCGATTCCGACAAACACAATACAAGTAATAAAATGCGTATTTTTTCAAGTCTAAAGATACTATCCTCTTTCCTATTGGTAGTTCTCAGAATCTCCTTTGAGCGAAATTGAGACCCAGCGAAGCAACAGAAGACTCGCTTCCGGAAGTTTCGGCCCAGTCGGTAAGATTTTTGACGATCTAAGTAAGCTACCGAGTTGGAGTCCAAACAGCCCTCCAATGAATTCAACTCGCTTGCTAGTGGTAGATGAATTCTCTTTCACATTGTCATGTTTAAAAATCTATTCGTTAAAATTTAGGAAACAGCATCAAGTCTGGTGAAATCTGAACAAAGATGTCATTTTACTACCATTGCACTAGAATCTCAGGTAGGTTCTCCTCGAAGCCTAGTATTATTGACTGATCTTTGAATTAAAGAGCTCTGAAAGACTTGTAGAGGGAAAAAGCCAACAGAAAATTGGAGTGATAGATATTACATAGATCTTTTATTAACATCTCTCTTTAGCGCAAGAAGAAAAAGAAAAGGAAAAGTACAATCAGCCAAAAGGTTCCAGAAAAGTCCTCTATTTCAAATAAACACGAAACTGAATTGCACGTCGCTATATTTGAAGAAACTAAATTCGACAGACAGAATGATGATGAGAGGGCTGCACAAGAGCGTGAAAATAACTGTGAGGAAGAGAACGATCTGAAAACGGTTAAGGAAGGGAAAGAAGAGAGAGTGGAGGAAATAAAGAGCCCTGAGGAGAAGAAGGAGCAACAGGAGACAGAGATAGTGGCGCGCCAAGTACTCATGAAAGCTTTTTGCGGTCATAATTAATTATTTCGTAGACTGCGATTCAATTTAATGAACAAGAAGAAAAGAAGTCAGTAACCTTCAACGCGAGAAAACGAAAGAAGAAAGTATATGAATTTTGTTAGGAATCGCGGAAATTTTATACTTGATAATCGACTAGGTAACAATGAAATTACGGCGTGGAGAGAAAAAGTTATCAATCATCAAAAATAAAGAGAAGAAAGTTGAACTTTCAGGAGAAACTGAAGAAAAGAAGCCATATCAGACGGCCGAGGCTGAAATACAGCTGCAGTTTGAGCATGAACACGCTACTCTAGAAGGGAATGCTGTCCAAATTCAAAACGAAGAAAAAGATGAAAAGTAGTTTGTTTGTTTAAGACGATCGTAAATCTCAGTATTTATTCTCTTTTTTGAGAGACATTTGAATAATTTTTTCGAAAATTATATGTTTTCTAGTAAATGCTTGATTTCGACAGAATATTCTGTAACTAAATAATTATTAGCATTCGATGAAGTTTGCAAGAAACCCATTATAATGAAATGTGCGAGGAGGTGTTTGACTGGGTAATTCCGTTTGAGAGAGAGAAAGAGAATTTTGGAATGAAAATTTTTAGTTAAGGGTAGCCTGATAGAATTAACTCTGGTTTCAATGGTTAACATGTGTTGCAATGTTGCCTATGGTAATTTATCCGAGCAGGGTGGTGAATCAGTTGAACTCGATATCACCTAGCAGCGAGACCGTGTATCACTGACTTTGTTTTCCCTTCTATCACACTTTGAAATGACGGAAAGGAAGAGGCAACTACTTCAGTAATAGAAGTAGTATTGAACTAATATAGTATTTTAGCTTTACTTTTTTTTTTTCATTTGGCAGAGATACAAAAAATCCCTTCTTATGTCGATGTAAGGATAATCAATCCTTGGCAAACTCGTTACAAGAAGCCAAAGCACTTAATTTTGTAATGTTTCTAACTCGTCAAGGTGTAATATGTAGTTTATCTTTACTCTAGATGTGCTCTAACAAAGAAATCGAGAATTCTCTCTAAATATCTTCCCATGTAACGCTATATACATCCTTCGATATCGCACACTTTTTTTTTATGAAATGCAATAGACTACAGTTTTCGAAACAAAAAATGTAGGAATCTTACTAGTATGTTGGGATGGGCTGTGTCTGTGAGGAATCTTCTCGAACAATTGTTGCCTGGCTTTTTGACCTGATAAGGTCTCCTAATTTCTCCACCAAATATTTTGGCAACAGCGCCGAAGTCGACTCCAGTTCCTCACGATAAGTCAGAATGTCAAGGGCAAGGTTCGCTGCGAGAGTTGCATTCTTCTTCGCGATTTCTCTTCCAAGAGCTCTACAAATGAGATCCAAACAATTTCAGTAACAAAATTAAATAAATTCTCATTTACTTGTCAAAATCTTCAAGATCCTCTTTGGTCGCGTTCGTCTCATAATTTTCGAAAAGAACTAGAGATAAAACAATCAATATCACCACTACATCTCATGGTAAAACATACCTTTGTTCATTCTTTTATCGCTAAGAATATGTACTTCAAGTATTATGAGTTCTTTGCGGGTTTGTTCCATTGCCATGATGAACTTGATCGCAGGCTGAAGGTCGTTGACTAACTTGGATCCTTTCTGTCCACCAACGATCAGATAAGGATGTTTGTCTACGATTTGGATTGAATCTTGCTCTAATGTATGCATTTCTGTGTATTTTGAGACCAGATATTGGATTGCGTCAGCGAACACCTTTGGAGTGGTCAATTCAGCGTTAATGACAGCTGCCAGGTTAGCTCTTGCCTCCTTGAAGTCCTGCTTTAACTCTTCGAACTTGTCAGCGTGCTTCTGACAGTCTCGATAAACCTAAGATCGGTTTATGATTAGGTTTGCCTTTATGAGTAAGGTAAATACCTTGTCATAAGAAGGGATGCAGGTCAATCCAAAGGAATATGAAGTCAATGACCCTTCATTTTTGATGTTTCTGTCGACTGCGCAGGCGACTCCCATTTAGTGATTCAAGTTGGAATTAATAATTTTATTTTTGAATTCAAGTGCTTTTTATCTGAGGTTTAAGATGCGTTAAGTCTATATGAGATAGACTCGGAGATTCTATAATAAATTGCATTAATAGACCAAATTCAGGAATTTCAAAAATTCCTGCAGGTCGTGTTTTAATAAGAAAAAAAAAGTTAGTGAAAAAGATAGTCAATAGAGATATCCAATAATTGTTCAAATCTCAAATCAGAAGATGCCTATTCAGTAGAAGAAGATAGGTTATTCATGAGATAGATGTTGTGAGAAATTTTTATTACTTCTTTCATTTGTTGCAAACAATTCACTATTGATTTACATGAGATACATAGAAGATCAATAAATGGACTGTCTTTTGAATCTAACGAGAGTCATAATGAAATTACTCTCTTACCTAGGAGCGAATTATGAATATAGGTATTTCATAAGTCCCTCTCCAGTGGAACAGACCAGTGAGAAGGAGTCTAATCGAGGTATCGAAAATTTTTGCCATCGAGCAGTTGCAATTGATTGCTCGTAAATTTTGAGAAAAACCCTAAAATCATTTTACTTAAACTCTACGTAATTCCTCTTTGATCACTGGAGGAGAAAGATTATCCTCTCTCCAGCATGCATCTTGCAGATTGGTTACAATCGATGGCAAAGACTCTTATCTGCCAATTTTCTCTTTCATTATTCATTTTTCTCTCCCCTCTTAAGTTGAGAGCCATTATTGTGGCTAATTGTGGTTCTCAATAATTTAAAAGAGGTGTGAAAAAATTCTGGAATCCCATAACAAAAGACTAATACCAAGCATTGGCAGTATTCTCATCAAAACAGCATACAAGACGAATAAAGAACTGAATACACAGGTCACATTTGCCGGCTCTCTCAGAAAATTCCAAAATAAATTAAAATCGGTTTAATATCGTATTTGTTTTCCTATATTTTGAGTAAATATGTCCTCAGCACTGAATATTTTTCGTTTTCAGCTTGTGCAGGTCAGTATCAGTCATAGGAGCCATTCTCGTCTCAGATACATCTGAGGAGTAAGGGGTTTATCTGATTCATATGAAAATCAGCTAATTAACTAATAACAGCTTCTGTTATTTACTAGGCTATAGACTCTGCTACTTGTAAGACATCATGATCACTCTTGACCTGCTTGCTTGCCTTTTGATGTTAAAATGTCATAGTTGCTGTGACCTTCTCCGACACCAGTTTCGAAAAAAACCTTAAACTTATTCCGTTTAGGGTCTTTTCCGATCAGGTCCGATAGCAATTTTTCAGTAGTTACTTGTTCTGAGTGATTCATTTCATCCGAAAACTTTACAGATTACTGTCTCTCCTTGAAAAGATTCTAAAATTACCGTTTCTGATCGGAGAAAATGGCCCTTTTTAATCAGGCGCGCTTCTAATGATTATAATTATTTATAATTACCTTAAAACATCATTTTACAAGAAAAATCTAAATGTTTGCTGACTTACTCAACGATACTCCTAAAGCTCAGCGTGAATTATCATTCAACGATACAACCACCGATGATTCGGCTCCTGACACCTTGTTCCAACTCAAACAATGCCAAACTACTAAAAAGACCTTCAGCTGTGAATATCCTGAATGCGAAAAGACCTTCCTATACAAATCTGAATTGAACAGACACATGCAATCACATGCGAACTCGCGTCCTTACATTTGCCCATTCGCTGGCTGCGAAAAAGGTTTCAAGCGATTAGACACTCTTCAGACCCACTGCCGTCTTCATACTGGTGAGAAACCGTATATGTGTGATTATCCACTATGCGGCATGAGCTTCACGACTCAATCAGCCCTGAGATACCACCACTTGAAGCATACGAACAATAAAATGTACAAGTGTGAGGTTCCCAATTGTGGGAAATCCTTTTTAACGATTGGACAGTTGAGACAACACGAGAAAGGAAAATGCCGCAGCCGTGCGCATGTATTCGAAGACCGCTCATGCTCTAACAGCTCGGTCTTTATGCCGAAAGAGCTGACTCCTGAGCAGGCGTTTGAATTGCGAAATGAGCGTTCATACAATCCGTTTGAGTACGCGAACAACTTCCCAAACATGCAACCTGATAATTCGATGATGTTTGCATCCATTATCGTCAAAAAATTAAAGAAACTTCTGGAATGACTCAATTTTCAGTTCCTAAACTTATAATTAACTATATTGGACATGGAAACTACTTCCTCAGATCCAAACCAAAACAAAAAACTATACTAATTAAAATTAACATTAATATATTTCATGGGGTATTTTTTTCTTCCCTTTCAATTAATAAGTTTATATATATATTAGTCCTGCGAGACTTTTTTTTTATTTCTAAGTGCATTAATAATAAGATCTTAAGAATTGTCAGCTAATTTTTTTTTAGCAATTCATTATCATCTAATACCTAAAAACAAAGGCAACCACCAATTCTTTTTAACTTTCAAATGGCAAAGTTTATGTAATATTATTATCAGTAGTAGAGTTAGTTGGATATTTAAGTGGTTCGAATAAAGTAATGTGAAATATAAGGGTAGAATTCGAGGTCTCCAATTCTGAGAGCTTATCCCTTAAGGAAGTCGTCTGGTACTGCCTGAAATTTTAAGAAGTAAGATCTGCTCTAATTCTGATTAGGAAAAGCAAGTAAAGCTCGAATTTTTATCTCAAAAGTTAATTTCCGAAGAGCTTCTTTGTCAGTGAAAAGTGAGGATCATTTTCCTCAAATGGAATAAATGGCTGAGCATGGATAAGCTAAATTTGTCTGCTTAATCGTGATGTCAGCATCAATATTTCCAAGATTGTCGTAAATGTTTTTATGGCTTGCTTTTGGACAAGAATATTCTGGCTAAAGACTACCTATCTAACTGAGTAAGAATGTAATTGGTTGCGCCTATCAACCGAGGAAATCATCGTGAGTCAACTCAATGTAAATGAGTTCTCAGTTAGTTGTGCCGCTGAGTTGGAAAAATGAAGCTTGAAAATATGATAACTTTAGAAAAAATGAAAAAAAGTATTTTTCAGTTAATTTGTTGATACTTAGTGATTGAAAGAAAAAGATTTTTTTTGAAAAAGGAATATACAAGTCAATGAATGTTGGACAATTGCTAGTTTACTAAAGCCTTCATTACAGTAGTCTTGCTGCTGAAGCTAACTCAACACAATGAGGTAGTAAGATGACCCTCGATCAGTAACGCTCTCCTGAAAAAACTGGCTGAGCTTCTGATTCGAATTAATAGCTTATTAATGGGATTTATTGTTATTATATCTACTTAGCCTATAATTCCATTTTATGGCGCACGGTTCTGCAAACATAAATCCATCCTTTCAAGATACATCAATCGGAATCTACTCAACTCAACTGTAAGCACTCTTTTATATGAGGACTGTAGAGGCAGAGGTGCCGGCTTTTCTTGAAATAAAATACATCTTCATATTGATGCTCTTTATGCGTTCGTTGGTATTTCCTACGCTTTAATGTCGGAGTAATTTCTTCTGTTGGAATCCCAAAGTTATAGAGTCTATTTTCATTCAAGACTCCTCAAAACCTATTAAGAAATCTAAATTTCAAAAAATTCGAATACACACTCAGAATGTCAAAGGCTCTTTTCTGGTTTTTCATTATTTCTAAGCCGGTGAGCATTACGTGGTATCCGTCGTTTTCCTCAAAACTGAAGTTGAGAGTGAGTGAGGTTGTTTTCAGTTTTGGAGAGTGATTCCCTTCATCTGTTGATTTATAATATCTGATCGGACAGGACTGGAAAACGTGCAAATAAGCAGAGTTTTAATTTAATTAACAGACCTCTTTATTTCCTTCTCAGCTTCTCGTACACTAAATACTGAACGAACATACTGTCTTTTTACATTTCAGTGCCATAACTGGAGAATGGCTCTTGAAAATTGCTCAAACCTCATTTTCGTTACCTCTTTTTTGTAAAAGCATTCAAGATTATTAATATTTTTTTGAAAAATCTTCAACATATGATTATCCACATGAGCATACTGCCAAATTTACCTCTCTTCATCATTATACCACAATATCTAAAGAATATCACAGGGTTCTTTCTCAATTGTTGAAAATTTTTCATCACAATTCTAGATCGCATCGAATTCTTCAAAAAAGATATAAAGGCATGGTAGAAGTGGATGCTTCCAGTAACAGCTTGCCTCCTCTAAAATTTTTCAGTGACTTACCAGTAAAGAAAACTCTGGTTTCTGAACAGAAAATTCTTTAAAGAAACCTCCTATAAATTCAGACAAGTACTACACATCGAGAGTCGTTGCAACCGTCACTTGAAGATACATTCGGATTCAAATGTTTTTCTTCCTCTTAAAATGTAGAACAAAAAATGTAGAAAAAACTGTGCCGTACGTCGTATGTTAAATGTCTCTGCATTATTTACATGAATTTGTTGCCTCTGGGCTTTAGAAACCTCATAACTCTATTTCGTAACATCGTCTCGACTTCTGTTTGTATTTGAGAATGGCGCTCTCGGAACACTCGAGTCATTGAGATTTTTGAAAGAAGAGGCTTCTGCGAATCGAAATTGAATGGCTAATAATTTTAGTTATTAACTAAATTTTGATATAGAAGTTCAAAAAAACTTAAAATCCTGAGCAATTCAAGTTTTTCAGGAATCCCAGCAGGATTTTATAAAAACTTTTTCTTTCAAAACAATAATCACAGCTGACTTGATATTTAGGAGACTATGAATTTCGAGAACCACTATAGCGGCCAAGGGTACCTTGATGTAGCAAAGAAGATGGCATTTGGTTTCAAGCCTCAACCTCCTGTTTTCAAGAGATCTGTATCTGAGAAGTCCTTGCCAGCTGACACCAAACCTCTGACCTTAAAAGACAAGTTAAAACTCGAACCTATAGTCTTCTACCCAGAGATAGCAGAGCCGCAGCCTGCAAACAACGGCAAGAACATGTTCTACGTCTATAGCGAGAACATCCCTCAGTTTACTAAGAAGAATATATTCCAACTTTCTTAATTCATTGTTTCCATCGACGACAGCGGTCAGTGGAAATACTAATATATTAATACTTGAACTACTCAATTCTTTAATGTTATTTATTTATTAAGAATTGCATTTAAGAGAGCTTAGCTGAGAACTTCGTTCTTGAGAGAGAAAGAAGACTCAGTCATTGGCATATATATTATAAAGTATTCACTGATATTATTGGATATTAAATCACCTTTGAAAGTTGCTAACTAAAAAGATTTGAACACAACACAATAGCATTCAAATTGTATGAATTAATGTTCGGGAGTGAGAATGATAATCATTATGAAAAATTGGAGATGGTGAGATTATGAGTCTCAATTCGACACCGAAACCAACTCCATAGAAGTATTTATTCTAGTTTTTTTTTTTTCATTTGTTGTCCAACCTTCTATGTTGTATATTAAGCAATTTAAAATAATCAAGAGAAAAAGGATTATTCGCATTGAGAGATGAGTAAAACCGATTTAGCTTAAAGCTCTTAAAAATCAAAGCTCTTTTTTTTTCTCTCTCTCCTGCATTTTAATGTAATAGTTTTCAAGCCTATGAAGATGCATTCTAAGGTGTTCGTCTCGTAAGGGAGTAATTTAAACCATGAATCTTCAGCTTCCTTTGCGGTTTTACGGGATTTATTTTTTTATTTCTAATTTGAATGATTAATGCTATAAAGAGTGATTAGTGCGATGAAGAGTGATGTTTTCTTATAATAAGAGTTATTTTCTCATTGAGTTTAATTAATATGATTTTTTTTTTTAAGTTCATAGTTATGATTCCTTGCTCATTACACTCTATCTATTGAATATAGATTCAGGTTTTTCTGACAAATTACCATTTACCTGAATAGCTTTCTCTCTTAAAACAAGTTTTTCAACTCATCAATTACCAATTTATACATTCTCTATGCCTTTGGAGTATCAGTTCTCGATTTTATTAGAGTTTGAAATTCTAAACTCGAAAAAAAATTATAAATATTTTCTTCTAACTGCTTTTATTATAAGAGATAAATTACTTATATAAATACAACTAATTAGTATTCGTAGTTTCATCAATCCAGTTAATTACTAATGGACCTAATAACTTGTAAGACACGCAAGTAAAATTAGTGTGTTATTATAATTATTTAATAAATTTTTATCTTTATTAGTTAACTTCTGGAGGCACATCTTGTATGATACGGTAAGCAAAAATTCAATGCGATTAATAGTTTGGTAGCACTGGTACGTAAGTCTAAAGTAGTCTTAAGTGCTCAGCATAGTATCCAGGAAATTTAGTAGAAGCCACTCTCTTTGAATTCAAGGTATCAAAATAATTACAAGAAAATTTTTGAGATATCAGAAGAAAAAGAGACACAAGGGAAAAAAATATGTTATATGTATTCATATGCATGCGACTCAGAAGAGACCTTTTCATAATATATTGACGAAATGTTTAACTTCCTCATATGATAAATCAAAACCTTGCTGCAGTACTATTCAAAAAAAATTTTATCCAATGCCTATCTGAGAGCTTCAACACTTTGGCGGGCCGATGCATGCGTTTATGCTACAATTAATTAGACAATTTCTATAATTCCTGAACCCTCCAAATTAATAACCAAGATTTCAGAGACACTCTGCAATTAATGGTTCTTGAGTTGAAAGTTATTTTTTTCAATCCTCTTAATTTTTATTGTGTTGTTAAAAGAACAAATAATTTTCTCGCTCGAAGCACATCAACAACTCTTTTCAAATGAGCATCTCACCCATTCCGATCACGAAGTTCGAACTGGACCTCAACCACCAAGTACAGCGCACTCATTTCGTGAAGTACCAGGGTGTGCTGAGAAAAGGAGTCGCTGCTCGTATCAACTACACAGGTAGAGTTACAGATTAAATGTCATCCATTAAGTCCCTCTTTATCTAGAGGACCCAACCGGTTTCTCTAAAGAATATGAACCCGCGCCAGCAAAACGTTCTTCATATTCATCCAAAAGATCAATAAGTCCAGTCCCAGACCCCAAAAGCATCCGCCAAGCCCAGGAAGTTTCATATCCTTCAAGCGAGGATATTTCAGAGCATCGAGCAAAACCCCTGGGAGAATTATTGCATAACACTATCACTTCAGAACTCAATGCCCCTCTGAGACGTCCAGGTAAGTACTCTTTTCTCTGTGCAAATTCAAATCGAAATAGTATACTCAAAACCTGAGAGCCGTCAAGGCAAGCGGCCTAAAAAGCTTGGAAGCGTCAGTCGCCATGAGACAGATTTGTTTGGAACTTACGAATATGAACCTGAAATCGAAGCAAGATTCAAAAATGCTCATTCATTTACGAGAGAAAGCGTTTACCATAAAAAATCCCCTCCGGAAACTTTGCTGTCAAAAGAGGGGTTTCAAAGCTTCGTGAAGTCGTACATTCACCCTGACAAAGAGCGCAACTTTGAGATAAAGCCTGGTCGCAGGCCTACTTCAGTGAGACAAAAACGGGTTCAAGAAAACTCTGTTGAGGAGAAAAACAGTGTTCCAAAGCTGGTTTTGCCAACGTCCAAAAAACCGTCGTTAGATAAAACCCAAGAAGAGGGTCTCCAGCTAAAAACTAACAAAGTGCGGGATATTTCATTAACAATCGATGAGATTATTGATGTTTTAAACACAATCGTTACCAATCCGATTCAGAAACCAACTTATTTCGACAAAGATTTAAAAATTTCAGTGCAGAGTCAAAATATGATTACAATCAGCAAACTCAAGCCTGCTACTCTGATCAATAGTAAATTTCAAACGCATATGAATAAATTGAAGTGACGATCTTTTTTTATTCGAGTTATGGAACATTATACGAAGATTGAATTGATTACAGTGAATTTGATATCATTTGAGGTTACAAAGGCTTGCGAGATTGTCTCAGAAATGTCAGAGGAGGTAATGATGCTGCTTTTTTCTATGTAATAAAGGAAATAGGAGCTGCTTGAGTTCTGGGAGAAATTTATCCAAGGGGAGAAAAAATATTACAATGACGCAATTTTGCTAATAGTAATCTATCGAAAGCGACAGATATTCCACCGTGAAACTATAATTAGATGCAAGGAATAGTCGAGAATGAAGAAAAAAAACAGAAAGATAGGAGCTCAATAGAATTATCAAACCAAAAGTCAATGTTGCTCTCAAAGCCTAGCGATAGAGACCAAGAAGACGCGAAAAATGATGCAGAGCCAATACTCCAAGCACGTTATGAAAATCCAACGAAAGAAGGTAATTCGTTGTGATTGCATTTGGTCGCAAAATTGTTTGTAGAAGTTCATCCAAATTCCAGAGGCAAGACGCCAGAACCCCTGCTGAAAAGCGGAATCGAGAGGCAAGATTTAATTTTTCACAAATTCTTTTTTACAATCAATGGCATAAATGCCTACGAAGACGACCTCAGAGGCGAAGCGGTAAATTGAGTCCAAATAAGCACCTAAAAATAATTTATCCAAACAAAAGGAAGTCATCGCTTATTTCTATTCCCTCAGCTACATCGTTATCAGACTCAAACGAGAGAACACCGCCAATACGATCAGTATCCAAGATCTCAAAGAGCTCGTCAGATCAATGATATCTGGTTTCCTCCCTAATTATTACTCTTTTTAACCTTCATAACCATAGATAGGGTCGAATTTCCTGATCATTTCATGAAATGGATTCAGCAGCGGTAAGTCAAGTTCCGAAAAGACCAACTAACTCATACAATTATTAGCGACGCACTGACTCCAACAGAAGTTTTTCAAAGGAAATATGTGATTTCCTCTCAGCCAAGATTGCTCTGCAACAACTTAGATGTTAGAACATGCTTTAAGTTTGCTGACAGAGCAAACTATTTACGTTCAGCGGGAACCAACAAGAAGCATAACACGGCTCACAACGAAACGACAAACTTATCAATAAGAAATTATGTAGAAACAGGTACAACTCAGCTTTGCCTGTATATATTACAATATCGACTCATGAATAGGAAGAGATACTTATATTCCACCGACGACTGATTTACGGCAAGAGTTTGCTATTAAATCGAGAGAAGATTGGAAGAGAGCACATAACCTGCAGTGGAAAGGGCTTCCCTCTCGAGAGAGAGTTCCCACTAGAAGAAATCGCAGGAAATTGATAGATTATCAGCCATACAATCTAGGAGATAGCATCCTTGTGAACAGGATGATTCGATACAATAACCAGCTCGAGTTTCCAGAAAGCGTTAAAGTAGCGCGCCCAACTTCGAATGAAAGGAGCCCTTCGCCTAAAAATCTAACTTTTATAGAAGATTCACAGCCGATAAAAGAAAAATTACAGTTAAGGTCCGAATCGAGACAAAATCCAGTTCTAGAGGCAATTAGAAGGCCTGTTACTACGTCGACTCAGTCTCGACCAAGAACGATGACAAACTCTCCTGCTCTAAGACAGCAGAAATTTTAAAAATAAGAAATTTTGGTTTATTATTTACACCTTTTTTTGGTGAGTACTTATTGTTTTTTCACTCTGTACTATTAAAATGAATGCTCGATTTGACTCGTAGAGTATTTGTAAAAAGAGCATCAAAAGATTGGGAAATTGACTAAGTTGTTCTAATTGTACAAAATTGTTACATTATACTCATAAAATTAGGTTGAGACCTTTCAAATTTGTTCCTTTGAATTATACATTGAGTTATCAATTAATAATTTAAAAAATAATTGTTGCTATTTTACAATCGCTCAAAAAGCAAATATTTTTTGTATTTTTTCTGAAGTTTTTGAAACGAGAAATCAACCAATGCGAGACGGCCACTTTTCGAGCGAATCATGTATCTAGGGTATGATAACAATAAATAATAGGAAACTCTTAGCACATTGACATTAGACTCGTATCATTAATAGCAATGACAAAAATAAAATTTTCATAGATGGTACCTGACAGAGAATGAATTCGAACTAATATCACAGGTGACTGAGAAGGAATAATTTTATAAAATCTTAAGATAGTGATAACCAATTGTTCGATAATTACTAGACGTTAGTGATCTGCTTTTCAATATTGGCATTACGAAATATTGAAATCATATGATCTGTGAGACAAAACTCACTGATGGCCAGTAAAATACTAAATCAATCTATATCTGCTCTTGAATAATTAAACAGCACCACAACGCCTTTATTAATTTTTCTGAGCTAGGGTTCATTCATATCGATCATAGCTGGGTTTTATTTGAGTCTCAAACTTCGATTCTATTTTGATCGTTTTCATCTCACTGCTATTTTCGTTCTGTACTGCCTTCTACGATAGTTCTCACGCACCACAGGTGATTGCCTTTCCAATAAAATAAGCAAGCAGTGAGAGATGTGATTTGTTGATCTGCATTTATTTGAAATCAGTACCCAGGAACAATGAAATATTTAAATCCTCAATAACAATGATAAAAAAATAAACTACTAATAAGAATCAACTCACCAATAAAAAAAAAACTGAACTTTAATCTCCTTTTCCAAAAAAAAATGGAATGAACTACTCTGAGTGTTTATTCACTCCAGGAGTTTGATATTACCATATATTGCGTGTAATATATAAACAAACTTACTACAACAAATAATCCAAATGACCCTCGGACGAGCTCGTTGAAATATTTCTTCACAGTCGGCAGGTAGAACGTTGTTCTCTTCCAATAGAACAAGGCCAACATCGGCACTAAGATCAGTAAATCAAATACCAATTCAATCATATTGTAGCCGATTATCTCCTTGACTCTCTCATTGGCAAAGCTCTGGAAGACGTGTAGAATATGAGTCTGCAGACTATAAACCGCAAAGGTTATCATAACCGCTATCAAGCTGGTAATGTCAATAATCTCCAGCGTGATAAATCTGCAGATATATTCTTTCAATCGGGTTTCTTCAGGGTTCAGGTCTTTTCCACTGCTTATCTTCGAAATTATCGACAGAGGCTCTTGTGTCTCCATCTTCGGCAATTTCGGAGTTGTTGCCCTCCTAAGGATGTTTTTCAGAATGAACTCCCATGTTCGCTGGAGACACTCAGCGGTTTTTGCGAAAATTTTATTCAGAGTCGTAAAGGCTGATCCATAAGCAACATATACGACAAGTTTATATAAGAATTTTATTGCGATAACGCCAACTGCTTGTTCATAGTTCTGGCTCCTTAGGTAGATCAATCTGTAAGGCAAAGCAGCAAATGCCATTGAAATCAGATGGATACTTGCCACTGTGAACGGGAACTCTTCGATCTCGTTTATCTTCATGATGATGAGTTTGAGCAGTCCGATGGTAGCTGGGTAGAAGAATGCAGCAAGGTAAAGTCCGTACATTTCTTGAGATTCATAGGCTCTATCAATAGCTTTGAGGAAGCCATAGCTCACGAAAAGTTGGAGGAAGAAAAGCCCAATTATCACGTGAAGGGCAAGGCCTCGTCGGATAGGAATCACCTTCAGATATTGGACTTTATTAAATTTAAACAGGTTGGATAGCTCTCTGAAATGTCTATGCTCCCCGATCTGAACCTCAAATGCTCCAGTGGCTCGACTTCTCTTGCGTCTCTTTTGTTTTTCCATCAATTCCATTCTTCTTTCGTTTAGTTCTTCCAGGAATCTCTTGTAGATGTTATTTTTCAAAAACATCCCTTTGTCAACCTGGGATTTTTTCAGGTGGCTGAGCTTTTTGGCTCTTAAGTAGATGAAATAGACGATCGACGTCAGAGGTAACAGGAATACCTTGCATGCAAGGTACCACCATCGCGATTGTCCATACGTCTGCGTCTCGAAGATGGAGTTAAATCCCACTGAGAACAAGCAGCAAAGTAGAACCGTTGCCAACGTCACTTTCCATGGAATTCTATAACGAACTACACTGCTGTCTTTTTCTTCATTTCTAACCATCATTCTAAAGCACCATCCGATAAAAATCGCTGTGATTAGTCCATCGATCAGGTAATGGCCCCAGATTTGGTAATGCTCACCGTCGATGACCGTACTCTGCCTGTAATCATTTGCTGCAACAGCCGTAATCAACGAAATGATCATCACGGCTATTTGATAATATGTGAGCCTAGCGAAGGTTTTCCATATACTGGCTCTGACATGGTGTTTTGGAAACCAGATAGCAGTACCAGATGATTCTATTTTATTTGAGCCATCCAGCGGCTGCTCAGTATCCAGAACAGTGGGTTTCTGGCCATCGCTTTCTGTAAATGTCGGAACGGCCGAGTCAGATTCCTTGTTTTCGGTTTGACTGGAAACTAACGGACTACTCTTCGCTGTGAAATCGATTGAAGTATGATGTTTGAGCTTAAACCGAGAAGGAGCGACTTCATTTTTGCCTTTTTCTTGAGAAAGCGTTGACATTGTCAAATCTTGCGAATACCGACGTGTTTCTTTCCTGTCGATAGGCGCCTTCTTGCTGGCGGATTCTTGCTCAAAAGACGCAGACAACATTGATTTGCCAGCTTTATTCCGGACGCTTTCTAAGCTAGCACCAAGCACTGGCAGGTTCTCCGAGCTGTTTGTAAGCACGCTGAGCTGCTGTTGTCTTTGACGAAGCTTTTGGTTTGGAGGAACAGAGATTGTCAGCATTCTTTCACTATCATTGGAACTACGATGTGAAGTTTTTGCTGAATCGAGGTTCTGCTTTCCGGAATATAAGGAATATTTTTTGGTTTGGTGGTGTTTGGATCGACGTTCCTCGAGATCTTTCTCTGGAATGACGTTCGGTGAAACGCATTCGCTGAATCCGGAGTTGGGCTCTAGAGTTCGCACTTCTTTTGCGTATGGAGTCTTGTCTTTTAAATCGGGTAGCTCTTCGAGGTTCGGGTCTTTCTTTTCAGTGTCAGTTTTGCCAAAGAGGTTCCAAAGCATCTTTAACGCGGCTATTTTTCGAGGTGATAAACTTTATTTTCACGAAGTGGTTCCGAATTCTTGATATAATCTGGCGACCAGTAGATGAGTATAAAATAAAAAGAGCTCTTTGGCACATTATTCTGATCCCGAAAAAAAGTTTTTAGCGAAATACAGTGAAAATTAAATTTGTCAGTTTCGGCGGATTTGACAAAAAATTACATGGTGTTTGGTTAGAAATGTGGCGAATATATCAATTTCAAATGAACTGAGAGTGATGCTATCAGAAGAGGGAAGAGATCTTTGTCTATTGGTTGTATGGTTTAATTATACCGATGCTATGGAATTTATGAATTGTGTGATTGCTTCGTCTTTAATAAGAGTGAGTTCTATGGATAGTGAAACACCGATTAATTTTGATTTCGGATGACCATAATGAAGAGTATTCAGAGATTCTCTGACTGCTAAAGAGAATAAAAAGCTCCTAATTTAGAGAAGCGAAACACAATGAGGAATTCAACTCAAAAGAGAGACTCAAAACTCGTTCGAAGGTTCTTCTTTGGGACAGATTCTCACCTTCGTACCTTAAAATCACTTATCAGAAGGTTGTGGTCTAATGGCGCCAAAAATGCACCAAATGAGTGACCCAATCGGTAACAGCATTTGAGAAGCTTAGCAACTCAATTCTCACTCATTGTTGTAATAGCTACTTGCCTGTAACATGGTTTTTCTGCTGATATTGAACTTTTTAACCAATTTCTTCAATCAGACTTTAATTTGTAAAACGCATTGGCTTGAAAAAGAGCCTACCCATTGCTTATTCATTGCTACTACGGCTATAACCAAGTCAGGATTGGGAAATAATCATAATTCTTTCATTTAATGCCATTCGTGACAAACGCATATGCTCTTTGTCTCAATGAATAAATTTAATAAAATGCAAAAACTATAAAATTGAGCACGGGACTCAAAATTCATAGTTTCATTAAATAAATAATTAAGCCGATCAACCTCCCTTGAGCAAACAAGGAAATCCTATTCTTCAAGAGAGGTTTAAATATCAACACCCGACTCTTGGATCTTCCACCTTTACTGGCTCACATCCTTGCTCGTGATTGTAACGTTAGACGATTCACTCTCTGTATTGATATTGCTAACGATTTCATCAGGCAACAAATTTCGAGAGATCCCTCCATAGCTACTCTCAGCTTCCCTTGTGTTTCTAACCGTGTCTTTGAAAAAGACATTATCAAACGCAGGCATTTTGCCTCGATTTCCTCTCCCTCTCACAACCACAACTTTGTCTGACTCTTGCTCATCAACGCTTGAGAATAAATCACCACTCTCTAAGAACAGGCAAAATCAATCAAAGCTCATTACTTTAAGAATACTTTTTGAGTTGACCGATGAGATATCCAGTCCGGATCGGTTAAAAGAGCTTCCATAGGGGATTTCCTTTTTAGTATAACTATGCTCCGTCAATGACATCCAAGGTCTTTTCTGTCTTCCATTACTATGATTCTTCATAATCTTGATATTTGATACAATTAATGGATGATTTAGCTATAGAGAAATTACATTCGATTTTTTTGTTTTTGGTTTTTCATTCGACCCGAAATCTCTTATCTCGAAAGGCACGTCCCCTTCTCTAGCCAGGCGCTCTTCAGTTTTCGTATTGAATTCTGAAATCGTAGGAATATTGATCGTACAATCATTGTCATCCAAATCGCTCTGAGTTGTTCCAAACCGAGGACTTATTTGAAAATGATCGTTCCCGTCATCTTCCATTACAAGCGTAGCACCTTCCTGAGATTTAGGGCTTTCGTCTGTGGCATAATGCGCATTTTCTTTTTCAATCATCTCTTGCAAATGCATCCTGAATCGCTTTTGGAGATCCTTATTGGCTTTTTTTAATTGGGTGGGAGATTGCTCGTCAGCTTCGGTTCTTTTGTAGGCACGTTTTCTTTGAAAAGGTAATTTACTTTTGACTTTCTATTGGGTAAGTTAATATACTTTCATCCGTCGAATCTACCTCTTCCATGCTATTATCGCTCAGCTTTTTATCAGATCCATTAGCGAGCTCAAAGCCGCAATCGCGCAAGACGCATTGCCCCATAATTAGAAACTCAGAATTTAAAAATATTGTATTACATGCGAGCAGAGAGGATAAATAAGCATTCGTTCAAAATAAATTTTTAATTAGCACCTATGGATGGTACTGCCAGGAGTAATAAAAATTAAAATGAGCATAGACGAAGAATTCACTGAGTTATCGCTCTGGCCTTCGGAGGGCTCATGGCTGACAATTTCGTGTATTTGAGGTCAGACGAGTAAAAAAATTCTGCTACAATCGAAACTACAAGCAATTTAGCTGGAGCATTTGTCGATGCGTTTTTGAATTTTTGAATTTCTTTCCTGGAAGAATATAATATTGCAAGTCTATGACTGAAAGCTTTCGAGATAGCAAAGCAAATACTCTTATGGATGTGATTATTGAAAATATTACGCCAAATTAATTTGCAAAAGCCCTAAAGATAAACGGTCAGTTGTAGATCAACCGGATATGCCTTCATGTCTACGCTGCTGGAATCGCTGTTACATCTCTCTTCGCTGATAGATGAAACGGATTCCCTTGAAAATTACTGTCTTTTCGATGCGGGGAAAACGAGTCAAATAATTCCATTTTAGGGTTAGTTCTTTCTAAGAACTAGTTCAATGAGCCCTCGGGTTTTTGAAAGAGCGATAAACTAATAATCACTCCTTCAGAAATTCTAACCATATATTTATCTATTTTATTCTACTACGGTAAAATACACTTGCTCACACGATGAGTAATGACAATTCAACACAAGACTCCGAACCCTTTATTGCAGGGTTGGAAGCTGAAGAAGACGAAGAACCGAAGCAAACGGGTATTGGAGAACTTCAACCATGGGAAGTTGAGACGAAATCCATGAGTCTTTATGCTTCAATCTATTCACCTCATAAAAGATTTTTTTCTCAAAGTATCACACAGGATAATCCACTTTCTTCTCAAAGTATTCCACAGGATACTCCACTTTCTTCTCCTCCAAAAACTGCCAGCAGTCCTTTTCGCTTAGTATTGCCAATAAATAAACTAATCAAACACCAAGAATTTTTTATTCACTCTCCGAAAAAATCTCAAAATTATGCAAAAAATGCAAGCCTGGTCAGCTCACCAAAAAATCGCTTTCAATTGCACTCTAATTCTCAACTTATTGAAAACCAGTCTACTTGTGAAGATGACGACGGGATAAAATTAAAACCATCATCACGAAACCTCCATATCACAATAAATTCAAGGTTTGAGAAGAAGTCAGCCCATCAAGAGAATGAAAAGAGCAAAATTTTTCAATTGGTATCAAAGTCAGCAACCTACACACCAAAGTCTAGTGAATCAGGAAAGGATAAATTCTCATTCTCATCAATTCCAACCCAGCATTTGCTAATTGGGATTAACACACACCCAAGAAAAGGAACGAAGAGTCAAAATCAATCTGACCTTGATTCAATTTTGCCCCAGAAAACTAAATTATTTACTATGAGGTCGGGATTTAAGGCTTCATTTCCGCTGTCACCACAGAAGCATGTGAAATCTGCCCAAAGTATGGGCAAAACTTTTCCCAATTTAAGGGCTTTCTTTGACACTTATGTAGACCAGAGACAGAAAGATTTACAGCCAGCGAGACCAATGACGGTGCCCTCAGATAATATGAAAAAACAAGCTGAGACCAGGATTAGACGTTTTGATCCTCGGCGTTCATTGCAACGAGGTCCTCTGGATGCGTAAGTGGTATGATGGTAATGTCATCCAGATTTTTAAAACCGTGTGGATTTCGTTGAGCTTTTCTATTTAAATTAATTGAGTGCTATGGATAATGGCATGATAAAAGCTCTTCAACATCATGTATATTGGAAGCTTACCAAAAATAACTCGTAAATTGCTCCGGATAAGTGCGGGCGCCAGCAACTAAATCGCTTTGATTGGTCGAAAAAATGCTCAATATGAAGAGTTGTCCGACTACACCCAAGATTTAAATATGGTAAAAAAAAAGATATCAGGAAGGTATTCTCTCTCGTTGAGGCGCGTCAACAAAAACCATGGACATAAATAATCTGCTGTTTGTTTGAGAAAAATAACTACGTTGTCTGTTTCCCAAGGTTACGCAATTTTTTTTTTTACTTTGCATTTTAAGTATTTTAAGCACTGCTACGTCCATTTGAATTTTTCGGATTATTTGAGAATCTTCAACTGACTTTAACACTGCTACTTGGCTTGGATATTCGCTTATTCAACACCTAAGGAGGGAAAAATCGATTAAAGTGTTAGACCTACTTCCTCATTATATAAATTTTGAAAATCGAAGCTGCTAGAGAAAAATGACTATCACCTCAAAAAGACTATTTATTTTCAAAGTCTATCGACCTGCGATTGTTTTCTTCCTTTCTCTTCATTGTATTAGCAAAAAATACCGGGTTTAGCCACTTCTAACTAAGGTATTCATTTAAAAATAAAAGTGGTTTACAAACGGTTTCGCATGCAAAAACGACTACGTTTCAATTAAACAAGTATCGTTATAAGTTTGGTAAATCCTGAGATAAAGCCCATCTCAGTCTCACCCGCTCTCATTACCGCCTATCCAGCACTTTAGACATGGAAAGTGCTTACGATGCCGACGATCGGCTTTCTCAAAGATCAGGCATGTCAGCCTTGAGCAGCAAAAGCAACGTTATCCTCCTGAATCCAGATGGAACTTTGATGACTGGTTTTCGATCTCTTTTTCCCACCCAGCCAAACTCTTTCATAGGCATTCCTGAAGGTGATTATGTAAAGAAGAAACAAGAAGAAGCCGACCTCCAAAACGTACAACCTTACTCCCAGTAGACCGCTCTGTTTCCTCCATTTCTAACCGCCATCATAGGACAGTGTACATTGTCGACAACGACGAAGTCATTTTTTATGGAGACGCGAATGAAATCCCCAATTACTTCGACGAATTCGTTAAACTGTTTTTGTATCATAAAAAAATGTTTACGATAGCAGTTTGCGCCGCCTTCCTCTTGGAAGTGCTCTTTGGGATCCTCGGCTACCTCACTCGTCAGGAAACAACTGAGCAGGTAATGAGCATTATTATCTAAATACATATTTTTCTGATTATATAGCTGCAATTGATTTATCCTGGAGCAGCCGCTTCCTACCTCTATCGAATGCTTGAGTTCTCATTAACAGGTATAATTGCACCTATTATAACTGTAGTTGATCACACTTCTTCTCACAGCTGATGCAGCGTTTACTGTCATTTATTATACGATGGGAATCGTAGCAATTTGCATGAAATCTACAAAATTGCTGAGCGCTTTTACAGGACTTTCTCTAGCCGGGCTGATAATCCAGATGATATTAGCCTATCTCAGCAAGTAATTTTACCTTCAGAGAAATTTGCTTGACAGAAATAAGGTTCAACATCATGGTCTTCCTAATCAGATTCTTCCTGCTGATATACGCGCGCTTTTTAAATCACATCATGATAAGCTTAATACTTATTCCAAGAGCTGTGCAGCAAACTCATCACCAATACTCAACTTTCGCAAATACGTAAAAGAAAAAAAAACTATATTCTATATCGCGTCTATCAAAATTCATGTTAATTTCTGGAAATGAAGAGAAAAAATGCCACTCAATGTTGTAATCTTGTAATATATATTGACTCAATAATTGATTATTATTTATTCTCAAATGCTCAAAAATAAATAATTTGAAATATGACATTGTGACTCTTTCAATTCAAATCTTTCTATAAGTATAATTTCTTACTTAGAATCTTAAAAAACTTAGACCAAATGGCTATAAATTGTAAACAATTTTTTTCTTATGTTAGGCATTTGAGAATGCAAACCCTCATGTTTTTCATAAGATTTTGAAAAACTATTGTTTGAAATCCTCTTGTCGGTAACTTTCGCCTCCATACGACCAATCTGAAAACACAGCAGTTAGAAACATATAAACTCATAATGAAAAATACCTGAAAAAGTTCTCATTCTTTCTACTCCCAGGACTCCGGAATCAGTCAATCCTGGATTATCAATTTGCCCTGAATCGACAAGGTTTTCGATAGGCGCTTCGGTGAACTCTGGATTGAAATTAGACACATCGATTTCGTTTGAGATTTTGGGAATAAAAGGCGGTTTGATCTCCTTCCTCAAATATGCATCCCAGTTCACCAAAGAAAACCAATTGTGTTTCTTAATTTGTTCAGCTCCATCGGGACCGCTCCCGAGTCTCTTTGTTGGGTCTTTGTTGAACAGCTTATCTAGCAAATCCACAGCGCTGATGGACAAGCGTGTTGGGTATTTCAATTTGCCATTTTTGATGTTTTCGAAGAGCTCGTCTCGTTTTGTCGTATAGAAAGGAGGAAGACCAGTCAACATTTCATAGAGAATCGCGCCTGAACAGTAGGGTCAGATTATCGATTGCAATATACACTTGAATTACCGAAAGTCCACCAATCAACTGGTTTTCCATGGCTCTTTCGATTGAGAATTTCAGGCGCAAGATATTCAGGAGTTCCGCAGAGACTCGTCGCTCCTGAGTTGCCAGTAATCCCACGCTTTGAGAGTCCAAAGTCGCACAATCGAATAAACCCTTCCTTGTCGATCATAACGTTTTCAGGCTTCAAGCTGTTTGTGGATAAATATTTTAACATCAATGATCATTTGTGAGACTTACTCTCTATAGATAATATCCTTCGAGTGGAGGTATTGCAGTGCTAACAAGATCTGGACGGCATAAAACCGAGCTCTAATAAGTAGAGATAAGTACGTTACGGATATAGATGATTACTGATCTTCATTTAGCACTCGTCGCTTTTGGATGAGGTTGAATAGCTCACCTCCCGGACAGTATTCCATTGCAAAGAAGAGCTTTCTTTCATTTTGAAAAGCATAATGCAGTTTTATGATGAAAGGATGTTTCATTTCAATCTAAAAAGAATATATTGTATTAGAGAGAACAGAAAAGTAAAGTTTACTAAGACTTGACGTTCAGTTGAAAGTTTGGCCTTCTGATTCTTCTTTTCAAGAAGCGATTTTTTTAGGATTTTCAATGCAAGGACTTGACGTGTATTCTTCTTTCTCACTAAAACGACTTTTGCGTAAGTTCCTTTGCCGATCATCGATAGGAGTAAGAAATCTGATAAAGAAACTTTTTCTTTTTCGCGAGGAGCAGTCAGCTCTGAAAGCTTCGTTTCTTCATCGAGTGCGCTTTCGTACTCAGAAGGTTCCATAGCAAACTTTTTTATCGAGGTATTATAATAAAGACTCAAGGAGATGGATTTTAATCACTGGATTTTATATTTTCAGTAATAGGAATTAACTCCATGTGAGCCGGAACCTTCAAACGAAAATAACTCTGAAATTGTGGCAAAAAAGTAGAAAAAGCTCGGAGGACTATGATACAGACTTCGTAACAGAATCAAGTTCACAGAAGCGTTGAGAAACAAACCTCAGCTTTGAAAATTATTTTAGAATTCTCATCAGAAAAGCTGATGCTCCGCTCTTGAGCTGAAGATAAGTCTGCCAGATGGGATGCTATGTTGTAGGAAATTATAAGAATATTAGACCAAGGCAAATTATAATATAAGTTGAGTACAAATGAGTCTGTACTGGTATTAACAACTGACTTACATATTTGATCCCCTCTTAATATGGATAGTGTTGAGCCCGGTTCATATTAGCAGCTAACTTCAAAAATTTATGTATTTAGAGAGGTTTCGCTACTGTTCAGCTAATGAAGGTCAATTTTTCTTACTTAATAGTTCTCGTTGCTATTCAAAATTTCGAGTAAAATTCTTGATAAATTAGTAAACCGGACAGAGTAGTTGAATTCTCTCAGGGATATCGTCATCATGGGCCAGGAGTAATTTGATAACGTTGATTTTCAGTGAAATTGATTAAGGAGAAAAACCACTCATGAGTCAATTTTATCTGCTTGCTTTTTTTTAATTATATTGCTTGAAAGCTGCAATGCCTTAGTTACTCATAATTATAGCATGACTTTAGTACAACTCTCGATAAGGTAGAAATATATTAGTTTTAGAAGCATTTATAGATACAGCAAACATAATCTTTTCCAAAAATTCCTTCGAAAAATCAATAATCAAAGATCCAATGAATTCCTACATCCTCAGAGCTGCCAGTAGCAATTCCTTAAAACATATCAGAAGGGAGCATCTACCTCCGCGATCTGATCATAAGGATAGATTTTAAAAGCGATTCTTGTTTTGATAGTCGTATCGAGCATAAGATTTTATTTATTTCTCATGAAACAAAGCCAGAGAAGATCTACCCACTTGGGGCCCTTTGCATATTAAAGGTCAAGTCGTTCTTTGAATATTCCAAGTACCCGTTCTTTGTTTTTGTTGCTGTGATTTTCGTTTGTTTAACTCCTACACACAAAGATTGTACCATCAATTGTTTTTCTCTGGCCTTGATACTACCGTCACAGCCAATGGACTCGTTGTTGCTGAGAAATACTGCTTAACAGTCAAAACCAGCCAAGAGTAAAAAACTCTGCTGATGATGACTCGGATCAAAAGTTATGATACAACGAATAAAGAGGGAGTGTAAGTGTCAAACGAAGTTAAAACATCCTGCCTTGCATCATAATGATTAAATATTTTCACTATCGGTTTTTTGGTTGCAATTCTTTTGATCATAATAAATTTGATGTCTCTATGTTCAAAGTGCTTTGAATAAATTGAAAAAATTGAAGATAGATCAGTTTCTTGATTTATTTGCCAATTTACGCTTTAAACTCAAAAAACATATGAAACAATTTGATCAACAATTAATTGTATTACCTAACAAATAAAGAAAATAAAGCAAAAGCTCTCTCTGCAATCGAATTCTTGAGATCCATCTACAGGCGTGGGAACCATAATGCTCTTAAAGCTCTTGAAAAACCTAAAAGAAATTCAAATTTTATCTATTGATAGGCCATAACTATGGTATGACTTCACTTCCAACGACTAAAAACTTGATCTCCAATGATCGAAGCGTTCTTACACCAAATGAGAATCCCTATAATCTGATTCATCGACTTTTTCGTATTTTTTCACTGTTGACTGGAATCTAACATGTTGTACCTCCAGCCCTCGTGGCTCCGAAACGTCCACCTCTTTCGTAATGCTCATTTCTCTTGTGTTGAAAGGACCGAATTTATAAACGTTGAAATTTAAACCATCGTTGCTTTAGAAATTTTAATAGATTAACAATCAGTTTATTTCGGAGAAGAGGCCCAACACTCGATCGAAATTCAAACACATCCCGTGAGAAGCCATCCTACTTCATGTTCAATCCCTACAACACCAGCAAACCCGAAAAGCAAAACAGATTCTCACACTCGAAAGCCCAGTCCACAGAATCTAATCTCAGTATGTTTCCTTTCATGCCCGTTTTCTCCTCTTAATTCAATTTTCCAATGACCTCTGATATCCTGGCGGTCTTTTATTCTTTATTGGTCATTCTCTTCATCTCTACTGTTCCAAATTTTATGTTCCACTCGATTTGTAACTTACCATTGGTAAAATTAGGGCCACGCCTGGCAAATATGACCCAATCATACGACAAAGCTCTCCAGAAACGGTCTGAGGAGATTATCCGGAACAAGTACTTCAATGCTTTCAACTTCTATTTCTCCAAACCGATAAACGAGCTCCTGGCTAACTGCAACACGCCTGAAGTCATACTTTTCAAAGATTTTCTTTACTACGACGATGATAGAGAGTTTTGCAAACGGTACTACCAATCGCACGAGCTGCCCAACAAAATGAACACCTTGACCACTTTTTACGCAGAAAATAATTTCGAACAGTCACCTAACCTCTGCATTCACGAGCAAAACAAAATTATTTGCAAGCGCAATCTCAAACTCCATAAAATATTCCTGGCAAAATTGAAAGCCTACGAAGATATGCCGAATACTGCTCGAGAGCAATATATCGCTCGGAAAATCGAGCTTGGATATCGAGATTCAGACAGTGAGGAGCTGACTGAAACCGATCCTGCCTTGAAACGCAAAGCGCAGAACGAATTAGCAGAGAACGGCGGTATAAATTTCAAAAAAATGCTGGATTTTGGCGAGCAAAGCGAGAGGGAAGGACAGCAAAGCTTTGAAACCCAAGTTCATAATATATACAGCCAAAAGAGCTCGTCAGAGGAGGAATCGAAGGTAAAGCAAAGTGATCGTCCTCAAGGCGGCAATGTGCGTCCAGACGAAGGCGCGAAAAATGGTTTGAATAAGCACATTGTGAGTCCGTTCCCTCCGAACGCTTGGAGCAAAAATAAAGAACCGAGTCAAAGTCATTCAATTGTGTTTGGAGAGGAGGAGGATCCTTTCGCGAAGTATCAAGAGTTCGTTTCGAAACAGCCTCGCAACAATAATTCTCTCAATAGCAGTATACCGAACGACGTCTCTAACCAAAGCGATCTGCTAATGATTCACCAAATGATCTCCGAGGGAATTGAGAAGGAAGAGCCTACACACCGAAGAAATGGCTCTAGTACTCAAGAGGGAAGAATGCCTAAGCCAGTAATCCCAAAATCTGTACCTAAGAGAGACAATTTTGTTTCAGAGCAAGCGGTCGAGAAATTCGCAGCGAAGCCAGACTTCAGAAAACCGCAAAAAGCCCAAGGACAGCCTCATCTAAAGGATTCTGATATAAATTCAGTTGTTAAAGGCACCGGTCTTGATTTGAAGAGACTTGAGCAAGTTGCCAGAGAGCTTGAAGATCGAGTGAAAGGACGCAGACAGGACGTTAGAGACGATGGAATAAAATCTCATAGAGAGCATAAACCAAGCTCAAACCAAGGGAGCAAGCCACAAAGTCACAACGGAGGGCTCTCGGATCGAAGACATCTGCAGAAGTCCCACCGTGGTCCTAGTGAGCAAGTAGCATCGACGAAACAGTCGCCGGGAAGAGCGAGCAGCAACAGATCTAGTGCACAACAACGAACAAAACACGCCGCGCATTCAAAGGATAATCACAGTCCTGCTCAGTATATCAATGAAATGACCAAAAGAAATCAACGCCAATTATCAGAACCATTTAACGGTCTGGAACAAGAAAATGTTCATGTGTTCCGAAAGGGCTCAGTCCTTTCGAAAATTACAATGAACGATGATGCCATGAACGAGCATCTAAGGAAAGAAAAGCTCAAACAAATCTACTTGGGCGCTCCGGCTCCAAGACTAAAGTCCCACAGGAATAAATCTAGCCGAACGAATAGACGCATGACAAGGCAAGCCGCTTCTCCTGAGGATTTATTGAAGGAAATCCAGCACCTACAACACCACGACCACCAAACCCTCAAGCAAGACGCCTCGAGGGCTAAATCTAAAAAGACTTCGTCGGTCTCGAGCAAGGAAAATCAACGACAGCATAGCGGGGAAAGGGTTGTAGAGGGCAGTCAAACCGCCCGAGATCAAGGCTCAAATACTTTCCGAAAGAAAGCAAAGGCTCATCGGTTTGGATCAAACGAAGGGTTATCACATCCTGCAGCTCTTGCAGCCATCAACAATTACTTCCTTACAACGACAAACTCACTAAACTCGTTCAGAACGGTCCAAGATCGCGTTTTCACAGATGATCGACTGCAGTCAGCTGCTACAGTCGACACTCGCTACCAGAAAACAGAGGGTTCAGTAGGACGCAAGGACGTTGCGAAGAGCACTCTGCAAAAAAGGCCCGATTCGACTAGAAAAAAGAGTACTGATAAAGTGCAGCATAGACAACCCGAGTCACGAAAAAGCGGTTCGATTTCCAGTTTTTCAAATACGAATTACATGTTCTCGAATCCAAGCAGCATCCCTGTCAGTCCTTCGAGGCATCTAGGGTTCAAGCTGAACCTTGATAAGGTGAAAGAAATGCAGAAAAGGAGCAGAATGGGAAGTATAACGCAGCAGGATGATCTGGAGCAAGCGGGAAACAATTACGGATTCATCTCGAGTAGATCGGTAAAAGATGACGGGAAAGCGAAAGGAAATGACGTAATCGGGAGGAAAAGAGGATCAGTTGAGAAACAAACAGCAAAGCGCAAGGAAAAGGGGTCTGGGCCAAGGCTGAGCTCAGATTTTTCGAATTGGCTTAAAGAAAAGCAAGACCTCATCAAAGCGAAGATGAAGCATCAATCTGACCTGCATCAGGATCGAATGACCTCGAATTTTACTGCTCCGTCGACTTGGAGGGAAAGTCCTGAGAAGCAGCAGCAGCTTTCGAAAAGAAGCTTATCGAATAAGAATACAAGGAAAAAACCGGTTTCAGCTCGCGGTCACCAACAATAATAATGATAACATTCAATTTTTTTATCGTTTCCATACCCTTTCAATGTATTTCAGAAATCGTGACTTTCTACTTTTGTTTCTATCAAATCCTCAATCGATTTACACATTGCTCGTTAAATGATAAAAAGTTAAGAAAATTTTTTCGCTTTCTTAAGTCTTCATTTACACTGCACAACCGTCTTGAATCATATACTAAGCCTTTGAGTTTGACCTGAGAATGCGAAATTCTTTAAGACTTTAAACAGAAAATTAGCCTCCATCATCTAATTTATTTTTGGTCGCATTCAGCTGACATATAAGGAAATCAGATTTTCATTTACAAAGATGACCAGTCTTAAATTACACATATTGTGATTATAAATTCACTCTTAATTCATATTGTGAAGAACGTACTTTAAAAAACAGAAAGATATCCAGAGAAGATAATGAACTATCACTACTACTCTTTTCCTTAAAAAGATATCTCAAATCAAATACCACAATAAAAAAACTTCAAATCATGCTTTGTTATTAAACTTTTCCAAGCCATTTATTTAATTTTTCGTGTAAATGATTCTTGGTAAGCGGTTTAATGACCGTATCGTTCATTCCACTGCTAATGCATTTGCTCAAGTTCCCGCTCTCCACGTTGGCGGTTGCTCCAATTATTATCTGATCTGGGATTTCACCTTTGCTTATCAAATTTCGGATTTCTGTCGCCGTTTCATAGCCATTTAACACCGGCATACAACAGTCTAAGAAAATTATTTTATATCGGTTGTGGCAGTCAGATTTAGCCTTCTCCTTGATCATTTTTAGTGCTTCAGCTCCATTTGACGCATGATCCACATTCTGGAAGCCAAAGTGATTCAGCACCTTCTGAAGGGCGAGGATATTGAAAGGATCATCATCAACGGCGAGGATAGATTTGCATTTTGGACACTCTGTGAATTGATTTATTTCGCTTGGGATATTGAAGATACTTTCCGGACTTTGAAAAGCATCTCGGCGAGCCTGATAGTTCCTGTTCATCAAATTCTCGAAATCCCGCACTCCATGTTGAACCTGGAGCTTCGCGCCAAATGGACGCTCAGTATAATGATTCCTGCCCGAATTCACGAATGAATACACTTCTTGCGACCGAGAGCTGACTGGAGACATGACAATGCTCATGGGTTTTGTGGGGAGTAGCTCCTTCGGCGTAGAGCACATACTTGCGCGGTCTTCGTTAGAGAAATAGAAGTTTTCTTCTTCTCTGTACGCAAGATCGTCGATAGTGAAATAGAAGCAGCTTCCTTTCCCGTATACTGACTCAACTCTCAATCCACCCTCATTCTCATCGGAGTTAAGGCTCTTTGATAAGGCGTTACTAATGACTAAGCCAAGGCCTACACCTGTAGGGTTCAACGAGGATTTTGACCCAAGATCTACCTTTCCAAAAGAGCGGAAAAGTTTGGAGAGGTTAGAGTCTTTAATCCCAATGCCGGTGTCTCGGACTTGGATGGTGACTTTTCCAACCTTTGGAGCAGTCACGTGTACGTATATCCCACCTTTTTCTGTGAATTTCAGTGCATTTGAAGCAAGGTTAAGTAAAATCTGCTCCAGTCGACCAGAATCAGTGACGATTTCGTAAGGTACACTTGGATCGATTTTAAAATCGAGCTCGAGTCCTCTGATGCCCGCTGGAATCTCTAACACTTTGAACACGTTTTGAATAAGCTCTTGAAGGCAGCAAGGCTTGTGAACTAGGTTCAGTTTGTTATTTTGAAGCTGATGGTAGTCAAGAATGTCATTCACAAGGCTTAGCAGTCGTTTAGTATTAATCAAGGCTGGTCGGACGTACTGCTCCTCGAGGATTGGATGGACCTTTTCGCTCAGCATCTCAAGCATTGAAGAAATACCGTTCAATGGTGTTCGATATTCATGCGACACTACAGCCAACGTCTCGCTTTTCTTTAAATTCAATGACTGCAGTCGTTGAGTCATGTCTCTGAAAGTCATGTCCTTAGCCATCACCAAAAGCAATTTTTCGCCCTGTGAGTCTATCACCTTGAGCATAACATCGATATATTTGACCTTATCATCTCCTGATTTATGAAAAGTGCTTATGGAAATGGAATCGGCGACCTCCTGCTCTTCTTCTACTTCTCCAGAGTGCTGAGACCGAAAATGGGAAACTTTCTCCTTTTTAAGGGTTATACGACCCATCCAGCTCAACGATTTCTTCGCGAGACTCCTTTTTCCTTCAGCAGCGTCCCTGCGTGCTTTTGCAAGCATCGCGTCGATAGTTTCTCCCACAGATTCACATCTCGTGCTTTTATAACCTTTTAAGAGGTTAGCTTTTACACTTTCGGGAACAGGGTGCAATCGGATGGCCTGATCATCCGAGGTTTTTTCAATATTTGAAAGGAAAGCTGATTCGAGGAAATTCATACTTGCAATATATGGAGATTTTGGAGACTCTTTCTTGGAGAACGTTGTTTTTGCTGTAATAGTCTTATTAGGCGAGCTCGTCATTGAGGCTTTGCGAAAGGAAGAGGCATACAAGTTTCTTATTGACCGCGCATCAGGAGTGCGAGCTTTTCTCTCTGTTATTTTCGAAAGTTTTGGCTTGGAAAATGATAATAGAGGGATATTCCTTGAACTGTCAAGTGAATTGTTACTTGGGTCTTTGTTATCTGATTCTCTGTGAGTCAGTTTCCCACGGCTTGTTGGTGAGTATTGAGAATTTTGCCCTTCGTTACCAAGATCTATCATTGAGCTGCACTTCGAATTTTCAAAATTATCCAGCTTATAATTTTGATTTCCTGTGTGAAATAACGATTTTTTCGGATGAGAATTTTGCAGATGATGACTCGATCCTGGAATCTTTTTGAAAGAAGTGCTCCCGGATTCAACAACTAATTTAGTGGAAGTGCATGTAGATGGCGTAAGTGATCCTCCGTCTGCCATATGAGACACGAGATCTCGGTTAGGCAGCTGCATTAGCATGTCAATCACATTTTCTTCGTTTGCATCGAGTAACTCTCTTAACTCAGGATTGACGTACCTCACCGTTTTATACAAATCGAAAACCGCCAATCCATCGTGTAGGTTGCCGAGGACATCCTTTGCCCACTCGCCACCAAAGTCGAATTTATCGCAAGGCTCATTTTCGGATGTTGCATTGGCTTTTTCTGACATAGAATTGAGCGCGAGAGCGATTGGAGCGATAAGGCTGATGATTGCTGGTGTGATGACTGAGTGGCTATGGAATGCTGGGATACGGATAAAGAGATAGAGAGCATCAGTCCACAAAACCAAGCATTTTGCTAAATTATTGGGAATAAAGCCTGCGATCAGGATTTTGAAGACCGTGAACTGATATACAGGAGCAAGGTCTTCCGTCTCTAATCGTATCTGAGTTTGATATGAGAATTCTTCCGGGATTATTGAAAGAGAAAGAAAAATGAAGATCATATAGCCGATTTCGTATTTTCTGCTGGTTGAAGCTGCTTTCGAAATTAATCTGAGAGTCTCCAAGAAGATAAATACTCCGGCTATGATGATAATCGCTAGCAACCTTGAAGGAGAGGCAAGTTCGTCACGAGGCGAAGGCAGATATGATATCGCGACTGATTGCTGAGTTAGCTCAGAGACTAAGTAGATTAAGATGAGAAAACGAAAGGCCTTGAAGTCTTTGGCCGCTTGCTGAGGGGACCGAAAACTCAACGCCGCGAACTTTAGCCGTTCAGTGAAAGTTTTTGTCATTAGAGTTCGAATAACGCGAGCTTTTACTCTTTCCAAAATTATGTTCTACTGAAAATCAACTCGGATAACTCGAGTTAGAAATAAAAGTTTCGGGGATGGTTCCAAGCGAATTATTATTTTATTTCTGTGGAATTTTGTATTCATTGATTTCCCTTTTTATAAAAATTGTATTTTAAAATACGAACCAAAACCTATTTTTGAGAAGCTTCCAGGTGTTCATTTTTTTTTTTAAAATCATATCATGAGTGAGAGCCGATTTTTGTAAAGGCCGTAAATTTATATAATAATCCCAATTATCTATGAAGTTTTTGAGACAAGTTATTGGCTAATGACATGAGAATAGATGGGGCGAGTTGTCCATGAGTATAGGACGCAGTTTGTACTTTGAAAGTAGGCCATTAAGGGAAAAATTAGGAGTTCAGGGGTGGGATCCAGGCTGAAATTTTAGAGTATAGACCCAGTTTTTAAGCATTCAAGGTTATCGAAGTGTCTTTAATATAAACCAGGAAAATTCCATAATTCGCGTGAATAATTTTTGTAAAAGTATGAATGGTATTAGAGCTATTATTCTTTAAAATGAGGGTAGACAAACATTTTTTAAGCTAAAGATCTGCTGGCCATGCATTTGTTAAGTATCATCCTTCTTCAAATAACATGTTTTGAGAGTTTTACAAATTCTACCATTATCTGTTCACTATCTGTTGCCTTCTCTATAAGCTTAATTTGGGTAAAATCAATCATCGGGTGAGACAGAAAGAGATAAGCTGATGCTATACTGCCTTTAAATGAGTTTATTTATTTGTTGTAGAAACCTCAATGGCAAGGCTTTCTCCTTTGCAAATTGGTACAACTTCAACAGAATTTTGAGACAATTTGGTACTTTCAAATATATTTGATGTAAGACTTATAGAGTTCCACAACTGATCTTTCTTCATCCAAACATGGGAACTTTTCTGTGAAATCAATACACGTTTCGAATCAAAATTCTAATTAAGTCCATAAATTTTAAGATATTGATAATCAGAATGGTAATTTTTAGCAAAATCGCTCAGAAAGCATACTTATTAGTGAATAATCATCAGTTTTCAATAAGAAAATTGGACCAATAGCGGTGTATCGATCCTAAGCTTCAACATTGCATGACAAAAAACTTTTTCTCAATTTTCTTCTGATTCGCCTGAGATAGACTGACAAACCTCTTCAGAGATCTATTTGATCGCCTCTTAAATACTTCGAGCTGAATACCTAGACAAATTTCTGTCGAGCCTTCTGGAATTGACTTGGATTAGAATCATCGATTACTTCTAGCTCGTTAGATAATTTCGATTTATGAATTGAAATAAAATTATTTCCTACAGAGTTCAGAAAGATCCAAAGGCGGAGGCGAATGCTTCCAAAAGTCGATAGCAAATAAGAGAAAAAGTTCACGCTGCCACCCAAGATTAAATTTCTTTATGAACATTTCGGGTTCTTAGCCGAAACCTCAACTTACAGGATTTCGAAGCCAGAAATCGCACTTCTCTTGAAAGCCATACTATCAGAATCCTTGATTGCACCAAGAGTTCGTGAAAAACAATTATAATCTGGCAGCTTCCCTCTTCGTTCAGGAGTTGCTCCGACTTCAATATCGGCACCCAGGTTCTGTTATTATACACACATTTGAAATCAATGTAAACATCAACCAAATCGCTTGTGCAACCCTCCTTTGGATACCTTTGAGTTGCCGGCTAAACGAAAATGTTGAAATCATAAATTCCAAAGATTACTGTGGGATTGAAAGATCTTTCCGATAGAGAGTTCCTTTGGAACGTTCTTCAAGGCGAGAAATGTTATGAAGGCACTCGGACCAGAAATATCTCCTTTCTCAAGGACACAAGCGCAATTTCTTTGGTAATTGGGCGAAAGGCTTTGATAACGTTTAAGTAACTTATCTTTCTGGAGAGTCAGAGCAGAAGAAATTAAGCTCTCAGGATTTAGCAGCAGAAATTAGAGCTTTGGCCTTTGCAGTCCTCAAGCTGAACAAAGTCGATTCCGCAGAGCTGCAGTCATTGATTGCATCAAAGAATTCTAAAATTGCAACTTACGATTTCGCAGTGAAAGCATCACTCGCTAAGGGCTTCAGTGACTCTGAGCGTTTTACGTAATTTGCTTGGAGAGATGTTTAAGTCTAGATGCCAAAAATCTCCCTAGCGTAGAGAAGATTGGAGGACAGAAAAATGCAATTCAGGACCATTTGAGAAAAAATACTCGGAGAAGACATCTATTTTGAGCGAGAATCTGGTTGAAGAGCGAAACAGCCAGGCTTTTGCTTCTACCAAGAATTTCTTACGAAAATAACTGAGCAAACCCTATCGAAAAGTCTGAAAAAGATTTCAAAAATCCGGTTTTTCATTTTACCAGTGTTAATTACTTCTTCGTTTTCTCGGGATATGGAGCTTTCATCTTACTCAAATCGCAAAATAAATATCATACATCATGAGTTTCAAATTCAACAAACTAATAAGACAGCAGCTTACTCTCCACAGATGTTATACTGGAGCACAAACCTGTATTAAAGGCTACACCAAAAAGAGTAAGCATAATTCATTTTTTGTAAATTAGCTCGAGATACAGTGACTTATTATTTATGAATTCATTCATTTAATAGTAATGACTTAGCAGCAATATATTTCAATTTGAAAGTCTGGATAAATTAATCTTAAGTTCTATGAATTCAATTGCTAGGGATGTGCGTTTTTTTGCAACATAGCGAGGATCTAAGTCAAGCTATTCCCAAAATCCATTGTATTGAAATCTTTAGAGGGTTTATTGTTTGTTATGTGGCATCTTAACTATAAAGGGAAAATCGTGAAACGGATTTAGAGTTAAGTTTTTTGAACTAATTAGTTTAATTTTCTGGCATAGGATTTTGGGACACGTCTTCTCAAGTGCAAACCGAAAAATTCTCGGGTATTACTTCTCTCCAGCAAAATAAGAGAATCAGTAAACATATTATCTATGCAAACGTACTTAGGAGAGAGTACTCATAACTTGTCGATGTAATTCTCTAAAGGTGGAAGACCTGGCTTAAGGCCCTTTCTCTCTCTGGCTTGAGCAATAATGAGAGTGGTTTTACTACCATCTTCAAAAGGAGAACCAGATACTGCCTCCCAATGGTCGAACATGCATTGTGGGATAGCTTGCCCACCCGTAGTAGCACTCATATGTGCAGCAAAACCTAAGGTAATGCGTTAAATATGTCTGAGATTATGCAATAATCTTACCAACGGACTCGGCGATAGGGAGATAAGCTTTTACTTTGATCAACGCACTTCCAAGAATCGGGTCTTCTTCAATGATGACGCCTCTTCTCTGATTTAAGCATTGATAGACTCCGTTCATAACTTCAGTCGGGGAAATTATTTCAACGATGTAAATCGGCTCCTGAATTCGTGGCTCTGCAGTAAGTACAGCAGCATAAAATACTTGTCTGCAAGCGGGAATTATTTGCCCACCACCTCTATGAATGGCGTCAGTATGTAAAATCGCATCAACAAGGTTCATCTTAACTGATCTCATATTTTCTTCGATCATAACGCTTTCCATAGTACACCATTGGAAGGCAGAATCCACGAAGTCCTTGATTTCGTTGATGAGTGGTACTCCTTTAGTAACGTCGACGAGGATGTTGGCACCTTCATTGTCGGGCCCAAAAGCCCAAAGGCTCGAAACTTCTTTCTTGTCCCATCCATAATCGTCACATAGGATCTGTTCTTTTGTTATGCTGTCGCTTTTTGGGCCAAGCTTTCCTGTTTCGATGAGGTCAGCGAGTCCCCCATCGAGAGGTTCAGCAGACGCACAAATCCTGTTATGTTTGTTTGGAGATTTGGCAAGGCAGAATTGATTAGAGACAGCAGTGACGGTTTCTTTGTAAACAATGAAAGGCTCAGAAGCCTTGATTTCGCAGTTAGTATACTCCTTTTGTAAGTCATTCAGGCAAACCTCGATGTGTAGTTCACTGGAGCCTGCAATAATGCTTTGACCATTTAGTTCGGTGTAAGCATGGACGAGAGGATCAGATTTAGAGAGCTTTCTAAGACCCTCAATTAGCTTAGGGAAATCAGCTGGGTTTTTTATATCTACGGCAACTCTGTAAACAGGCGAAACAGATAATTTTGCTGGTCTGACCACACGAGAGCTTTCATTATCAGTGATAGTACCTGCCTTCATAAGATATTGATCGACTCCAACCAGTCCAACGAGGTTACCACAAGGAACCTCAGGGATGAACTTGACAGTGCTTCCTAATAAGAGAGCGGCTCCTTGAATGGCCTTATCGATGAAAAGATCGGTCTTCCTTCCAGGCACATATTTAGGACCCAACACTCGGACCTTTTGACCGGTGGAGATGGTACCGCCAAACACGCGTCCAAAAGCGAAGAAGCGCCCTTTCTGGGTGTTTGGTATCATCTTGGAGACGTACATGATAAGAGGACCCTTGGGGTTGCAATCTCTGATAGAAGCAGCGATTTCATCATCTTGTGGACCGTCGTAGAGGTCACTAACTCTGTATTTTTGAGCCACCCTTGGTGAAGGGAGATGAAGCACCATCATTTCCAGAAGAGAATCAGCAACGTTCATCCATTTTGACATTATGAGCTTGAGGAGGTCATTTCCCTTGAGTTCCCTTTCTTCAGAGCTGAGTTTAATCTCCAGAGAACTAAGAATCTTGTCCATTTGATCCATTTTACCTTCCATTATGGACCGAGAGAGCGTAATAATAGGTTCCATGATGAAGGCGCAGAAACCTCTTTTGAGCGACTCACCCCCTTCACCAGCAGAGCTTGTTACCCATTTTTTGGCATTAGGACTGAAGAAGTGATCACCCCAAAGTTTTTCCTTCATCCTCTCCAAATCAATTCCAAACTTTGACGCGTAGATACGCGCGAATGTGGGAATAGTGAAAGCCCAGCCATCCTTACCGGAACCGAAGGCAACATTGCCCTTGCTTGGAAAGATCTGGGCATCACCCATATCAGGTTGTTCGTAGGTAGCAACAATGACGTTACACAAATCGATGGTCCTGCTGAAGTTCTGGTACATTTCTTCAACGTCAGTTTGAAGCTCGAAAATTAGTCTGTCAACCTTGTTTATCATCAAGACTGGTCTGATCTTCTCTGCCATAGCTCCTCGCAAAACAGACTCGGTATATAGGCAGACGCCTTCAACGCTGTCGACGATAACGAGAGCGCCATCAGTGATTCTGAGAGCGGCTGTGACTTCAGATAAAAAGTCACTATGACCCGGAGAATCGATAAGATTGATAAAGTAGGGATCATTTTTCCCTTTTTCAGTGGTGTTGTGCTCATAGTATAAAGAATTGCTTGTGGATCTGAAGGAGTTGCCGACAGACTTGACGGAATTATCAATGGTCTTGATGGAGATGTCCTGTTCTTTCACATCTTCCGGCGTTTTAGTAGATTTCGCGTCGTCAGGTGTTTTGTTGGCGATGATACCAGTTTTTGCGACCAAAGCTTCCGAAATAGTGGTTTTTCCATGCTTGATATGAGCAATGATAGTTACGTTTCTTATGTTTTCAGGGTTATTCATAGCCTCTCTTAGCTGTTCAGTAGTGAAGGTGACCATTCTGTCGATATTGGATATGCAAAAGGATATTTCAAACAAATTAATTCTGAATTGAGCTCATCAGATAGAAAATTAAACCAGTCAAGATTAAGCAGTGCTAAATGGTCAGAACATCAAAAAGTTTTGTTTCAATGTTAACTTTTTGAGAGCGAAGCTGAAAATATTTTTTTTTTCGATGCTCAAGTAAGGAAGAATAGGAGTGTAATGATGATAGGAACAGGATAGAAGAGCAGATTTATTTTATATTGTTGGAAATTGAGTCATATTCGCAAGGCTAGGATCAATTCAATGCAAAGATTGACAGCAGCGGCTTCATCTAATCTTAATAACGTAAGACCAATGGTTTTTATTAAAGAAGGATATATGACTTGAAAATTTTTTAGGATAAGTATTCAGATCAAAGCAAAGGGCATATTTCTCAAACAATATATGTATTCTTTTGACCACCTAATGCTACCAATCTACTTCATATTCTGGTAAGTATGAGGGTTAAACGCCTTGTCTCTTTAAAAGCCGAGAGATAATGAAAATCTTCGTAACAGAGAAGAACAAGAAACAAAAAAGATCAATAATAGCAGGATGCAAATAAAAGTTTCTAACCAAGTAAGTTCTTATTAAAGAAAAATCAAAAGCAACAATGTTCGCGCTTTGATAGTTGAACCTATATTTTACTAATTCTGATTCATGAATGAAACACGTTTCTTTCGTTTTGAGACTTGGCATTTTTTCGGTTATATTGCCAACATTGCTACGTGCATTTGATATTCTACAAGTTGTACCTTTGCCATTTCGAAACCCATTACCAAGGTCTCCAAACACAGATTTTTTCTGAGTTGGAGCGAACAATCCAGCTCACATGTTGTATTTCAACAGACGATAAATTAAAGAAATTAATACACTTAAATTATTAAATCACCAATTTAATTTTAGCACGAAATTAGCAACTCAAATGGGAAACAAGCATTCACTTTTACCCCACAAAAGAGGTTCTCCTGACAAAAACACTCAAGATAGATCCGCCAATCCTCAAGACTCCTTTAAACTAGGTCTTCAGGAGGCCAATGATACCACCTATGCCATGAGTAATCTCATATTTATGAGTTTTGATATCTTTGTCGTGATTCGCTCTTCTCTAGCAATTATGATTCAAATCTCTTGTTTTTTATTCACTCACCCTCCTTTGAGTAGAAGAGAATTCTTCCATTCAACAAACGCTACTCGCCTGGAGCTCAGCTATTAATAACACCATAAAGGTTACTGACCTCGCGACAAATCAAAGTTATGCAAACTTTCAAGGAGTCCAAGTCAGTGACTCAGGTAAACTTTTTTAATGTAATTTGATGTGATGAGAAAATGCAAATAGGAGTTCCTTGGTCACACTTGAAAGAAATACCAAACACCAAATTACTAGTGTCTCTCCAACAAAATTGGAGCAAGTCGGCCAAAATAGGAATATTTGATATCTCAGAAAAAGGAAAAGCTAAACAAATTTATGCTTTTGAGGAAGTTCAAGGATGTAAAAATTAAGTTAGCACTTTGTTTTTCTGCATCTATGATCTCAAAATTACAGCTCTAATTATTTATCATTATTCTTCATGTGATTTCTTCTACTAATCAATTTTCATAAGTTACGGGTTGGGGAGACTCGTCCTATAATTCAAGAAGGGGTATTTTTGGCGCGATTTGTGTTCAAGATCAAATATCTTATCATTTGTTCAATATTGACTCCTCAGTCCAGAAGAGTGCCAATATGAAGCTATTAAAAAAAGCGAAGTGGCACTCACAGAACAGCACTTCAAAAATGATTGATGGTATTCTTCCGATTTAATTTCCTCAATCATTATCTAGGCAATCTCATTGGCGGAATGGATTTCAATCCTATGGGAGAAATTGCGGCGACTTTAAACACTTCTGGTGTCTGCATAATATCAGATGTGAATACTGATAAATTCATATATTGTCTGGAGTTTAATGCATTAGGTAAGTTCTATTTTCAATTATTGCCTGTAATAGCTCTACTTCTATCCTGATTATTAAGCCATTGATCAAATTAACAGTCTTCTAATATTCATCCTGAGCATTTAGATTTTATCGGTCTCTGCAAATGGAGTCCTAATCCTGAAGAACCATTACTATTTGTGAAATATGATCGTAACAAACTCAACATTCTCGATGCTGAGAAGAAAGCTTTGATCTTGGCTAATCCAGTCCAACTTGAAAAGATTGCAGGTAGTTACGATTAATTGTTGTTTGTCTCTTTTTACCTTCTCAATTATGCGTGATCAAATTTCCAAAAAGTATCAACCAGGTCTTTGTTTTTCACATGTTCTTTGCTTTTATTCATAATTTTCCTGGTGAACTCTTTATAGGACGCTCAACTTGGATAGATGTTTGCCAAAGCAACGGAAATTTGTTAGCATCAGGTGGTCCTGATAGGAATGTCAAGATATTTGATAAAAGAACCCAGAAGATTATCAATACCTTCGATGAAATTCATTCAAGTAGATTTTTTTTGATTTATGCTATGCGTTGTATCTAACATCTAATTACTTTTTCTTAGGAGACGTCAATTGTGTGAGATGGAATCCAAATGGGGATTTACTCGCAAGCGCATCCAATGATACGTCAGTGAATGTTGTAGACTTGAGAGCAGAAAAGACGCTATTTACTGGAACCACTTCAAATGGACGTAAATTTATAACTCTTTTTTTTTTATACATCACTATTTCTACTAACAGATGGTGCTTTGTCGATTTGTTTCGTTTGAATAAGAGTCAAATTTAAAAATTATATATTTATACCGCTGACTCTTCTTGTAATCCAGAACTCTTAAACTATTGAAGGTTACTTCATTTAGTCTTCTCGAAAAATAGTACAAGCAATTGATTTAAACCAAAGATTATTTTCGAAAAAGAAAAATAAGATAAACTAATATGTCATGTAAGTCTATTGGCGGTCTTAATTCCAAAAACCAGAGTTAATTAAAGCACAGAGCAACCTTATTCCTTAATGTAATTTCGTCTTCAAATCTCTTGTGAATCATAGACATTTATCTCATTTGGATCTCAATAAAGATGGTTATATGATTTTTGAACCTTCTGGAAATCTTATTTGAAGAGATTTGCGCTTTCTATGACGCGTTTCAGAGAAATTCTGCATAGATTTTGAAATTTTTGAAAAAGTTGCAAGCGGCTTCAATTTCAAGGGAAAAATTTGTAGAACTCAGTTCACTCATTTAAGCTTTGAACTGCATTTTTAATAAACTTTTCCCCCTTAAAGCCAATCAACTAATTTATCAGATTTAAATTTATTCACTCTCGGCGCTCAAAGCAAAAAAAAGTCAGAAATGCTGCCAAATGACAAGATAACTGAAAATAAGACGTTCCGCTCCAAGCTTAAGCTCTCCTCCAAGCCCTTTCAAGAAGAAATCGGAGTCTCATCAAAAAATTTTGTCCCCAAGACATCCGAACAACTGGTCCGAGTGCCACTGTACATTTTTCAACGAAATCCAATAAGAATTACGGGTAAAACAGTTTATATCTTTATATTCTTCCATTGTAATACGAAATATGTTTTTGCTTATATTACAATTGGGTGTAGACCTTATTTATCTTTAATGCGCATAATTTTGTGGATAGGGTGCTTCCCTTCGAAGTTACTTGCATGGTCATCACGTGAAAATAATAAAATTAGAATGATTGAACTCGAAAATACGAAAGAAATCATCGATTTCGATGGAGTGCGACTCAGCAAGGGTATACTTTCAACCTTTAATTATTTGATTTCTATACATGGTTATCCACTTAGAACTCAAACAGAGTTGGACGCATCTTAAAGAAATCCCGGAAACAGGATTACTCGTTTCTGCTCATCATGATTGGAGATTAGTCAATCTAGAGGTGTTTGATATCTCCAAGAAAGGAAAAGTTAAAAAAATTTACTCATTCGAGGAAGCTTGCGGAGGATGTAGAGTTCCTTTTTAATTTCATACTTCTTCAAATAATGATAGATACTGATTACGGAGACATGACTTATAATTTGAGAAGAGGATTACTCGGTGCGATTCCCGTTCAAGGACATGCAGCTTACCATTTATTCAATTTTGACACATCGAAGAATGATAACATTGTCAATCTTAAGCGAAAATCGAAATGGCATTCACAATATCCGAATACAAGATGTAACTCATATCTTTCCCACCAGTTTGTTGATTCTATCTACATACAGCCAACTATATAAGTGGTCTTGATTTCAACCTTAATGGAGATCTGATGGCAACCGTTGACCGTGATGTAGCATGCTTAATATCAGATGTGGATACTCATAGCTGCAAGTTTCATCTGAAACTCAGCAAAGTAGGTAACCTATATTTCAATAAATTTTTTTCAGGCTTTATGAGTTACATATTGGTTAATAATTTACCACAATATCAATATTCTCTTTGATGCTTATCCGAGTTTGTTAGATTATTTCAGTCGCTGCAGATGGACCACTAATGCTGGCGAACCCTTATTATATGTTAAGTACGACACGAACAAAATTAATATCCTTGATGCTGAGAAGACAACCTTAACTTTGAAAAATGATGTCCAATTCGGTGGCTTAGGTAAATATTTGATTTTTCTCTTGCAGATATATATCCCGTTTTCAAATGAAATTATACAAATCTTATCGAGATTGGCTCATTATTTACGTCTTCTTTTTCAATGTCATTTCCTTGCTCCTTTGACTTATTCCTTATAGCAACTATCGGTTGGATCGATGTTTGCCCCAGGAATGGAAACCTCCTTGCGGTTTGTAGTGGTGATAGCTATATCAAGATCCTTGACAAAAGGGAATCGAAGTTTGTCAAGGTCTTTGATCCCATTCAAAAAGGTAAGATCCTTTAATTCGTTTCACTTTGCTGTATCGACAGAGTTAATTTTTGCCCATTTATTAATTGCTAACTATCAAGCATGCTTTATGTGCTAACAATATCCTAGGAGCGATATGGGTAAGCTGTGTGCGGTGGAGTCCGAATGGCGACATGATCGCATCTGCATCAGACGATACAACAGTAAAGCTGTGGGGACTTCAAGACTGGAAAATTACTTTACGTTGAGCGTACTCCAGATGGCAGTACATTAATTATTTCAAAATTTTTCCTCATTTGTTGATTAGATCATGCTAATTCTGTCTGCTTCATTTGAGCATGAATGAATTGAGAAAAAAGGAAAGTCGTGAAAAATATTGAGAGTTATTATTATAAAAATAAAAGAAATTGAAATTTACGATTATTTGGGAAGCTTATGAGGTTCTTAATATTTTCATCATTGATACAAAAAAAGAGAGACAACAATCAGAAACATGAATTAAATATAGCTCTATATTTGATGCGTCTTTTTGTAAGATAGAGGGGAATGATTCCTTTAAATGTTGAGAAAATAGATTGAAAACAAAAATAAAAATGATGGCAACAAGAACTAAAAGGAAGAAGCTAGTGTACAAGCAACGACCCTTAATATAACTCGGCCCTTGAGTGGCGTACAACTCTACTTTAATTTCTGATAAACACAAAAGAGTAACTTATTCAATTATTATTAGAAAAAACCGCATGTACATTTTCGAAAAAAATTCCAAACATTTAAATTCAAGTGTTGGTTCGAATAAATCGGCAACTTTGAATTTGAATTTAATTATTATGATACAACAGCTAATAGAGGTTCTCTTTCCAAGGGCAACTCAATGGTTCTGTAAAGACAAATGTTCGTAATAAATTTTACTGTTTATAAAATTCCAATGATTGATTGTGAAAATCAGTTTATTGAGTAACCTAGTCCTTGAGAAATGAAAGTCATCAAGGAATGAAGTATGAATTAATGAGCATTATGAAGTCAGACTCACATTTTTTCTAAATTACTGTTTCTGTGTACTCACTCTATTTCTCGAAGATAATGAGAATTCTTTCCTTATAGTTTGTTGATGTAATTGTCTAAGGATGGGATTCCTTCAGCGAGACCCTTTCTCTGTCTAATTGCAGTAATGATTTTGCCGTTTCTGCTGTCACCTTCAAATGGATCACCGTCTACTTGAGCCCAGTGATGGAACACACAATATGACAAGGCTTGACCGCCAGTGGTTGTATTCAGATATGCAGTGAAACCTATAGAAGAAAGAGGTTATGTCGAAAGAGATTGAGCGGAAAATATACCAAATGATTCGGCGATAGGGAGATAAGCTTTGAGCTTGAGCAAAGGAGTTCCAGCGATCAGCTCTTCTTCAATAACAACACCTCTTCTCTCACTCAAGCACTTGTAGACGTCACTGACAGAATCATTTTTTGTCGTAATTTCTACCAGGTAGATCGGTTCTACCATTCTCGGTTCAGCGGTAAGTTCAGCAGCATAGAAAAGTCTTCTGCAAGCAGGAATGACTTGACCACCGCCTCGATGAATGGCGTCGGCCATTAGGACTGCATCGACAAAGTTCATCCTAACTGATCTCATACTTTCTTCTGTCATAACTCCTTCATTGGTAGCCCATTGGAAAGCAGCTACCATAGAGTCTTTGATTTCACTCAAGTAGGTAACTCCTTTAGTAACGTTGACGAGGATATTGGCGCCTTGATTATCAGGCCCAAAAGCCCAAATTCTTTGGGCATCCCATTTCTCCCAATTAAACTGGTCGCCGAGAATTCTTTGGAGTTCCTTGGAATCATTATTTGGCCCAAGCTTCCCAGATTCAATGAAATCAGCTAGCCCCTCAGATAGGGGTTCAGCAGTGGCGTGAAACCTGTTATGTTTATTCGCAGTTTTCGTCAGACAGATTTGGCTCGATTTATCAGTCACAGTTTCTTTGTAAGTAACGAAAGGATCAGAGATCTTCAGTTCGCAGTTAGCGTATTCCAGTTGGAGATCATTCAAGCAGATTTCGATGTGAGATTCACCGCAACCGCCAATAATGCACTGATAATCGACTAT
>ENA-UOTX01000282-UOTX01000282.1-compost-metagenome-genome-assembly--contig:-NODE-282-length-57018-cov-12.796175_pt1 | contig 57018 bp, 42 predicted proteins | sample MGYA00238143_ERZ746982 | MGnify/ENA primary metagenome ERZ746982 (study PRJEB28758, sample SAMN06268862) | compost metagenome | isolation source: single cell | place: USA: California, Emeryville, Joint... | reverse complement strand
GCTAGTATTTATGGAACAAAGTTTTCAACTGGAGGAGGTTAAACAAGAATTCGTGTTACATGTGAAGTCGGAGGACGCTACACGTGGGATTTGATTCAAATAATCTCTAATTTCAGCGTAAACGATGAGGCAAGATTCATCGTACTCATTTGACCACATTATTTATACTCAGCGGTTAACTCGATTATAACACAATTTATTAAAAAGTTAAGAATCTCTCAAATGAAAATTGAATTTATCACCCTCCTTATTGCATTCTCACTCAATCAGCTCGGTACTGCTGCGGTAACCTTCTTTCTCTATGATGATTGATTCTTAAATTTTCACTTTAATTCTAGTTCATCTGTGAGTGTAAGTGCTCAGATGGAACCTCCTTCACTCTTAATGATGCTGCAGGAGCAAGCGCTTGCGCTCTCAAACTGGTCCAATACTGCCCTTCGTCGACTATTTCCACTGTTTCTTCGTGTTATGATGATAATGCTACAACTGGACTACCCACTGTGGTCTGGATTTTGATCGGTGTTATAGCATTCATCGCCGTCGCTTTCATTCTCTATATCGTAATTCGAAAAAAATGGCCTCATCTGGTTCCCTTTGGCCGTCAGAAAAAAGATGTGGGAGTCTACCCATGAAAGGAAGAAGTGAAGAGTAAAGTTGGCTAATAACATTCTAAGATTGCCTCAATTTGATCTTTGAAATTGTTGTCTGCTATATGAAATATTCATAAGTTTCAGTATAATCTGTTCTCGTGAGTGTACGAGTCTAAGCTAAGAAGTTTACACAAAATATACGTTTATTCTCAACAATTGGAAAATTCTGTAATACAATCGTTGCATCATGGAAGGGTATGGGGAAGGTATAAGAACCTTTTTGACAGCTACTTAGGACGAACCGCCCACAAAAAGAAGTTAGATCTGACTTATAGATCTCATTAAAGAGGATCAATTATGGTCATAGCAGGAGCGCTCAAATTGATATTTTCTGTTGATGCTGTTAACTGTCTTGATTCGAATGGATTTGAATAATAGGCTCTTCTATCTTAGTGAGGAAAAACCTTTGACAATAACAAGAGATGTATGTTTGGTCGCACTCAAAATTCGTTTAGATGTTTTTTCAAGCAAATCAGTAAAATATTTCTGTCATTTTCAAAATTCTTTAAGATGTAGCGTCTTCATTCTTGCAATAGAGTCTGAAATTATAGCCGAATCGTAGAATCTCCTAGTTGACTCGCACAAACATACTCCAGCTGATAAGTAAAGTCCTTCAGTCCGGAATTTTCAAGACAAATTAAGCGGTTTCGTAAAAATTATTCGGAAATAGAGCTTCTCTCGTCATATCCTCAAAAAGATCAAATCTAACTCTTCATAAAATTATTCTTCTATGCCTCAGAACTACTAGGTCAAGAAACGCGCCTTTATAGAAATAATTCAGGACTTCAGTACTCGCCTTTAAATCACTTTTTAATTTAATGAAAGAATTTATTCATTCATGATGACTTAAATCCGTTTCTTTACTTCCAAAAGCTCAACACAACCTGAATTTTCAGCGTCAGCCCAACCATCCCAACTCTCTCACCTCTCTCATTAAATAAACCGAAGAAAATTTAGCTGTGTATTCTCCGTTTCCTAATCTAACGAAATATGACTTTGCATGAAGTCCTACTTGTTCTTGCCTACTACAGAAAATTCGACTTTTTACGATTAATGCTGGCTGTATCATGATTGATAGACGTTAATTCCTTGCCTTACCTTACTGACGGGTTGGAAGAATCACCAAAAAGCGTTGGCGCAGTTTATGATGATAAATTGGATTATTTCCGATACAGGCTCTTCTGATCAGGTAAATATGAAAGTTATATACGCATATCTTTCTCTCATAATCAGCAACAAATAAAAGTTAAAAAATGTCAGTGTCAGCCTTAGTACTTCTTCCACTAGCCTACAATGCTTCAGCATTCTCGCCTGAAGCCAAAAGCATGAAAAAGGAGTTCTCTCCGAATACCACTCGCTCAGGGACACCAGAAAGCACACGAAAGAACTCATTTGATGATGAAAACTCATCCGAGACCCAGCCACAAGGATTTCTTATCGATGTCAAGCCAAAGAGAAAAGTCTTCAATACCGCTGAGGAGAAGTCATCTTACGTGAACCTTTGCAGAATGAAACTTAAAACCGAGCTTTGCAAAAACTTTGAGCTCAGAGGATGGTGCAAATTTGGTGATACCTGCTCTTTTGCTCATGGAAAACATGAACTCCAGGAAAAGAAGCATTTGCATGAGAAATATAAAACAAGGCCTTGCAAAGATTTTCATAGCAATGGTTATTGCAGTTATGGGCTGAGATGCCAATATTTGCACAAGGAGGCTCTAGGAGTTAACATTTTTTATGAGCCTTCAGGCCGATGTTTGTGGAATGCCGAGAGGAATAATTATCGCTATCAGTTATTAGATGAAATCTGGAGGATGACTAATTCTAATATCAGACCTGAGAGAATTCTTGAGAAAATCCCTGGAAGTGGAAGCAGAAGAAGGCTTCTTGTTTTCTCTGCAATGACGAAGTAGGTGGAGATAGCATCAGTTGTGTTATTTTATTTTAATGTTACAAATATTTTCATTATTGGACTAGCTTTGTATTTGAGAACTGTGCATAATATCAGAAAAAAATTAATTAATTCCAATATTCTCATTGAAGGAAGCTAGCATTCTGCCTTTAGCATTTCTCTCAACCTTTCTCTCACAAGGTCATCCTTTGAACAATTCATCATACTGATTTGTAATTCATTTCATCGAATTGGACCTTCACTTGTGTTTATTCACACAAAAACGCATTAAATACTGTAAATTTCATTCTCCAAATTCATAACGTATTTTAGAATGGCCTCAAAGGAAGTCTTATCTCGAATTAATACTCGAAATTTCACAGAGCCAGAGAGCCATTATTTTAGGCATGGAAGACTCTTGGTTCTTCTTTTTTAATGACAGCTGATCAAATGAAATGAAATCTTACAAGTCTCTAGGTTTTTTTCCTTCTCTCTCTCGTAGAACTTTGACGGATTTGGGAAAACTCACATTTTAGGAAAAATTTTTCGAACATTGGAGCAAGCAGTAATTTTACTACGGTTAGCTCTCATTACCATACACAGCAACTTTTAAGCCTGTTCTGATTCAAAAATTCATGATAAAGTGATACTATTGGGAAAATTCAGTTATCACCTCTATCAGCATTCAGCAAGGGAACGAGCATTCATTCTGTGGTATTTTCTGAGACGATTAAACATCCTGACTGCTTCAGGTCTCAAGTGACCTTGCTTTTCCAAAGCAACTTACTTTGAGCCAATATTAAAATAACTACCGCTAGAACATTAAACCCAATTATCTGGATTCAGAGAACTGATAATTAATTCGCTGAATTCCAGTTAAAATCCTAGGCCTCTAAACTCTAGTGTATCGAACCGAACATGAGCTTAAAGCCAACAAGTCAGAACTTTTATAATAATCGTGAAAGTTTAATGGGAAATTCATTTTTTCCTCCAAGTACAACTGAGGCATCTGACACTCATCTTGATCGATCGAAATCTCCATGCCAGAAAGCATTATTCTCGGTGCTGAACATGAATGAGGACGAATACTCGAGATTCTTTGACCCTAGTTATGACTTTGTGTATGGTGACTCCTACCCTTCTTCTATTGATCGGAAATCTAGCTGTGGATACAACTATTACCCTCCTATAGGATGGAATTCGTTTGCTCTCAAAGTAACTCATTATGAAAGTAACCTTGACTGGTTGAAGAATGACAAATGGGCAACGGCTTTCCACTGTGTTGGATCTCCAGGTGAGATTCACTCAGATGGAAAAACGACAGTAAGGAAAATACTGGAAGAGGGACTTAAACCCGGACAACGTCAGCAATACCAAGATGATGATGCAGTACAAGGAGGCAAGGTCGGAACAGGAGTCTATTTCAGTCCTAAAGTAACCTCTTGCGCTGGCTATTCTGGGGGATTCACTTATGACGGAAAACTGTATAAATTGGGTTTTCTCTGTAGGATCAACCAAAAGGAAATCAGAATTCCTAAAACAGCGCGTAATTGCTGGGTTGTTCCTAACACACGTGATATCAGACCTTATAAAATCATTGTGAAGGAATTTTAATAAGTGTTTCAAGGTCTGCTTTTGATGGTGAGAATCACTGTACAGAGAGGATGTATTAGAAAGATTTAAAACAAGATCGCAAAAAACCTGCAAAAATCCTGAATCTCTAAAGATTAGGTTGTAACCCAAAAAAATTTAAATCCATCTTGGGAGAAACTTTTACGGACTGATGTGAACTGATCCCAAACAACCGAAATTTTAGATAAGACCTAGCCAAATTTTCCTAAGAGGATTCGGAATTTTTTGTAGTTTTATAGTGAATGTATACCTTTCCTCTTCATCAGACTAAATTTATTCTGTCACTTGCTCATTCAATAAAATTTGAAAACTCTCTCTGAAATAGACCTGATCTCCTCACCAAATCAACGCTAGGGGTTTTAAATAAAGCCGAGCTAAGCTAATGAAATTGTTTTTGCTCAATAAATTGGTGAATATACGCAATTAACGAAGCTGAGATGAACTTTTGTCTTTCTTCACAAAGATGTTTCATATTTGCTACCTATAAAATCCATGTTGTTGGCCTTCAAATGGTAAAGTTGAATATAACCCACCTGAACAATCGGGGTCAAGTAAATCAATCTCATTTCAAAATAAGCTCTTAACAGAATATTCGAGTTCGTATCTCGGAACAAGCTTTCATATTGCAGAGGGAAGAATTGCTGTTGAGGATGAAAAAGGATTTTTGTATCTCTTCGATGCTAAATAGCGACTTGTCTCGTGGAATTTTGGTTATGGGGAAAGTACAATTCTTTCATAATAAAACACGTGCAATGGAGTTTCAGCTACTGGATGCAGATGGCGATCGCATCTAATGTCGGGGGATTCAACTGTCGCAATGACGAGCAAATCACACCGGTCGTAAAAATCATCCATAATAGTTAGGTTTTAGAAAAATTATGTCTGGTTACTTATCGATATTTCGGAGTTAGACCATTTCAACACGGTAAAATGGAGCCGATGTGGCAGATTATTAGCGACTGGTTCAGATGATAGGCATCACAGATGCTAGGACAGAAAAGATTCTTTGTAATAGGAAGAATTCTTGTAATTTAGCATTTTTAATCCTCAGTAAATTTATTCACTCATTAAGATGTTGTGTTTCCCTCACTTTTTTGAAGAACTGAATGAGCAGTCGCGAGCCTAGATACTTGGTATTGATAACAGGTTTTAACTGAGAACGACAAAAAATGGATGTTTTTTCTTTAATTCTGTCTGATGCTTGTAACAAGATTTAATTTCTGCATTGGAGAGGTCGTCAGCAATGATAAGATTGAGATGGAATTCATTCTATTTCTCTTGTCATTTTCCGTAAGAGAGGAACAGTTAGCTATTTATTGGCTCAAGACTCAGTTTTTGGTTTTTTTGTTTTTTTTTTGAAGTAGCCAAATATGCTCCTAATCGTAATCACAAGTCCGCTTTGTAAGGGTAGCAGTTTCCAAGAGAAGAGATCCCTCATCAGGGAATCAGTTTTGCAACAAAAAAAAAAACAACCAACAAAATGATGAGTCCACAGTGCTTTTCATGAAGTAGCTCAAGAAATGAGTTTTAGTTGAATAAAAATGCACCTAATTTAATATCGATCAATAGAAAACGAACAGGATCAGAGTTCTTCGGAACGTCTAATAATTATCGCAATGCGCTATTGAGAAATTTATACAAATAAAATGCTTCATAGAATTTCACCCTGGAAAATACTTCGGTGCTTTCTTTTCCTTTTCTCGGTTTTCGGACCTCTAACTAGCGCTTCAGGCCATTCTCCCAATACTTCCTTACCTGAAGCGAACTACTTCACTGAATTAAGCCTTCATAAGCACAGAATGCTCTATAGTTGCTATACAGGTTGCGAAACCTGTTTCGGTCCGAACGAGAACAATTGCTTGACTTGCGTTTCGGGCTACTATCTCGACCCGATGACTTACCAATGTGTAAACACATGTCCTACTGGTTCCACAGCAAACTATGTAGATGCTACATGCGATTACACTTGTGCATTTCCTCTAGGCACCAGTCCAGAAGGAGACTGTGTGTTTTGCGGGCCATACTGCCTCGAGTGCGCGTCTGCAGGCGGTCAATGCCTCACCTGCCATAGTGGCTTCGAGAACAGCGACGGAATCTGTACGCAGTCTTCGCAAATATCCGTGAGCACCCTCAGTTTAGGGTATTCTGGCTTTCTGACGGCTTATCCTCTCAATCGGTACTCCACACAGCAAAACATCACCGTTTACTTCCAGGATAAAGTGTTTTCTACCTCTGATATATCTTCAACCTCCTTAACATGGGTCCTATTTGCCTCTGATATTCTGCCTGACTTCGGTGCTTTGTCATGTGCGCAGCTAACCGAGTTATTTACTGCAAACACTTCAGTTGTGAATAAACTAAGCGCGGCAACCATTCAATACGGGCAAGAGGGAAGTTTTGAGATCTCTACAGAAACCAACTCGTCAATGTTAAGCTTCCAAATAACTCAATTGCGCTCAAACACGAACTATAACTTTACTCTTTGCATGTCCTCGGGCAGTCAGGACATCTCATCAAGCATCACTTTCACAACACGCGATAACGGTAACCGAATCAAGGTACTTGCTCTTCTTCTCTCCGAAACACTAGCAACTGAGGAGATTCAACCATTCCTCTGTGAGCTAACAACTGCTGCAGGCGTCGAGCCCAGCTACGTTCGTCCACTGATTGGTAAGATGTGCCAAACAGAAAATGAAAGACTCTTGGAGGGAATGGATCTGCCAGTAATTCGACTATTAGAAGCGAATGGGTCTCAGCTACAGCTGCTTCTCTATGGCAACGCGACGACCGAGGACTACGACCAGTCTGCAGACCAAATCGCGAGTATTTTTGCTTCACCTGGTCTGGCGTCGAGCTTCTCGTACTCGAGTTTCTCTGGTTCGACTATTATAATAACAGGAACGAATTCAGGAGGCTATATCGACCCGACTCCTCCCATTTTCACTGCAATAGCAGGAAATTACGAAAGGACGAATTCAAGCCTTTACGTCACAAATCTCACCCTCAGTGGCGCTGACGGTTACATATACCTCTATATGGTTCGTGAAGATGACGGTTTGAATATAACTGACCCTGCTTTCCCTGCAGCTCTTCTCACTGATTTCAGTTCGGTTGCAAAATCCAAAAACCAAATTTTCTACAGGAAATCGTTTTCGACCGGTCAAACTCTGACTATAGGCATTCCAAACGTTCCAACAGACGTGTACTACCAGGTACTTATCTTCGCGACGAATGAGGACGCTAGCGAGTATGCAGTAAGAGCAACTACGACGTATTTCATCGCAAACGGTACTGTCGCGAGAAGGGTCAGTGGGAAATTACAAGTAATTATGGTGAGCGTTGCTGAGGGTCTGGCGGTTGTTTCGGTTGTTGTTGCTTGGGTTATCATGTTTAAATCAAATGCTTGCCAGAAGAAAAATAAGAAGACGTTGCAAAGTCGTAAATTGTCGTCTGATTTACCAGTAGATAAGGAAGACGCAGCCATTAAAGTTTTGAAAATGCAGCCTAGTTCGCCGACAAATCTTGTGTTTTTGCCAAAGAATGAGAATGGGAAAGTGCTCGAAAACGATACGTCTAGAAGAATGAACTTAGAGCTCTCTGGTCATCATTTGAAGCCGGATACAGAAAGATATGCTAACCTGGAGACTCCACGTATCCCTCAGAAATCCGAAAAGAAAATCCGGGAAAAATTGGACGCTCAGCTGAGCCAAGCGTGAGTGCTCAGAGACAAAGGAAAGCACCGAAATTTCCGAGGCTCGGAGACTAGTTATTTTTTATTTTTAAAATTTTACAACTTGGCAGGAAAGGTCTTTCGTTTCACTAGCATTCGTGTTGATAGTTCGGCGAGGCCAAATCCTTTGCTTGGAGCTATGTGTTTTTGTGTTGTCACTGATTATTCAAGTTATTTTATTGAAAAATTATTAGCAAATTACCAATAGGACTGAACGCCATTTTGCTTGAAAGGGTCAATGAAATCTGTTTCTTGGAAAGTCTTCGCGTCTTGTTAGCAATTGCTTAATTCACAGTGTAAGAGATAAACCATAAGTTACAATTTTTTAATTTTATTCACATTCAAAATCTGGTAGGTATATCTAAGCATGCAGAGTCAAAAAGACCCAGTTGATGACATATCTCCCCTTGTTTCTAATTGCAAAATGGCATGGTCCTCCAAAACAAACAATATGGTCCAGATCTATGATGTACAAAGCAATAGTTGCTATCCCGAGTTTCAAGGAGGAGAAATTTCTTCGGGTAAAACTTGCATAACGAACAGTTCCACATTTATTCCTCATACCTATAGATATTGGAACTCTCATTACAGGAGTTTTTGGAATTCCTCAAACTAGAGCTCTTATTTCCCTCGGCGTTGACTTCAATACACAGGCGACATGTTCGATCTTTGATGTTTCAGACAAAGTCCCGAAACAAATTTATAATTTCGGGAGAGTTAAAGGAGGTAAGTTGACGATTTCTCTCATTCATTGGCCTAATTCACGTTCCTCATTTTGAATTGGATGGTAATAGCCAGTTACACAACTGAAATATCATATAACAAAAAGAGGAATCTACTCGCTTTGCTTCCAATGAATGATTCTATCGCTTATCACTTGCTTAACGTCAAATGTGATGGTAACCGAGTCCAAGAGATTGAAATCCTTCGGAAAACAAAATGGTCTTCACGATACGATCGTAATTATTTCTTGATTCATGTTATGAATCTGCTGATTCGGTAGATGATGTTTGCAGTTTTGACTTTAATCCAGAGGGCAGTATCATCGCGACTACGGACCAAGCTGGAGTACTATTAGTTTCTGATGTTGAAACTAATAAAGAACTCTTTTGCTGGCAAAACGAAACGCAAACCCGAAGTTCTTTTTTCCAGATTAGCAGTCAATCGTGATTCATATGTATTTGCTGATAGGTTGTGAATGCCTTTGTAGATGGAGTACACTTGAAGGGGCTCCCATGATATATTTTACTTCCAATCTTGATACCTTACAGCTGCTGGATGTGGAGAAGCAAAAGTTTGTATTCAACGAACCTTTAAGTCTCAACAAATATATGAAGGGTAAAGACCTTCTCTTTCTCTCCTCACTATTCGATCTTTTTGTGTTCTTGTGTGGTTTTTTTTTTTGCAAACATTTCCTCTTATTTCTCTTCGTATTGAACTTTTTTTGCGTAGAGATACTCAACATTGATGTTTCGCCAAGCGACAGTAATCTTGTGGCTATGGTTGGGGAAGGCGGAGATCTGAACATTTACGATTATCGCATGAACACGGTTGTGAAAGGTTATGAAAAAATTCACAAATGTAAGCTTATATGATTGGAGTGATGCACACACGAAACAATTAGATTCAATTTACTCGGTGAGGTGGAATCCAGAAGGTCAGCTGCTCGGCACTGCATCTCATGATGGTACGGCCAAATTATTCGATGTTAGAATAGAAAAGGTGATGTTCACGGGAACAACTAGCGACGGTACAATTTACTTTTGAGAATAACTCAGGAAAATTGGTAATTCTTATTTTGCAATAGGTCCCGCCTATGGTGTATGCTTCTTGTAGATTCTTGAATCTTCTCGAGATTAATCAATTAGCTTGGAGCTTAAGGGTATACAGAAATTTTAAAGACAAATTATATCTGTTTCGCTGAAATTTACAATTAATATGGTTAGAGTGTCTCCATCGTTAATTCAGGCGATTATAATCTTATGGAATAAATAAATTAGCATTAACATCTTCTTTAATGTCAGAATAATGTTTTTTGTTGTGTATATCTACCTCAATTATACATATTCCACAGCGACTTTTTCTTAAGAAAAGATCAATAATTTGATCTTGTAAATTTTATTCACATTTCGAATCAGGAAGATTTATTTGTGGAAATGCAAGCACAAATTGACACTTCTTTACCTACTGCATCCTCAAGAATGGCATGGTGCTACAGAAAGAAAAATAATATTCAAATCTACGACATCCAAAACAATCTTCTCTATCCAGAGTTCAGTGGGAATATTGCATACTCGCGTAAGAACTCTAACCAACCATTTATCTATTCTGCTCTGTTGGAATAAACTATAGAGCATTCATCTCATACTACTGGTGTTCAAGGAATACCTCAAACCGGGTCTCTCGTTTCAATAGCTGCTGGTTGTGACCTTTCAGCAGATTTCTCCATTTTTGATGTTTCAGACAAATTCTCGAAGCAAGTCTATAATTTTGGGAGGATCTCGGGAAGTATGACGGTTTCCAGCATGACCCATCCTTATTATTTAACTGACAATAGATGCTTACACGTCTGAAATCGCATACAACCAAAAGAGGAACCTACTGGCCTTGCTGAGTGTGAAAAATGCAATAGCTTATCACTTGTTCAGCGTTAGTTGTGCCAACAATCAAGTCGAAGGTGTCGAACTCCTTCGTAAAACAAAATGGTCCTCACATTATAAAGGTATTGACCAAATCTGTCCACATCAACCGTCTAACCGAGCTTGAACACAATGCAGATGATGTATGCAGCGTTGATATTAATCAAGACGGTCGGATCATTGCAACAATGGATTATAGTGGGATACTACTGTTATCTAATATAGAAACCAATAGCGATGTCTATTGTCGCCAGCCTCAGTCTCGAGAAGACGGTGCTTTATAAATTAACAATAGCAGCAACCTGATTTTAAATTAACTCGTAGATTGCGAATGCATTTGCAGATGGAGTACAATCGAGGGCATTCCAATCATATATTTTACTTACAATTTTGACACGCTGCAGCTACTTGACGTGGAGAAACAGAATTTTGTTTTCGATAAGCCGTTTTGTGTTAGCGAGAAGGATCCTGTACATGGTGATCACATTTTCTGATGGTTAGTTGCTCCGGATCAATTTAATTTTTCATATTCTTCCTTACGCTAAACTTTTCGGATTAGAGATATATTCAATTGATGTGTCACCTAGTGATAGTAATATTGTCGCTATTGTTGGAACGAACGGGGATTTAGATATCTACGATAAGCGTGTGAACGATATAGTTAAGACTTTCGAAAAACACCACCAAGGTAGCAAAACGCTTCGAATTATATGAATAGAGTCATAAATCCCACCCCATTTTAATATATTTTCTTTCAATAGATTGGATATACGCGGTGAGATGGGATCCACAAGGCCAGTTGTTGGGAACTGCATCTCAAGATGGCACAGTTAACTTGCTTGATTTTAGACAAGAAAAGCCGATGTATACTGCAACCGCTAGTGACAATGGTAAAGATATTAATCGTCTTGCTTGAAATTAATGTTTCATTTAGGCCCTATCTACAGTGTATGCTTCCTCTGATCATTCTGGATAAGAAGTCTCTGTAAAATTTTGCTAATATTCACATTGAATCCACAATTTCCCTTATATATCTTTTTCAAGGAAATATAACAATTTTTTATTCAGCAAGACTCTTTGCCCTGTTGAATGTAGAAGTTTCGCATTTATATATTTCTATTGCTTTCCTAAGCAATAACTACTCTTCATTGATAACATTTACAATAAACTTAAACTGAATGATTACTCACTCTACTGAGAAGCCGTTTCAGAAAAGACAAAGATTAGAACAATTCTCGCAAAAATAAAATACTGAACTTATTGATAATTTGTGCATTTCAAAAATTGATAAAAGTCCAAGTTTAAAATATTTTCATTCGAAGGTCAAAATAGCAATCATTCCTTTGATGCTGGATTTCAAAATAAAATATTCATCCTGAGAGCTGCTGCTGTAGGACTAGTCCTCCTCTCAAACGCAGCCTTCACAGTTTATGTTTTTCCTTATCTCTACCAGATCGTTCAAGGCTACGGTCTCGCAAGCGACAACTCAGAGATTGGGTTTTATGGAGGACTTATAGGCGGATGCGCATTCTTAGGACGTGGAGTTTCATGCGTTCTCTGGGGAAAACTCACTGATAAGAAAGGGAGAATTTGTTTTCTGACAATTCTGTCTATTATTTTCAATTACTCCTCCAGTTTTATGAGCGGATTGGTTTTAAGACTTCTTTGCAGTGCAGCCGTCGCTGGAGTACTGGTTGTTGGAAGAGTTATGATGACCGAAATTGTTCCATCAGACCTAAAGGCAACTTCCATTGGTATTGCAAATTCTCTCTGGATGATTGGAACACCGCTTGGTTTGTTCATCGGAGGGCATTTTGTAAATTATGATCCAGCTAATACGTATCGAATGATTTCAATTATATTTGTCGCGCTTTTCCTATTAAACGTCCTTGCAGTGAAATGCTGTTTGGTGGGAAACTCTCGTTCAACATGATGAGCATGTCCAGAGAGAGGTTAGAGCAGTAAACTTAGAAGAGCGACTTCTAGAGAGCAAATCAAGCGATAATTCCGTCAAAAGTGTTGAAATGAGAATACTCAGCGGTGAGAAAGCGAATGTCTCCTCCAAAAAATCTTCTTCTTCAGAAGAAGAAAAGACATCAAAATTTAGCGGTTTGAAGGCGAAGCCGATCGAATTTGATCACCTTTCAAGTGAAAGGTTCTATCACAATCCTAATATCATAAGAGAGGAATTATTGCCTTCTCAACCACCATGCTTTTCGAATCGATTTTCACGGAAACACTCCCTTTGTGGCTTTGTGCTCCATATTCTAAAGGAGGATTGCAAATGGATGCTGATCAGATCGGTAACATGATGGGAATATTCGGTATTCCTCAGTTTTGCCTGCAAGTGTTTTTTTATCCAATTCTGGTGAAATCGTTCGGTGACATCACCATCCTTGTGGGCTCGAGTCTGGCTATTATGCCAATCTTCTTGCTCATCCCCCTTTCTCACGACCTTTTCGCTCTAGAAGATTCTACTTCAATGAAATTTTACTTGGGAATAGTATGGCTGCTTGGCCTCTGTATGATCAATTTGACATTGTCAGCGCTACAGAGAATATTGAATGACTCCGTTGAAACAAGGCAGAGAGGAGAAATGAATGGAACTTTGACTTTAGGTAACTCTTTGTTCCAGATGCTTGGCCCATTCTTGGGAGGATCATTAATCGAATGGTCTATTAACGGTGAATTGGGTTTCCCTTTCAATCATTATTGTCTATTTGGGTTTTGCTCGCTGGTATGCGGTTTGAATCTGAAATTCTGCACAGCAGGAATCAACCTCAAGAAAGAAAGCCCTAAATTAGTAATTCAAGCTGCGATAAAGACTGGCAATTAATTAATAAGATACTATCATCAACCTTGGTCATGGTCATGGAAAGAAATGGAAAATTTTGTGTGAGAACAGACTAGGTTTGTGAATAGCAAGAATCTTGGTGGTTTAATTATGAGAGGAGGAGTTGCAAAATATAATTGCACCTCATGGATAGGAGTTGCAGTATGCAATCCCTTTCAGTAATTAATGTTAACTGATATAATGAAAATCCCAAAAAAAAAAAATGCTTCTTGAGAATAATGCTAGTAAGAAAATTGAAAAACATTTTTTCCATGTTATTTGTAAATTCACTGGACCAACTAACTTATCAAATTAAATAACGGTAGTTTCGAATTTTGAGGCCATTTTTCAACGTGGAATTGTTATAGGAGTGACTTTGACCATAATAAAAATATGACGCATTAAATACATTTTGTTTTTTTCGAATATCAATTGTGCGATTGGTTCGATGAAGAGTTAAATCTGCTAATTTAGAATCAAGTTGTGTAAATGATTAGATACTAAATAAAACCTATATATGGAAGAGAATTGCTTCAATACTTGCCTTTTTCAACATGAGAGTCTTTAATTTCTCTTATTATCGGAAGAGCATTAGAACTCTCAATAATTAAAGCCGAAAGTCGAAGCAAATTTGGAAAAACCATTTCAGCCATGTACTAATCAAATACAAGTAGTACCGGAAATTGGATCCAAATAATTTTATTTTAGTTCCAAATCAAATTTTAAACACCCATTCATGTTCGACTTCATTAAAGCCAACCGAATCCATATTCTACGAGCCACTGCCGTCGGCCTAGTCCTTTTCTCGAACTCCATTTACGATACTTACCCCTTTCCCTACCTCTACCAGATCGTTCAGGGTTACGGTCTGGCAACCAACAATGCAGAAGTAGGATTCTACGGAGGGCTTTTGGGTGGTATCGCTTATGCAGGACGTGGACTTACATGTGTTCACTGGGGTAAACTCGCGGATACGAAAGGAAGGATTCCAACTTTGATGATCGCTCTTTGCTTGGTCACAATTTGCTGTATCCTCTTCAACTACTCTACCACTATTCTCTCTGGTTTGCTTCTAAGATTCCTTATCGGTGCCACAGTTGCTGGCTTGCTGGTAGTTGGAAGAGTCATGATGACCGAAATCGTTCCTCCTAGGCTTAAAGCGACTTCGATTAGTATCGCAAGCTCGATCTGGATGATGGGAACTGCCGTCGCACTATTCGTGGGTGGGTATTTCGTAAACTACTTCCCAACGAGCCCTTACCTGATGATAACGATTATCTTGTGCGTGTTGTTCATAGTAAATGTTCTCACAGCTAAATTCGTTTTAGTGGAGACTCTTAATCCTCGTGAAGAAAATGCGTTGGAAGGCCCTCGAGCAGAGATTTTAGTTGAGCTTCTCGAAGTAAAATCAAGAAAGGATACCTTTGAAATGGCAATAATAGACAAAAACGCTCCACCTGCTAAAACCAAAGAGAATGGATCAGAATGGACGGCCAAATTCGGGAAGAGTAACCAAACTGGATTTGATCAAGATCAGGTTCAACCAACTTATGAAAAGTACCATCAAAACCCTAAAGTCATTAGGGGAATTATCGCCTTTTCGACCACCATGTTTTTCGAAACGATTTTGACAGAAACACTTCCTTTGTGGCTCTGTGTTCCGTATGCTCAAGGGGGATTGCAAATGGATGCGAGCCAGATCGGCAGAATGATGGGAATTATCGGAATTCTTCAGTTTTTCCTACAAATCACAGTGTATCCTCTTCTGGAGAAATCATTTCAAAATTCTACAATACTGATAGGCTCTGGTTTGGCTACGATTCCGTTCTTCGTGCTCATTCCTCTTGCTCATGATCTTTTCAGCCTTGAAAGTGCTATTTCCATGCAACTTTTCGTGATAGCAACATGTGTCTTGGGTTTATTCATGATCAGTTTGACGTTAGCGGCATTGCAACACGTCTTGAACGATTCAGTTCCGACGAACCAGCGAGGAGAAATGAATGGAGCTTTGACGATGGGCAACTCAGTAACTCAAGGGTTAGCCCCTGTGGTCGGTGGTGCGTTGATCCAATGGTCAGTTAACAGCGGGTTCGGATTCCCCTTCAACCATCATTTCCTGTTTGTGTTCTGCGCTCTGGGTTGTGTGTTGAACCTTTACTTCACTTCAGGGAAAACTTTCGATAAAAACTATATTCAAAAGAAGAGTTGTGTCAGTGCTGGAAAATGCTCAGAAAATCTCTGACAGGCGGTGAACTGTACAAGCCTGCTTTCTTTAATAAAATGGTATATTTATTCTTGTTGATATTTCAAAAAAAAAATTCTATTTAGTTAGAGCTTGCATATAACACCATAAAAAATTGGTTTATATTAATGAGGAAGCAGGATTTTTGTATATAGTACCGTAAAAATAAGAAGTTTGAAATTTCGTCTACTCGGACTAATTTATTCTATTTTGAAAGATCCTGAATTAGCAATTAAAGGAAAAGTTTGAATTAAGGTAAACTTTAACTGAAATGCTCTCAACTTTTAAAATAGATAATCAGTGTCGCAAATATCCCTGTAAGACTTCCTAACTGACTGGTTCATATCTTAAGAAAATCCGTTTTTTTCTAAATGGAATTTTCTAATCCGAGACAGTCCTTTCTTGGAAATGATATTACTGAATGCAGAAGCAAAATGAATATTCTGTCAACTATCATAAATCTCTTTTACTGTTAAAATGGTATGCTTAAAATAGTATTCCGAGTCCAGTTTTCGTATCTGAAATGAGCCAATCAAAAGAATATGCCCTAAAAACGTTGTGTTAATCCAATTTGAATTTGTTCAAGAGTAATTTACGTCATGTTCGTTGAGTTTGCATCTAACTTCTCCAAACTGCAAAAATAGGTATAATCAAAGTGAGGTACATGTGGAAATTTGGCCCAAATTCTCACTACTGTATATTTAATGAGCTGATGATGAATATTCAGTAATAAGCATTTTACGAAAAACAGTGAAAAAATTTTTACTTTTTTTACTGTTTCGCACTCGCACCGATGGCGCTAAATTTAGAGCCTCTGTAATATACTGATCCTCCATGACAAGGGCCCAATGGTTCGATCTCCAATGACGAGTATCAAGAGTACGAAGTTCTATCTTCACTTTGAAGTGATTTTTCATCCACTATTTGCTTTTATCTCGATGGAGCAAAGGCGCCAAACAGCTCTCATTCTCATAATTACTGATGAGACCAGTATTATTGTGCAACTTTGCATATATATAGGCTTCTGAAAATAATGAATGCAAAATCCTCAAAATTTAAAACATTTTCATCATCAAGTGAACTTTTGGCTACTGGTCATACAAAATGGTTGAGCCAAAATCCGATCAGCAAAGCGGAGTTTTTAAGAAACTGTCCTTAAAAAGCGACCCATCTATCAATAGCGGATTTTCCCACAACGAAGAATCCAAAGAAAGACATCATTCATCAAGTGATTTGGATGAAAAAAATCGAAGAGAAGGAAGCCCAAAGAACTCTAGATCTGTTCAACCTTGTTCAATAACCATAGCAGATGGCAGTCACAGCGATGTTTGCGATTTTGACGTCAACCGACTTAAGTTATCTGATGTTGGAGATCAAAAAGATTTTCAATTAAGAGGGGAACCACGCGAATACGCTGATGAGAATGAGACCTATTCTGATGAAAACCTTGTTTCTGTTTCTGCAATACAAGGGTGGTTTGAAGAAGTACAGAGCAGTCAGCTGGCAGACAACAATATTCTGTATGTGGAGGAGCCTGGCGATCTTATTCTTATAGAATTCGGAGACTATTCCAGTAGTGGTAAATAATAAAAACGTCAATTAATTGCTTACGATCATCATTGACATTTAGGATCCCTCCTCTATGTGGAAAGTGAGAATGACATCAAATTGACGGCATTTGGAGAAATAGAATAACTATATTATCATAGCAAAGGATAGCTCTAGCTCTTTTTGAGTAGATAGAGGTAGATTATTTATATAGGGTTACACATTACTTTTAGAAGTTAAGTTAAAGAGGCCAATAACCCTAGCATTTTGTAATTGTTTGCTAATATTATACATAGGAAACATGATTTTCATACATTGTGTCACTGTTCATGAAGTATGTTCAACTTTTTGAAAAATAATTAACTATCGAGTGAATCAATCTCTCAACTTAGCTCTTTCTTCGAATTCAATCGAAATCTGCCGGTGAAGGGCTATCAATAATGAAATACACATGATGTCCTCAAGGAGGCTTTTTCATCAGCAGAGTCAAAACACAATATGCCGAGTTTTTCAAATTATTGCATTATTCTGTCTATTTTCCAACCTACTCCCTTCTGACGATTCAAAGATGGCATCCTCTGCTTTGCTGAACATCATCAGTACGAATTTCCTGCTGAATGGATGTCATTCTTGCATTTCAATTTTAGCATCACCAATTTCTAGGCCCTTTCTCTAGTAAAGTTCAGAAAATCCATGTTAGCAGTCTCTCCTGCTTAAAAACACCACGAATTTAGTACAGCTCAGCAGATACAGCCCCTTCCTACCTTCTAAACTTTATAATATATCATATAGACCATGCATATACGCCGTTTTGGAAGGAACCACTTCCTATATATCTGCTTGAATCAATTCCTTTAATAATTTAAAATTGTTTGAGAGAATTAACAATGGAGAGCAAAGGCTTCCAAGAAATTATCATATCAGCTCCCTTACAATACCCAGAAACGTACTCGCTTATCAACAAATCAGACCCTTCAAAGTCGATCTCAATCGTTGTTGATCAAATGGAGGTCGATGTACTCACTATCAGGGATGTTGAGGAGAGAATTTCGAAAAAGTTGCCTTCGAAAGATCTCATTGAAATCACTGAGACATTCTACAGTAATAATCTCGATCCAAGAGAAGCTCTCTCCTATTTCCAGGACATTCAACCTCTCTACTTCAAGATAAAGGACAGTATCCTTGTCGAGCCGGACAGCTTCTTCAAGGTGGAGTCCTTCAGGATTCCAATCGCAACTCATCTTTCTGGTTCTGAACTCTTTGATGAGATCTCAAAAAGTTCTGGGATACCTCTGGATTGTTTCTTTGTACTTCTCAACAATGGAAAAACTACGAAAAGACTCTCGCGACGTGCTGAGAAAATTGACTTAGAGCTCCAGAAAGAAACTAAACTGATCCTGAAACCGGTCGCTCAGGGAGATATCCCTATAACAATATCGATCCAAGGAGAAAGTAAAGATGTTCGAGTTGCTCTATCTTCCACAGTGGAGCAGCTAAAAGAACTTATCGATATTTATCTTGAAGTGCCCGGCGATGCACTAAGGTTAGTATTTGATAGTGAGGCTCTGATCGATGAACAAAAACTTTCGTTCTATAAAATTCAAGCCGGAAGCAAGATTACTTGCTTTAGAACCAACAGAGCAAGCCCAGAGTCGATGGGAACGTTCATGTTTGTTGACGTAAGCAATGATTCCATTGCCGAGAGGAGAGAATTTGTTAAGGAAGCGCCAGAATGGAGAATTGTAAGGAGGCCAGGACTCTGTCTTGAAGGAAAATGCACGAACAAAGATTGTAAAGCCAACGGAAAATATGTAATAATTAATAAAGGCTTCGGACTCTTTGATGTTGGTAAAAATCGCTATGATGATGATGTAATATGTCCGATGTGCAAGAAAATTGTTGATTTTGAAACCTGTGCGTTCAGCAATTGCCTTTATTCATACGTTGGCAAAAAATTTGTGGATAGAAAGTTGACATTAGTTCGAAATATTGAACCTAAGAGGGTCGGGGACTATTATTTGAGATTCGATCCTTCAGATGATAATAAGGTTGTATGGGAGTGCTTGAAGATTACAACCATGGATCCGAAGAGTGAAAGTGTATCTCCAACAGAAATGTGCCAGGTTTGCAAAAAAAAAGTTGGGGAGGACTGCGTTCTGTTGTCTTGTAAAGTACATAAAATAGATAAGACATGTGTTACTAGTTCGGGTATCAATAAATGTCATGCTTGTAAGTAAATTGGACAGCAGGTGCTCATGAAGTGTATTATCTAACAAGTCTCCTCTCCATATCTTCATGTAGTATTTTACTCCACTACAATTCTACAGACAAAATTGAATGCTCTATTATTTTGAAATAAACAACTACATCGCTTCTTGGAACAATTTTTCGAAGTTGCTGCCAAAGTATTGACTATCAACAGAAGTACGCTATGCTTCATGATGTACTAAGCCTTTAAACCTGAGTACAACTCATGGGATTGCTTTTCTGATCATTTCTTTTTGAAGCAGTAGTTAATTTCAATTATGAGATTTGTATGATTGGAGTTGGTTGCTTGAGGAAACTTTTTATGAGTACTCTATAATATGATGATGACACCGGGAGACAGCCCAACCTTGGTTGAGATGACCAAAATATGAATAAAGCAATATTTTTTTCATTGATAAGTTTTGTTGGAAATCACATGCGCTTTCTTGAATTTAAAGAAATTAAAAAAAAATCTGAACAAGGATAAAATGGAAGAAATAAACGAGAAGAACACCAGTTTGAAAATACTGAAAGATTGAACTTGAAAGAATTCGCTGTAAAGACAGACTTCTCAATATTAAAAGATGACCCCGAGAGAGTCCTTGTTGAGCCACACAGCAGCTTTATGAAAGATCCTTTCTACATTCGAATCTCGTTCAACCAATCATGCAGCTCCCTGTTTAACGAAATTTCAAGAACCTCTGGTAGATATTTTACAATTTGTTGAGCTTCCAGAGGTATACATAAAGCGGACAGTGAATTAATATGAAACAAGTTTACTACAATGTATTTAGAGTGTTTAGGCATGGATTCCCGATGATCACGCTGCAGTTCAGAACTTACAGTAGCCCTGAAATCTTATGGCTCAATTCTTTCAGTGCGATCAACTCAGTAGTGTTTTCGCCAATGTTATCCTTCAGTTTCGACAGGACAATCTTCTTCTTCTTGATAAGATACGTTGCTCCAATAAACGTTATTGTAGTCAGTTGTTTTTAGGCAAGTGATTAGCTGTTAGTTTTCCTTGAGATGAATAAGGATTGTCTGGAAATGTTTGATTATTTTCCAACTATTTTAAAGTTTTGACAGCTGTGTCTACGGCTCGACAGGCTATACAGATTCTATAACATCTAGATATTTAATGCCAATAATGGACTAAAACACCGCTACTACTCTCCTAAAATTTTTCATAAATATATATCTTTTGAAAAAACAAAAGACACAACTTTTTACTACGATGATGTTGATTCTGTATTATGGTTATATTTCAGTATTGTAATGTATTCCAATCACCGTGATAGATTTCTTTGACTTTTAAAGATTACATGGTAGCTAATTGAGAAAGTAAGTCGAATCAGTCTTTTCCGATCATGAATATTTTTCGGAACTCTTACACTTATTGCATATGAAACTTAATATCAACATCTTTCTGAAGGTTTTCTTTGAATTACTATTGACATCCAGCTACCAGAGCAAGAAGTTTATCTCTCATTTCCACAATTAGCTCCATTCCACTGAGAGTTAATTTTTCCAACTGATGGAACTCTCAATGATTCTTCAATGTAGCCTATCAACCTTGTTGAACACCATCCTAGCTAGGCTTCTTCACAAATGGAGGTTATCGATTCAAAATTCGAGGGCTTTCTGACTTCTAGGTCTCTCCGGAATAGGATCATGAAAGTTACTGTTGAGTTCTCTCTATGGCTCAAAAGCTCCGCGGTAGCATCAAAACAAGGTATTATCAGCCTCTGTCTGCCTTCGATCTTCTATAAAATACAGCTTAGCCCATGATCGGACGGTCATCGAAGAAATCTTATCTGCTATATATGCTTGAATCCACGCAGATAATTAAAGTAAAACTAAACGCAATTAAAACATGGAGAGAAAAGGAATTAGAGAAGTCGCAATCTCAGATGAATTAGATTTCCCAGAAACCTATACGCTAATCAATAAAGAAGACCCATCAGAGTCAATTTCTGTCGTTGTGGACCAAATGGAAGTTGATGAGATTACGATCCAAGAGGTTGAGAAGAGAATTGCGAAAAAAATGATGAGAGACGATCTCATTGAAATCAAAGAGACATTCTTCAGCGATACCCTCAACTCCAAGGAAGCTCTTTCTTATTTCAAAGACCTTCAACCTCTCTACTACACACCAAAGCGCTCTATCACTGTTGAACCTCATAGCAGCTTCAAAATGGAGCCATTTAGATTCCCTATTTCATCAACCAGTACTGGAGCTGACTTGTTTGGAGAGCTCTCAAGTTTCTCGGGTATTCCAGCCGATCGTTTCCTTGTCATTCTCAATAATGGAGGAACTTTGAAAAGACTCTCTCGGCATAACGACGAGATCAAGATCGATTTTAGCAAAGAAGCGAAACTGATGCTCAGGCCAGTCACGCCAGGTAAAATGCCAGTCTTAATAGTGGTAAATAAGTCAGAAACCGGTACGGTTTATGTTGATATATCATCAACTGTTGAAGAGCTCAAAGAACTCATTGACATTAACCTCAAGCTGCCTTGTGACCTGATCAAATTAGTGTATGATGGCGATTCTCTCAGCGACGAACAAAAACTTTCGAAATACAACATTCAAGCTGGAAGCAAAATCATCTGCTTCAGAAACAACCGCGCAAAGCAAGAAGGCATGGGAACTGTCAATTTTGTCGACATAAGCAATAACTCCGCCGCTAAAGAACTGCAGTTCACTACAACTGCTCCAGAATGGAGAGTCGCGAGTCCAGGACTTTGTCTCGAAGGCAAATGTCCCACAGAAGACTGCCCAGCCAAAGGGAAATATGTCATTATGAACTGGGGGTATGGAATATTTGATGTTGCTAAGGATCGCTACAAGACGAAGTGCCCCATGTGTAATGAATCTGTTGCGTTTGAAACCTGTGCGTTTAACAATTGTATTTATACATTTGTTGGACAAAAATTCGTGAACAAAGAGCTAAAGTCAGTCAAAAGTGAAGCTCCACAGAAGGTTGGAAACTGCTATCTGAGATTCGATCCCACAGGCAATAATACCGTCGAATGGGCATCTTTGAAGATTGTGGCTAAAGATCCCAAGAAAGAGAAGGATGTTATCTCACCTACAGATTTGTGCCAAGTGTGCAAAAACAAAGTCGAGAAGGATTGTGTTTCGCTCAAATGTGCAGTGCATAAAGTAGACAAGAAATGTAACGAGAAGTTTGGCACCGATACATGCCAAGTCTGTAAATAGAGATGTCTGAAAAGCTTTAATACCATTAAATTTATCTCTCTATTAATCCTATTTCATCTATCTTGAGATTTCTGAAAAAATGAATTATGTAGGATGCGCATTCTCAATCCTCCTACAAAAAGTATCAACTAGTTCTTCAAGAAGCAGTACCAACGTAACAAAGATCATATCAAAGCAAAATTTGAAAGCCATTATTATCGCCTGAATTGTTTTAGCCTCAATGGTTTTTGTATCTTTCCATTGTAGATTTATGAAAGCCAATAACAGATATCAATAATTTCACGATACTTGCTTATTTGAGAGTTGTATTTACCGGCAATTCATTCTTCATACTAAAATGATGAGGAATTGAACTTTTCGAGACAGTTTGGCTCTAGACCCACACTCTGTTTTCATTGTTCGTCATTCCTTTCGAAGGTATTTTAATCAATATAAAGCATTTGACTCATTATAAATGGATATCAACTCCTAATTATCCGCATCTTTCTAATCATATCCAGGGATTTTAACCTTTTAGTTATTTCGAAATAAATGCAATAGAAAAATTTCAATCAATTTGAATTCTATAAAATGGTGTTAAGTACTTTCCTCGAGTAACCGTTTAATCATCCTGGAATTTTGCTTGCAAGTGTGATTGCCTCAAAAGGACAAGCAGTTAGTAGCAGAGTGCAACTCCTGCTACCAGGAGAAAATACTGTGAGTTGGTATATCCAGAGAATTCCATTACTGAGGACGCGATTTTCGAAAGTTTGAAATTTTTACTCGCGTAAAACTCTGAACATGTAAGAATCTGCCCAAATGAGAACCATTGAACCGAATTGCATTTGTTTATCGAAAGCGGATCAAGAAAAATGAGGAAAAAAGTATCCTTTCTGAGAAAATGGGCTGCAAGTTGTTTTCGGAACGAAAATTCAATTAGAGACATGTCAGCCGAGACTTTGAAAGGCTATTCCCAGTTACTCAAGCAATCTTTAATGGAGAAGACTTTCGAATATTCACTATTGATTAGATTTCTTCAAGTATTTTCCCTCCACAAATTGCACGCAGAACATATGTTTGCAGAAGCTGCTAAGACGACTCACTCGAGAACAAATAATCTTTTTTCTCAAAAATGTTATCACGCCTCCCTCGTTAAGTTTGAATCTCAGGAGAAAAGCCTTAACATTTGGATGCAGTGTTAGTCTAGCCTATCACACAGGTAAGACTTCGGTTAGTGACCCGAATAACTCTCTTCAGAGCTATACCTAAGGTTTATCTGAAAGAGAGACCTGCTGTTTTTTGATTTAAGCATATCGAGTTGAAGAGCCGGACAAACTGTTGTAAGTCATTCTATTAAAGCAATTGGATTATCTTAGCTGCCAATTTAAGTCAGCCAGCCTAGTATTCTACAACTTTTAGCAAGAGTTATTAACATTTTTCCAATACTGAACCTTTCTAGAAAGCTTTCTAAAGATCGGTGATCTCATCTTTAAATTTTCTTTTGGTAAAAAATTGGACAACCATTTAAAAATGATGAAGAATATATATAAAGTAAGAAAGAGACCTAAGAATAGAGCATGGTAATTGCAGCTTTTAGCTTCCGATTTTCCATTTGGAATAAAGTGGTTCTCTCAGAAGATTAACTTTTTGGAGGATGATTCTAAAATGTAGAAATTAATCATGCAATGGATACCTAAAGGGGATTCCAAATCTCGAGAGAAACTGCATAATTTTGAAAAAGAGTTTAAGACTTGCAACCTCGAAGAATAGCGATCCTTGGTCATTCATTCGAGCAACAAATCATCCTCTTCAAAATTGGATTTGTATCTCAGAGACCTTTAACTCCCTTTCATAGGTATCTCAATGGATGAGTAAGTGATTACATTGGCTCTCTTGTAAATATGCTTGATTTCAAAGATATTTCATTTAGATCGAAAAATGAGCGATGCTTTGGGCCATACCATTGAAAAGCAAACTATGGTGGTCGCTTTCGTACGTCCTTCAGAGCATAACTTCTCTCGTCCTGAGTTACCCTTGGGAAAAATGAAAAATATCGCGATGAAGGTGAGAATGTAAAAAAAAAGGGACCAAGTTTTTCTGTTATGTGGTGACTAATGAGAATTAAAGCAAGGGAGAATTTAATGATCGTCGCCAGCTAACAAATGAGAGAGTTTTGGTTGAGATGAAGACTGATATTTGAATAAATGATTATAAACGCCGGTTTTCCTGATTTAAATATCGCTCTGAGCGAAAAAAATAGGAAAATAAGAAGTCGTGGTTTATAATGCTTTTATGAATTCAGTTTTCGTTGAATCTAATTAACAAGGCTTTTTTTAGCAAAAAGAACCAGCATAAATTTTAATCAATTAACATCATTCATCAAGACAACTCGGGATCGATAACTCCTCTGAATCCTAGTGTTCTCTCCAGTTATAAGCTCTGCTCTCTTTTTAAAGTGATGTGATGGATCTATCAGTAGGAGATGCATGGAATGATTATGCACGGTGTTTTTATAATTTAAAGTTTAGAGGACTTGCTAAGAACTTCTCAATGCTTTAAGAAGAGCTCAACATATCGCTGTTGTCTGACTACTTTGGACGACAATTAAAGAATGCCTTGCTGATACCTTCGATACCGAATTATAGCGTTACTTGCAGCTTAGCTTTTAGTGAATTATGGAATTCTCTTCTCTCTCATGAACTTTCCATTAGGAGAAAGAAATGATGGAACATAGGACGAGTTTGAAGAGGCTCAGAGTGTATTAACTTTATTAGAAAATATTTGCATAAAAGAATTTTCAATTAAATTACCAGAGCAGAGAGGAAAGTTTTTGACTCCATAGTGTTGAGGCAAAATTTAATGAGATCTAGAGGTTTAGAGGGATAAAGGCGGACACAAGCTGACAAATTTGTAGTGCAAGAATATAAGTTAACATATCGAGTGAGTTTTCAAAGAATGGAACAGCATTTCAACTTTTTTGATTGAAAATAATCGATAGAACTAGAGCGACTTACATTAAGCCTTCTTTTGGTCCTAATAACTCTCTCTTCATACCTATGTTGATAACCTGTTGTTGTGTTAAGTAAGGCACATTTAAATTTGTAAGAAAATTGATCTCTCTTTCGATTTCAACAACTCACTTATCACTCTCTAAAGAGAAAGGAATAGAATGGTATTCGAAACAACATCGCTGAGGTATTTGAATGCTTTTCTTGGGATTTTGCAATAATTTCGCATTGGTCTGACCTGTTGGTAAACTTAATAGAACCATTTTGGGAGTTCATAATAGTTTGTCTACCGTTTAATTCGATATTTTCATTTATGAGCAATGATACTTAGGGATCTAAATAAGCAGCATATTTGTCACGGAGAAGCTTTATTTTAGTGAACTACTTTACTATTCATGAAATAACAATTTTTTAATATTCTGTTATAGACATTCGAAAAAACAAAAAAATGAATTTCAAATTTACAAAGTACTCATGTAATGTATATTGTTACATAGATTTCAAATTTTAAAGTATGACTTCTGCAATGCTTCTTTGGCATCAACCGTTGTTTGATTTTTTGAGAATTTGACTGTATCACTTTTATTGCTGAGGTTTTGGATTGGAACTTCCTGTTTTCGAGTAACATAAACAGCACACGGATTCACCACCTTTCCGAATGGATAGAAATTTCCAAATTCATACTCTGTGGGTTTAGTTTCTCCAGGAATGACCAGAACTTCCTTATGGGTTGTTAGTGAATTTCCCATTTAATTTGATAACGGTTGTTTGTGTGTTGAAAAATTGCGATTTTGATTCTTTTGATTGAGAAAAGTCAGGTGAGAGATTAAATAAGCAAAAGCCTGATACCATCAACGATATTTGACCTCGTCTGCATTGAATTGGCGTTTATGACTGATGCAAATGATACTGAAGCAGATGATTCAATGTGATACGTGTAAATCCTCTTACCACTTGATCACATTAATTCTGATCAGTCGGCCTTGGAACAGAAAGATTGCTTACAATGATTTTAGTGATCATCTTTTTCTCATCACCATAGATCAAAACTTCCAGGCCTGAAAATCGGAGCATACATAACATGATGTCTTAAGACGAAGTCTGAGAGTACCTTTAGAGTGATTTTCTCACAAAGAAAACATTTTGATGAAAATGAATTCTGAATTGCCATAATTCTTTTGAATGGAGAAGCAATTGCTATTTTCAATCGGTAATAAGCATGTGACAGCCAAGAGAGAGAGAACTACTATTGCCTCGAGAAAAGTGTGGCACCAAAATTCTATCATATCTCCTATTAACCGCATCGTATTGTCGATATTACAGAAGTTGGTACTTCCTGAGACCTCTTCTACTCGTCATAGACAAAGTTATTTTTTGACATTTTCGACTTGAAGCCAAGTGCATTGATTAAGTTCATGAGAATCCCGGGTATGACAATTTAGGGGTTCTGGAATTGTGTTTTAAAATTTTGAATAGTCATTACTGAGATTAATGATATCTTAAGGAAAAATCTCAAGTTCTCCAGATAATAATTCACGTGGCTCTTATATCCGCCTTTTGTTCTCTCTACAATTTCTAGAGTATTCAAAAAACCAATTGAAGCATTCAGGAGATCGACAAACGTTGCAGCGTCGATTTTGGAAAGTCCAAAATCCAGTTAGGTGCTCCAAGGCAAGCCTAGAAACAAGACGACTCAAGGCTCATTGTTAGAGCGAACCTCAAGCTAAATTATGTGAAAACTTTGAGTGTAGCACATTTCTCATTCGCTGATGGCCAGAAAGAGGTCCAGAATAGATTACAATTCATAAATAACGAATAAGTCTTAACAGCTTTTTTAGTGTATCCAATGAATAAGTCACTAGGCCTTCTTATTCTCATACAAACCCTTTTTAATCTAATATAGATTCGGAGTTTTGCTGCTCAAAACTCTGGAAAAAAGTCAATATTTGCCGGACCCTGTCATCTCAATTTGGAAGGAAAGTCTCGAATATCGAAATTCAGAAGATTTAGGAAAAAATTGGATCCAAAAAAAAGGTCAGAAGTACTTAAGCTAATTGTTGTTGTCGAACACCCTGTTATATAAGATGTGTGGATGAGCAATAGCAATTTTAGAGTTGATGATTCTGGAACTTTTACATTACTAATTTAAGACTTTAAGAAGAGAAGGATTATGAATCTTTTTTTGTATTCGAACTTCTCTAATGTATATAACTCATTGAGGAAGACAAAAAGAGAAGGTAGATATTTCTTCAGGCTAAATAGCCTGTTTTGTCAAATCTATTAATGGATAAATACAGTCGACTCCGATAGCGTCTGGGAATTGATCGGCAAGCCACAATACCTTGATACCAACGCAGTAAAATTCTGGTTTCTTGAATCTTTTCGATCAAGCCGTGCTGTATGGAGTTCGGAACTGAGTAAACGCGAAATACCCGGGTTTCCTCTGTGTTTCTTATTGTTCCATAGTCAAAATTTGATAAGAAACAGAAATTGCTTTCTCACCTGGTGATATTCTCATCACGCTTTCTGAGTAGGTTATGAGAGATGAGAAAATTGTGTTTTCAGGTTATTCTCGCGAAATCGCAACTAAAGAACCTATATATACAATGTGATGGAAGTTACCTCTTCAAATTCAACAGATTTATCACAATTGCAGCATCGAGTTCAAATTTATGCTTATCGACTATAACAACACTAACTAATTGAGATATGAAATCCATCGTACTCTATGAGCTAAATCTAATGCCATCAATCGATTCAAGAAAAGCAAAAACTGGAAAATAAATTATTATAAATTTTATGTCATAGCAAATCTCTACAGCTGATTAATTCACAATAAGAAAAACCACCAGTTCAATATGCGGTTGTTTCTCTCTAATCAACGCTGTTAGCATCAAATCCACTGAAATTGAGTGCTTTCATTCACTCTCATAACATGTCTTTGCTTCGTCCTGGCGGAGCAAGCCTAGATCCGAAGTATTGGCATTTAAGGTTTAATTTTGCTTTGATTTGAAAGCCAGCACAACAAATAAAAAATATCGACAGTAAGTCAGAAATAGAAGAACAGTGAGCTCTTCTAATAATCAATAGAATTTTACCAGAGATGATATCTTTGGGATCCTTACCTACCACTAAAACCAGGTCATCCAAGCTACTTCATGGTATCATGGGTGCTAGAAGGCAATCTGAAGCAGCTGCCGCTTCACATGAAGTCCAGAATCTTTTGATTCCTCAAAAACCAGCTGAAAATCAACCAAATAGAGTGTATGCAAAACGAAACCGCAATCTTTCAATCAGTCTGGCCAAACCCTCAGACCTTCATGACGAATCTCCTTGCCATGAGGTCAAAGAATCGATAAATTTTGAAGGATTCAAAACGGTTAAATTCGAAAGGAGGCCTTCAATCCAAAATCGCGTGAAACCTCCCATTAGCAGGGCAGAGAAAGGCCACAGCCTCACTAACTTGACTCATTTGGAGACCTCGACGAACACTACAACAGGCGATAGCAGCGATGTGATACATTTGCCTAAAAGAGTCAGCAACAGCTCTCATGGTAAAAGGCCAGTCGTGACACCAATTAGAACTTCTGATTCAGAAAATATGAAAGTTGTAAGGCCATACAACGCGGCCAGACTGCTAGAAAGACGTCTTAGTGCAACAAATAGTGTTGCTCAAACTGTTAAGCATACATTCAATACTTCAACTGAAAAAGACGCACTTGAGGTTAGTAGTTTCAAGAACAGCTTTACAAACAATGCGAATCTTGCTCAGAAAGAAGAAGGACAGTTCAAATTGCGTTTACCTACAAAGAGTTTTTACAACATCAAAGCCCTACAGAACAGCAATTCACCCTTGAATCAGCCAGTACTAAACAATTTTCTATCAAAACCAAATATAAGCGCAGCGGCAAGCCTGAAACATGTAAGCAAGCTCACCCAACCTGATCCGCCTCTCCCTACTCTCGATGATGAGTCGAATTTCATCCAATTGATTCGAAGTATCAACCAAACTCAGACCTTTACGCCTCAAGAAAAACCGCAGAGCATGAAATTTAATGAGAAAACAAATGGGGCTTCACTTCAAATAACGATTGAACCAACAGAGCCGCCTCGAATGGTTGAGGATAAGCAGGTTCTCAAAGAAGATTTGGAAGAAGGTCCTAACAACCTGAGGAAAGAAAGAAGAGAGCGGATGAAACTGCAAACGTTCCCAGCGATTGAGAAGAAAAGGCTTGCGTATATGAAGTCTGTGGTGCCAATACAAGAAGAAGATGAAAGTACTAGGAGAAGCACGGTGGTGCCGAGTACTGGGACGAAGGACCGCGAGAGCTGGAAAACTATGCTTGGAAGTGAGAGAATTGAGGAGTTTTCAGACGTTTTGGAAAGATTGTTGGACTCAAGTCGGAGATCGAAGCCGGATACGTGAGTCTTTGTGATTTATTCCTGATATATATATTCTTATTACAAAAACTGGAGTGATCAATTTTGTTCGCAAATGCTCATTTGCAACTCCTCGCCTGGAGGTTAATTTAAAGCATATACCCCAGATATTTAGGTATATGCTTTTTCAGGAGCAAGAGATTAATAATTACATATTTTTATAGTTGCTATATTATTGCCAATAATGATATAGCAGCTTTGTCTGTAAACTATTGTTGTTTAACAATTTAAATCTGAAGAATATCAGAAACGTCACTCCTCTTTTTCTCATACTTTTAGTCTCTATACCTTCAAAATTAGGGTTTAGAGAGATATCTAGCTCGCAAAACCTATTAATTTCGCTTAACGATAAGAAATTAGCAAAACTGATAAACTCTCTACTGCTAACACCTACTATAAAGCTCTTCTGACGGAACATCGAAATAAAATCTTAATCGCAAGTAACCCGAAAATCCGAAATGAACGAAGAAGTCAAACGACCTAGTAAGGACTCTTGGGGCGAAGAAGACCCGAAAGTATCTCAGAGCAGCATAAACCAAGGAAAAACACCGGTTGTGCTACAAATGCCATCACAAAACGAGGTATCAGACCCGAGTCTCCTGATGAAAATCCCAAAAAAACAAGTAGAAGATGAAATCATTGATATGGGCTTCATCAAAGAGCTTCCGAAGACACAGATAACCTCTGATGGCGGTGTTATTAAATACCTCGTGTCGGAAGGAAAGTATTCCGATCCTGATGAACGCGTGGACAGCACCTGCCTCGCTAGGATCAGGCTAGAACTGAGACTCGAAAACGGGAAGATCCTCACTGCTCAGCAAGAAAGGAAACAAGTCCGAAGGCTGAAACTGTTTGAAAAGAATAGTCATCGGGGACTTATCCCAGCAGTATTATCGATGAAACCAGGTGAAATTGCATGGTTCACATTTACTTCGGACTATTACAGCGCCAATAACGAAGGCATCACAACTGACACGGTGCTATACTTTAGAATCGAATTTATCGATTTTGATATCGATGCAAAGAAATTAGAAGCCGATGACTGGGAGGCTCGTGTCAAAGCAGCGAAAGAAAGAGGATCCGCGCTCATGCAGAAAGGAGAATATAAAAAAGCACAGATCGTGATGAGTAGATCAGCTGAATTCATCAAAAGCTTTCCGAAAAAACTCGAAGCAGGCTTATCTCCACAGCAGCAAGAGCTAGTTGCTTCCTATCGCGTAGCTTTAAACAATAATTTCGCATTATGCCTTATAAAGAACGGAGATCACAAAAGAGCGCTAGATTTCTTGGCAGTCGTGCTTAAACAGGATGAAAAAAATATAAAAGCGCTCTATAGACGTGGAGTCTGTTATAGAGAGCTGAAAGACCTTGAAGCTGCCGAGAAAGAGTTTTATCGTGTGCTGACGATTAATCCGCAAGAGGAAGAGAGCAAGAAGCAGATTTTGGAGATCCAAAACCTGAGAAACACGAATAAGAAGATTGAAGTGAAAGCCTTGAAAAATATTTTTAACTCGGATCGCTGGAACCGAGAAATTGAGAAAGAGCAGGAGGAGAAACTAATGAAAGAAAAATTGGAAAGGAAATTAAAAAAGGAAAAGGAGGCGCAGAAAGCGAAGCAAGAATCAGGCTCTAATGATGGTATTGATGGCCTTGTAGATGATGCAGAGAAAATAAAAGTCACGCCAGATCAGTTGGAGAAAGGTTTCACGTTTACGGCATCGTGAATATGAAGTTAATTTGCTGTTGTGGATGCGGATGACATTTTATGATGTATTTAGTAATATTTTATGGAATTACAAGAAATTGATTGTGAAGCTATTGTTTCGTCTCTGCCTCAAACTCTTTCATTTGTAGTGTTGAAATACAATTCAGAAATGAACCCAAAAAAATTATTAAAGTTCTAGAGTTATATCGATGTTTGATATGCGACCTTTTTTATGGATTTGTCCTCGATATAAGCAAATTCCATGAGAGAATTCGTTAATTAATGCTCATCGTTCTTAGTGGGACTTCCTGGGGAGATGTTTTCCGAGCACAGCAAATTACGATAATCTTGCTTAAAATACCAAAGAATATCGCGTTCAAGAGTCCTTGTGCGTTCAATGCCATATACGAAATGATTTTTATAGGAGTTGAGTAATCACTTTCGTCTTTGGAAGTTAAATTCGCGATCATTAAAGGGAAGTAGCAGACTCCGGGTATAAATGGATAGATAAAGAGAATCAACTTTGCTCCAGAAGACGAGGCCACGGACTGACAGACTGCGAAATTCCAGCAAAGACTGCTTAGAAACGCGAAAACAGGCAGCGATAATATCACAGCTCTAGGATAATTGATAGCGGTCCTTCCTTGGCTGGCATAGAATGAGCAAACTCCGAGTTCGTTTGGTTCCATGAAATCGGTAAACGCAGCGCAAATCCCTACAGCGAAAGAGATCACTATGGAAGCCACTACGTATATTTTGAAATAGTAATTGAGTCTGTCTGGGTCTTTCGAGGTGTTGAGAACATAGAATGCGTGAGCAAAGCAGCAAGTCAAGATCCCGGACGACATGAACCCAAGCACACAGAGAAATGACTGCCACTGGCATAAGGTTTTGTTACTGTGCCCAAGCGCTGACCAGATGAAACTGGAATTGGCGATTATATCGTAAAAAGATAGCAAAAACACCATTTTTGTTGGTGTGTTGTTTAATTTCAGCCAAAGACTCGAGGTGATATTGAAAATACAGCCGAGGATGCTAGCGCCTGCCATTGAGCAGATCATAATAACGATTTTCTGGTGTTCACTGTCCATTGGATCCGAAAACTTTGAAATTAAACGATTAGATTATCGAATTCCTTCGCGAGTTTAATATCCACTAAGAACTAACAACAGAGTCTGTCTTCCTAGAAATATCAAAATACAGAAATTTCTGCAAAGTAAAGCGAAAACGGAAGCCAATATTCTGGGAAAGTTAGCTACAAGTTCAAAGTCGAATGCAAACTTAGGCCGAAGAGGGATAACAGGTTAGTTTCGCGGCAGAAAAATGTAGTAATGAATATCATAAAGATTTCCAACTCGTACATTAGATGTGAAAATTATTGCAATATTAATTTACTGCACAGTGCACCCGATACTAATTATGCGCTGCTTACTTAGTAGTAAATAATTCGTACCGAAGTTTGTTAACTTCGATAGAATATGATATGCAAATATTAATACATCCCTTCAATTAATTACTTTAGAACCCTGCATATATTCTTGTTAGTGACATTAAAGCATGCCAAGAGCTTCTTCAAATTCTCGATAAAAAACTTTGATCTCGCATTCTCCTAGACTGTACGATTTTTTCAATCGAACCTCGATGTCCTTTCCTCTCATCTCATCACCTTTCAAAAGAATGTCCTTTTGCTTCGCGAGATGGATTTCTAGGGTCGCGTCTATAGGGGAAAATTTTCGACAATGAGACATAATCTCTTCCAAGTCATCCAGCTGAATCAACGGATTCATTAACACGAGTTTAGTATATGTTAATTTCCTGTTTCTTTTAATCAGCTGTAACAGAGGCTGAATACAGCTCTGATCTGCCTTGGCCGATGTAAAAGAAAATGATTCAAGCTTGCTAAGAGATTCTATCCTCATAAGGGTTTCCTGAAGGAATTGTAAATGAATTTCCATCGAGTTGTTAATTTCCTGTGATTTGCACTCCTCAGGCGTTTCCTCTTCTTCCATTCTCAAGCTTTTTCGTTCGCTGTAATCGATCCTTAAGTTCAGTACTCTCAATCGCTCGAGTTTACAGAGATTTGAGAATATTTCTGGAGTGTAAGGGGCCTTGACGAGCAGCTGGAGCTCTAAAGACCTTAGGGCTTTTAGATTGCAAAGTTTGGTAAATACCGCTCCAAGAGGCTCGAAGATCCTTGGGTCGTCGTCTGTGCTGATCATTTCTATCTCCTCGAGAGCAGGGGCTGAGGCTATGATATTATTGCAGTGGATCCAGTTCTCTAGCCCCTTGAAATCAATTCTTAGCACTCTTAGACTCTTTAAATCACCCTCAATTTTCACTGTTTCAGGATCGACTTTGCTCTGCCATTCAAGCGTAAGGTCTTGGCAAGAGCAGGGAAGCTCAAGGAGCTGATCCGATTCCAAGGAGCCTCCATTTTCCCTCAGATCTATCGAAATGCGTGAGTTTCTGCGCTTTTTCATAAAGTCTTGCAGCGTTCTTAACTCTGTTATCGCGGCTTCTACTTCCTCTTTGTCGGAAGTCAAGAGCGAAAAACTAAATTGCTCGTTGTTATTATCGAATTGTTTAATTATTTGCAACATCCGTGACAAGCACTCTGTTTCAAGGAAATCATTTCTGATAAAATACGCCTTATGAATCCCTTTGCAAAAGTCTGTGCCGACCTTTTCCATGTAATTGAGCCATGTATCTATCAGGTAACTGAACCGGAAGCTCAAATCAATGCAAATTTCCAAATGAATTTTCTTCGCGCGATCTTCCTCATTAAAGCATCTACTGAGGAAATCTTGCATTCTGTGAAGGTCTTCTGGTCTGTCCACCTTGAGTTTGATAACGCCGAGCTGGATTTGGTTTTTAATTCTTCGAATGAATTTCTCAAAGAGCTTCATGTCGGCAGTGACAGGAGTATAAATTTCAAAGCTGATGGGTCGTTTGATGTCAGACATGGCTCGGTAAAGCTGCTTATTGAGTTTCTTGGCCGCGAATCTCTCTTGGTAATACTTATTAGAGAAGATTCTGCTAAATTCATAATCAATGGATTCACTCTTCGAAAGACTTCTCAGAGACTTGCGTATAGTCGCAACGCTTGTTTTATTGTAGATTGGCTCTGAAAAATTGAAAGAAACGTTGATTGGTTTAGGTGCGGCTTTTAAATGGTAACTCTTCATGTTTCGAGAGTATTTCTCGTTGTTGAGAGAAAGATTCAACTCTGAGGGGTAGATACCGCTCATGCGACGGAAGTTGTCATGGAGTTGTGTGTGGGAACTGATCATCTACTGAAATGCGGCGTTGGTTTGCTGGATGAAAATTCAAAAAATAAATTAGATTATTGGTATTGATTATCGAAAACGGTTTGCTTTAAGATTCGAGAGAAGCTTCAATTGACGCCAACGATAGAGTTAATTTTTTGATTTAAATGGTCAGTAAAAATAAGGGAGCAGACAAGTAATATTGTTTTAACGACAAACTTGCACAGAATATACTGATTGAATTGTGGAAATAAAGGGTGCATTGTGCCCATGTCTACTGCCCGAAATATGTGATCATTAGAAGAAATATTAGTGCAGTCAAGAAATATTCTTTCACAAAAAGAGCTTGCTAGTAACTTGCTTCCAAAAAAATCATTATTGCTTTAGTTTCATAATTAACTGATACATGCTAGTTTTTTTTCACTTTGCTTTTCAAAAAAGCAAGTCTAATCCTCACTTGTCCAAATGAGTTAACCTTATTTTTTCTGATTTCTATGGAAGGGTTCAACTCATTCGTTCTCTATGTTCCTTATGCGTCTCAAACAAACTATGACAGACAAACCTTATCTTGGTAGATTATGACGATGATGATATACCATTAAGAATTTTCCACTTTGATTCTTCCGAGCGTTTACCATCGATATTCAGTACTTAATGCGTCAGAGAGAGAGTGATCTGTCCAGTTAATCAAAGCTCTAACCCATCAAAAGAATAATCCAATAGCCGTTAAGAAATTTAATGCTTTTCACATAACAAAATTAATTCATCAAGAATCCCTTGGAACCCTTCCACGGTGTGTTCCTCTCTCAAATCGCAGTCATTTGGCCATTTCAACTCGTAATATTCACAAAAACACCTCCAGTTATGAATAAACACCTACACACTATGTTCTAGGAAAAGAGGAGTTAGTTATAGCCATACCTCCTTAGTGGCATGTGATACGTGGGTGTGAAAATGACAAATTAAGGTGAAATATCCGTTCAGAAAATTTTGATACGAGATATACTCACACATTCCTAATAGCATTAGGCTTAAAGGTAGCTTGCATATATAATAGAAAACTGAGTAAAAATTAGTTTATAAATCTCATTTTCCAAAAAACAATGCCATTTTATGAAAATTTTACTTTTTTACAGTCTAGAAAGATCATAGAATGAGTTTTTCCATGGTGAATTGGCGGTCGCTCACTCTCAACCTCATCCGTTCCCTTTCTATTTTTCAGTATTGACCTCACGTTCTTGACACTGCTCATCGAAAAGATCGAGCTGTTCGTCAAGCCCGCACTGTCACCAAAAGTTTCAAGACTCACCTCTGAATCGAGCTTGATGCTCGCGAGAACAGCAGAAACATCGCTGACATGCCGAGTCTTTCGAGCAAGAAGCCGCGTTGTTACACTGGAATTAGATTTTATATGGTCCGAAATCCAATTCTCTGATAATTTATTCTCCACCAGCCCTTTGCCTTCGTTTTGAGTCAGACTAGATTTCCTTCGAAAATGTCTCTCTTTCGATAGTTTCGGCTTGCTAGTCACGTCAGATATCGACGATATTGATGAAACCTCCTGAGTTTGCTTAGAGAGCGACGAATCCATAAGACTCTTGGCTTTTCGATGTACTGGTTTTGAAGATACAGGCTTTACAGTCATTGGAACTGCTCTTTTAAGCAGGAGCTTTCTTGGGTCTACGCTAGGCTTTTGGGTCAGATATTGAGTGGGATAGGCCCAAGATTTCAGTCGAGAAGTTCTTGCGCGAGAGAATTTGTAAGAAGCGGAGGTAGTATCGACTTCGGATTCTTCGATGGGAGGTTCCGTAGGTAAATCATTGAGAGAAAAGCATTTACCGTGGTAGAGTTTCTCAATCTCTTCAGACTGTTCAGGGCTTAGATCGACCATTGACATTTCGTTATTTTTCTCCCTCTGGTTTTAAATTATGTTTATTGATATCTTCGCGGCTCCACGGTAATTGTTCCAACCAGTTAATTGAAAATTCTAATCAATAGTTCCGTTTTCGATTGAATCAATTGGTATTCTAATTGTTAATCATGGTTCTAAAGAACATTGCACCACTACTCATGCGAGAGAAAGCAAGAGGCCTTCGCTGGAGGCAATTGAAGGGTGCTAATGCCTAAATCGTGGCAAAGGAACAGAGTCTGAACGGCTTACTCGTCTTTTCTGATAGAAAGATTTATTTGATAATCGAACACGAAGTGTTCTGAAAACTGTCAGAATTTGAACAGGTTTATTTTAATCATAAACAACGAATATGGCAATAATAATTTTCTCTGAAGCATAGCATTCGATAGGCGCTCGCGAGAAAATACGGCCTAGATTTCTCAGTCAGACAGGGCGAATGGAAAAAAAGAGATTTTTTTGAGGTAGTGTGGTCGGGTTGGGAGTAAGTGAACGCTAACGGTAAATTTTTTGATAAGTTTTATCGATCGCAATTCAGAACTTTGAAGCTTCTTTCGTAGAGTTCGAAACATAATCCAGGTAATATCGAATTACGTGTTGTAAAAAGAATAGAAATTACGTTCAGGGCTCTAACCAATATTTTTTCCGCGAATTATATTCTTTTTCTAAGGGGAGAAGAGTGAGGGAAGATTGAATATTGACGAATGGTTTTCATTGTGGTTTTCTAAAAATACCTTGATTCGTGTTTACGACTCAGAAAATATTCAAAGTTCCTTCACTTGAGTGAAACTCATGATGACTATGCAGGTTGGACATGACATTAATTGTCGGGTTTACTTATATTACATGCTACAATATTCATAATTTAGTTCATTTATACTTGTGAATTTTGGAATTTCCTCAAATGCAAAGCAACCGAACTTGCTATTGGGCTATTGAGATGATGTAATATATCTCTTGCTCTATGTTCACTATTGTTAAACAAGATCTACCTAAGCCACAGAAAATTAAAGGAATTAAGAATACGTAGAGCTATAAGTTTCTTTTGAGTCAAAGTCTTGAAAGGCACGGAACAAATCATTAATATTTTCATCCAGAATACCAAGAATGAAGAAAGTTTACTATGTATTGAAACCGTAAATAAAAACATAACAATTTCTTTATGATTTAGAATGGTCATGGAATGACATTATGTGTCTGAGCATTGAGGAATCTCTTTTTGATAATTTTCCTCTGCCTTATTGAATACCACACAATAAAACAACCAATATAAGAACATCGAACAGCTTCTGATGGAGTAAATTGATATATTTTTCAAGCCGATTCGCCTTAATGACGAAGCAACATTAAAAAAGATAACGAGAAACTTCTATTCAACGAATTAAATCTGTTCTTTAATTGCAAACCTAGAAGGAGTCGTATGAGCCCTTTTGCTTTTATCCGCTAATTTCTTTATTCTTGGTTCGAAATATTTCTCTCCGGATAACCTTATGGCATCCACGAACGTATTCGTTCTTTCTTCAGGTACTCTCTGTAATTTCCTTCCAGTTCTATAGTCATTACATAGCAGCCACACCATGAGTAGGAGCGAAATCGTCGCCATAGCCAAATTTAATAAGAACACATAGTAATAGCCTACGTCTTTAAACGTGTCTTGTGCAATTTTACCCACAACTCCCGGGTAAATCAACAGATATAGAGATTGTACTGTGGAGAACAACGCCAGCCCGAAGCCCATTTTTTTCTCCTCAAGCAATCTCATTTTCGCGCTCATCATCACAACTTCTTTGATTCCTGAGCCCGCACACATCAACGCGAGTGGTACCGCCGGTAAGAAACATCTGTCGCAACCAGGAATGATGGCATTTCCTCCGATTCCCGACATATTCATCAGAGCGGAAAAGATAAGAATTTGAGGCAAATAGCCGAATTTATCAACAAGGACTCCTGCTATTGGAGCTATGGTGGCCGTCAGTGCAAGTCCTCCAGCGAGCATGAAGCCTGCTTGGCCTGCAGTGTATTTAAATTTCGTTTGGAGGAACTTGCTCTCGTACATTTTCGTAGCGGAGAAAGAGACCGTCTCCATTACAGACGCAAAAACGACAAGCCAAAATGCACAAGAGAACTTGCTAATTGATTTACAAGCCGTTGATAATGTCTGCCGTTCGTGCACTTCTACCTGAGCATCGAGCGTCTCTCTTTTGACAAGCTGACTGTGATAGCCTGCTTGGATCAAAGAAGCGATAAACGCGATAACAACGAGTACGAACGCGACGATAAAAGGCGCCAGGAGCGTCCCTGTGAGTTGGTAGATATTCGGATATCCGATATCGCAGGCAATACCAGCGAGGGTTGTCACAACCATGGAAATGCTGGTGACTTTTCCCATTTCCGAGTCGCGGTACCATAATCGGATCATTTTGGCTTTTCCAAGGTAAAAGATCTTGAACCCGGAAGATTTCACGACGATACCAATAAAAAACAACGTGTAGCTATAATTTAGAATTCCTATTGTAATCACCAACTGTCCGAAGGCAACCAGCACAATCCCAGAGATAAATCCAGCGGAAGCTCCGTAATAATCTGTTAGAACTCCAGCGAATATTGGGACGATGAGGCCTGGAACGCTTTTTGCTTGGATCAGACGCGCATAATCGATTTCAGTTAATCCCATGTATTTTTCGAGTTGTACTTGAAGTGTGGAAATACCTTCGATGCTATAGACCAAGCCGAATTGACCGATCTCAATAAGAAGAAGAAACAACCATTTGTGAGTGTCTCTATAGCTCTTTTGCTTTTTCGGTTTGGGTATGAGGTTGTTCGCTAACGTTCCTTCAGGCATTGATTTGAATTAATTTAATCAAATCGGTCATCACGGTCTTTAAAGAGTAAAAATAATGACTCAAGAGCCTCTTACATTATGGAAGATGACTTGCTTGAGCCCAATTGGAAAGAGATTAGATAATTCATGATGAAAGGAAAAATAGATACCGAAAAACGAAAGAAAAAAAAATGGTTTTGACTTCTTATTGGGAGTCATGATGAGAAGGTACTTAACCAAACAAATTGGCTTTTTTTTTTTATAATTATGAATTTCTCTGGTTCAAGGACCAAAGGAACTAAGAAAGCTCGAGTGTTCTAGTTCGAGGCGCCGAAGCCTGTCGACTACGATAAGGAAATTAAGGAAATGGAATGAAACGTTAATAAAATTTAATTCCGAGGCATGGGCTAACTTTGTGTATCATAAAGATATAATCTAATTATTTCTTTCTTCAAAGTGAGAAAATCACGATTTAGCATTCTAGAAGGAAACCCAACTTTAATTGTGAGCACCAGCCGCGCTCTCAACATGTTAGATTTTGAAAAAACCAAACTCACAGTGAATTCTTCATTAGAGCAAACCTCATTCTCTAAACGCAATGAAACTAGAGATAATATTTACCCACATGATTATCTCAGTCAAATTGCAATACCATCTTACCTATAGCTCAAATAACTGCAATTGATTTCTGCAAAAGCAACGGCAATTTGATTGCAGTGAAAATTTCTTCAGGAGAAGTATGTGTGTATGATTTGAGGGCTCCTATAATCTAAAAGATACCTCAAATGTTCGAAAGATTTGGATTCCGAAATTCAGAATCAAAATTTTGATAGGCCATCATAAATCAATTGACCCCTAATTATTGATAAAGAAACGTACTGAAAACTCTTCCAAGTTTAAAAATTTGGCTATGATCTGACCGGCCTAATCGTCCGATACTCGTCAGAGGCTCAATAGCACTGGTCATATATCATATATTGATATCTGCAAGAGTGACCCGAATTTGATCGCAGCAAAAATTTACAATTCGAATGGGGTAATATGCGTGTATGACCGGCGTAGTTCTGCAATTGTAAAAATATTTGAGGGTCCTGCAGGCACAGGTGAGGAAGCGAAACCTCGCATCATCATCACACACGATTTAATTTTCATAGATCATGGCCCAGGTGAAACAGAATGTGTAAAATGGAGTCCAGATGGCCAGCTGATTGGTGTTGCAGGGATTGATACGCCCGTTGTCGTGTTCGACTCTAAAACTGGAAAGCTGCTTTATAAAGGAAAAGAATCTCGCAACGGCTTATTTGTGTGTTATTTTACTATGAAAACTGAACTCTAGACAATGCAAGCTCATTGTGTTTCCTATAACATGATGCTTGGTCGATGAAGAGAGCAGATCCTTCAATTCCAGAAGTACATAAGGAAGTCATGAAGCTCACATATATAGATAAACTTTTCATATAGTATGAACCTTTGAAACAAATACAATGGTAAAATAATTCGATTTGCCTATTGAAATAACTCAAGGAAATAAAATTTCAATAGTATAGAATGAAATTCATGAAGATAATATTGGACATTTACAGAAACATTTAACTCTGAGAACAAAATTTTAAACAGCGGATGACTAAAGTACTGAATAAGGAGTTGTTCAAGTTTGAGAGCTCTATGTAACAAGAAAAAGTATGAAAAAATTTGGAGTAGCAGAATTACCGATAGATAGAAATGAATTTATTCTCTCGGTTTATTCATGATTTCAGACTGTCTTTCATAGAAAAGACTCAATTGATTCAGTAAAATCATAGACGCAGTCTAATTTCATTTTTTTATTGATGCCCTTTTTTTTTTCCTCTTCACTTTCATTGATACTGATGACTAAGCTAATGCAATCAAATTCCCTTCTTCAAAAACAAATTTTAATGTATGATATGTGACGATTAGGAATACTGCATTAGCATCATTTTCTGAAGAAAGAGAAACATCGGTTGTAAGATGCAGAAAATCGAGCATAAATGAAATTCATTTCAAATCAGTATTGAGACATATAAACAAATGGACTCAAATAAGGCTGCCTAATGCTTGTATTTTGAATGTTGTGTAATATGATGAAAAACTCATCTCAATGAAGATTAATTAGGCCGTTCGCTTGATACAATTCTGGTAGAACAGTTTGACTTGATTTTCAATGATGGTCATCTTTCTAGCTGCATCTTCATTCTTGATCTTTTTAAGTACGAGCTGTCTCATAACTTCTTCCTTGAATACTGATGTCATATTATCTGCCTCTTCTGTGCATCGAGAGCGTGAATCGAAGAAGCTCACATTATCAGTTCCAGGCAAAGTGCCTTTGCCTCTAAGACCTCCAACGGACCTGAAAAATCCTTGGAGATCAATCATTAAGTGGAAAAAAAACCTCAAACAATACCTCCATTGAATAAGAGGCCTTGCACACTGAAAACTAGAGATGCCAATGTGACAACAAGTATTACTGATGTGATTTTCATCTTCCTTTTCTTCTGTTTTGAAATATTTATTTTCCGAATTATCTTACTTTGGAAATTAAGATCTAAGAACTAAAAAAACTGGCTCAAGATTGCTCATATTGTAAACTGAGCGTTCCTTAGTCACTTTTTTCATGCAAGAGAAATAGAGAGAGATCAAAATAGTAGGAAATCAATACAAAGACGATAATTAACTCCAAAGTATCAATAGAATGTAATAATTTTCTAATAGTTAAGACCCATCTTGAGGACTCAAACGCCATGTTCAGGCTAAATATGCTGACCACAACAAATTAATAGGAAAAACCATTGAAATAAGTGAGTTTTCAGAGAGAAATTCGAACTTAGGAACCTAGCCAACCGATTCCACATGTTTAGATTCAGGTTTTTCGTCAATATCTCGACACAGTATCTCATTTCTTTCCAGAAAGCACATTTGAACCCACCAGTTTTTTTTTTTACTTGCCATTACTAAAAAACATCTCCTTTTAATGCTTTCTATCAGCTTCGTATATCAATAACCAGAGGACCTAAAAGATCGCGGTTTCTGATACAAGAAGCAACTTTGCCAGCCTCTAGCCCTTGATAAAGTGATTAAAATCGGTGTTTCTGAGTTTTTCAAACAAAGTATAGGGACAAACTTCTTCAGTTTGATATTCCAGAGTCTTCTCCAATGTTTTCCCTTCTAGATGACAGAAGTAAGAGCAGATTTTAGAAATGCTATTTACAAAAGGATACAAAAATCCAAAATGGAAACTGCTTACACCAGCTATGATCATGACGACATAGCTATATTTAAAGTATTTCAATTTGCCTTCGAATCCGTATAATGCAAAGTGAGTAGAAATGTTGCTAAGAAATGGCCACCAAGAATTACTACACTGAGCTGAGGATTAGAGGGACATTTCATCTTTATGTCCGATCTGTTTTGAAATCAGAGGTGTTTGCAGTTCATTGCTTAGACAAAGATAGTTCAGACTATTCATTCCAACAGCAGGAATTGGTTCAAGATCGTAAAAACTTAATCTGAGAGGAATTTTTTTCCTACGATTAAAGAAATAATCAACTAAAATTTTTATAATTGCTGTAGAAAGAAAAAATCGTTGAGGGGAAAGATTTTTCGAAAAATTGTGAACTCTATCGATCCTTTTACAAACGTATCTAATCCGTTTCATTATGAAATTGAGATTGCACGTAGCTTAAGCTCTAGCTCTATTGAACGAAACCATTAAATTGCATGATTTTCTCCGAGGAAAACTATAAAGATAGCTTTCTAACAATTGCTGCAGACTACTACTTAATGCTAAAAGGCCCGAAAATCCCTCAAAGCACAAAAGCTCCATCCAAGAGCAAGCAAAGCTTGGAGTGGAGAAATCTGCAATAAAATTTATGAATAATTCCTTTATTACCCGTTAAATCATTTATTTTTATTCATCTAACACCCAAATTACGAAAAGAATTGACCTCTATGGCGATATCGGTTAAACACTAAGAATACCAAGATACTGCATGCTTTGCGAGACTCATCTACCTGAATTCTTTTAAAAAATGATTCGATTTAAATCCGTCAACTGCTAATTAGCTCTATGAAAATTTTATAATATGGGTATTATCGAGTAGACTTAGCAAATGACGCGAATTCATATTTATTTCAAAGCCTATTTTCCTTTTCTTTCATAATTGTGCAACAACAAAAAGACTTTCTCTGTTTGACCTAATTTATCCCTAAATAGATGAAGTCTTTCTTTCAATTTAGGTCGGAGACTTCTCATTTGTTCCATCAATCGATCCAAATAAAGCGCCTTTGAATTTACATCCCAGAAAGTGAGAGATATATATATCTATGGCAATTTCACTCCACCAATGAGTCTTTCTGCTTACGAAACTTTACTGCGATTGAATTCTTGGACTCAACTCCAAAGTTCCTTGAAGTAGCTTCACGAAAACTATATCTACAGCTGAAAGGCCTGCAACGTATGCCTATTTTTGCTTCTCTGACGGAACAATCTTGAATCAAATTATTTAATTGGTTCGAAACACCCTTCTTTCTACTTATTTAATTAAATAAATTTTGGCTTTAAATTAATGGAAATTTATTAAATGCCACTCAAGATCGCAAATCTCCAGTGGTCACATCAAAAGTTTCAGTAAAGAAATAGCTCTAAATTACTTAGATGAAGTTTATATCTAATTCTTTTTACACCCACCGACCGAATTCAAATTCCTTCCCTCCCATGCAAGGAAATGGCGATGAATTCGATCAAGATTTTTTGCAGGTTCTCGATCAACCGCAAAACCAGAGCCTAAATAAGAAATCTGTCAAAATCGATGAATCAATGGAACCATTTGAACGAATGCCAAACATTTTGGCCACAATTTCCATGGAGGAGGAGAAAGAAATCACAGTGATGCACCCGAAAAAAGAGAAGAAAGCAGCTTTAGCCGAAAACGATAAAACCTATAGTAAAGATTGTCTCAAGCTGGGTAGAAAACTCGTGAAGCTCTTCAAGAAGAACCTTGCTTCATCGAGATCTAGGTTTGCGAATAGATTTTTAACTGTTTCTGCCAAGCTATTCAACTCTGTCGTTGCAACTTATGGTTTTGTTGAGCGGCGACAGGAAGAGTTGCTTGATGCTCAAGCAGAAGTCCTACAAAGTGTATGGGAGCAGCTCAAAAACTGTTTGAATTATAGTAAAAACAAGAAAATCTGCGTGGTGAAATCGGAGTACTGGGATAATGTTTTTTCTCATAAGACTTTCATCAACAACGCAAAAAACGCTTGCAGAGACCTTGACGCACTGACCGTTCAGAACCTTTTCCTTAATTGTGAGCCGATTCTGAACAGTTTCTGTGATATTTTGTATATAATCAATCAAATGATGGTGTTGATGCTGATACTAAAGGATGACACTCCTAAAGGCGGGCAGTTCATTCGAAAGATAGAAACGCTGGACAATCTGATCGTGTTGATAATAAATCCAAAACTTTTCGATTTTTACAATCATCGAAGTGGGAAATTCGCATCTGAATGCTGTGGAAAATGCAAGATATGTCGATCGAGAGAGGTTCCTCCAGACATTGGATTGGCTCTTCAGGTAACGAGAAATGCGACGAATTACGTAATTAATACGATTTTGCAGAATTGCTCTGCAAGCCTCGAGGCTATCGAGGAATATAACGTATTTTTTCTACTTGCATTGCTGGTGAAGCATATTTGCCAGCTAGACTAAGAAATAGACGACTTTTTACATTAGAGGATTCGGTTGTGTAGAAAAATAGTGCGTGTTAAAATTTATTGTTGCTGAGCATTTATATGGTTTGGTTTTATCAAATTAGAATGTTGTGTATTGAGAATTTTTACAACTTACTTGGTTTTGGAAATCCTATCATTAAAGTTGGATTTGAGGCATTAGTAACGAAGAAGGAGTCGCAAGTGAGATGGAAATGCAATAACAATGTTAATGTCGTTTACTTTGATTGGCTAGTATCCGTGAAATGCTGGATTCTCATGGCTTTTGACAGCAAGCCAGAAAAATGGAGACTCTCCTCTCTCTAATCAATAAGATGGGTCATAAACTTTTTTTCCTCACTTGAAATAAATACGGTCGATAGTGTTGTGTTTAATTTTCAAGTGGTAATATCTACAAAGAATTTTTTCTCTCAAATCATTCAGTCATCATTTCCTCTTAGAAGGTATGGAACGGCTATGAAATTACGCTGATATATAATTGTTGACTATATTCATAGTAGAAATTAATTAATTCTCTTAAAATGTAACACATGCTTCAAGTTCTTTCATTCCACCTTTCAGAAGTTGAGACATCACAGAACTTTCCTGTCTTTCAGATAGCATTGAGTTCAATTTGCTCTTGACTCTATTTGTGACTTCCCCCAGACACCAATTTCCTTTGTATCTGCCTTTAAGAGTTTTACTCAGAAGCATGAATTTATCAAATTCTTGACTCAGTAACTGGTTATCTCTCAACGCTGCTGAAAGGTCTGTTGCTGAAATAATATTCATGGTAGGCTTCTTGGAAGGTGTTGGATTTTCGGCTGTTTTCGGATGGGGATGGTGGACGGGACGATTTTTTCTAGCTTTCTCAGCACATTTCTGGAGTTCAGCAGTTCCTTTAATGAAATAAGCAGTCCATTTTTCAGCGTCAGCAGCTGTGAGAGGCGCATTCATGCTCTGAGTCATTTCATTGAATACTTTATTGGTCTCGCGATCAACTGAGATGAGGCACGCATTTCCTATTAAACCTTTATGGGCTTCCTTGCTGACTTGGAGGTACTGAGAAACACCGGCTTGGAGTTTCGGGTTTTGACCAAGGAATCTATTGAATTCAACTTTATCGCTCATATTTGTTGGATCTTTTGCTAAACCTTTTGACCCAGAAAAAGCTTCCGATTCAGATCCAGTCTTGAGTGATAATACTGGCAGTAGGAGTACTAACAGCAGAATGATCACGCGAATTTGCTTCATGATTATTTTTGTGCGAAATGAATATTATTAGCTCCTAATTTCAACCCCATAAAATTCAGCTCCTTCGATTTAGAATTTTTTTTCTAATAGGAATCATACTGCCAAAGTTCAAAGTAGCAAATAAATCTCGAGTCTGCAGGGTTAGTTTCTTTCTGAATAAATCCAAATTCTTCTGTTAGTCACCGTCTTGTCTGCTATGTTTTGTTTCTTTTGTAAAGCAGAATTCCTACTGCAAAAAAGACTCCCATTATGCTGCGAAGCTATTTGATCATACACTTTGTTTGCGCTGACCCTCTTTATAATAATTTCCATTGCTCTCTCATTGCTCATTGATCACAACTTGGAACCAATTTCGATTTTCTTTCTCGAAGAAAAAAAACTCCATATGTTATTCTCTTTATTCTTACTCCAACAAATTTTTTACTGCAATAAAACGAAAAATTCAAAATTTCAGCATTCCTCTCATGACTTCTTTTACTCTCAAGACCATCTACATTGAAAACCAATATGGCCCTAAACTTGAAGTCACTCTCAGCACCCAGTTCATTAAGGAGCAAACTTGCAAATGGCTGCTCGAAGAATTGAAATCCAAGCTCAAACAAATCTGCAGCTCCGAAAAACTCCCTGAAATCGATCGTATCGTCGCACTTCAGACCACAGACGCTCAGTACGCCGTCGACCAGTGGCTCACTCTCCCTCACAAGAGCGCCAATATTCTCGAAAACGGAACCATTCTCAAACCATTTTACAAGCAGTCCTCCAACACGAAGAAAAATAGCACTAAAATCTCACTCGATGATTTTATCATCGAAACCAAGTTAGGCTATGGCGCCTTTTCCAATGTCTATCTTGGTAACCTCCTTTTAGAATGCCAGTATGAAAATTTTGTTCAGTAAGGAAAAAGGATACTGGGATTTTATACGCTTTAAAGCAAGTAAAGAAACGCGAACTAAGTCCTAAGATCAAAAAGGCACTTCGAAGCGAACGCCAGGCAGGAATCGAGATTAAATCATACCATATCGTATCTCTACATCACTGCTTTCAAACAGTAAGCAATTTTTCCTTTTTGGCAGTTGAATACAGATTAAATAGGAAAATCATTGTTACTTTGTCCAAGAGTTCGTTCCTTGCGGTGATCTGCATGGGATTGCCTTGTCAACTTCACTAAGCGAGAAATGTGTTCGTTTTTATGTCGCTGAGGTCCTCTTGGGATTGCATGCAATTCATAGCGCAAATTTTATCTATCGGGATCTGAAACCAGAGAATATATTGCTGGATATTGACGGGCATATTCGAATTGCTGACTTTGGACTTTCAAAGAAAGTGAAACACCTTTCAGACCTGAACTCATCTGTTTGTGGAACACATGAGATAACCGCGCCAGAGATTTTGAATAAGAAAGGACATAATTTTCTGGTGGATTATTATAATCTTGGGACTTTTGCATACGAGCTTGTGGCAAGAAAACCTCCGATTTTTATTGAAAAAGAACGAATACTTGATAAAAGGTGTTCAGACAAACTTGATCGTATGTCTGACGAGTTTAAAAATTTTGTCAAAAGACTATTGGAGCCAGAACCGAGGGAAAGGTTGGGTGCGAAAGGAGGATTGATGCAGATTTGCTCGCATCCTTGGCTAAAAAGTATTGACTTTGGTCTGTTGGAAAACAAAAAAATCAAGCCTCCGTTGCTAGTGCATCCCAGTTCTATTACTTTCAAAGTGTCTCTCCCAGAAGGCGGTGACATTGAAAAAAACAGTGAGATGTCCCGTGGAGATAATAAACGTTTATCTGGTTTTTCGTTTTCTGAAGAGTCCTCTGAAAATGAGGGGAAAATTTCCATGGAATGCGAGGATTCATGTACATCAGATATTCAACCCTTGATGGTTTCGAAAAACTACTTGACAAATGAAAATGAGAGGGAATATTCTACAGTTTTGAATAGTACCATAGAAAACAATGAGTCTATTGAAAATAAACTGAAGGCGTATCAGCCTTTAGAGGAAAAGCCGATAGCGACAGAAACAACCAAGAAGTTTACATTTGGAGCAGATTAGGTTTTCAGGTGGACATGAGTCATATAAAAAGATTTTTTTCCGCGTGGACTATTTGTTTATTCTGGGTTTCATCTAATTGAAAACGAGTGCACTGTAATAAAATGTTATATGTGTGTGAATCTATACTTCGACTATGTTCGACTAATGTATGAAATGCTTCTCATGTGCATTTAATTTTTACTATTATTCTCCACTTTATCGTCAAGGTCCCCAAAATAAAGAGGGAAATAATATCGCTCATATTTCGAAATAACAGTAATTGATTTTGAAAAGCACACGCATCCGTAGTCCTTATTACATTATCGAGTATTTATTAAGGATGTTTCTAATTACAAGAAGCTTGATCTCAAGTGAAATATTAGAGTTGTCTAACTATCAATATGTAACCCTTCTCATTTACTTGGCTCGGTTTGTTGTAATTCAGACTTTTCTTCATTTTTCATGGGATATTGTTTCTCAAAACGTTCTTTAATTTCCATAAATTCTTTGAGTCTCCACTCCACATCATACTGCCGCTTCTTGCTCATGAGTTGCTCACTCGCAAACAAGAATTTCTCCCAGAACTTCATTTTGAAATATCTAAACTTCCCCAATTCCATCTTCGGATCAATTGGCTTCGCTCTGCCCCGGACGTTTTCGTAAAGTTTCAGTAATTTCCCAGTTGCCTCCTCACTTTCAACAACAACATTCAGCTCCATACTGATTCTCCAGCTCCATCTATCATTATTAAAAGACCCTGTTATTCAAAAACCACATTATTTTAGCCTTTCAAAAGAAGCACTTACCTAGCGTGTAAAGCTCATCATCAAAGAGATAAGTCTTCATATGCAGTAACCTATCATGGAACTCGTACACCTTAAGCCCTTTTGATATCATATTCCCCATCAATAGCATATTCTTCAGACTTGAATAAACCGGCTGATCTCTCTTATGCGCAGTAACGATTTCAACGTGCACGCCTCGATCCAATGCGCCTATTATTGCGTTCTCAAACGCCGGGATTTTGTAATAATACGGTTGAATGATTCGAATGCTTTTCTTCGCATTGCTAATTTGATCGATGAGAAATTTTTGAATCTCTTGGACTTTCGGCGGGATTGAACGAATAAGATAGGTGTTGCCGGTACTAAACAAACTGTCCTGATAGAGTTCATTGTATTTATTAAGTATCTCTTCGTTGGAGAGTGTGTGGTCCAAGCGGAGACCATAAAACCCAACTGTATCGCAGATGGCTTTGCGAATTTGTGATAGGCAAACGTTTTTCATTACTGTATTTAGGTCATAAAAATCATTTTCGCCGTAGATATAGCCTCCATAGCTATCAGCGATGTTGGCTGAGCCGATAAAGCCTGTGCTGTCTATAATTGCGACTTTTTCGTGGTGTCGACGGAAAACGTCACGACTAAAATTGAGGTTCATTATGTAGTTTTGAATATTATTAAGTGGATGAATTATTCCGCCAGCCTGCTCTAATTCACGCTGAAGACTCTGATTTAACTTAATATTCACGTCGTCGACCAGAAGCACGACCTTAACTCCTCGCTTGCTCGCCTCTACGAGCTTGATGAGCGTTAAGTTCGCTAAGTATGAGTCATCCATTGTGTAAGTCATCAGCCAGACATATGTCTAATAAGAGTAGCTTAGGTTAGCGGGTTTTGGTAAAAGAAACATGGTTACTTGAGCTTCATCGATAGTTTTCCAAAGCGCTTTAAAAAACTTGTCTCCATTCATCAGATAGTCCATGCTGGGGAACGTACTCGATACCAATTTCTGAGTTCGAAGCTCTTCGTGTACTTTTAGCGAGTTCTTATAGAAATCTGAATTGAAAAATTCCATTTTATCGAGACAGATATCCTCTGAGACACAAATTAATCTTAAATAAAATAGAATCTCAAGCAATACCTCTAAACTCATTATTTCGTGTTTATGGAGCTGCACTCTTATTAATTCAAAGTATAATTCCTAGGGATCTAACTTTTCTACGCTTTGGTACATTCTTTATATCACGATTGAGTTTCTGGTTTGTTATCGTGCAAGCTCATCGACATTACCACAAAAAACAAAATGCATTCAAGCTAATGCTAAGAATTTGCTAAATAACAGGTTATGTTCCTTAACCAGCCTTGCTTTCAAGGAGAGTGTAATGAATGTCCAGCTTCGGCCAGGATCTCGCGATTGAAAGCGTCTTGATCTTACTGACGTCAACACAAGCGCTTAGCTTCTCGAACGCGACCTTCAGATTTAGGATCGTGAGTTTATAGCACGCCTTCGAAACGTTGTCTCTCGTTCGAGATTCATCAATATGCTTCATGTTGTAAGTCATAATGAAATTAATAAAGGCTTTAATCAAAGTCCTTGTATCAAGCTTCTTCTCCTCCAGAAACCTCTGGCCTTCTAAATACGAATTCAGCACCTTCCAGCTCATTTTATCTTTAAATACTTTCGACATATTCACATTGTAATGTTCCGTTAGATAATCCGCAAACTGATCACCAATTTTCTTTGGCAGATTCTTCGTGAATTTGCTTCTACAATGAGTCAGCGACTCTCCAAAACTGTTTTCCTCGGCCTGCGGTCTAGTTCGGTCCTCGACTTGCTTCTTCAGCGAGTCAAACACTCCTTGTGAGGGTTTGATCACAACTGAGCCAGAAAAATCGTTTAGTGGACGGTGAACGATACTGTGCTGCAAACTTTTTAAAATTTCAGACACTTTCTCCTCGCTCAGCACTGGTGGCTCTGGTTCTATGTCTTTACTGCTTCTCTCGTGGGAAAAGGCGGGAAATCCCTCTTTTGCTCTCTCTTCGCTTTTTACCTGCGGTGGTTTCCTATCAAAGCTTAACACAGGTGATTGGAGCTTGCTAGCCGATTCTGAAGGCTTCGAACTCTCATCTGTCCGGTTTTTTGATTTGCCGAAATAGAGAAAGTAATCGTCCTCTGAATGGTAGTAAAGCCCCGTAGGAGGCTGGGTAAAATGAGCAACCCAGACGAGTTTTGCAACGATTTCCCAATCAAAAAATTTATAGATTTTCCCATCATATTCCAAATCTGGGTAAGTCGAAGAGATTTCGCGAATTATTTCGGGTTTTTTTGGCTGGTCTTCGGTTTTTTCACGGAAGACTGGAGGCGGAATAGCAAACGCCTCTTTGGCGGCTGGATTATTTTGCGAACTACTAGGAGATGGTGTTAATATGATATTTTGCCTGATTTTGCGATGTCCATCGCTATAATTTAACCTCATTTGAGATGCGGTCTCTGGGACCATGTCGTTTGAGCGGGTCTTGGGCACAGCGAACTTTGGAGAGGTGTCTGAGATACCTCTTGGTTCATTCTGATCGCGATTGTTACCTATATCAAGGGTGGAGCTCTCATCATCTGTTTTTACGTTAGCCTGACTGTCCTTGGAGGTCAAGATTCTCGGAGTCGGGATATGAAAACTCCGATTCTGTATCGGGAGAATCAGTGAACTCATTTTCAATATGATGAAGTACTAAAAACAGTATTTTGGCTAGGCTTTATCAGTTTATTGATTCGGCGAAAAACTAGCCAGCGTCTTGTTGTTCTGGTCAGTATATCGAAATATCCTTAGAAAAGGACCCAATTGTGATGACTTGGCTATTTTCGGTCCCTATTGCTTGTGAGGATGGAGGAATGGAGCGGAATGGTGCTGAAAGAGAGAAGATGGATGCTATTTTTCGGTATACCGATCTGAGTTTTTCTATCAGAATTCTATTTAATTAAAAGCGTGATGAGTGATATACACGTTCGATTTTTATAATGGCATATCCTATAGTTACAGCGACGCCTAAAATTACCCATGAAATTGGCTATTGAGCATAAAATTTGTTACTACAGAGTAATTGAATTGCTATTAACAAAACTTTTGGATTATTTTGGGGATTATCGAAGATTTGCAAAGAAAGATTCCAATTCAAAGAAAATTATATTTTGAAATACGTCTCATTTCTTCAATTTCTCTATTTTTCCAGGATTCGCCAAGGTTAAAAGTGCATATGCCGAGCTGTGGCTGAGGTAAATTAAAAATCAGCAATTATAGGTTTGTAAGGATTTTGCGTGTCAATTACTGGAGTTTTCAAATAAAATATTCTTCTATTCACAGAGGTAATTGAGGTAAGAGATTGAATAACAGAGGTTTGGCTTAACTTTCATGAGTTGTTTGTGTGATAATTTCACCCATGAATGTTATTTTTGTATTAAGGTTCCTTATTGAATTTTTTATGAGAAGCTGGAGCAAAACAATTGAACAAACTAGCCTCTAAAGGTTTGAGGCCATTTACTAACTATTACAATATTTGCCTTAAAGCTCGAATTAGACTTAATCAAGCTTTTTCATGAACTTGTTGTGTAACACAGCAAAACATTTTTCTTGCTCATTTATGCATGCGGTTCTAAAAAGCACATCGATGATGCATGTTCTAGATTTGAGTCCTTAGTAAAGAAAAAATCGAGTATGCGGTTACCAGTTCCTTTATAAATTAATTTCCCGCTCTTGAAATCAAAAGCGACAACCGGCTTAGCAGCCCCTGCGACACCAATCATCTGCCCATCGGCGCTCCATTGTACACACTCTGCACCAGCAGTTTCACGACCTATGAAATAAAGGTCTAAGTATCCTGTAAAGTAAGGATCTAAATTCTTACTGAGCCCAAAAGGACCGTCAAATATCCTTACGATCCTAGAAGCGCGCCGATCATATATGCATATTGGTCCGTGATACATTTTCGCTGCGATCAAATTACTGTTGCTTTTGCAGATATCGAAATGAGTTATTTCATCTATGAGTATGAGTATTGTAATTTTATAGAGTTAATTCTAGATAGTTAATTTACCTGTGTTCAATACTCTGCGACGAGATAATGGGTTAATTTTAAATGAAGATTTCACTGTGAGTTGGGTTTTTTCGAAATTCAGGATGTTAAATCCGTTGCCTATGCTCAGAATTATTGTAAGGTCTCCTTCTAAGATGCTAAATCTGCAAAGTGAATTCTCTTCAAAAAGGATAATAATAAATTTTGGTTGATGGGCTTCAGGAATAGGTACTTGTGGAAACCGGAAGCTGCAGTTGATGGATATAGCAGTTGGAATCGATGTCGGACAACAGACAAACACCTTGGTCATCGAGGGATGCAAAATATTTTCCTTCTGAATCAATATCAAAGCTGCAGAGTAGCGCTCTGAATATTTTTGTCTCTATATGTGTGGCATGCGCATTAACTCTTACCTTTCCCCTTATGGATTTTCGAATGCCACTTTGTCTTTCGAGCTAAATGAAACCTGCAGCTGCTGTCCTTTAAATTGCTCGTTCCGATCTTGAAGAGATGATAGTGTATTTGCTGAGGCACAGGAAATAGTGCAAAAATATTTCTCTTGGCGTTATAAGCGAAATCTCCAGGCCTTGTAGCTATGATTCAAGTTAAGATACAGGAAATTCATGGATAAAGCAAGGAGGAAGAAAAGAAAAGAAAAGACAAGAAGAAACATTTTAAGTGCACCTATTGATGATAGAACTTGGTAGCTGAAGATATTTTCGATTTTATTCTTGTTAGAAGTATCAAAAATAGTAACTGTTGAATTGGCAATTCTATAATCCTGACGGAGATAAAAAGCAAGTTTATCCTTGGAATACTTTTGATTCGATAATTGAATCCAATTTCAAACTCTGTTTGAACATGTACTTCAAAACAAGAAAAAGCGCCTACTTACCTCCTTTCATATCATAATTTTTCTGCGTTTTTACGTCGAAAAATTTGATTTCGCTTAGATAATCCCAAACCAGAGTGGTGGATGATTGACCTATATAATGATATGTCGTATGAAAGGGTTGCTATAAAATTACTTGATTCCTTTTTTGACTGACTAGTCGGCGGACTCTCTTCTTGCACATTATGAGATATGTCTTTAAACTTATTAACAACCTTCTCGTTATCTTCCTTTTTGCATTCATTTATCGTCTCTCCGACTTTTTCAAAGAAATTAATTCCTTTTAGTTCAGTTATTGTAGGTAGTTGTTGCTGATCTTTGCTCATCATGAGAGTCTTTTTTCGAAAATTGATTTTCAACAGATTGGTTAGATTCATTTTCCTTCGTTTCAATGTTTGTTGCCTGCTCTTCCATGGATGGATAAGTTAATTCCTTCAATTCTTTCAGCAACAGTCCCAGAGCAGAAAGCTCTTCAGATATATCCTGTGATGTTAAAGATTCATCATTTGAATTATCCTCATACGATGTCACAAGCATACTTTGACAGAAAATGTTTGTCCAATTTCCCAACCAGTACTTTTTGTTGTTGCAGTCATAGAAAATATCATCTACTCTTATTGCGGACCCGAAGCCTCTGATTTTCCTTTCTTTCCATAAGAACTCAACATCACTCACAACATCTGAGATCATTCGTGGAATGTTTATAAGTGTAGATTTTTCTTCTGAATTGTTGTTCTTCTGAGCTTCAAGTTGAGCTTTTAGAGTAGTGGAAGAACGAAGAGAGTAAGCGAAAGTATTATCATCCATGATGAAAGAGCTAATGATGACCAATTCAGGCTGAGTGGAACACAAGTGGAGAAGTTCTTGAAGAAAAAGTGTAGACAATACATCTTCCTCTCCGCGAGTGGAGACGCTAGAAGTTTGGAGCACATTGATAGTATGTAGTTCATTTGTTACTGTGGATTTCGCTTCAAAGATTGAAGTAGTGCCATTAAGTCTAACGTGAGCTGATATTAGTTTTATGCTAGTATATGCCATTCTGAGTTTCGGAGGAATTTTATGTTCATGGAAAAGTTCCTGAGTTGAGGCCTTGGCAGTAGAACTACTTGGAGAGCGCTTGTCCTGGTTCGTTGACTTCCCTTCCGACTTGAAGCTACTAAATGAGATCTCATGAGAAAAAAGACTGGTCTTTTCGCCTGTGGTGAAAGTCCTTGGAGAAAAAAGGCTACTCTTCTCGCCTTTATTTAAGCTACTTTGAGAAAAAAGACTGCTTTTTTCGCCTGTAGTGAACGTCCTTGGAGGAAAAAGGCGACACTTCTCACCTGTAGTTGAGTTACCTTTAGAAAAAACACTGGTCTTTTCGCTTGTAGTGAAAGTCCCTGGAGAAAAAAGGCTACTCTTCTCGCCTGTCGTTGAGCTACTTTGAGAAAATAGTTTGCTTTGCTTACGGTCGCCCAGATTGGAAAATAATGACATTGAGTGTCTCAAAATAATTTTATAATTGTATTCATTTCAAAGATATGTGCCATATATTTATATATATAGAGTTGACATTTATAAGGGTTTACATGCTTTATTTTTGTAAGAGGTGCAGGAACTGCAACTGCGCTGTTGTCTTAGCTGCAGTATTTTATGTTAGGCATTGTGTATTTTGCATATTTTCCAAATATTACTTCAAATGGAATTGTCATAAAGAAACACTAAGAAAGATTAGACTAATATGCCTTTGTCTAACTAACTCGTTAGAATTTTGTCATGGCTTCCTTATGTGCTTCTGGAATGGAAAGATCTGCTCCCTTCATCGGCCAAGCATCATGTTATAAGAAACACAATGAACGAGCAAAGTCTAGATTCAAGTGTTGATAGTAAAAATAACTCACTAAAAAGCAGTTACCAGATCCTTTATAGATCAGCTTTCCAGTTCTAAAGTCAAAGGCGACAACAGGCTTAGTACTCCCTGCAATACCAATCAGCTGGCCATCTGAGCTCCATTTTACACATTCACGCGTATTAACATCTCGCCTTTCTATGAAAATTAATTCGTGTGATGATGATGTGAGATTTCACTTCCTTACCTGTGCATGCAGGACCCTCAAATATCTTTACAATTTCAGTACTGCGTCGATCGTACACACATACCGCTCCACTCAAACCGGTAATTTTTACTGCGATCAAATTGGGGTCACTCTTGCAGATATCAATATATGATATAATATCATCTGTCCAAACTGATATGAAGCATTAAAATATTAGAAAGAAAAAACTATAACCTCTATGTGCTCTGCGATGAGACAATGATATTTCCCCAATTGAAGCTTTCACGTTGAGTTGAGCTTTTTCAAAATCCAGCATATCGATACTAAAACGAGTGTTGACAAATAATGTAGGGTCTCCTTCGAAAGCACTAAATCTACATTGTGCGAAACCATCTTTAATGATAAGTTTGAGCATCTGGCGATTAGGGAAATAGTTACTCTTTTTTAGTAATTTAAGATGATGGATTG
>ENA-UOTX01000281-UOTX01000281.1-compost-metagenome-genome-assembly--contig:-NODE-281-length-57092-cov-16.835008_pt1 | contig 57092 bp, 40 predicted proteins | sample MGYA00238143_ERZ746982 | MGnify/ENA primary metagenome ERZ746982 (study PRJEB28758, sample SAMN06268862) | compost metagenome | isolation source: single cell | place: USA: California, Emeryville, Joint... | reverse complement strand
ATTGGTGAGAAAGGAGCTGAATATTTGAGCAGCAATAACACTTGGACTAATCTACAAATACTCGATTTATCTTGGAATTATATTGGTGAGAAAGGAGTTGAATATTTGAGCAGCAATCAAGCTTGGACTAATCTACAAACACTCAATTTATCTGAGAATTATATTGGTGAGAAAGGAGCTGAATATTTGAGCAGCAATCAAACTTGGACTAATCTACAAACACTCAATTTATCTGGCAATAATCTTGGTAAGAAAGGAGCTGGATATTTGAGCAGCAATCAAACTTGGACTAATCTACAAATACTCAATTTATCTTGGAATAAGACTGGTGAGAAAGGCGCTGAATATTTGAGCAGCAATAACACTTGGACTAATCTACAATCACTCAATTTATCTGAAAATAATATTGGTGAGAAAGGAGCTGAATATTTGAGCAGCAAAGCAGCTTGGACTAATCTACAAACACTCAATTTATCTTCCAATAATATTGGTGAGAAAGGAGCTGAATATTTGAGCAGCAATCAAACTTGGACTCATCTACAAACACTCAATTTATCTGGCAATAATCTTGGTAAGAAAGGAGCTGAATATTTGAGCAGCAATAGCACTTGGACGAATCTACAAACACTCAATTTATCCTTGAATAATATTGGTGAGAAAGGAGCTGAATATTTGAGCAGCAATAAAACCTGGACTAATCTACAATCACTCGATTTATCTAGGAATGAAATTGGTGAGAAAGGAGCTGAATATTTGAGCAGCAATCAAACTTGGACTAATTTACAATCACTCAATTTATCTTCCAATAATATTGGTGAGAAAGGAGTTGAATATTTGAGCAGCAATAGCACTTGGACGAATCTACAAACACTCAATTTATCTTACAATAATATTGGTGAGAAAGGAGCTGAATATTTGAGCAGCAATAACACTTGGACTAATCTACAAACACTAGACTTATCTGGGAATTATATTGGTGACAAAGGAGCTGAATATTTGAGCAGGAATAAAACTTGGACTAATCTACAAACACTCAATTTATCTTCCAATAAAATTGGTGAGAAAGGAGCTGAATATTTGAGCAGCAATAACACTTGGACTAATCTACAAACACTCAATTTATCTTCCAATAAAATTGGTGAGAAAGGAGTTGAATATTTGAGCAGCAATAAGACTTGGACTAATCTACAAACACTCAATTTATCTTCCAATAAAATTGGTGAGAGAGGAGCTGAATATTTGAGCAGCAAAGCAGCTTGGACTAATCTACGAACACTCAATTTATCTTCCAATAAAATTGGTGGGAAGGGAGCTGAATATTTGAGCAGCAATAAAACTTGGACTAATCTACGAACACTCAATTTATCTTCCAATAAAATTGATGAGAATGGAGCTGAATATTTGAGCAACAATAACACTTGGACTAATCTGCAAACACTAGACTTATACTCGAATAATATTGGTAGGAACGGAGCTGAATATTTGAGCAACAATAGAACTTGGACCAATCTATCACTCAATTTTGAAGACTCATATGGCGATGAAGACTCTGATGGCTCTGATGACTTTTGAGACATAAATGAACAACCTTATTCAGATATTCATTCTCAAATTATTTTTTTGAAAATGTTTGTGTCCTTACCTTATTTCAGAAATTGCACAAATGAATTCAAAATGATATCTGTAGTTTATATACAGCATGAAGCAGCCAGTAATAGTATCGAAACTTACGAGAAAATGTTAACTGTTGGGATCACTTATTTATGTGTCAGTTTGTTGACTTTAATTTGCAATAATTCTTTTAATCATTCGCCATATCGAAGGGCACAGAAAAAAACCAAACTAGACTATATCAGCACAAAAATTTCGAGAGCAGTAGTTCACAAAAATAATTGGAAAAACCTAGCTTAGTGGTAGATTGCAAGAAGCTAGGCAACTTTTCTTTTTAGAGACATGACAATTTTTAGCAATGAATCGTAGTGTTTCCAGAGATCTAATACTCATATTGCCAAAACAATAAAATAAAAATTTAAATGATTATTTATATCTTAGTTGTCTTCAATCGGGAGACTTTGGATCTATCTAAATGAATGTAAATAAGTTCCAACAAAAGAAAAGGCCTACTGGTCTATCAAAGAGTGATCTAACTGTTCATAAGCTCTCAAAGCCTCTTTTTCATTCCATCTCACCCTTGCTCGTGTATTCCATCTGGTTAGTTAACATTCAATTGTCATCGTCTCTTTAACAAAGCAGCTCTCTATTGCATTTGAAATTTATAAGTTTTTTCACATAATCATATTTTCAAAAATGATTGCAAATACATATCATTCTTTAAGACATTTCATTTCACCCTTATTTATAACCTGGCTAGCTTTTCTTCTCAATTTCATCATTGAGAGTGTGAGCTAGATAATTGAGGACAAGGAGTTTAGAGTCATGAAATGTGGAGATTTTTTTTGAGTCTGCTGATTTTTTTATGTCAAATCATGGCAATAGGAGGTGGCAAAAGAAGAGAGAGAGAACGAAAAAAAGAAAACACAAAAAGCCATGTAAATTTTTTCTATCAAGTAATAAAGAACGGTTTCAATTGCTTTGTATTGTTGACGCCTTGAATATTTTCTTACACAAGGCGGTAGAGCTAGTGAAGGTTGGAAAGATCTTCAAAACCGGGAGCAATAAAAGTGGCATCAAAAAGTTAATTTTAAGTGAAAAAGAGATGAAAAAGATGTAAAAGGTTAGAAAATAGGGGTAACTACATTTCATGATGGAGAGAATTCCTTACAAAGTATCGAGAGAATCAAAGCAATCTCATATTCCGGTACTCTTATACGAGAACAAGGTCCTCTACATTTCATACTCGATCGAAAACATTTGTACGTTTGTTTCCTTTTTTTTTTTCCTCTCTCTCTGTTGATGATGGCTAAGTGCACAAAATGGTCCTGTAGGAACACCAATATTTGGGGAAATCAGAAAACTGAAAAATAGTCTAGTTGGAGAATCTTTTTGAGTTCCAACGCTGAGAGCAATGCAAAATATAAAAATTTACTTTCAAAAAAAAGAAAACCGAAAATCAACAAAATAATATTAAATTTTGCTGAGATATGAGACGAATGCGTGGTTTTTCAAGTTGTGGAAGGCTGTTAACTCTTGGATACTTAGCTATTAGACGTGTTTCTCTTGCTCTTGTATTTTATTTGAATTACTCATCGATTTTTCGACAAGCACAGGCTGAAAAGATGATCTCTAATTATAGAAGGTAATGATCATTGAAATAACTAGGAATATAAAATAATTACTAGCATGATTTCAGTTTTTGGGGCATTTTATTGTTGAAAATGAAATCATTTTGATTGATTATCATCATCATTGTTCCAAATATAAGGCAACTTTCAATGCAGTTTCTAGACCGAAAGATAGGGTTTAAAGTCTATTAACGAACTGAACTCGAAGAAGACAAGATTAGACCGAAGCTTTAGTAGGTCAGATGAATTCAGAAACATTTTGAATGAAATTTTCTGGAGGTCTTGTATCCTTTTAAAAGAGGGCGAAAACTTTTATTCGACGAAAAGTTTGCTCATCGTTCAGGATAGTAAATAAAGATATAACGGCTGAAAGAAATCACAATTTTAGATAAAAAAGGTTTTTTCAATTTTTGATTACAATCCAGGTAGTTTTTTGGAAAAATAAAGTTTAAAGACGCTCAAGACCAGATCAAATTGGAGAGAATTCTATTTCTCCTATTTCGGTCTGGCATTTAAGTTGCGAATTCTGGCAAACTGCTGGCTATGCTCGACAAATAGAGTTAGGTAATGAAGATACCACCAGAGACTTCCTCAATGAATATATTTTTTTGGTTAGCTCTTTCCGTGAAACATCGAAGACTTCTAGATTGGTGGATATCTCATAGCTGTGGTGAACAGAAACGAGAATTCCTGTAATGGAAATTTCTTTCATATGAGTCCAGTTGCAACCTAGTCCTAAATGATTTGTGATTGGTTTCGAATCAGAAATGAAAAGCTGAAAAATATCGAGACTGGTAGGCTTTTTGGGTTTCACTCCAGAGAGATTAGCAACTTCTTGCTTCGTTTCGAGTTCAATAATACTGATATTATTAATCTTCCGAAGCATCTTCTATTTCAAAACAGAAATTCAGATGAATAAATATTCCGAAGATGGATTGGATGACCCCTCTTTATTAGCTTTTGGAAGCATCTTCTTGTTTTCTATTAGCTTTCCTGTTTTGAGATTTGAGAGTGAATAAATTTTAATCTTGGTACTGTTGAACAATAAACCTACTCTTCGGGGTCTGAATTTGGTAACTTCTTAAAGTCTGAATTAATTACATGAACTGAGTAGAAATCAGATATTACTATTTGACACACAATTTTTTATTCAAAGAAGAAATCAGGATGTTTTTGGAAACATCTTCCCTCTTTTTTCAGGTTTTTTCCTCGAAAATCGATCATGGGCAGCAGTAAAAGAGATGATAACAGCATTTCAAGCGAATTTTCTCCCCTGAAGTATTGATATATAACTCTCGTGATGAGAATTGAGGGATTTCATTGATATATTTTAGAGTCTCTTGACTATTTTTGGTGATTCAAGGTCACTTTCGGTAGAAAATTTTACTAATAGACAAATTTTCGTTTGCTGTATAGTGAATTGAAGCTTCATAATATTTTTTATATTCTTAAAGTATGTCTAGCGAAACTAACAAAATAACCTCAAGATGGTATTTCTAACTTTTTAGAAATGGAGGTAGTTGGATACTTGAAATTTTTATTCACTATTAGCCCTCTTGAATTAACAAATGATTAAGGCTCTGAAATCTCATATAAATTTGATCAAACATTTAGTTTACTTTGAAGATGTCTCATTTAAAATTTCGAGAAAAGCATATTGGTTTGGGAGTAAGAAGTGCTTATGTGACTGACTGATTTGCCTTGATGAAAAGAAACTCCATTTTGAAAGCGAATGGCAATTGCTTTTTTTTTGTTAGAAGGAGAGAGTACTTCATGTTGTATCCATTTTGATCTTTTTATCCAGAGAATCATAACTTTAAGAATAGGCTCTGCAGATGAACCTGAAGTTATGACTCAGTTATAAACTCCTCAAATAATCGAAAACTAGCCTTCATTGCATTCGGCGAAATTTATTTTAATTTTTCTACCTTCGCTAATTTAAAAGTAAATTTGAACAATCTAATAGTTTCTTTCATTTTTATCTCCATCACATTTGTCTCATAGATAGAATATTCAATTCAACAAAGCCCATTCAATAGAAAGAGAGTCATTTTATGCCTATTGAGCATCCTCGGAGATCAAAACAGAGTGTAGTCCTCAAATAACCTGAGAAGTATTCACGCTAAAGAAAATGTCACTCCAATTCGCTCGGATTCACCATGAATTCATTGAGATTCGTAGAGGATTCCCTGTATAAAACACAAATACATTAGCTTCTAATTATATTTGGTTGAGAAATCCTTTTGATCTCATTTTATGTCCACTTGAATCCAAATTAGTTACACTCTCGAAGGCTGACATTGAAGTAGTGTTTACAAGGTTCTCTCTCTCGGCCTCTGCTATCACTTAGCCTATCCTCAATGATGGCAAACCAATTTGGAAAAATACATGATGTTTCAAATTATTTAGAATAATCCGTTGCCGACTTTTGTTCTGCGCACAACACACTCAATAAATCCAACAATTGATTTTCTCTGGCTGTAAAAACTTGGAACAGATTAGGAAGAAATGCAAGGAAAACAGGTCAGCGTTTTAGATGAACTCGACAACTACCTCATCATGATCATCAAAAACATCCACCAAATCGACGACTCATCGATTTACAAGCTAGAGACTTTCGAAGTAACATCGAATTCCCTCGATTCTAAAATAGCTCACTATGAACCAGAAACCAGAAGTCGCGCTTGAATTCAACAAGCGTTTCGAAGAATTTGTACGAGCTGAGCGCGATTATTACCAAGCTCCCTTCCTCCCAGACTCAAATGCCTATGTATCCATTTATCCAAATCGATTTCAGCAGCTTTGTTGGCTTAGGAAGCAAAGGTTGTCTCCCTTTACCAGTATTCAGAAGAAAGCCTCAAGGTAAACCCAATCGTGCCCTAATTCAAGTCTAATTTTTCATGCAAAAGCTCAAACAGACCGAATTATACTCTTATTTGGTGAGCTTTACTAAAGCGTTAGGCATTCGAATCAAAATCATTGAAATGTACCCCAGTAACAGACTAATAAACATCATATTAACTGTTTTAATGGCAATGTAGACACGTGAAGATCTCAAAAGGGTTTTTTGGATTTGAGGTTAACGATATGGATAAAAAAATAGACAAGTTGCTCGAAACTATCGAAAAAGTGACTATCATTCCCGAGTTCAAAGGCCTCGAATGGTTTGTTCAAATAATGAAGTATCTCTTTAGCCTCTGTTCGGTTCTTATCATTGCTTCAGACTTGAATTGGAAACGTTGAAAGCATTTGTGCAAGTGCAAAAATCCATGGAAATCCTAAACCTCTCAGGCTGCTTAATCGCCATCTCGCGCTTCAAAATCGCATTGAGTCAATGGTATAAGTTGATTGTCCGACTGAGCGTCGAGGTATTTCTTGTTTGTTAGAGTTATCCTGAAATTTTATTGGAGCCGAAGGATGAAAAGAGCCGAAAACTCTTCCAGCATTTGCGCAAATTCCTCAGCTTTTCAACAGCCAAATGCGAGCTGTACTTCATGGAATTTCTTTCAAAACCGCTGCAGCAATGCTCAATTAAAGCAAAAAGCCCTCGAAACAGCGCCTGTAATTCTCTTCAGCAGAGCAACCCAATCCTCGATCTGTAAACCTACATGCAGTCTCTACTTTATCAATTTTCTCATATCTTAGGTTGCATAATTTCGAAAAATCGAATCCAGAAGTCAAATGCTTTATCATTGTGAAGGAACCAATGATACAGAATCCTTTTTTTGAATCTGATGAACTGAGCCCTTCAAAGAACCGAGAATACTCTCACATATATGTCGTCAACAAACTCGTCGTGGTATATGGCGCCAACAGTACTTCTGGAGAGGTATAATCGATTCAACAGTGCCATTTCTTAATAACGAAATTAAAGGACTCACGAAACTATGCGCAAACTATTTGCGAGCTTATTGAAGACAGTTATGAGAAGCTCGAGTTTTTCCCTGTTGAAAAAATAGGGAAGACTGATAAATTATTGGCATTGAAATTTTATATCGAGAAGATTGATTTCAAAGCTTATGCGGCTGTGTGTGCGGTTAATTGCACTGGGAAAAAGTATGAAAAGTGCTTTATAAACGAACTCCCACAGCTACTTGGCTCACTGAAAGGAAGCTTTGAATCTTTGCCATAAGCGTCCTCCCTCAGAAGGAAACATGCCATCGATAGGGAGAAGGATGAGTATTATTTTAATTTTTTAATTACGAATTTGCAATAATAACTTTTGTATTATGTTATCCAAATATTTGTTTACTTATAAGGGGTAGGTAATTGAGTCTTCATTGCGTTTTTTATGTTATTTGAACCTTTCTCGATTAGACTAGCTAACAGCAAGCGGGTGAGCAGATTGAATAGGGGAGGCAATGCTTCTAAAAGTAGGAAAATTCTATTGATAAGGAACCAATATTTCACAAGAGTAGCCCTTTGGAGAGTCGGAATATCACGCTAAATACTATACACAGAGACTAAATAAAACCCAATATCAGCAAGTAAATCAATAGAGTGAGTCCTCAGGGCAGCCTCGGACTCCTGGTCTCGTTTTTCAATACAATTACAAACCTTTGCTACCAAGCAAGTCAAAAAATTCTTATAATTCAATGAAAATTCTTTTCTTTAAGTGACAAATCAAGCTCAGTTTTCGTACCTTTATTGCGAGTCACACCGCTGTTTATCTTTGCAATAATCTCATCTAACTCAGCTTGGTATTGGGTCGATTCCATTTCAAACTCATCCTGTGTTTGCTGGATCAGCCCCAACAGCTCCACGTTCTGCCTCTCTAAAAACTCGTAATGCGCAATAAAATCTCTCGATTCGTTCGACTCTTCATTTTCTTCAGTATTTACAAACATGGGCTTATTAAAAATACTATCTTTGAGGTCTTTATCAAAATCGAGCTTCAGTCCATTCAATTGTTGAGACGTCGGCGACATCAAATCACCTATATGAAACTCCTTAGAGTTAGATCCTTCGATCTTTTGGTCTTCCATCTCATTGAGTTCCCTCTGCGCTTCCTGGATCTGGTTTATCTCGTCCAATAGAACTCTATTCTCTTGCTCGAGTACATCATTAAAATGTTTATATTGGCTCACCTTCGATTGAGGAAACGAGATGTTTCGTTGCCATGTAGAAAGTCCGTACTGTTTCATTTCATTTTCAATGGAAGCTTGCCTCATGAGCAATTTCGAAAATTTAATAACCGCATTTTGCTTCCGGACCACCTCCGAACGTTTAATTATTTTCTTTTCGAGCTTTGAGTTCACAACAGACATGTTAAATATCATATTCTTGTTAATCTGAGCAGTGTAGTTCTTTTCTGATACTTTCTGGATATAGGTCGACTGCAGCGACTTTTCTACCTTGAGTAATCTATAAAAGCAATATGCTAAATTGGCTCGGATTTTGCTAAGAAGAATCCAGGAAAATTTGCTTAATGCCAGGGCCGTGGTCCTCTGAACCGCATTGGAGCCGAACTGATGGACTGAGGAGTCGAGAAGGAGGTTTCGCTGACTTTTCAGAGTCTCAAAGCAAAGAGCAACGGCTAGGTGCTGATTTCTTTGCCTGGTTACCGAGCGATGGATTGCAGAAGCAAATGCTTGCATTTTTTGAGAGAAAATCTGTTTGTGAATCTCGTTTTGTTGCTGCGTCGTCACAAATTCTTGAATGGCGTTCCAACCAGCGGCTTTCGAGTTCAAGTACATTGCTTTGGAAAACGCGTTTAGGCATTGCGCGAAAATAATATAGCGATTTGGTAGCAATGCAACGGATGTCTCTTTTTCCTCATAAGAAAGTCTCAGGCTCGCTCTATAGTTGCTATTAGCGATGGCCGCCTCAGCGTAGTCTCCGAATTCTTTAAACGCGCTCGCGCAGGTCCTTTTGACTCCGGATTGGATGCAAAACGCAATTTTGATACACGCAGACCGTCGCTGTTTATCCATACGGCTAATCGCACTTGAATGCTCCTGGAGTTTCTTCCAAGCTTTCCCCTTAAGAATTTGCTCCAATAGCTGTTTCTCGCCCTTCAACAGTCCGTTCGTAGCTCGAGGAACGCGCTTTACATATCTACTAAACCTCGAAACGATCACCTGATAGAGTTTTGTAACGAATTTATCCACGAGCAAATAAGAAGGGCTTTTCAGCGGATTCTCGCTCTGATTTTCTGTGAATAGCGCTTTACAGCTATTTAACTGCGCAATGACAGCCTTTTTAAGAATTTTGGTCATTGCAAGCATCGCATATTCGTTCTTTCTATCTGTCAGCTCCGCTATCTGGTCCCCAACATCCTTAAAGGCGTTTAAACTCGAAATAAAATGCAGCTTCCGAAAGGCCTCGAACAGATTTCTACTCACACTCCTAGGGATGTCATTCACCGCTCTGCGATTCAAAATCTGCGCCAGTTTCACACGAGAAAAGAGCTTATAGACCAGAGGGTCTCGCATGAAAGCGTGCTTGATCCTTCGTCGTTGGAACATTAGCGATAGGACCTTAAAGAGTAAAGTCTCAGAGATTGAACTGCAATCAGTTAAAGCATCAAGTTGAAAGGCTTTCAGCTGAATTTTGTAAAAACCCTTTGCGAGTAAGTGTCTCTGGAATTTTTCTCGGATGAGCAGCAGTTTCTTCAGTGTCATTCGCATTCTGCTTTCGTTTACGCGTCTGTGGCGAGCACTTTGCTCATTGAGGCTTTTTAGGCGCGTAAATACCTCAATGTAGTAGTGAAAAATCGGTTTGATGATTGCTCTAGCGATCATATCAGTAGCGATCTTTTTTTCGATCCGAATCATCATTGCGTTGCTTTTGGGAGGTTCGTACCTCGCTTCAAGAGAGCTGAAGTAGGGTGGAAGGTTTTGAGGTTTGCGAAAAGGCCCGGTAGGAGCGATCGACATCATATAATATTCAAATTCTACTACTAAATAAATTAGAATTGAAATTTATCTGCTACACCGTTTATTATTTCACATGGAATCATTAATTATTTTTCACTCCAAAGAAAATTTGCGTTTGTCTCAGAATTTGTATAAATCACCCTAATCAGAGAAATTTTTCGATTTGTTATGGAGTTAAAGAGGAATGGTGTTAGGTGATGATCCAATATCTTATGGTTATTCAGAAGATCTGTATTATTTTTTTCATAATGAGATGCAATCTAAAATGCAGAAGCAGCGATTTTGTGAAAAATAAATTCGGTTAAAATCATACTAGTTCAGCTAAATTTCGTTGTTAACGAGCGGAATACCCAGCTTATTCATGCTTGACTTTCGGGCCTGTGGATCTTCTCTTAAATTCGAAATCCAAACGACCGTACACAATCAAAACAGCAAAGGCCACGACGAACGCGACGAATAGATAGATTGGTTCGATGAGGGTGTTGACCGAATCAAATTGGTAGTTCACCTAATAATGAATCGCATTAATTTATTTATCTATGTCGCGAAAGTCGTAGTTACTGTGAATTCTTTATGGTGGTAATGCACAACGTTTTTCTTCTTAATTACAAGGGTTGGTCTGCCTTCGAAATCAAGAATATCGTAAGTTTTTTCCCAGTGCTGGGAGTCAATTGGGAATGGGAGATGTATCTATTTTCAATGTATTCATGATTACTTTACAAAAAGAAAATCTCGCTTTATTACGTCAACGTTTTTCGTTCCTTCAGGGAAAATAAGCTTTAGTGTGAAGTTCTCAGCAATCATGCTCGGGAAGGGGAAGCCGAAAGTTTGCCTTAATAAGAACCTGCTGTCGTCGTCTCTGTCCTGGAACAAATAATTGTTGGTTGGGAGGTTGTAACTCAGGTCCCTTAATCTCATCAGATGATATCCAGTATAAAAAGCTTACCACCAAACCTTCCAGCCACCGAAAACAGGGAAACGAGGTCGGATAGTTAGCGAAACTCTGTCTTCCTAAATAAAATAACGATGCTATAGGCTTCACGAACGTGATTTACATGTCTGAAAGCGTTTGAGGTGGAGATATTTCCAATTTCGTCTCTGTAATGCAGTCCCCAGGTGTCTCCTGGCAGATCTGCGTGTAAAGACTTCAAAGAGTTCTTCCCGTTCTGTTGATTGTTGACGTCGATTCTATTGAATTCTCCTGTGATTAGAGCGCCTTGGTTTTCCAGCTTGTATTCTTCGACGATATGGATATTTCCCCAATGAGAGATCTAATCGAAGCATTAGACTTAGAGCTACGAGGCAGAAAAAGTGTCCTTACATATATGCTTTTCACGACCTCATTGAAAACGGCAAAAGGGAAATTGTTCTCAAAGTGGATCCTTAGCGGACTTCGGCTGAAAGGCTGGATGTCCTTGACTTCAGGATACTCGACTCTGTTCTCCTTGACGATTCCTCCTCCTATCTGCGATCTAGCCAGGTGTTTACTACTGTATTTTTGCTAACGATTCCTTTACTTGACTGGTCCAGCGAGCTTGTATTCACTGTTTTGCAAGAGAATTTTGTATGGTGAGAATAAGATAGAACTGTCTTCAAAGACCATAAGTTGCTCCTCCAGAACGGTTATTTCCTTAGGAAGCGCCTCCATTCGCTGGTAGTAAGTAACGCTGACCTTGATGCGGATGTCCTTGCTCGGAGCCAAGCTGTTTTTCAAATGGATTTTAAAAATCGTGGCATTGTGTTTTGCTGCAGCCTCAGGGTCTGGGATCTCCTCGTGCTTGTAGAGACTACCGTCTTCAGGGTCCTCCACTGTGATCAGAGCGACTCTGGCGAGGTACTTGTCCTCGAGAGCGAAATAGAGCTCGCTCAGAGAACTGCCTCCGGAGTTCTTGAACGTGATGAAACTATCCTCGTACACGAGCTGAGTGTTAAGATCGACGCTTTTGGTCGCTTGCGTGATAACCACGTTGCCATAAGAGAGTGCCTCGACTCTCATTATGGCTACTGCAAGCAGTGCCAAGGCAAGAAAAGCTGTGAATTTCATCTTTCTAAAGATTCAATAGATTTATTTCAATATCTTTGATTTATCAGCGAGATTAACACTTGTAGCAATTTTGCGAAATGAGTTATTAAAATTTTTACAGATTATAGCAAGATTATAGCAGCTAGCCGTTCTATATGTTTTTGAAACTCGCAGTCATTGTGGCGCATCCGAAAAAATGACCAACACACAGCTGCTGCAGATATATAGATTACAATACAAACTAATAGATAGGAGCGTAAAGCTTTACGAATTAAAATAACAAACTTCAAAACTAATTAATATGCAAAAATTATTGGCTTCAAGGTGCGGTCGTCGCGAGAGAAGCTTTGTATTCAGGGGTATATCTCCATTTTCTGAGACCTTTATAGGACTGGGAGAAGAAATATGAGAGGTTTTTCTTCCAACCCTCGGAAAATGGCGAACCTTTCTTTTGGGGTAATTCTTTCAAGTACGAAATCTTGCTCCAGCTTAAGCTTTCCCCTAGAAAATGTTGAGAGTTTGTATTAGAGCACTTATATAACTAAAAAATATCTGCAATTTACATGTCGTCAAATTTTGGCTCGCGAGGTAGAGGTGATAGAAGAAAAGCAGCGTGACCATCAAAGTGAAGAAGCTAATGCCGACTGACGAAATAACCTGCAACGCGCGAATTTCGATCGAGTATGTGATATAATCAAAGAAACAGTATGCAAGCTTGATAAAAATCAATGAGTTTTTCGAGAGAGAACCAGGAATTACCTCGAGTTGTGCGAATGCGACTTCGATAAGCTGGAAAAACAAGTACCAGATGAAGAAAAAATGATTTTTTTCGCCAATACAGCTCCCTATTGAATGGACAACCCTTTAGTTTTCTATCACTATAATCAGCATTACCAAGCCAAGGACAGTGATGATCGTAGCAAGCGACACATTTATTGCAGTGTTTACAATGGCGTGCTCTGATCGGCTGCTCTAGGTTACAGACCGTGCAGTATCGCCGCTCGATGTAATCGATTTCAACTTTGTGCTCTTCTTTCTTTTGAGCCTCAAGGCCGTCTTTTTGTAAGTTCTCATCCAGATTCCCCGGTGTAATATTTATATGTTTTTCACCGTTCTTTAGCATGGTTTCGGCTCCCTTCGCATCTAATTTTCTGATTTCATTGATGAAATTCGCATTCGGAGCGGAAACCCGCTCAGTCCCTGGAGCCTCCATATACGTCACTTCAGTCTTCGTGATTGTGTTCGTAGATCTGTTCAGCGGAGTACGTGGCTTAGTCGCTTTCTGTAACTCTAACCCTTCGCCTGTATGTTGATATTCTCCTTTGTTCGCTTGAGCATTTGGACTCTCGCCTTTATTAACAGCTTCTTTCTTATGAGAATCTTCGTTTGTATTTAACTTTTGATCTAATTTGTCAGGTAAAACTCTATAATCATGCAACAAAACTGAAGTAACCTGTGTGCAAAGCGACTAGACTGTTCGTTTCTTGTGAAGTGTGGTATATCGGGGAATGATCTTGCTCTTTATTCTGCTCTCTCTCCTCGGTGGCAGCTTTCGTTGTAGCATTTGAAGGCTGGTTATTTACTTTCGCAGGGCTTCCATTTCCATCTATTTTATTTGACTTCTCCTGCGTCCCAAGTTCTTTCTCCAGTGTTTCTTGAGGTTCATGGCCTTCTTGTTTTGTCGCATCCACTTTCGAACTCGCAACACCTGTCTCGAGGTCTTGGCTCTGCGGCCCTTGCTCGTAATTTGAGTCATCATCATCTTCGGTTTTAAATATCATTTCAATTGCAGCATTCTGCTCTTCTTCCTCTTCGCAATCAAAACTTTGATGAGAATGATCCTCTTCAACCATATTCTGAAAAGCGGGGAGCGCTTGAGCTTCCCCTCCAAGACCCAAGCCGATTTTGCCCATGAGAGCTTTGCTGACGCCTCTCGTTTTCTCTTCGATTAAGTTATTCTGCTGCAAAACAGTATTGAATATATATGCTGATTAGATATCCATTTACATGAATCAATCGATTGGTATCATGACGCGACATGCTCTGGCTATCCTGTGGATTGTTCTGGAGCTTCATATGTGACTTCGTCCACTGAGATTAATAAGCATGAGGACTGGAAACTGAAGGAGGGTTCACCTGCTCTTCTTGCTCTGTGAAGAAAATGCCGTCATGAGGGATGTATCCTGGGTCTCGGAAATGCGTGACGAAGTAGAATAGTAAAGTCAAGAATAAATCCAGTCTAAGTTATCATTTGAATAAACGAGTAGCGATTCGAACATACCCAAAGAAGACTGCATAACGTGAGGTGACCAACACTTTGAAATAAGGAGATGCAAAGTACGCGCTGGTGAGAAAGAAGATTTGAAGTGCTAAATATGCGTAAGGAGCACTGGATCCTAGGAAAAAAATAACTCGTTGGTTGGTTGACAGAGAGCCCTTACCTTTATTCGAGAGAAAATTCCATCTCATTTCGATTTAGTGGTGCTTTACGTGAGTATGAATGTAAATGGAAGGCTTGCCTTTTTTTCCACTGATTTACAATAAATTGATAAAACTTCTAAATCTTATTGATCATAAAATGATGAGCTAATAAATGATCCCAGTACTGATCGCTTGAATATAAAATTCATGGAGTTCTCATTTGAGATCAATGAAACTGCCTCAAATTCGATCGGATTCAATCACTCTTCACCCCAGATCTGATGGATAGATATTTTTTCAGTAGCCCAAGTCATTTTCTTTTTGTTCATGTTTCTTATTATAAACCAATTGATACTCCCTACAACACGAGAGAGAGAATTCACGCGCCATATGAAAAACTAGAATATGGATTCTTTTTACAATGAGTATGAAAGAAATTTAAAGTAATCACAGAGGGCTTTTGAGCATTTCCCTTGGATTAATTATTTCAACTTCGTTAGACTATTAACCGAACTTTATTAGTAACAACGAATTCAAAATCTCAAATTAAGTTATTTGAATTTTTTACAAAACCTCAGGAACGAAAATCTAATGGATTTTTATCCAAGGCAGAACGAGTACTCCAAAACATTCAGTGCTCAAGGACCCAGCCGCCTCGGTGGAACTGACCCTCTGCTCCGATTCGACGCCTCAGCAGAGTTGAACGAAAAAGTCGCAAATCTCAGACAAACTTACGAGATGCGTATCCGATCATTCCAAGACAGTCTCAAACAGATATATGGCCTTGTCCAACGCGACGAACTAATCGATACTATGAAGCAAGACCCCGCCTCAGAGGAGTTTGTCGCCTTACGAGTGAAAGAAATCATCGACGAGGTCCTCACGTCTCAGAATGAAGCTCTTTTGGATCAACTCTCGAATCAATATTCCTCACTTAAGGTTGAATATGCGAAATTACAGCAAGAGTTTATCAGAGTAATTTTTTCTTCCTATAGACCTCATCCTCATTCGCATTATAGCTAGAAAGCTCGACCCGAGAGAACTCGATCGACCTAGACAAAAGGGTCGAAGAGCTTGAGGAAAGTTTGAAAAAAGAGCGCAAAGAACGAGAGTTTTATGCGAATGAAACCGAGATGCTGAAAAACCGCCTTAAGGAAATCAACGAAAAACACGAGGAAGTGCTTAAGAAAAAAGACGAGAAAATGTTTCAACAATCGGAAAGAGAGGCACACGAGCTTGCGTTTTATAAGCAGCAGATCAGCCAGCTCGAGAGTCATGTGAGATCCAAAGAAAAAGAATCGCATGACTGGGATCTTGAGAGGGAAACGCTTCGGAAAGAGCTAGAACGAGAGAAAAGCAGGCAGCGTGACCTTGAAAGCGATATCGCTCGAATCCGCAATGAGCTTGAAGACACCCGCAATCATCTCAGCCAATCGAGGAAGACAGTGGAAGAGATGGAGAAGATCAGTCGAGAAGATAAGATGAGGATCAAGGCTTTGGGTGATGAAGTTAAGGGACTCAAATCCGAGTTGAATCTCAACGAAAATGCTAAGCATGCGTTAGAGGAGAGAGTCAATAACAAAGAAAACGAGTTGAAAAACGTAAGTTACCGCTGAGGCATTGAGATGGTTAATTGAGGTATAGGAGCTGATGAACGAGCAGGAGTCGATGAGGGAGACCGTGCTTAAGATCCGGGGGAAATATAAGGAGAAGATCAGACAATATAAGAACAAGCTAATGGAATATAGAGAGAAGTTCAGTAATACCGAGCGAGAGCACTTTGAGTTTAAGAAGAAGTTCAATGAGGACCGAATCATCAGCGAGAAGAACGCCGAGATCTTGCAGTTGAAGGCCCAAGAACAAAGGGAAAGTCTCGAGCATAAGATGTTCTTAATGGAAGATGAATACCAGAGGAAAATAGTAAATATTGTCTACTTCAATAGAATATAATACAACTGCTTTATTCAGCAAGAATTGCATGTCCATTACGAGGATCAGATCAGAGACCTCCAGGACCAGTTCCAGAATCTGTTAGACAACCGTATTACTCAAATCCAAGAAGACGCTAGCCATCAGATCAACAGCGTAAAGAGCCAGGAGCGCGAATTACAAGCGTTATTCGAGGAGAAAATGTACCAACTCGAGCAAGAATACGTCAAATTATCCGTCCACGAAGCTAAAATCAAAGAAAAGCAAGACCTTATCGATAGACTCAAATCCGAATTGGTCACTCGCCAGAACGAGGCTCGAGAAGAGACCCAATCAAAGCTCAAAACTCTCGAAGAGCGCCTCAAAAGAGAAGCGGAAGTCTCTGAGGCGAATTTCAAGAACACCTTGAGTAACCTCGAAAGCAAGATCTCCGCGTTGTCTTTGGAAAATAAGCGCTTGGAATCCGAGCTCGAGTACGAAACCGAGAACGGCAAGACGCTCGCAGCGACTGTCGCTGATTTGGACTCGCAGAGGAAGCAATTGTACGCTGCTGTAGAGGAGTGGGGAGCGAAGAGCATGCAGCTGAGAAAAATCTACGAAGACGAGGTTAATGCTCGTAAACAAGCAGAGGCCGACGTTCAGATGCTTCAGCAGAATATGCAGGAGATCCGAGCCGCTTTCGACGATATGAAGCAATCTCATTACACCCAAGGCGAGGACCTGAAGAACCTCAGCAAGGAAAATGAGACACTGCGCTCGGACTTACTTAACGAGACAAAGCGCAACAAGGCGCTGACCCGAGAGTTAGAAGACCAAAAGCATGAGAATAAGAATGCTGAGGCCCATAATTCGGAGATTATCAAAGAACTCAAGGACCAAGTCTCAGAGCTGAAGAGAGACAACAAGCAGTTGAACGACCGAATCATCGGTCTGATCGAATCCACGAACCAGAAGTTCGAAAAAGAGACGATTTCTCATTTCGAGAGCAAAAACGCACTGAAAGTCGCCGAAAACACCATCCAACAGAAAGACAACGAAATCAGGGCCTACCAAACTCAGATAGAAAAGCAGCGAATCGCGTTAGAAATCGCCGAGGACACGAACAATCAACTGAAAGAAGAGGTCGCATCAAGAGACAACGAGTTGCAGAACCTCTCGAAGACGCGTCATAATCTCGTGAAAGAAAACGAGGGTTTGAAGCAAAAAAGCCGAGATTTTAGAAACCAAGTGAAAGTGTTTGTTCAACAGCGACTCAAAGGCTTTAAAAGAGACCTTCTTGACCTCAAGCAGCATTACGAAACCGCCATCGGCGATTTAGCTAAGGAAACGGCCTTCAAACTCGAAAATCTGGCTAACGTTGCGAGGGAACTCCTATGGAAAGCCAACGCCACTCAAACCGAGGAGCTCGGATACCTTCGAAGCCGGCTGACCTCCGAGTACAATCTCAAGATTCAAGAGGTGAAAGAGGAATTAGACAAGAGCCATAAAGAAACGGTTGAAGCGTTGCAAAGGAAGGCGTTTAACCGAGATAAAGAATTCGAGGATTTCAAGGTAGAGTTTGAAATTCTTAAGAAGAAGAACTCTGGCATAGAGAAGGAGTTAGAGAGAGTAGTCGACCGAAACTACAAGCTGGAAGAGGAGCTGGCACAGTTCAGAGCTGACAATGCGCATCTCACAAGAGATAAGGAGTACTTAGAGCAGAAGCTTCAGCAAACAAAGGCGACTTATGGTTCCGAGCTTCAGGATTTGAATAAAGAGCTAACCAAAATCCGCGAGGAAAACGCTCAGCAGAAACGCGAGCTCCAATATAAGCAAGATACCGAGATTAAGGAGCTCCAAAACGAGCTGGACGCGGCGGATAGAAAGCTGGAAAGGACCGTTGCGAAGTACGAAGAGCAGTTTAAGACCTTACAAGCGTCGTATGACCAGGAATTGGCTGAGATAAAGAAGCTCTCCACAGAGAAAATCGAGAGCTTGACTGAAATTATCCAAGGGTTGGAGGACGGCTCCCAGCAGCTGTTGAAGCGAAATAGAGAGTTCCAAGAGAAAATCACTGAGTTGGAGAAGGACCGTGCGGCGCGAGAGCAAAGAACGCTCGAGCTCCAAGCGGACTATGAAAACAGGATTGAAGAGCTGAGGTATCATATCGAAGAGCAGAAGTTGAGTGCGGATATGGAGTCGGATAATCTGCAAAGGCTTAAGAGAGAAAAGGCAAGAGAAATTGAAGGGCTGCAGGCGCAAATCAAGCGATTGAATGATGATATCACCGCAAGGAATGAAAGAGTAAACAACTTGCAGCAAGATAAGCTGAAACTTGAAGACAAAGTGAGAGATTTGCAGAGACAGATGGATTTGAAGGCGAGCGAGAGCGATAAATACAAGAGAGAGCTGTTTGAAAAGCAAAAAACTCAAACGAAGGAAATCGAGCAATTGCACACACTTCTATCGAAATCGTATTCAAACGTTGCGCTTTCGAGAGAAAATCGAAGGAGAGAAGAGACACAGGAGGATTTGCGAGAGCTTCCGGAGTCTGACTTGACGAAATCTGTGAAAAGCCTAAAAAAATTGGATAAGTACCTCGAAGGCAGCAAAAGCCCGAAGAAGAGTGGGATTACCAAGACTCCTATCTCTTATGGAAAAGTAAGTCAGGCTTCGGAATTACATGAGGAGTCTTCGTCGCTGAGGACCAAAAAGCCTCTTTCAGTAAGCCAGCTTAAGCCTTGAATATTTACTTTTATTTCTTATTAAAGCGATATTTCGAACCGATTTATAAGAAATTTTCATATCTATAGCTCTCTCTATAGCTGTATAATGCATTATCATTAAAAATACCTATGGTGGATAAACTGCCTGTTTTTGAGGAAAGGGAGGAGAGGATTGGAAAACAAGCTTTATTAAAAAATTCCTACCTGTGTGTGTGTAATAAAAGCTCTAAATAGCTAAAATATATTATATTGATCACATAAAAATAAGTCAATAATAAATTGAAACTAAATTCTTCAAACATTCGGCGAACTTAATGAAGAACTATTTGAGTGGCTAACCTTATTGAAGGACTGCTGAGTTATTATAGGTCTGTTGCAATATCTTTATCATCTCGCTGTTTTTTTGTATTTGCCTACAAGGGGATATTAATATTAGCATTCAAAAGAAAAAGCAGCTCAAGCACTTACTCGTTAATCTTCTTGCTGAGGTTCTCACGAAAGACAGCCGTTGTTCCTGTGCTTAGCGTACTCTGAGAAAGATTGCTGAGATTCACGTTTTCCTTATTAAAAAATTTCGATATATCACCCATCTTGCCCTGTTCGAGACTATCCATCTCTAGAAACGACACGCTCTTTAACAGCTTCTCATCGCAGCCTTTGATAAGTTCATCAGACTTCGCATAATGAGCCTTAAGCCGCTGAGTCAGCACTGTATTCTGGAAGAAGAAATCCTCGTAAAAATTTATCGCATGCAGCACATAGTAACCAAAACCCTCAGGATTCTCGATATTTAAGGTCCGTTTCTTGCCATTATTCGTTTTCAACACGGCGTACTTCCTCTCATAGTTGAGTTTAATAATCGTTTGGTCTCTAAAAAGGATTTTTACGGTCCCGTCTTTATAGACTTTAAATTCTCCGGTACTATTGCTCGTGACCGCAAGGATCTTCTTACTCTGTCCTTTTTTAGGAACAGGCTCTTTCTTAGGCCTGAAATTGAAGGAGTACTGCTCTTTTGCGGATGCTGCTAAAAATTCACGACATTCTCTGATGCAGCTTTGTACATGTTTATCGATCTCTTTCGGCGTTGAGTCCTGTCTAAACCGCCGAATTCTCAGCTCTTTTTCCGTATGAAGGCATTTTTGGTTGGTGAAATACACCGTCGTTCGGTCCTTAGCACCATCAATGAGGTACACCAATTGCGTTTCTAAATTCATCGCGATAGCAATGCCCAGTGATTTATTCAAAAATGCTACGCAGTCCTTATGGAAAATCGCCTCGGGAACACCCAATGAAGCTTTGCTTTCTATTTCTTTAGCGTCGATTGTAATCGAGGCGTCTGACGCCGCCAAAGGATCAGGCAGGTGGTTAAACATATGATCTTCGTATACCCCATACTTTTCAGGCAAGAACTCAGTTCTATCATCGCTCGGAAGAGATCGAGTAGAAAAAAGCTGGTCATTTAGAACGCTATGGCAGGACATCGAAGGCGCAATATGCGTGAAATAGCTGGATGCGAATGATAGGAACTCTTTTGAGAAATTAACGCGGTAATTTAGGCAACGGTCTTTTTTCAGTGCTCGCTCTTCGTATTTCATGAGAACGACGAGCAGCGGATAGCTCCATTCGGGTGGGAAATCCAATATGTTGTATATCTTCCTGAGGTTTACAGAATTTCCTTTCGAGACGCTTTTATGGGTTTTGCGTATCTGGACTGAGTTGCTATCGTCGGTGCTCAGGGGTAGGTCGAATGTCTTCGGGTTATTTGCTCTGCTGAAGAAGTATTTATATTCAACTTCGAAGAAAAATCCGTTTGAAAACAGCCGCAAAATCGCGGTTTGGTCCTTAGACCGGAACAAAATATCCCCGTTATCTCTATAATCCATTGATTTCATGATAAGATCCTCGCTAATTGGCCAAAAAGCGTATTGCTCTTCAGGGTAAAGCAATCCTTCGCGCTGCAGCCTCAATATTTCTGGACTTAATATGTGGCCCGTGCCTACCAAATTAATTTTCTATCCAACCGAAGGATGATAAATGCGAGCCAAGCGTAAAGGATTACTTGGATGGCGTTTTGGAGCTTATTGCGGATCTTGGGAGCGATTTGCGTCATTTCGAGGTCCAGTTTCAATTCTACCTTTCGATCTTGAATTAATGTAAGAAAATCTAAGGCGAGTTAGTTAGGATGGTCCTAATACAACTGTTTTACCGGCGCCTTGCTCATGAAAAACTTGAGAGTTATCGTCAAACCAGCCTTTGAATCTGTCTCCGCCGAAATAGTGCAGCTTTTGAGGTTCGATGAAATTCATCGTGCTGATTTTCTTTCGTTTAATTTCTAATTAATTTAGCTGTTAACCGCGCACTCAATTTCTTATTTCTTTCTGAAACCTATCTGTCTCTCTAAATTCACCTCAATCCATTGTAACGAAGTTAATTAACATCTCTACGATTTAGATCGAGTCCTAATGACCTATTCGAATATGTTGGATGGATGTGCTGAGTGGGGGCATTCGAAAGTAGGGTCTTTATAATTACAAAGAAGATTATACACGAAGATTAAATGAATTCTCGATTAGAACTAACTCGCGAATTAAAAAATTCGATATAGCGTAAACACTGCTGAAACTCCTAATGAACAGCGGCATTCAACTCACCAACGAGCATATCACACAAAACCCTTTCGGTATTGACTTCATAGATGATACGATGCATCGACCTCTGCAAATCATCGAGGAGGAGGAAGAGAATGACCCACATTCTAATGAGCGATATCGTCATCAGGACGATGAGACATATCACGACCTCGAGCAAGGCGATCAGGAGTCTACTAGTCCTACCGATCAAGCTAAACAGTAACTATACTATCCGCAATGTCTATTTAACTACAAGCAAACAGGCATAATGTGATCAGAAATATAAAGAATAAATGCGCAGGGGTCTGTCAGGCAATCAAATGCGTCTTCAAATGTCTTTTTGCTCGAAGATGCGAGATAATTTTATTACTTCAATTCGTGCTTATCATCCTTGGGGTCACACAGAAAATATCAATGGAAACAATTACGAGATTGAGCGTGGGATTGATACTCTTGCTATCAGTGATAGGATTTTTCGAGTATACTGACCGGAGTGGAGACTCCTCTACTAGTAGCCCTGAGCCTCGGAGTCGAAGAAGAAGGCAGAACATACCGGAGCACCTCCAGGAAGATTTGAACCAGGCGATACGAGGACTGTTCATCAGTCAAATGAGGCTTAACCATTTGAGGGAATTTATTCAAATGGCGCGGTTGCAAGAAGAGCAAGCGAACCTAGATAACGACATTCCATTGAGACCGGGCATCCCGATTATTTTTGGAGGCAGAAGGATGATTGACATCACGCATATGGACATTTTAGACGGGATTTTCCTTTTCAACAATAATTTTGGCAACCAGCCCCCAGAATCGCAAGGGCTGACTCAAGAACAGATAATGGAGTTGATGCCCATGCATTTATATGAAAAACAACAAGAAATTCGAATTGATATCCCTGATGGTGGAGACAACCCTCAAGAAAATGAAGACTGCTGCACGATTTGCCTCGAGAGCTTTGAGCCTAGACAGGAGGTGCGTACCACGCCTTGTTCTCATACCTTTCATGTTGCATGCATAGACTCTTGGCTGGAGATAAGGAATGTCTGCCCAAACTGCAAACAGGAACTCGGAACTTCAAATAGCCATCCTCATCATCCTCCTGGAGATTTTCATCCCTTGGCCGAGATTCATAGTAACGAGATGTTGGATGTGCCAGATAGTTCGAACATCGATCAATAATATGGATTAAATATGCTCCACTTGAATTGTTTTCTTGAAAGAAAGCAATCGAAACAGAATATTCAATTCCATATCAGTGATCATTCCGATAAGTGATAGCAAACATCAATTTTTTTATTCATGGACTTTTTTTCCAGAATGCATGAGACAATGTAAAGGGCCTTCTTTTGCTCCTTGTTCATATTTCAATTTATTACCTGTTTTTTTACAAGAACCTTGATTTATTATGAGCTTTCAAATGTGACTCACATGAACTAAATTGCGAAGAATCCTTTGAACAAAACCTTATTTCAGTGAATTATCTAAACAATGAACCTATTCTTCGTAATAAGTGTCTTATTTTATGCTTAACTCTCTATTTTCTTCTCCCGTAGTTTAATCATATGACTCTGCTGGTTGAAATTTGAAATTTCTAATTTGTTACGATAGATCAAAAATGAGAGATAAACTTTCAGCATCCAAACAGCCATGCATTAAGTCCTAAAAATATAATTTCTTTGCGTATCTTACCCAAGACCCTGGCAACTTGGGCAGGTCGTAGGTACAAAATCATCTACCATAATAAAGATCTGATTCATACATATGTAACAAAGGGCATGCCCGCATGCAAATCGCGAGAGTGAAGCCGCGTCGGTCCAACACAAATGGCATCTATTATAGCAATTTCCGCAGATCGACTGCGTTGGTAATAAGTCATGACTACCGCAATAGCAACAGCCATCGGCTGCCATCCCATCACCATTCTCTCCTTCAATCTCAAAACTGTGCCTTTTCATGACTGGCCCATTCTCCCGAGGCTCACTCCGATTGATTTTCACTTCCTCATCCATCTGCTTCTTTGCATTTTCAATTGGTATTTCAGTTACCATTTCACTCTGCTTACTTTGAGGAACCTGATGCAAATCCTGAGGAATTATCTTCTGATCTTTTTCGAGCACGCAGATGACCTTTGGAGACCAAAGGACTTTAATTTTCACTTTTTTCTGGTCCGGGGTGACCTTACCCGGTGGGATCATTCCCTTCGGTTTCAAATCGTATCTATGCATGCGGATATCGAATAGAATCGCCGCAATTGTTTGATAAAAAGGATCAGTGTCGCAAGGGTCTGCAAAATTTTTAACCGCCGTCTGAAAGACCTTTTTGCTCTTATCTATAGCCTGAGTCACCTCGTCCGTGGCGTTAGAAAAGCTTCTCTTGTAAAGATTTCCCCTTATAAGCAAAATCCCAAACTTGTCAATTTCCTCGTCCTTTGCCACGGCCTCTAAAAAATTTTCGAAACCGATTTTCGGGTCGCATATTTCAAAATCTCCAAAGATGGTTTTAATAATTTTTTCTAAGATCCCGATCAGGGCATTTTTATCGTGTTGGTAGGTGCACGTGACCTGACATTCCTTCATATGATCGAAACAGCAGATATTCTCCATTATTTTCTTAAAATTGCTGAGTTGGTTGAATTGAGATATCAGAAACTTGAAAACCTCAACGTAAAACACTCTGAAGAAGGCGTTAGTAGAGGCAGGGAATTCCCGGTAGCTGACATACTTCTTCTCTAGGAGTTCGTAGGTCCGATCGTCTATGTTTATACTTTTAATGAAGAACAGGTTTGCGAGAGGCTGGCTTTTCGTTATGTTTTTGAATTCGATTTGGTGGAGTGCGTTGGCCCTTTTTGTAGTGATCTTTGAATGCATTGAGTGCGTAGTTTTGCCGCGGGTGTTTTAGATGACTGTGACCCAATCAACTTTATTTCGTTAATAATTAAGTCGAAGATATTCTGAAAGGCATTTTTTACTACTTTAAGAAAAATCATCGAATTTTCATTCTGAAGCTTAACTTTACATGTAAAATTTTGCTGATTTAAGTCTTGAGGGGGGTATGAGGGAGCTATTTTGAGGGGATCCATACTGCGTTTCTTTGGCGCAAAGACCCAGAGGCGGTAGAAGAGCAAAATCTAGGGTTTTCATAGTGATCTTCTCGAGGTGGACTTCCCAAAAAATATGCAAACTTCCAAATGGCTTGCGGATACGCTGGCTGTCGATGTTCTCATTTGCGAGAGTTAGTATCGGAATTAATTAGTGAATTGGAAAAAAAATTATAATCAGGAAGGAAAATGGCTGCTCCCGCTGCATTTTGAACAGCTCAAATTTCTCAAAAATTACTAGTTTGGCTCTGATTTTTGGATTGCGGCTGCATGGCTGAGAAATTTTGTTTTCTCTTTGATAGAGAAATATAAATTTAACTATTGACCTAAACAGTTTGACTGTCTTCTAATTATTGGACAGACCAATCTTCCACGCTCCAGTCCGAGCCTTCGCAAGGATATATTATCCTTCTACCTTAGCTAAAAATTTTTTGTCAACTTAACCGAAACCGCTATCGCTATATTCTCTGAGGTTCTCTTATAAAGGCGATTTTTTATTCATTCGTCTGAGATAATTACTCCAGAAAGAACTCTGACTCCTCAAAAAGTGGCCATATGCTGATATAAATGTGGGACTATCTAAACAATAATGCTGGATTTCTTCTGGCTTATGAGTTTCTGGAAAAGAATTGCGAATTTTTATTATAATAAACTTTCGATTAATTTTTTTCATGTCAGTATGAACGCAGCAAAGACTCCAACTAAGCTTCAAACTTACCCTAGCGCTGAAAATATTGAGTACGAGCTTCATACCAACCAACGCTCTTCTGTAATTAATCAAAACCTCACTAGAATTCTCATAAGTTTTGGCTTAACAGGTTTTTTGCGGGAAAATCACCTTTGATTACAGATTCTTGAGACACCATTTCGGCATTGGAAGCACGGCAGATGGAAAGTTTCTTACCATAGAGCCGATAGGCATCATCGAAGGTACAGTACTGCTTAGAAACCACAGAGTTCAATAAAATTTGGGTCTAGGTGTCAGGATCATCAAAACTGGACCGAGTCATAGTGTCTATTACAAAGTACTTTCGGCTTTGTATTGCTTGTAATGAGACTGATAACATAGGATCTGGTTGGACTCAACTGGAGGTTGATGCCACTCTATGGTTCAATAATCGTCTCTGAAAAGCAATCGTTCAAAATTGATTCACATGAGTTCACTCTCGGATGGGTGAGGCCAAAAAAATCTGGTAAAAAGTCCTCGAGCAAAACACAGCAAGTGTCTCCAAATCCCTTGGAGTCTAATTTGAGCGCATTTGACGACGCTGAGCGAGCTAAAATGTCAATTGGGAAAAAAGAAACTCAGAGCCAGCCAGCATTACCGTCTGCGTCGCGCTCAAGCGAACAGAATAAGCCAAATACATTGTGTTTTATTGAAGATGAATTGGATTTTTCTAAAAAAAGCGATATTCGGCAAAAAAAACCGGAGATTAAAGACAAAGGAAAGGAAGTCATTGATTTAGAGATGCCTTCTCAAAGCGCTGGAAAGGAAAAACGCTTGAAAAGACTAGACAGTCTGTCAGCCGACCAACAACAACAGGAGAAAAGTTCAGAGAAAGGGAGTTTAGAGCAGAAGAAAGACTCGAATGTAATTGAGATTGTTGATGAAGAAAAGCTGCCTAGTGACCAGAAAGAGAAAAGAAATCAGAACAACCAAATGGTGATTGAGGCGGGAGATAATAGCAACACTAAGTGCTCGACCAATACTCAAACTAATACTCAGGTAGAGGAGGATTCTAATAAAACTGAAAAGAGGAGGCGGAATTTTCAGCGTTTAGATTTCGAAGAGGAAGAGCAGGGAGGGACAGAGCAGGAACCGTTGGATGAAGCAACAAAAAAGGTGAAAACGAGCAATCATGTACCTGAAAGACAAATGCACATGGAGTTAGGAAATCAACCGCAAAATCCTCTGAGTCCAGAGGAGACTTCCGCCGTGAAGAAAAATTTTGGGGGGACCCGAAGGAAGACATTGAAAATTGACGACGACGATGACACTGAAGCTGCTGGAGTCCGTGTTGGTACGCAGCAGCAGGGTCAGTCAACATTGGAAGGCGAAAAGAACGAGCCCTTTGAAATTAATAATTTAAAGAGGGACGTTTCTAAGCCGCTTTCTGACAACATAGATGACTCACGCAAAGAGCTTCAAGGGAATCAAGGGAAGCAAGAGCGGCTGAAGAGACTCAAAAAATTCGTGCAGGACAAACGCGACGCGGTCGCAGCCGCTAAGATTATGGCTGAGAAGCCCGCTGATGTGCAGCAGCAAACCGAAACATGCAGCATTTGTCTATGTAATTGATAAACGTAGGTATTTCCTCTCATTCTAGCAATTCTAGCTGAGCTTTCTGGCGAAAGAGGCAAGTTGGAAGTTTGCGTGCACGCTTTCTGTTTCACTTGCATTATCGAGTGGTCGAAAATGACCAACCAGTGTCCATTATGCAAGAAAAGATTTAATAAGATCATGAAGTACTCCGCAGACGGCACGAGGCTGAAGACGATCCCTGTGAAATTTAAAAATCAAACCAATGCCGCCGAATGGGAAGAGGTCGTCATCGACATGGGTATTCAGCATAAATTCCCACACTCTTATTCCTAATACCCTTTTCATTGGAAAATAGAATGCGCTAATGAGTGCTACGTCTGCCATGAAGGGACTAACCCAGAAGTGCTGCTCATATGCGACATGTGCGAATTCCACACGTGTCATACCTATTGCTGCAATCCCCCTCTCCAGAGAATTCCAGATGGAGAATGGATTTGTAAATACTGTCAGGAAGAGGACCAAGCCGCTGCTCAGGAGCTGATCGAGCCTGCTGGAAACAACCCATATCATCTGCGTTTCTATAGGGGTAATGACCAAGGCGGTCAGTCGCTGTTGGAGCGCCTGTTTGAGATTGTAAGTGAGGGAGAAATTGAGCAATTTGAAGAGGAGAAAAAGCAGCGGTCGGGTTCCCGTCAGCGACAGGGCTCACGTGCACGCCAAAGAGAACCAGTGAGACGAAATACCTCGACTAACAGAAAGAAAAAGAGAAGTAGTCGGACAAGCAGAGGTCCTCTGCTCGAGCTTGATCACGGTGTGACTGAATCTGAGGGAGAATTAACACCTTACACCTCTGATGAGGAAATCGATGATGACTTTTCTCGCAAAGGCAGTCGGACGAGCAAGGAACGAAGCAAATCAACACCCAAGAAAAAGAACAGTAAAACGCCGAAGAAATCGAAAGAGAAATCTTCAAAGAAGAAGAACTCGGGTCAAAAAGCGACTCGTTCGAGGAAGTATTGGGCAAAGAAATCAGTTTAATCAAAAGAATTAATTTTCTTTCTGAGTGAGTGCAAATCCAGCGGATTTTCAGCGATGATTAATAATGTTTAAGGACGGTTTTTCCCTTCGAAATTTGTAGATAATGTGTAAAATTTTATCATCTCTTCTCATGTTTATGACCATCAGTCTCTTATATATCATGAGAGGATATTTATCTAAAGCTGTTGTATTGAACGATTCAGGATTTTTTTAATGAGATCAGCTTTTTCCAAGTCAATGGCCCTTTGTCTATTGAAGTTGCATATGGAAATGACACCGAGTTTCCTCTCTTTCCTTTTTAAAGTAATAGGCAGTTCAAAGCATAGAAAACGCAAAAACTCCACTTTCTCGTCATCTTTATACCAATATTGAAGTTGATTTGTCGGTATCCGTATCATAACACCAGTTCGATGACAGATTATTTAAATTCTTACTCAACAAGATAAGTTCTGAGGATTTAGTTATACACTTGCGTTTCTTGCTACGAAGTGATGCGACCAAAAATTAAAAAAAACAACACAAACTTACACTCACACTACTCAGCTGCATAAATTCAGCCAAGCAACCGCCAAAAAGCCTTATTTATTGTTATTATCACTAGTATTCGAGATTCTTCCCATCATCATCAATCTTCCCATCACCAGTCTTCCCATCATCAGTCTTCCCATCGTCATCATCAGCCTTCCCATCATTATCACCGCTGCCAGGGAGTGCTATAGCAGTCTCCGTGGTAGATTTCTCAGGCATTTTAGGCAGTTCTAACGGCGGAAGCTTAAAATCTAAGCCCACTCTTCGGTAAAACAGCACATATGAAGCTGGAGAGCACACCTCCTCAGGGTCCGCTGGTGTCACATGCGAGTCGTCGAATCTATACCACCGATTATCATTCCAGTTCTTCGCATAAGCAGTATAATGCCCGAACCCCAGGTTACCAAAGTGGTTTATCACTCCAAACAACTGATAAGGTAACTGCTGCTGGTCTCCAGTTCCGCTTGCCTCAATATGATCCATCTTTTGACCCTCAGCTGCCGGCTGACCCACCGGCTTCGTTGGCTCTTCGATATCCATGCCGTTTTCTTTCTCACTTTGACTTTGGCTGTCTGATTTACTCTCTTCTTTTGGCGGTTGATGCAAAATTTCATCTAATTCTGGGTAGTCCATTGGCAGTTGATGGTTCTTAACATACGGTCCCATGTCCAGGTACTCGTCATCGACGGGGAACTTGACCTTCTCCTGTATCTTCGTCTTGCTCATCATGCCTGGCTTTACCTTGAATCTCTTCAAATGCAAAATTAAGACCGGAGGCGCTTTATAAATCTCCAATCTCTTAAACGCTCGCTGGTGTTTCTTGCATTCACTGCAGTACCACTCGTTGTCCGGTCCCAGCTGCTCAGGCCTTGCGAAGTAATTCAAGCAGTCCTGGATCGCGATGCCGGGTTCTTCTGAGGTCATTTTTTCAGCTTTATCCGTATCGTCGCGCTTGTGCTTCCCGGTGCTGAAAAAATCCGTGCAAGCGTTGAATTTGTCCGTATCGATGAACTCAGGGAGGTTATCATAGAACAGCTCGATTTTAAACACGTAGTCTTCGTCCTTAATTTTCGAAAGGACATCTGCGTCCAGCGTTTTGGTAGCATCGTAAGGCATTTCGCAGTTTTCACAGTTCTTTTCTCCGCAGAAATAGCACTCTGAGAGCCCTTTCGCGTTCGTCCCGATCATAATTTTGAATGGCTTGTTCTCTGCGTTCTCGTAAATCTCCTTAAAAGCCTCCTCATCGGGCAGCTCTAGAAACTCCTTGTTTCGCGTTTCGAAGTCTTCGCATGTCTTCCCAGGGTAGAACTGGTTATAAAGGAATCTTATCAACAAGAACACTTTCTTATAGACGTCTTGTAGAGTATAGTTTTTTCTCAGCCTGACAAGTCTCGTGAAAGTGAGCGTTTTCCTCATACCGCCAGTATAGACAGGTTTCCTTGTGATAGAGACTTCTACGTCCAAAAACTCTCCTGAGGGCATGGCCTGGTCCTCCGGGCTGAGTTCTATCGCGAATAAACTTTTTAATTTTTTCTTTTTCCTCGCGCTGTTAGTGAGAGTTCCTTCCTCATCAGTGACGATTTCAGCACCCGAATGCGTCAAGAAAGCAAAGTAGAACTCGCTTGGATCCTTCTCGACGTAGTCTGCGATGGTGCGCTTCAAATCAGAGAGATGATGGTCGTCTTTTTGGAATTTTAGGTTGAATTTGAAGGGCTTCTTGACAGGGTCTGCATGTAGGTAGAACACGTCAATATCTCTTTCTTTCTTCAAAGGAATCGGCACGGAAACGGACATATAAGGGTCGAAGATAGTCGACACCTTATTGCACTCGGGACATGTCAGCTGGGATTTATACTGCCCGTGGAGTAAGTCGACGATAACGGATTGATTCCTCTTTAAATGGTTCACCCAGCTTCTCATGGCGACCACCTCATCGGGCTGATCCTTCAGTTCCAGTGTCTCGACGAACGGCTTGTTTTTAACCCTGTTCAGGTCTTCGTGGAGTCCATCGAGGAGAAAAGTAAGGAATTCTTGGGAGTCATGCTGCTGGTACCCTCCGAACTAAAAAATTTTTTTGTTACAACTTGAAATCTTCAAATGTATGGCATACCATTGGCTGGAAACGTGCAATTGAAGCTTTGAACGTGTAAGGCGGAAACGATGAAGCCGCACCGTACCACAGATTTTTCAGCACGAGGGCGAACTGCTTGGCCAGCTTGCCCTTGGTACCCAGAGGATTCGTTTCGTTGAGCTCTTGCTTATACAGTCCGAGCAAGAAATACTGGCAGAGCTCTTTGAAATTGCTCAGGCACTGAAGTGCGCCATTCATAAAGCATGTGTTTCCGAGGTTCTCCAGTCCGGTTAGTCCCAGCTTAGAGTTCTCAGTCTGGATAATTTTATCTGAGTCGTTGAGTTCTTCTGCTTTCTCGCATCTCGTAATGTGGTATTTAAGGTCTTTAACTCTGCACTCCTCAGAGCAGTACTCAACCTATTTTGAATTACTTCTCAGAAGGGCAAAACAAAGCGAAAACTACCTTTTTACAAACGCAAGAGTAGTTCAAAAGCAAGTATTTCAGACACCCATCGCACTTCATCATCGTGGGGACGGCAGGATTGGTAAGGTTCCAGTTATGCGACGTAATCCGCACCTCAATGAATATCTTATCCTCCGCAGTCAAGTTTAATTCCTCGATTCGGCTCTCATCTTGACCGATATAGTCTCCTTCAAACGGAATTTTATACTCAGTTGAGGTTGATTTTCTGCAAATCTCATGAATTCTCTCAAATTCCTTCTCGACTTCCAACCCTTTGGCCAACTTCCAAATGCGGATTTGATCAGGCTTGACGGTTTCGTAAGAGGGATGCTTTGGTAGGTACTTATTCTTCAAGGGAGCCGAAAACATCTCAACCAGTTTCTCCTTAAGCTCTAAAATCGTGTTTTTAGCTGAGATTTGAAGCTTAAACTCAGGAAATTTGGACACACGCTTAAAGTCAATATCTTGAAGCAATCCATTGTTCACGAAAATAACGTTCAGCTATGTAATGCGATTGAAATGGGGTTCCAATAAGGTACTTTACTTGAGTAAGGTTGACTTCGACGTCCTTATCTCCATCTGGAGGGGTATGTATAGGTCGTACGACCGTGATGCTCGGGTATTCAGTCTCGAATTTTTCCCAAATTTCCTTTGTGACGAGGGTATAATCGACCTCCGGCTGCAGACCGTCTCTGAGGACGACATTTCTGTAATCATCTCCCTCGAATTGAACGTAGTCCTCCTGAGGATTGGGAACAACGATGTCCTCATTGATTTTTCCGGGCTTTTTTTGCCCGAAATGACTGTCAGGTGGGTTTCCGCTGGTGACTGCGTCATAGGAGACGTAGAGCTTCCAACTGTCGAGCCAGGGCTTGGAGAGGACGTAGGCAAAGGTGGTGTCAGGCTTAGCGAATTCAGTCTCCAATTGGTCGAATAAAGTTTGAATTTCTTTTGCTTGTTTTATGAGTTCTTCCTCTGTCAGTTCTACGCGATGATTCTCGCCGTTCATGCTAAAAATCGAGGAGCATAAAATTTCTGGAGAATGATAAAAAATTACGGGGCTTCGTCATCCATTTTCGGCTTTTCATTAGTGCAAAAAAGGTTATATCCTGACATGTAAAAGAGAATAAAAATTGAATTATAAATACACTATTATATAAATCGCTAATGATAATGTGTCGAGGAGTTTTTTGGCAGATTCTAGAACAGAAATTCATTGTTCCTCAACAGTTGGATAGTACAAGGCGCTTGTATTCTTTAGAAGTAAGCAATTCGCAGTAGATGATGGATTTTCGTTTTCCCGCTACATCTAATGAGGCTTCATAATGGACAGTTAGCTGGGATTTTTTGGTTGTTTAGTAAGAGGATAGAGAGCCCAAACTGTCTGTAAGAGCTTCTAGGTCAACGAAGTATGAAATTGAACCAAAAAAATTGCAGCGTTTCTTTTTTTTCGTTGAGAACTCAGAAATTTCAGTATTGATTCTGTTAGTTTTATTTCCACTATAGCTAGTATTTTGAACTCCCGCCAGTTCAGGCATGAAGAATTAAAAAATCGAAACCGCTGAAGCGATGGAACCTGAGCAGAGCTTGAATGCTTGGGGGAAACGTATGTAAAAGGAGTGTGTGTTGGTCCCATAAGGAAGAAATGAGTATTATAGCAGATTTCCTAGTAAAGTCTTCGCAAATGCAAATCTCTCATAATTACATTTGAAGTGACATTGTATTGATCCCATATCATACAAAATAAGAGTCCATATGACATTTCTTCACCTGTCTCAATAGAAACTACAGCTACTTGTTTGTTTGATTGGAATAGATCACTGAAAATCTGGATTGATGGGGTTTTAACACAACTTTCCATATAAAACTGCAGCGAAACAGCAGTTTCGCAAGTTTTAATGATGATAATAAATAGAAGAAGAGAAATGGGTGTGAAAACCACTTCCAATTTTACAAAAAACCAATAAATATTTTACTAGATACATATCGAGATATACTAACATATATGCATGCGTCATGCTTCACATATAACCGAAATTTCCATAAATATTATTCTCCAACCATAAATAGAGTCAAGATGTCCATAGATAAGCGCATTCAATGATCTTTGATATCCTCCCACGTCTATGAAGCGATACTATAAAAGTAAAAATCAGCTGCTATTCACAACTAAATCAAGAAAATACCTTTATGTGTGCCGCATTATTGCTGATCACCAAAAATATTTGACGTAATATATTTCCCCTCGCTCCCAATCTTCTCACCGCTTTCCGTCGGTCGAGGTTTCAAATACGGATATTTCCCATTCATTTGAATTTCGATATTCATTTGTCTACCAGGGCTTGGGCTTTGACCTTGTTCTCCCTCAAAAGCTTTTTCTTCAAGCAGGATGAAATTTTCATCGCATTCCTCTCTAGACTCCTCTTTTTCATGTCTTTCCATATCTTTTTCGAATCCAAATGCGATATTTTTCGTCGGATCCAAAAAGAAGCCTTGCTCTAAGTCCGACTCTTCTGATGGCTCACTGTGGCCTGGAGCCTCAGAATCATGAGACTTCGAATATGGAGTTTGCTGGCGTTCCAAAAGCTTCCTGGTCTGAGTACCACTTTGATCTTGCAGCACTAGTACCTCTTCTGTATGGCACACATGTCCACTTTCATCTATCTCCTCAACTTTATCCGTAAATCTAACTGACACTACAACATAACTTTAAGGATTTCAACCCAAAAAATAGTAGATTTACATCGTTTATTTTTGCTGAAAGTCTGACCATCCTGATTCATGCACGGATCCACCACCAGAGCGCTTCGACTCTTCAAGCCAGGGGATTTCCGGACTGGAGTCGATTCGAGATGTAGAGTTTCTGCGCCATTCGCATTGTCCTAAATCAATACCTTAGCTCAGAGGAATAGCATAAAGGTCCTTTTACCTGAGGGATAGTGCTAACAGAAGTATAGTCGCTCAGCTGTATCAGCTGCTCAGCATTCGCTGAAAGTTGGTTCTCGCCATCCTGCTCTTTTGCAATTTTTTCCTTTCTCCTTCCAGCCTCATGGGACAACTCTTGGTTTTTTTCAAAATCGCCTCGTTTGCGCTTCGCTGACCTGTTCCTACGACTGCCTCTGCTTCGAGATGAAATAGGGGTTCCTACCCCAGAGATCTCACCGGATCTAAGAGCTCTCGCGACCTGGCGATAATGGGCTCTCATTTCAGTTTCTTCGGTGATATGGTCAGAAGTATCTTTTCTCTCCGAGTTGCCTGGGACTTGAGCAGACTCGATTTGAATTTCAGAGGAAGGGCTTTTGAGTTGAGTCCCATTCAAGAAGTCAGCAAAGAACGCGTCAAACTCTGCCTTCAAGAGTCGGATGTTGGGCAAATGCAGCTTGATGGCCTCCTTGAACAAATCGAGAATTTCCTCCATTTCGCAGATTTCTCCAGCGATTTTGAACCAGAGCAACCAAAGCTTCTCGTTTTTAATCAATCTTTCGCCAACGGCGTCCTTTGAAACGGGCTTCACTTGTTTGAAATTAATATGCATCATCCTTTTGTCCACAGGATTCCGGAAACAGTTTTTGAAATCGTTTCTCCAAGCTTTCACTTCGCTTTCCTATTTTTTTTTGTCATAATAAGAGTTAATCGATCGATTCAACTGAGCTGAGCTAGTTACCTTAGATTTCTCATAAATTTCGTCAATTCTTTGTTCAAGACCTTTGATGTACAGCTCTTCCGCGGAAATCTCGTTATCTGTTTCATTCTTTTGTTCAACCTCCTCGACCAGCTCTTCGAGGTTCGGCAGGGCCTGGGCCTCTTCTTGACTTTCAATATTTTCCTTGTTTGAATCTCTATTCGAAGGCTCAGTTTTCTCTCCTTGTTCCAAAACTTCTTCGACAATTCTCTCGCTTGCTTCAGGATCCGTAGGACTGTTTTCCTCAGCGACCTCTTCCTTTGACTCTTCATGCACCGCTTCTAACTCAGGAGGATTGTCTATCTTTTCCTCAGGAACAATTTCTTCTTCTTGTTGAATAGATTTTTCCTCTATGATAGGCTCCTCTACTCCCTCTTCCGAAGGTTGAGTGGCACTGTTCTCAGGGAGAGGAGCTTCAAAGTTCATCTCTGAAGGTTGGGTGTTCATTTGGTGTTCCTCAGGCTGTATGGCCATTTGGTGTTCCTCAAGCTGTATGTTCATTTGTTGTTCCTCAGACTGCATGATTTCCTGCTCTTCTGGCTGTATGACTTGCTGCTCTTGAACTTCACCGAGGCTAGGTTGAACCTGCATCGAATCTTGAGTCATCTCGTTTGATTCCTCTTGCGCCTGCGTTTCCTTGAAATTATCAAGGTTTTTCTCACCTTCCTCACACATATTCTCTGATTGAGAAACATTTGCTGCTCTCACTCTGAAAGGCACTCTAAAGACTTGATTATCTTCTTCATAACGTACGTCTTTCTCGTTTGCATTTTCTTTGTTCGAAGCAGAATGTGTTCGTTTCACATTTCCTTTCTGAGAATGGTTTTCTTTGTGTGAATTGTTGTGAGGGCCGTATGGCTGAGGCGTATACTCATAATCATAGACTCGTAACGTCTCTTCGAAAGGAAGAATTCGTTCTCTATGGTATCGTTCATGAATGGCTTCATAATTCTTTTTCTTTTGTCTAAAAATTGATAAGTATGAGGAATCATCTAGGGTTCATAGTAAGATTTACTCTTGCCAGAGTTTCAGCTTTTCTTTTCGAGCAAGTCTTCTGGATTGCAGAGACTCGAGAGATACTGCTTCTTCCTTCCTCGTCTGACTCAATCCTCGTCCTCTGGGATTGGAATTCATGCTGCTGGTGTTAACCGGATATGCTTGTTTTAGAAAATTTAAATTTTTGAACTAATATATTTGTTTGTCTACTCTTAACAGCCAAAATTGAGTAAATAAAATTGCCATCCTAACTAAACTCACTGAGAAAGAAAAAATACCATTAAATTGCGCTTTCAGGTCCCTTCCTGTATAATAAACTGATTTACTTTTACTTTTCCATATTTATAAAGTGAGATTCTAACCCAAACCGTCATAATGGAAAAATCGAAGTGACATTATATATTGATCATTGTTAATATAATCATTCTATTTAATATTTATGAAAGATTTATTCATTTCGGTGACGGGTTTGAAATTTCGCTCTCTCCAGCCTCTTTTTAATATGATAAGCATTCCATTTACTAACAGTTAAAAAAGTTTATCAACCCCCGCGCACCTTTTATGATCCTCATTCATTCTGTTTTTATTTCTTCCTTGGATCGTAACTTGGATACGAGCTCTTTGAAATACTATTCTTTTTTTGGTGAGTATATTGCCCGTACGTTGTCGCTTGATACTTGGTATTACTCACCTCACTCATCGGATTGCTCGTGCTGGTAACTGTGTTCGACACGCTCTTCGTGCCTGAAGTAGTAGTCGCGGTCGACGGTTTTGGTTTTGTTCCTGATTCAGTTTTATATACTGAAGCCGTCGAAGTAGTTGTAGTCGTTTTAGTTGGGTACTGAGTGTTATTCTGGTATTGCGTGCGGTTCTGGTATTGTGTGCTATTCGAGTACTGCGAGCTCACTGTCCTGCTCTGCTGCGAGTATCTCTTGTCTACCTCTGGTTCCTTGCTCTCGTCAAACGTTCCCTTATATTTCGCAAGCTCAGCCTTCCTCTGCTCCTTCTTTTTCTTCGCGATTTCTTGGTAAAGTCGATCCCTATATTCCCTCATCGAAAGTTTCGTGTTATCATCCACAGGAATATAAATAATCTTGCCACACACCGGCTCGTCGTCAGGATTATGAAACTGCGCGACATAGGGATGCTTGAGCGCCTGCTCCGCAGTGAGTCGTTTGTTCGGATTGAAATTCAATAATTTGGATAAAAGATCCAATGCGTCGTCACTGGCCGTTGGGAAAAACTCCCTCATCTTTTTCGTCTTAGGAATCGCGAGCGTTTCGAGCATAGTCGCCGCAAGAGGACTTTGAATCGACTCGATGTCTTCGGGCTTAGGACGACCGGTTAGCACCATGATTCTATCGATCTGGTTCAAGGTCGAGGTGCCTGGGAAAATCGGTTTTCCCAGGATCATCTCTCCCAAGATGCAGCCCAATGACCACATGTCGACTCCTTTCGTGTATTTCTGAGAACCCAACAGAATCTCAGGAGCACGATACCACCTCGTCGCAACATACTCAGTCAAAACTGGCACTGAGCCTTCTTCTTTCATTGCGACTGATCTCGCTAGCCCGAGATCGGCGACCTTGACAAGGCAGTCTGAGTTCAATAAGATGTTAGATGGTTTGAGGTCTCTGTGGAGGAGATCAGCGGAATGCATGTATTTCAAGCAGCGTATCGTCTGGTAGAGAACATACTGCTTGTGAATATCTTCGAGGATCTTCGCACGGATAACCGCATGTAAATCTGTCTCCATATACTCAAAAACGAGGTAGATGTCCTTGTCGTTGTCAGCGCGAATGACATTATAGAGCTTGATGATATTTTCGTGGTCGAGCTCTTGCAAAAACATGATTTCTCGAAAGGTTCGCTGCGCGTCGGTTGAGTTCTGAAAAGCGTCAAATATTTTTTTCAAGGCGAGCACGTTTCGGGTTTTCTTGTCCATAACTTTCCATACGATACCGTAAGCACCTTTGCCGAGCTTTTGAAGGAGGTCGTATCGCTTAAGAATGTGGCTTTCGACTTCTTCTGACATGTGAGAGTTGTTATAGCTGAAGAAAAATTGTTTTAGTTTTAATTCTCTTCAAAAAGTTAAACTGCAAACAAAATTTAAACTTTTATGCGATGCAGTTTGCAATCGTCTATACCTTAATAGAGCCCAACCTTGAAGTGGGCAAAGGATTCTATAATTCCAAGCCGCAAAAAAGCAAACTGTGGAGCTCAAAATACAGTGGTACTTATATTAGGGAGTGGCAGGTGAGAGATTTATTATTTGATAAAAATCTGCACTGAAGAGTCAATGCTATCGAGTTAGGATTGAGGTCCACGTTTTATTTTGAAAGAATATTGCTATTTTCTTTCTTTAGAGTTGAAACTTGAAGGGTTATTATGGTTCTGGTTAAGTCATGTGTCTAATTTTGTTGGATGCAGTTTCTGTTAAATTAGTAACTGATACTGAATATCAATGAAATTGATGTGAAGTCTAAATTTGCAAAAAGGGATATATCTAATTTACATGCTATTGGTGATTTTTCTACTAATGAATGAGAGCTACCATAAAGCAAACATTGCACAAAGGCTTTCATTAAAAAGTGTTCGTCTCAATCAGAAAGGAAATATGACAGTTACTCGACAAAAATCCTCTCGCCATTTAAGATACTGAATTATGTGAATCAAAGTTATCGCATGCATAGTTTTCTAAGATATTTTCGATCTAATAATCTCCTTACCTGCACAGCAGGAATGATATTTGTGTATTTTTCATTGGTATTAAGCGCTTATGAATAATATAAGAGGTTCAAACGCTAAATCAGATTCTCCAACACCTTATGGATAGCTTATGCAAACACACATCATCATCATGAAAGTAGCGCAGAATGTTTTTGTGATAAATCAGTCCAAATTTTTCAAGGAATTAATTAAGTCATTTGTCTTAAAGGCACTTTCTAGAGATTATTTCTTGCATTTGCTCAGCGCTGTGTTCTCTTCATCCAGTATCTGCTTTCTTGCTTTCGAGTACTCCTCAAAGTTGATTTTGTTCGCGTTATAATTATCTTCCAGTTGATCCACTTTCTGCTTGGTAGCCTTTCTAACCTCTTCTATGCACTTTTCATCCTTCTTTTCCTCCTTCTTATCCTTCTTTTCCTTAGAAGCCATGAAAATTTCATCAGTTTCAGCAAGGCATTTTTCGACTTCCTTTCTGTATTGTTCTTCAATTTTGTTCTTTTCGAGCATCTCCCCAATGGATGATAATCTCTGAAGTTGTGCTTTGTTTTTGAGACTCATCATACTGCTCATTTTATGCATATCGGCCAAATCCAAGCATCGGCTTACAGGGTCAATGCGCTTTTCATCCTTCTTTTCCTTAGAAGCCGATAAAACTTCAGTTTTAGCCAGGCAATTTTCGACGTCCTTTTGATATTGGTCTTCAATTCTAAACTTCTCGAGCTGCTTTGAATAGTCTGACTTCTGAGATTGTTTGAGATGATTCATACTGCTATTTTTCCTCCAATAGGCCAAATCCAAGCATCGGCTTACATTGATTTGGCTGCCTTGAACCAATTGAATATCTACATCTCTATTCAAAAACACGAATCAGCTTTAAAAGCAGAATGTTGAAGTTCTTTACTCATTGATGTGGATGTTTGATAGCTCAGCCGCTGAGACTGTAGCTAAGAGTAGAAGAGAAGCAATAAGGAATTTTTTTAGCATCGTGCTAGGCTGCTCCTGATCCAAATTTAATTGATTATATGAGGAAATTGACTGTTCCGGTTGAAAAATCCATTAGGAAGCCCAGAATTTTCATCGGGAAATGAAACAGAGCTGAAGACCTCATAAGAGAGGCATTATAGGAAACCAAAGGCTTCCTTATCACATAATGAAAAATTCGATTTATAATAAATCATTTTCTATTTGGATGACTATTAAAAGGAAATCATAAAATGCTTACTTTGTTATCTCGAGATGAGCTAACTTCATCTACAATCATGATTTTCTCTAAACTAAAGAGATAGCATTCCCAATTTCCGATTGGATTTTAAAATGGTTTATGTAAGCAGAAATTCATAAGAAATCATACTGTTAAACCGCTAAATTTCAATAATTTCAAAACCTGAATTCCTCAATTTATCAAGAAACAAAATGCGGAATCAAAATGAATTTCCTTTCAAGTCTAAAAAAAAATCGGTTGATAATCTCTCTCGAGCTCTTACTTCTCGAGAAAGTCCTAAAGCCGGCTACAAACCTTTTCTGCAATCACCACAATCACGACAATCACCAGTCACAAAAGTAGCCAAGTCTTCCGGTCGAAAAGTTCATCGCAGTTCATCTCAAAGCATAAGTATCGATGAAACTCAACCCCAACTTTCTCCTTTCACCTCCAACCCTGAAGCCTTTAGCCAGTTTCAGTCCTGCAGATCCCTTCAGGCAGGTGCTAATAACCCCAGCGAGAAACTCATTCAGAATCTTATCGAAGAGCGGCAGTTTCTCACACAAAAATGCGAAAAACTCGAAAATTATCTAAAAAATATCAATGAAAACGCTCACTCTAAAGGAGACTTTGCTAATCAGAATCTAGAAATTAACTCTAAATACACGAAAAAGATCGATGCGATGGCAGCCGAGCTCGAAGAGCACAGAATCAGAATGCAGCAACTCAAAGTTGAAAACGAGCTGTTGAAGCAGCAATACGACACTGTCCAGAAGGAAAGCGCCCAAAAAGATAAGTTATTCCTGAGAAATGCAAGCACTCCAGAGCTCCAGCAACTGACTCATAAGCTTCAATTGCAAAATAGAGAGCTTATCGATCTCCGCGATTCAAAAGAGAGACTTGAATTAAAACTCAGGGAAACTGTGTCATTGATTGAAGGAAAAGACCAAACGATTCGATCGTACTCCGCGAAAGTGCTAAAGAGCGAAAAAATGATAGAAGAATTCGCTGTTCAGTTGCATGAACTGGTGACCTTGACCCTCAAATACGAGAGCAATTGCGTTGGGGAGTATAAGAAGCTAATGAAAAAGATACGTGAGAACTTCGCTGAGATCAAGCCTCTCGATGCGCTATTGGAGAAAATCGAACAGTTTGCTCAATCGAGGACGATTGGACTGAGTTTTAACGATACCTTTGCTTCGAACCTTGAGGAGAAGAATGAAATGCATAATATTTATGAGAAATTTTCTAAACTACTTGGGAATTCATCGCTTTCGAACCAGCTTGCCATTATTGAAACATTGCATTCGGTCACGGCGAAGCTGGAAAAGGTGGTAGGACAAGGCTCAGATGTCATTAAGAAGCTCGAAAGCAATTTTGTTGGGGAGACTGAAAGGAAAAAGGCACACGAGGAAGAAGTTTTAAAGAAATTAGCATCTTATAATGAAGCGAACAAAAAAATATTTGGCAGTTTCGAGGCTAGTCTCGCAAATATTGGCCGTAGCCAGGAGAAAGTAGGGAAAGAGAATAACCAGAACTATCAGGTCTTATTAGAGGCGGTCAACAAAATTTCTAAGGTCCGACCTGACCAACCTCTTTTGGAAAAAAGGACAGCTAGTACATCATCGCGGGTTCATGAACTTACAGAGGAGAATAGCGAACTCCGGCAGCAACTCGAGACCGCGAAATCGCAACTCCAGGCTCAGTCGGACGCTAGCCGACATCAGACTGGGAAATATGAAATGCCAGCGCATTTCGATAAGAATAGCTCGTTCCTTACGATCTCAAAGGCTATCATGCATCATTTCGAGCTTCTCGAGGAATTGAACGGTCAAAACGCGTCGGAATTGCTTAAATTATTGGCGGAAGCGAAAAACGCTTTGCAAACAGTAATTTCCTCTCAAGATTCACATGCTACAACCTACGCGACTCACAGAGCCATGTTCCAGATTAGTACTCTCCTCAATAACACTGAGACCAGCTTGCGAACGTATTTCAGCCAAAGCGAACACCTTGGAGTGAAGATACAAAGCCTCTTCTCCGAGCTGCTTGGACCTGTAAATAGCCAAGAAAACTCTCAGTACGCGCTGTCGTCAACACATCTACAATCTCTGGAAAAAGAGGCCGAGCAAACCCCTAACGACCAAGGACAGTTCCCAAATTTCATCATTCCGACACTTCAAGAAAATAAAAGCCAGATTCCAGTGCCGACTCAATCAAGAAAAACCTCCTGGAACTCACTGAGCCTCACGAATGCCGATGCGCGTCCTACTCACACAAACAGTAAAACATCAACTATAAATCCAATGCCCACCAGCCCCTTGATACTGTCTCCGAGGAGACAAAGCGAGAGCAGCTCTCAGGCTTGCACGTCCAGAAGGAATTTCGAAATTAAAGAGAGCAAGCCGGAAGCCCCGAATTCGGTGACTGAAAGAAAAAGGATTTGTTCGCAGCCTATCATTTCACAAGAGGATTTATTCAAAATAAATGATGGATATGCGGCTGGAGGAATAGGCTCTCCTGTTGTCGGATATCCGATTCAAGTGGGCAAAGAGCAGTCGAGCGTGCTAAAAAGCAAGGAGATGATAGGTAAAATTATTTTTGTTTGAAAAATGGGAAACTCATTGTAAATTTTTGTTAGGCAATCTAAAACTCAATAGAAAATCGAATTTTTCACAGGAGAATTTGTTGGTGTCTATGCATGAATTAAACGAGTTATTGAGAGAAAGTTCAGCGAAGAATCAAGACACGGCAAAATCGATTGGGAGTTCAAAGGGAACTTTTGGCCATTTTCGCCCCAATTCGAAAGCAGGTAGCGTGAACAATTCAGCACGGAAAGCCTTAGGGAATTTGGGGGACTTTGAGAATATATAAGTCGCATGGATCGTTGGGTTTGATCATTAAATGAGGCTGCTCAAGTCGATGGGAAAAAATAATAATAATAAGGCTACGTTGGTATCAATAATCTCAACTCATTTTTCGTTCTTCTTAAATACTACAGATGCATCGATATTAAATCAATTTTTTTATGCCAAGAGCAATTTTAAGGATCTATAACAGCAAATCGTTTGTATATAAAAAAATTTTGCAAAGAAACAGACTGACATGGATATATACATATACAATTTAATAGGAAAAACATAATATTTCTTTTTAAGCACATACACTTTTGCACTTTCTGCAGCCTTTGTTATGTTCTCTCTAATTTTGGTATTGCAGCGAGCCATCTTGAACGTCCGTTAGTAAATTTTGATTGTTTCGTATCTGAGGAGGTTATTGTTGATCTGATTATAAAATCAGCCTTTATCTACTTCACAATGAACCCTGTCCTATCCAAGGAATTAGTCAGTGATTTCAAGAGGAAAATGAGAAAAATTGATGTAGAACCCTTTAAATAGACCGCGCAAAAACACCTTTTATTGGCGGAAAACCCTGGATTCGTTACTTTAGGGAGGGTGTATCAAGAGGAAGCGAACTTATGCATCCTCTCTTCTTTTCTCCCGGATTTAATCATCTTAATCTCAATAAAGTACCTGCATGCATTTTTCAATGTTCGAGGTCGAGGTTTCCAAATCTTTGAAGATTCTTGCAGCTCTTTTCTTTGGAAACATTGGAATTTCACCGAGAGCTTTACCCAGAAGCAATTTTCTCTTCGAGAGCGGACAATTTTCCAGGCTTTTCTTCAATTTCAACAGCCTGCCTCTTCATCCATCTGAAATGGATACATTTTTATAGTTGAGATTTATATATAGAAATTAGTTTTTCTATAAAATAAGGAATTTGGTAATTAGGATATTCAAAAGCGCTGAAAAGATATTATCAAATCTAACAAAGTGTTATGCATGATACAGAAGTTGATCAATAACTTTTTTTCGTTGGAAACAAAATAGTTGTCGAGAAGAACTACGTAGTTAGTGAAATTGTTTGGATACGTAATCTGTTTCAAATGTCACTATCAAAGCCCTTGAATCAATTTGTTGGTGCTTACTCTCATATAAATATCGGCTCTGTATGCTTTATATGTGAATGAATGTTCAATCTCTTGAAGAATGACTCCGTCTTACTCTGATTTTTTCATTAATGTTATAGGATTTGTAAAGAAAATGATTATGCAACTCTTGTTGTTGCTTCAGCTGAAAACAATTTATTGTTCAAAACAACAAAGAAAGGGAGTTTCATGAGATTCAATTTCTACTTTGGCATCGAATATAACCAAATGGAAGAGGGAGCTATCTCCAAAGGCCCAATATTTTCATAGCACAGCAAATTTTCAAATGAAATCCCATAATTTTTCCAGCACCCTAAAAGTTTGTTAGTTTGAGTTCATTCCTTTAAATGCAAACTATATCGAATCCATCGCAATCCCCTTTCACACTTTGACTTTGAATTCAAAACAATATAGTTCAAAACCTATTTCTTTTTCATGTTTGCAACTACCTCAGAATAATATTAACATAAATATCAAAGTACTCTAATTTCAATCTCATGATGAATCGTTTGCATGCATATTCTTGCATAATACTTAAAAATTGCTGTTTACACATATTATTATATCATCTCAACTCACTAGATATTTGAATAACTCTAACACTACAGATGAATCCAAGGCTAAGCTACCTTCCCCCCCCCCCTGACCCGCACTATTTTTTTTAAATTTTCATTTCTACCAATCTAGCAGTTCAAGCGCAATTTATTCCTTTAATTATCATTAATTATCCCAGAGAATTTTTCTACAAACCAGCAAAACCTCCTCAACCCATGAATTTTTCTCTCGGCGTATCAGTGTCCGGCAACGGAGACGTCGTTATTCGCAATGGAGGCCAAGTTATCAAAGTAAAAAGCAATTACGCTCAATCCGGGCGACAAAATATCCAAATGAACAGTGTCGGAATATCCATTAATCAAAACGGACAAGAGATTCGAATGAATGGCGATGGAATCTTCATTAGCAACGATTCAGATACTTACCTCGACGCCTCCAATCGAAGGAGACCGCCTTTTGCGACCAACAGGAACGCAATTCGCTTTGAAGAAGAGGACATCTCTTGGGACGCAGAGGAAGAACAGGATTCTTTTGACTACGAATCAGGTTTTACTGGTCGAGCAGGTCCAAGGATAACAAATTATTATCAAAACGATGAAGAAGAGGAGGACCTTGACGATTTCGACGAGGCTAATGTGTATGAAAACGACGAACTCTCATACGACGAGCGAATGGCTGAAGAAATGGATGAAGAAGAGGGGTATTTCCCGAATCCAGGAGGTTTCCAGACAGTATTTTCAGCGAATTTCAGATTTAACCAGCCAGGGCACTATTTCCAGCCGCAGGACGAGTTCTTCGGGGGTATTGAAGAGGAAAAGGAGCCAGAAGAGCCTAAGCTCACCAAGAAGCAAATTGATAAGCTGCCTGTCTCTGTCTTTACTCTCAGAAGGCCCGAGTCGCGATCTAAGGTAGTCTTTCCGACCAAAGGCAAATCTCCTATACATCAATTTAAATCTACTCAATCCCAGACCGCGGTGGCTCAGCCAAGCAGCCATGAGACCTGCGCGGTGTGTATAGTGGATTATAAGATCGGTGACTTGCAGAGGACGTTGAAATGCAATCATAAATTCCATAAGGACTGCATTGATAAGTGGCTGCTGATAAAAAACGCGTGTCCTGTCTGCAAGACCAAAGCGATTGAAATTTAGAAGAGGGAGACAATAAGTTCTCAAATAATAATTATTAGCTACTACTACCTTTCAACCTTATTGTGTATTTTTAAAGTGTCTAAGCTAGAGAGATATGCATTGTACTGCGAGTCTCAGACGCGAATTTTGCCTCTTACAGACACTGCGTGATATGTTAATTTATAAAACAGCTATTTAAGGCAATCGAGTGCCATGACAGCATTTACTTATCGAGACTCATCTTCTAATTGTGGTTGTTACTAATGTGATAGCGCCAGCAGCGTGTTAGAAATCTCTATTGATTCCATTAACTCTGAAACGGATAATAATCAACATAGTACTCAAGTCCGAAGCATATTTCCCTGGTAATCTGCTGTATCTGGCTTATTGAGAGGTAAATGGTCTATCCAATAGCTGGAATAAAGGTGGTATTAGCAGCTAAACACACATTTTTGAGAGTTTCTGATAAAACTGAAAATTTCTAACCAACTTTATAAAATTAACATCAAAAAGTTTCCAAGGAAAATAAACCATATACCCATCTCTTATGCCTCCAACTTTGGGAAGAACCGAATTTACTGAGATCCTCACGGCGCTCAAGGACGAGAATGATGAAAATAAATCCGAGCAGCTCCAGCAATTACTTCTCCTTGCGAAGCAGCGGCCATTTGATTTTACTTCAGAGGACATCCTCGAGATCTTTACTCAACTACAAGCCACTTTACAGCGAGAAAACCTCACGTTCTCAGTGCAATGCCTAAACATCATCCATGAGCTAGTTTCATCCTACGGAGCAGAAACAACCGCGGGTTTTAACTTGGTTTTAGACATAATAATCCGTTATCTATCGGAAAACACAGTACTGAATTCAAATTTCACTGCCTTTCTGACCTCCTATTTGCAAAGCCTGTGAAAAGGAAATTGAGCATTAGAGCCCTGACGTTATTTTTAGAAAAAGTAGGGGATGCTGACGTGATATTTGAAGGGATTGAGATATATGGATTGCATTCGCAGGTGAGATAACCCCTTCGTGAGAGCCCAAAGCTAATGGTTTGTTTCCTCATAGCAACCTAACAAAGACCGGATTATCACTTGCATTCCGCAGCTAGTTAGTGCAAAATCAGATGTCGTAGGTTCCTGCGAAGCGTTCAAAACGCTGATCGAGAGACTGCTTTCAGGGTACAATGACGAGTTTGAGGACCAACAGAAGAGCATCGCGCATGTACTTTTTCGATTCATTATCCTGAGCATGGCAATATTTTTATTTTATAGCTGATAGAGACGCTTAAGAGCACTTATAGTTCGCAATTCGAGATTCTCTCTGGAAAATTATCGTCTGATGCGCAAAGTATGGTTGAAAAAGTAGCTGAGAGCGGAGAACCTAAGAAAAAAGACTTGAAAGAGCTGAAGACGTCGCCTTTGAAGGGTCCCGACATGGCGCAAAAGCTACTAATGCAACATCTTTCTCCAAAGAATGAAAGAGAGTTTGTCAACGTAGGCCAAAGTGTAGTAATGGGGAGGGTTGGAACAACGAACAGCAACTCGCCGCTGCGACCCCAGACTCATAATATGGAAGGCGAGCGTCCTCGACCCTCGGCCCATCAAACACGCAATGTCACACAGGGGTTGAGCTCGATTAACGAGAGTATTAATTCGAAAACGTACGGAGTTTTTCCTCCGAAGTTGATTGAGGATCTAAATAATGAGGAGGATTGGAAGGTAAAAAGCGTCGTTGATTTGGTGAATAAAGAGATTGTTTTTAGTTGAGAGCAGCCTCGATTGACGATGTTTCTAAGATTGTTAACGAAATGACGAGCTTGGATGCAATGGCCCCTCATCTGGGTCAATTCCTGAAATTTTTAACGAAGTTAACCAATGACTTGAATTTCAAAATCGCTGTCACTGCGCTGGGGATTATGAATAAATTATGCACTATAGCAACAGCAACGCAATTGTTGCCATTCAGCACTATTATCATTGAACCTCAGCTGCAAAAGCTAGGAGACAGCAAAATCGCGGTCAGACAGGCAGCGTTCCAAAATCTGCAGCTCATGATGCAGGTAAGAAGCCGCTTTGGCTTGTATCATCTCATGAATTGCATTAGAAAGGGGATTTGTCAGTGTTAATCAAGGCGCTAATGAAGGGCCTTAAGGAGCTGAACTGGCATATCCGTGAAGAATGCTTGATGCTGTTACAGACGTATTTTCAGGATTTCATCACGACGCTAGACTTCTCAGAGGTCGAGAAGATCCTTCTTGAGGTGTTTCCGCTTCTTGATGACTCCAAACCTAAAGTAGACTTCTATTTCTGTGACAAATAACAAAAACTTGCAACCGCAAAGGTTAAAACGGCTGCAATTGATACTCTGGTCATAGCGCTGAAAAGTTGGAATAAAGATCGTCAATTAAACAATTTTATTGGCAGCACTGTAGAACCCAGCGTTTTTCAAGTCATTCAGAGGAAGCTGGCTGGCGAGTGTACCTCATCGATCGAGTTCGCAGGTATAAATTGATAAGTTAGCCCCAGAAGCAGCTAATCGGACAATGTTTCCAGATCACCCAAACAGCACTTACTACTCCCAACTAAGTCAGCATAAAACACGCAGTCAGCCCCCCTCCTATCAAGAGATGTTCGGAGAAGACTATCCCCGTACTTATCGACCTCCAAATTATATCTAATTTGCCTACTTTTAGAGCAAGTGACACCGACACGCAAAGATTATCTGAACCGATCGCCTTATAACTATCATGACGTATTTATTCATTCGCTTCCAAGAGACAATTTATTGTTATTTTAGATTCATCAAACTCATCAATATGTCCAGGACACCATTGATTTCGACACATCACCTAGCCTCCGTCCTCAGTAAATGGAACCTCTATATCTTGGCTTATTCTCCTTTCAATCTTAGTAATAAATTTCATCGACCACCCACAGATAGCTACTATACTCAGGTACTCACAGCCTATTGCATTAAATTCACGTTTTTAATAATAAATCAATAGAAATTCCAAACACCTGAGCAAAGAAGTTATTACAACCCTCGAGAACCACACTCCGCATTGATATCACGTGCAAGTGATAAAAACTCGGGCTATGAGTCCTATGAGCAGAGTGGGGATAACTACAGCATGGCGTCATCGAATATTTCATCAAATATCTACACAAAATACAATGATTATATACCCGGTCGTTCTCGCGGGTCCATCAAGCAGGTCTCGACCGCAAACTCTAATCAAAACGCATCAAATTCACCATTTGTGAAGAAAACCGGAAATATGTACGAGCTAAGTACCGCTTCAAGCTCGAGGACGACGTATTCAAGGAACCTCCAGACCGGCTCAACTATTCATTCGTTTGAATCTTCGATGTCAAATGTAGTGACCGATAAAGGCAAATTCAACCGACCTATCAAACAAGAGGAGATTGAACAGCAACGGATAAAATCAGCCAATGAGCAGCCGTTGAAATCCTCAGCAATAGGCATCGAAAAAACGAGGACTTTTAGTGCGGTTGAAGAGAACGAATTATCGAAGGCACAGCAGCAAAATAATAAGAACTTGAGGAATAAGATAGCTCAGCAGCAGCTCGGTAAGGAGGGAGGTGTTTTCCTTGAATACTCAGTGACGAAGAACTTGGAGGAGTTTAACGCGAATAATTTTGAGGACGAAAACGGCGAATTTATCAATGATAATGTGTCAACGATCTCTCAATACGACACTATTGGACGCAGAGAGTATACAATTTTCCAATGAAAACCTTTATTAATTGATGATTAGTTTGAATACAAGAGGCAGTGTCGGGAATAGCGAGAGACCAACAACCGTTGAGAACGAGCAGGACACGAAGAAGCAGTTTAGTAAACCCTTCATGAAGAGGAAGGAGCTGCAGCAACCTGTCATTGAAGAAGCTAAGGAAGACCCTAACCCGTATCGGAATAATGTAAACCGAAGAAATATTGACACTTGGTCGGCTGGAAGCTCGAATAATAATGAAACTGGAGACAACCCCAGCGTGCAAAGGAGGAGCGAGGTTGAGAGTAACCAAGGGCATCGTAAAACGACGTCGCAGCCATACGTTAATTTCGAAATAGCGGTAACTGTGCTTGTAGAGAGGAAAATGCTGATAATATATTCTGACCGATAGGAAAAGGATGAATCAGGCGAAGAGGACGAGGACAAAAAAGGAAAGGAGAAGGGAAGGAACCCTGATACCAGATTCCTCAAGCCTAAATTTTCCACAAAACGAAAGGTAATATGAAAGCATTTGCCCTGCGTTTCTGAGTTAATTTGCCGAATATAACAGATTATCAACGCGAAAAATAACGAGAAGTCACCTGCGCCACAAAATAGCGCTACTACGACAGCAACTCAGAACACAGCCTCAGGGGACCCTGCGAGCTATGGGCTGGACTACAAGAAGAAGAACTATATTGCGAGGGAAGAGTTGACGCCGATCGAGGGGAACGTAGAAAATGTTTTCAAGCAAATCCTTCAAGATATCAAAAGTATCAATGCGTTTTATGAAATCCAAAGGCCAATATTATCTTTCATTCAGCTGATGACTGGGCAAAGCAGTTTGACGCGATGAACAATTTCAGAAGGATAATGAAGCATCATGGCAGCATGATCCCTGCACTCAGCTATGGAATACAGACAGTCACTCAAGAAGTAAATCTATTACTTTTATTATCAGGTGTTTTATCATTAAAAAGGTCTTGAAATTGGTTGAGTCCTTGCGATCCAGCCTCGCAAAGAACGCGATGATGACGCTAACAGAAATGTGTCAGGAGTTAAAAAAGCAGCTGGATCCTGAGCTCGAGTCGATAATTTCAAAGCTAATCAAGAAAGGTTCCGATACCAACGTGTTCATTGCGGAAGAGGTGAAGAAAGGCTTAGTCGCGGTCTGTCAAAACTGCTCCGAAGCAAGGATAATCTCCGTGCTAATCAATTTAACCGGGCTTAAAGCCTCCCAAATCAAAACCAATATTTGCCTTTGCATCGAAACTATGATCGAAAGGCACGAGACCAAGTTCTCTCAGGTCAGAGACTACGATAAGGCTGTATATTTACTCGCGAACTACATGCTGGACGGCGCGTTAGAAGTAAGAATCGCAGCGAAAAAGGCCTTCGGCACTCTGTTAGCTCACTCGATTAGCCGCACGGAGATCGAGAAGATTGTTCATCGGAACATGAACGAGCTTAATTATTCTAAGGTGGTGAGTATAATGGATAAAGAGCTCTCGGGCCAAGGCGGCAATTCGGCTTTAATCATCACACAAACCCAGTTGTCCGGAACTCAGAAAAGGTCGAGTCTGATGAAAAGAACGTCTGCTGTAAGAGAAGAAACAAAGAAAGCGAACTCTGACCAGTCAGAAGAATCCAAGGACCTCTCTCCATTGAGAAAAGCCCTGGACGCGTCTCCTGTAGATAAGCCAAAGGCAAAAACAGCGAATAAATTAACGTTTTTCAAAGAAGGCGCAGAATTTGATCTGCTCCCAACGTTCTTCGCTCAGGCAGAAAACAACGGTAATCACTCATGCTGGAACTGTTATATTAATCCGTTAATGTTCAATGATTTAGAGTGGAGATCGCGATTCGAAGCAGTCGATTCGCTGACGGAATTCGCCAATCGGCATTCCGAAAACCTCCAAAAATCGAAACAAATACTGAGATTTTTAGATACTTTCGTGAAGCTTATGACCGATAGCAACACCAAAGTCTCCTTACAAGCAATCAATGCGTTCGCTCCTATTGTCCCACTACTCAAGGTACCTTCCACATTCACCCAAACTCTTTAATCAATGCTTTATTGCCAATTCAAGGTCTCCATCGAAAAGAACTCTCCGAACGTGATCCCAACAGTTGCTAACCTCCTCGCGTCCACTAACGCCAACATCAAAAACGCTGCTGACGGCTTGTGGAATAAAATCATGGAAATATTAGACATTGGCGCGATTGTCGCTCCAATTGCGAACAGCTTAATCTTCGCAACAGTCAAAGTCAAAGCTTGTATAATAGTCAAGCTAACAGGTACAGCTGAATCATCTCGCTTTCTTTACTTAATTTTCTTATAGACATTGCGGATGACCTCGCTCAGAAGAGCCCTTCAATAGTGAGCAAGTCACTGATGCCTTCATTGATAAAACTACTCGATGAAAATAAACCGGAGATTAGAAATCCAATCCAAAAGCTGTTAGTCGCGCTGCACTCTGTGATGGATAAGGCTCTCTACGAAAACGTGCCCGCGAATAAAGTTAAATTGATCCGAGATGCGATCGGACACTAACATTTTGGGGCTTCGGCTCAAGAAACCCATTGAGAATGTTTTTCGGAAGACAGTTAATTAAACCACTAGTACTTTTCGAGCCGCAGTCGCGATGGAATATAGTTTTTTTGTTTAATAATGTCATTTGAGAGCCGATTTGTCGAAACTTATAAGAAAATTGGATTGTTTTTCATTTTTTTTTTTAAACATGTGCTTGCTAGGAATCAGTCTACTTCCCTCGTTTTGGATTATATAACTAACTTCTTTTTGAGTCAAGAGTGCAGCTTTTAAAGAAAAAATCAACATTTTCACATGCAAATCAAACTTCTCTCACTTTTTTTTTGGAGAGAAAAATCCGCTTTCCTAGTCGCAACAGAGCTGTTGAACTCAAGATGAAACAAGTTTACTATTAAAATAAAATATTTGAGCAATTTCTTAGAGAGTGAACTTTCAAAATGGATCACAAAACTCCCCAACGCTCAATCATTCGTTCGCTATATAAAGCAAAAACTGCTTCTCATCATGATATTGGAAAGATAATCTCTCAGCCCACCCATTTATCTCCCAGAATCGAGTTCGAAGCTAATCATCAAACTGATTTCGGCTCCGGGCTTACCTACACCCGTCACCCGACGTTAAAAACAGCGCAGCCGGGTATTCGAACTCCGGATATCCTCCTCAGCCAGCCTTTATCAGCCAGAAAGCAAGTTATTAGTCCCTCGTTGTCAACTGCAGACAATTTACTTTCGGTAAAGCGAGATAACGCATTATCCAGGGCTGGTCTGACTCCAGAAGTCAAACCACAAGTTGAAGTTCGAGCTCAGAGTACGTTGAGAGGAGCCCAGTCAGATTTTCAGTCAAATGACTTCTATTTGACCACCAGATCCGACAGCAAACAGTTTAAAATCAAGCAGCTCAGACCTTCGAGCCTTACTTCCCACGATTTTCAAAATCTAACAAGTCCCAGGATCCAGACCCCAGGGCCTGGAGCGGGAGAAGCTAGTATCACAGCTAAGATCAAGAATTCGAATTTTTACGACACGCTGCCGCCTTCGATGCGCGATTTTTATGCCGATAAGAAGGAATTCAGCAAGATTTTCGAGGATTATGCTGTCGCTGAATTTTGCCTCTCTGAAGTAAATAACTCTTTCTATTAAAAATAACTCAGTATTAGGTCACAGCAAAAGTGAAATGCTATAGAGTCGAGCTGGGTATACTGCTTGATAAAGCATTAGACACACATAGGAAATTGTATGAGAAAACTTTAGACACTGCAATGAAGCTGTTCTTGCATCAAGAGTCGATTATCGAGAAGAAACTGCAGGAGATTCGGGAGAACGTGCGTCAAATCGAGGTGGAAAAGCAGGTTTTGGAGGAGAAAAATAAGAATTTTAAGAATCTGTTGAATATTGCTGAGGCGTCGTCGAGGGTTCAGTCGTTAAATATTGAAAAATTACAGAATGAGATAAAAATCGCTCATGAAGTTAACAAGCAGGAGATCATGGAAAAATTAAATGAAAATCCTAAAAATGAGGAATTTCTTCCTGACAAGTCGAGAGGAAGCACGAAGAAGGGGTATACTGAGCGGTTACAGGAAGATATAGCGAATTTACAAGAATTCTTTGAGGAGCTTGATCGAGAGCACATCAATAAAGTACTTCTATGGGCTTGTCCTTCTCTTATAATCTAATTATCGATTAGACGAAGATTATTAAAGACATGAGCAACCATTTAAAAGCGGCGCTAAAAAAAACCAAATACGACGCTACGACTCAAGTCGATGAGGTCGAGCTCGCTTGGACCGCGAAGAATATCCAAAGCGCCGGGGGCGATTCCATTAAGAAAGCAGACTTGTTCGCGATTGAGAGCTCTACCGTGAATATCGAAGAAAAGCTCAAAAGCAAAACGAGCGAACTCGAGAAAAATCCTAGTTTTGAGCCTGGAGATATCCTTAAGCTGAAGGATAAAGAGATCAAAGAGCAGATGGAGGGCAAATCCGTCCTTCTTGAAGGGAGGAGGAGGCAAACGGTCATGGGACAGAATATGGTGCAAGATCTCGACAGCACTTGGAATCTCCCTCTGAACATAATCGTCTTTCTGGAGAACGTGACGAAATCTGGAGCCGAAGCTAAAGTGCTGCCTTGGGAGTATTTCAGGAAAAAGATCATGGAGATCTATAAGGATCGCATTCGAAACAGAACCGAGGTCGAAAACTCGCTAATTAACACGTTCATCCCTTTCAGTGAGTATATATGTCTATATTTCCTGAAGGTAAGCCACTCTAAGTCTGCCTTTGACTGAATTCCTTTGATTTTGTTTGTAGGAGTATAAGCTGAGACGAACCGCTGAGATGAAGCTCCTCGAGTTTCTTGTGTCGCTAAAATACTACGTGAGGATCTGGCCAAGAGCCCAAATTTTCGCGAGTATGTGTAATATTCTCGGGACTTTGAGGGGGAAGGACTACCAAGACGCGCTTAATGTGAACGAGTATGATATTTACCTTCAGAATTACGTATTGTATGCGTATGAGCACACGTTCTCTGAGGCGAATTCGCTGGTAGAGCATTCTGAAGGCACGACGCTGATCCCGAAGGAGAAACTCGAGGATATCGTCCACAGAGTGCTCATATTCGAGCCTGAGTTGAACCGAAAGCGATTTTGGGTGAACCTTCAGTCTCAGTACCAAGTGATTGGCGAGGGTCCTGAGAAGGATAATGAAGGAATAGACGCAGATAGAGTGGTTTTGGCGTTCATCGAGGGGTATGTCGAGGCGAAGCGAAGGAATTTAAAGGCGATAACCAAGTATTACTATAAGAACAACCAAGACCCTGAAAAGATCCTGTCCATTGAAGACTTTGCTTCAGCTGTCGCTGAAGTCAATGAAGTCGAGCCAGCGGTTGCGAATCAAGTCTACCCAAAGGATTTGACGCTGTGTAGGTCTTTTCTGTACGCGTTGACTTCAGGAAACAACACATATGCTGTTACTTTCAAGCAGATGGTGGGAGGACTAGCCCGCTTTGGGATGGACTGTCCTTTCCCTTTTATCAGCCTTGGAAATGATGAAAGAAAGAGCAAAGAGTACTTGAATGGAGGACTTGCAGGTGATTTATTTAAGAAAAAGAACCAGCAGCTGAAGAAACGAGGTGCGATCTTTCAAGATAAAAGACGTTTTGCAGACACAAGGACAAACGATACCAATCGAGAAAATGACTCGAGCCCTTCAGCATTGAAGAATTTCGAGGCGAGTAATCAAAAGACGTTTAAAAAAGAATTGGATGGGAAGGCTGTCCATGGGTTGAAGTTAGATTCTGCGTCTGCGCTCTTTGCTCAGCAGTTTGCTGTGCTGAGGGAGTTAAATAACTACTGTAAGCAATTCAGCGAGGTGGTTGAGTCTGGAGACCAGGAGTTCGAAACGATGATGAAAAGCTTCAGACAGATTGCTCAGATCCTTGAAACAGGATGCGAATTCTTGAAATTCCCTATTAATATCTACTAGTTGCTACTATTCAGTGTGAATTAATTTAGAAATAGCTAGATTCAAATTCAAATTAGGTTACTGAGAATAGAATAAGACCGTTCTGTCACCATTGAATGAATGAAGTCGATCGTCTTTAAGTTGCTTATATAGCTCTTTTGAAAGAGCAGCGTTTTTTTCGAGAGCCAAACTTTTTTCAAAAACATTGATGAATCTTATTTTTTGTAATTAAAGCCGTATGTTAAGTTAGTGTTGAGGATGTGATGCCTAATTTGAAAACCAAATAGGCATCAAATTTGGACATTAGAACTAACGCCTTAAAGACGATTCATTCATCAAATAGATCTAGTGTAAACATAGATCCCCTTATAATGACATTCGGTTGCGGTAGTTGCTATTGAAAGTTTAGTTAGTCAGGTAGGCATGAATTTTCCAACTTCTGGGTTTTTAGATCAGAAAACTCATTTTTTTAGGATCAAAGGCTTCAAGAAGGGTCCTCCTTCTTGGTATTGGTGAGTTATTGCATAATGGATCAGGTATTCTACTCAGCGCGCGTCTTTGAGAGAAAAATGCCAATTCTGTTCAAGATATGAGGGAGCAATGCCCCATCCGTCGAACAAACAGCTTTTTCCCTTGGAAAATCAAGACCTAATATCGATAACTACCAGAAGCAGACCTTTCTCGCAGCAGGTAAGGATTTTACACGATACACCAAGCAATAATAGCTACTTCGACAGTTAAATAGTAACCACTAAACTTATTAGTCAAAAAAAGCCACAACCCAGCATCGCTTGCCTCTCTCCTGCCCTTTGATCCTCTCATCTCGCTCCTGGCTCGTGATTACCTCACTTCATGCAAGCCAACCATAGAAAGAATCGCTACTTTTTAAAACCTAGTTATTTAACATTGACGACGACTTAGAGTTTTGTCAAAGATCAACAGGAAACTCTACCCGAGTCCCGATCCCTATGCTATCGGGACTAGCCATAAAATTTCCTAAATTTAGCAATTATTCCACAGCCCCTAACGAGCATGTCGTTAGATTTCTCTAAAATGATTACTTCTGATTGGCTATGATTGCAAAGGACGGTCTAGGCATGAGTTTTATTTTTTGTGCTCTTATTCTCTTTTTAATAGAGAGAGCTCTTTCTGTCAGTTTTTGATTTAAGAAGTGCGATTAATTCAAGATGATTAACTAAATCTCGCTAACGGCCTTTAGCAAATGTCAAGAATGCATATAAGTTGATTTACGATTTAATTATGAAACTTATACACGCTGAGATTTTATAAGATTCCGATTAACGTTTTATAATCTCAACATAAACCCGGTAAAAAATTCCCATTTAAGGACAAGATGCAACAACAACCAATGATGATGCAACCTGGCATGCAGCAACCAGGCATGATGATGCAACCTGGCATGCAACAACCAGGTATGATGATGATGCAACAACCTGTTATGATGCAACCAGTCGTTATGTTGCAACCTGGCATGCAAATGCAAGCTGGTGGCGCCACCTTCCAGGTCGTTCAAGTTAAATGGGGTATGGAAAAGCTCCAAGAGATGCCAGGAGTCTTTGTCAAGCAAAAATTCCAACTTATGGAAGCCTTGACTGGATGCGAACAAGAAAATAAATACGCCGTCTACAAATTGAGCAAGGACGGAAAGGACAAGAAAGGAAAGCCATTCTTGAAGGCCAAGGAAAAGTCCGGCTTCTGCGCCAGACAATGCTGCCCAGCTGCCATGAGACCTTTCCACATGATTGTTGAAAATGAAGACAACAACGAA
>ENA-UOTX01000280-UOTX01000280.1-compost-metagenome-genome-assembly--contig:-NODE-280-length-57125-cov-11.677833_pt1 | contig 57125 bp, 47 predicted proteins | sample MGYA00238143_ERZ746982 | MGnify/ENA primary metagenome ERZ746982 (study PRJEB28758, sample SAMN06268862) | compost metagenome | isolation source: single cell | place: USA: California, Emeryville, Joint... | reverse complement strand
AGAGGTTCTCATTGTGCTTTTCATCGCTCGAGCAGATTTGTCCGGAGATATGTCGATTTTACTATCCAAAGTCCTCCGCGGACTCAGCCCTCTGCCTGGTGATTTGGATCTCTTTGTAATTCGATTTTGAGAGGAAGTAGATGATTCCCGCGCTATTGATTTCCTTCAGCAAGGAAGCTCTGTCCCAAACATCAGGAAAGTATTTGTAGTGAGCATGTACGGAATATATCGTGTTTTTATAAAATTCAATCGATGCGACTGGCAAGCCGTTCAGAGCTGAGACGCTAGAAACACCGCCAAATGTTTTATCCGAAGAGAGGTTATTTGTTGTTGCTGTTGCGATATACCGGTACAACGTCATCTGCAGTGATAGTTTGAGGCCAATACCAGTTATTCGAGCAATTGTACTGAGAAATCTGTCGTCATTGCGTCTCACAAATACAGTGGCCGCGTGGTAAATATAGTTCAATACTGGCATCCTTCGGTTCTCAAAGATATATAAAACGAGCCCTGAAAAGACTGGAAGCGCGAGAAGCAACCCCAGGTATTCGCGAGCGATTGATCTGAGATAGAAATATTATTAGGCACAAGGCGGTAGAGTAATGACATTCCCGTTGACATAGTCGGCTGTGAGAACTTAAAGCCGGCTTGAAGCCGGTCTCCCGAAATGGTTATCCCGCCGAAGGCGCCAATAAGGTCGGGACGAGACTGGTAATCTGCTAATGAGATAAATATGTCCTCCCATGTTGTGCAATTGAGATAGTAATCTACGCCTTCTGTCCAGTTTATCATTGTAAATGCGTTCCTCATGATATTAACCTCGATACTGTGGGTGATTTGCGCATTTAGCGGATCATTTAATGAACATGACACGACAGGGTCATAAGTGCTGATGAGTATTTCCTTGATTGAGTGTACAGAACGGATTAGAGCCCCCAGAAGCAACAAGACAAAACGCAGCTTGTAAAGGGCTGGTCTTGGTATCATCGCTTCTTTGTTGGATTTTAATTTTAATTTCGAAGGAGCAGAAAAGCGAGTTAATTGTCTGAAAATTTGGGTAATGTGTAAAAGTATTTCATGGTTATTATGTAAAGAGAAAAGATTCGCCCAGTTTGTTGAAAGTAACTCACATTAGCCTTAAACCAATTTTTTCTCTGAATTAGTCTTGAAGGTTTGAGGTTACGATTATAAATTATTTCATACGACTTAAAATGCTGTCTGAGAGATTGTGTTACAAACTTATATTTAATTCTGCTCAAATATTTTTGATTAGTTTCATGTTTTACTTTTAATGCCTAATTCATTGTCAAATGCAAGCATTGAGTCTTACCAAATACCTGCAAGCTATGCATAGCTGAGAGCAAGCACAGAATATCAGATATTCAAAGTTCAATTAAAAGAAATTACTATGCATGAAAAATAATGTTATAAATTCAAATAATTATGGATTTGGAGTTTTTTTATAAAGTGCGATAGGAATCGAAAGTCTAAGCACTTTCGTATTATTCTTTGGTGTAAACGTATGCTCTCTTATATTCGACTTAGGCGTCCTGGACCTCGGCACCAATAAAGGTTCATCTGTATACTGTACTGCCTTCTCTATTGAACTTTTCATTGTAATCACAACAGCGTCTGAATTTGTGCCGAACTCACTCGTCCTCTTCCTCTTTGAACCGCTTGCCCTTTCAGACCCTCTCAATCTATCAGTTACTGGTATCTTCGGAGAAACAATTGATTGGAGATTATCGTCAAGCTCTCTGTTTGTGTAAAAAGTATCCCGCTGTTTCTGTTTCTCTTCAGCTTCCAACACCTTCTGCACCACCGACTCTAGCATATTCCCATCCATTTTTGGTCTCCTCACAGGGTAAATCTGCTTGATATGGTCACCGAATTTTTTCGCGGCTTTCTCACGAATTACGAAATTATTGGAGCCTCGTGATTTGCTGGGGGAGGTGACTTTAGCCAGAGGAGAGTCTGATGTGTTTTTTATTAAATCCTTTATTTCTTTCGGCTTTATGAGGACTGGACTTGTTAAATCCTCGCTTTTTCGATGGAATTTGCTCTTCAAGCCTCTTGAAGTCTCTATTGTTATTATCGGCGACATCGTGGAGGCATTTTCTCCAGACTGCGATAACGACGCTGTTCTTTGCAAGGCTCGTGGCGTCAAACCACCGTATTCCACTGTTCCTCTCCGACTATTGCTGCCATTAGGAGCTTTCATCAAGCTAATGCTTGATGAAAATCTCTTTTTAAACCCTGATAAAATACTACTCCTTTTCTTCTTCAGGCCATTCATCACTGAGATTGACTTTTTTGGAGCCACCTTTGGATCTAACGCGCTGAACTCGTCATCCAGTTTTAGTATACTTTGGATCAATTGGACCGATTCGTAGTCAATATTCAACGCTTTGAGAGCTACTGAGTAGTCATTCTGCAAAACTGTCCTGCTTTCGTTCACGACGGTGATGGATCCAGCACATTGCGTTGCTGTTAGAGCAGCCATCTTCCTTTGAAGTTCCTGGTCTGCTTTAGCGCGAAGGCCTTCAAAGTTGTAATCACCTCTCTTTTTCTTCGAGAATTTGCGCAGTTCTACAGCAACCCAATTAACGAGACCTATCCCGAAGACTCCTAACCAGGCATACCACAGTCCTTGTACGTCTCCAAAGGAAAGAACAGTGCTTTGAAAAACTACTTTATCAGGGCAGGTCGTGATAGGCTGAGTTGAGAAATACTCTGCGACCCACAAGTCCTGGGTTTTCTTGGTAAACGCCATCGTTAGCCCAATATTTACGAGCTCTTCATCAGCAGAGCTGACTCCACTCGGCATCATAACCCCGAAATCGTATTTGACAAAGTTCTGTAGCACCATGTAGAAATTACATTCAGTGTAAGTTAAGTAAGCAAGGATAGGGTCGTCATAAGCCATAAAAGTAACTTCTTCACTGTTTATTGTCTTAACCAACTCCGCGCTATCCCAAACGTCAGGGAAGTATTTGTAAAGAGTGCCTACGGATTGTAGAGTATTTTTATAAAATCCAATCGATGAGATTCGTAGCCCTTTAAGGTCTGAAATACCGGAAACACCACCAAAACTGTTATCAGCAGTGAGGATATTTGTTGTAAACGCAACATATAGAATCGAGGTAATAAGCAGGAGTAACTTGAGTCCCATGCCAGTGATCCGAGCTATAGTGCCCTGGAATTGGTCGTCATCAATCTTAAAAAAGACAGTGGCCGCATGGTAAATATAATTCATCAACGAGATCCTCCGTCCCTGGAAGAGATACAGAAAAAACCCTCCAACGGTGGGCAAAATTACAAGCAGTACGAAAAAATCGGTAGTGAAAGTCCTCAGGTAAAAGGCATTGTGTGGCACGTTGCGGTACAGTAAGGACAATCCCGTTGACATAGTCGGCTGGGAGAACTTTGCACCGGTTTTCAGGCGATCATGAGAAATGGTTATTCCGCCGATGATACCAAGAAGATTAGGCCGATCGGTGATTCCCGCTGCGATTGCAGCGAATTGGTCGTCTAAATCAGAGCAATTGAAGTAGTAGTCAATGCCTTCTGTCCAGTTTACTTCCGCGAGTGCGGCACGCATGATATTAATCTCGATTCCATACATGAGCTGGGGGTTTAAGGGTTCTTCAAGTGAGCAGGTCACCACAGGATCATAAGTGCTGATTAATATTTCCTTAATGGCGCCTACCCAATGAGAAAGATTTCCCAGAAACAGTACGAATATGAGATACCAGGCTATGAAAACTGCTGGTTTAAGTATCATATCTATGATGAGTAGTTATTGACTTTTATTGCGAGTCCACTAAAATTCATAACTTTTAATAATTCAGGATATGCCCGCATATTATGCATTAACAAATTGATAAAATGAGTTAGTTTTTTTCCTTAGAACAAATAAAGTTGAAAACAGACTCCGTCGAGGTGCGCTCGGTTAGTTTGCTGGAAAGCAGATGAAAGATTTATTTCGCCTTTTTTTAATTTTACCATTTGGAATAGTAATCAATGATTAGAAGCTATTGTACACAAAAAGTTCCAAAAACCTACCCTACATTTTATCTCTTTCTATGGTATGTTGTAGTATTGTCTTAGTAGTACACCCATAATAAAAAAAACAAAAAAAACGAACACCAGAAGACCAGTCATAGAGAAGTTTCGCAGCAGCTATTATTATTGATCGTTTTCATAAATCGACTTAGGGATAATAATCCGAGGTGTTGATTTAGTAGAGAGCTGATGTTCTTTGATATTCGATGAAGGTGTTCTCGCTTTCGGTATCAAAAGAGGCTCATCTGTCAGCTGAACCGTGCTAGTAAAATTATTCGCGGTTGCCCCAAAGGCTTCGAGGTCGGTCCCGATTTCTGAGATCAGATTTCTCTTTGAGTGACCTCCTCTTTCTGAGAATCGAGGTATCCTCTCAGGACTCATATTTTTAGATGTAGGAGAAGCAAATGATGAAAGCTCAACAGATCCTTTGATTTTGCCACTGTTTATAAATCGTGAGGCCGGAGAGGCTAAGGAAACAGGGTGATTCGATCCTTTGCTCATCAAAAACTCGAGGTCCTTGTCCTCGAAATAATTTGTTTGAACTTTCTGCTTTGAAGCGGCCTCGGCGTCTAGCACTCGTTGTAGCACGGCCTCTACCATATTGCTATCCACTCTGGGTGTCTTCACGTCATAGATTTGTTTAATTTGGTCAGTAAATTGCTTTACTTCTTTGTTGTTACTAGACAAGCCTCCTATAGGGCTGACTAAATCATTAAGAATCCTTGTTCGTCGAGGAGTCAAGGCCCCTGCCTGCTTGGCAGCGGCGGCGCTTTTCATTAAATCTCTTATTGCTTTCGATTGCACTGTTGCTGGACTATGTAGTTCTTGGCTTTTGCGAGCAAATTCATCTGTTTTTGATAACGAAAATGGCTTTGTAGCCACGCTTATTTTTGAAGATACTGACAGTCGGTTTTCTTTCGCATACTGGGACAATGAGCCCGCTCTTCTCCCAGGTATTGGAGATGCGTCAGAGGGTTTCCTTCTTCTTCCAGCCTCATTATTGGTTGCTAATTTAGGTAAATTGAAATTAGTGGAAAACCGCCTTGTGAAATTTTTCAAAAATCCTCTCTTTTTTTTCATTTCATCCACCATAACAAGCGTTAGCTTTTTTCCAGGCGATTTCGGCTCCAGCACTCGGAGGTCTCGGTCAATTCTCAGCAGATTTTCAATCTTCTTGAGCGGTTCTCTGCCAATTTTCATGGCCATAAGGGTCGCTGTATAATTTTTCTGCAGCGACTTCCTCGTGGAGTTTACAATGGAAATCGACCCTGCACAGTGCGTTGCTGCCATAGCAGCCACTTTCCCTTGAGTGTTCTGGTCCGCTTCAGCGCGCAGACCGACGAAATTATAGTACCCCCGCCTTTTCTGCATGGATCTTCTTATCACTTCAGTGAGCCAATATGCAAGAGCTATCCCAAAGACCGCGAGCCACATGTACCAAAGGCCTTTCACATCTCCAATGGTTACATATGATTGCATAAAAACAAGTTTGTTAGCGCAAGGTTGGATATCTTGCGTCGTAAAGTATTCATCGATCCATTCTTGCTGTGTTTTATTCTGAAACACGAGAGTTACCGCGAGATTCACGAGATCCTCGTCGCTGCTGCTAACGCTGCCAGACATCATGAACCCGAAATCGTATTTTACAAAATTCTGAATGACTGTGTAGAGATCGCATTCAGTGTAAGTAATGTATTGAACAATTGGATCATCATAGGCTAGGTAAGTAATTCCCGTGTTATTTATCTCCTGTAGCAAAGACGCACTATCCCAAGCATCAGGGAAGTATTTGTAGAGGGCCCCTACAGAATACAAAGTGTTTTTATAAAATTCAATCGATGAGATTCGTAAACCACTGAGGTCTGTAACGCTAGAAACCCCTCCAAAACTGTTATCAAAATTTAGTATATTTGTCGTGAATGCGGTATACAGCGTTGCTGTAATAAGCAGAAGGAGTTTCAGTGAAAGGCCGGTTACACGGGATGCAAAACCAAGGAACACGATGTCGTCATTTCGAAAAAAAGTTGTAAAACCATGGTAAATGTAATGAATTATAGACATTTTTCGATGCTCGAACACATATAAAGCGAGTCCAGAGACCAGCGGAAGGAAAATAAGTAACACGAAATAGTCGGTAGTAAATGTCCTCAAATAAAAAGCGTTTTGTGGCACAAGGCGGTAGAGTAAGGACAGTCCCGTCGTCATAGTGGGCTGTGAGAACTTATAACCTGATTGCAACCGCCCTTGAGAAATAGTGATCCCACCAAAGGCGCCAAGGAGATTAGGACGAGTACTGGTGTCTGCTACTGCATTCATTTGGTCATCAAAGTCGGTGCAATTGAAAAAATAATCAACACCTTCGGTCCAGTTTATCATTGAGAAGGCGGCTCTCATGATGTTGACTTCGATTCCATAGGCGAGCTGAGGATTTAAGGGATCGTCCATTGAGCAAGTAATCACGGGGTCATAAGTGCTTATTAATATTTCCTTTATTGCGTATGCAGAGTTTGCGACATGTCCTAGCAACAACAAGAAGAGTAAACACAGCTTGAAATAATGCAAAACCGGTTTCAATGCCATTGTTGCTTTAAGTTAAAGTTTTATCAATAAAATTCAAATCAACTAAATGATCATCGAAATTTAGGTGGCCTTTAGATCTTGCCATAAAAATTTCTATCTTAACAAAGCGATTATTCACTCGGAAAACTCAACTTTGAGTCAGCGATGAAGAGATTTGCTGATCATTAGCGTTTGTGATTTAACTTCAGGAAGAAAATCTTGTAATCTTTCTAAAATTGTAATGAGTTTCAATTACGATGTCTCCGACACCAAAAAAAAAAATTGGTTAGAGCTTGGACAGAACCTGTGAAGAAAATAAAAAACGGGGCTATAATATCATTTTTTGATTCAAAAAGCCAAGCCCTCTGGTAGCTAGGGTCAAGGTTAATAAATTGAAACAATGGCATTGCTTCTTTTCTCTTTCAAAAATATTAAACACATCTTCTGAAGATTACACATTATCTAACCAAAGCAATTTTTGTTGAAAAAAAAGTCTACTAGTAATTTGTTGAAATGAGCTCGTAAAAAAATCAAATCTGGTGCTTTTTGATGAGATCTTGAGTATTAATCCCATAATAAGCTAAATTAATACCAGAGATCTTAAACTAACTCTCAAAAAATAAAATTTCATGGAAGGCTCTACCAAGCAAATCGGTCAATTTTCATATGATCAAGACTCCGTGCCTCTCGGAGCAGGAACGTTCGGAAAAGTATTCAAAGGGGTTGATACAAAAAATAACAACGAACCAGTCGCGATCAAAATCATTCCCGCAGAAGTATTGAAACAATACCAAGATTTTATCGATCTGTTCCTCCGAGAGATCAACATTCTACGTGAAATAAGGGGCGAGTACATCCTCGAGTTTAAAAAGGTCTTGAGAACTTCCAGTGGAAACATTTACATCGTGACGAATTTCTGTAATGGGGGCAATCTTGAAGGTCTCCTCAAAAAACAAAAAAAGCTATCCGAGTACGAGGCTCTAAGGATCCTCCGGCAGGTGACTGAGGCCTTTATTGGCATTGAGAAGCTCGATTTGCGTAATGAGGAGAAGCAGAAGGTGATCGTGATGCATCGGGACCTAAAACCGGCTAATATTCTTTTCCATGATGGAAACGTGAGGATAGCGGATTTCGGATTTGCGAAAACAGTCGAGGATAACGCGAAAGACGTTAAGGATTTTCATACGATGCTCGGGACGCCACTGTATATGGCGCCTCAAATCCTCGCTGAGAAGGAGTACTCATATAAATGCGATATATGGTCTATGGGAGTTGTCGTTTATGAGTTGCTCTTTGGAGTTGTGCCTTATAACGCAGCGACGAAGTTTAAGCTGCTAGAAAAGATCGTTAAGAATCGAATTCAAGACTTCCCACCTGAAGTGCCTCTTTCAGGGGAGACCCAAGATTTGATAAAGAAAATGTTGGAGGTGGATGATGCCAAAAGAATCGATTGGAAACAAATCAATGAGCATCCTGCGATTGTAAATAACAGAAAGCAAGAAAAAGCGCTTAAGGAGGCTCAGGAATTGGCGAAAAAGACAGAAGTAGAGAAGAAGCAAGCGGAGCCTATAGAAGAGAAGAAAGTGTCGAAATAGAATCGAGGCCATTACATACAAACTGTGAGAAAAATTAAAAGACTTAGCAACTTTTAGCACTATATATCTTGCAAATAAACGGATAGGACACCATATTCATAGCTTTTTCAGTTCAAGAAAAGGATTTATATCAGGAAAAAAGCTTTGATATCGAAAGAGATTTTAGAGAGAGAAAGAGATAGTTTCTTATTTTTCGGAGCAAATTCTCAGGAGAAACAGATTTCAAAATAAGTGAGTATTTATATTAGGGCCCAGGCGAAGCTTCAAATATCCATGATGAGTGAATAAGACAAATTTCTTCCACATAAAGCGAGTTTATCTGGAATAACGAAAATTTTTCAAGAGCTATGGCGAAATCTCTATCTTATTGAGCTAAAGGTGTTTGATTATTACTCCTTTCAGGAGGCTTTTCAGATATTGTCGAGAAAAGCTCGCTGCTGATCTCCACAAACACAAGGAAAATATTTTTATTGTCCACCTTACGAGTCTAAGAGGAGGATTATTCATTTTCTTGTCAAATTAACTGAGAGAAAAAGCCATTTAATCATCACCTTGCAAATATCATGTTTTCTTTGCACTGTATGTACACACATTTAAGGCGAGATGAAGAAAACAAACATTTAGCACAGAAATTCACCAGAGAGTTACGTATGAATTGTTGAATGACCACTCTTATCGCCTTGTCTTCGGATCAGTGTCTTTCTTGATATAGGAATTCAAGCGATCTTTTTCCATTATCAAGTAGTCGGAGGCTCTGTCAATACACTTTGCCAGGCAGACTTTCTCCGGCATCGTTATTTCTTTATTGTAATTTGCGAAACATTTATCTATGCATACTCCGAAATATGTATTTTCCACTGCGAATTTAACGTATTCTCGGTATACTGCGGTTTGGGTGTCTTTGCCTTTAACATCGGAACTTTTTTTGAAAAAGCTCATTTGGGTCTCTCTATCTTTTTTATCCACTTAATAAATATATTCGCTATGAATTAACCTTTATCTCTCTAAGAAAATGAATTACATAAGACAGGTCTCTTCTGTAATAAAAATCTAAGAGAAAAAATGTTTATATGCATCTATGAGATGAATTTTCCCTTTTTTTTCTAATAGATATTGATTCGTTGCTCGAAAATGCAGAAATAATATTTTTTTTATTGCTCATAGGAGATAGATAACCGAGGTTCTATGCATTTATAATCAGATACATTAGATATTACAACTCTTCAGGCAATGGCCTCGCGGCCATGTGTTTAGTTATTGAAAGTAGAGAGGAGGTTGAAGTTAATGAATTCTAGTCTTTGAAAGCAAGAGGAATATCGATCTCTGTTTTATGAGGGTACGTCATCTTCCTGAGCTGACTCTCTACAAGATCGGTAAGGATAGTCGACACCTAGAGAACGCTGAGGGAAAGTCCCTGAAAAATTGTGCTTACCTGAGGAATCTTATTGATGGAGTATTTGCTCGTGCCTATAACCGGATCGATCTCAAAGCCTAGTCTTGGATCTCCGATAAACTGGAGCCTAGTGCAGATAAGGACCCAATGCTCAGGCGAAATAGCTCGAAATGTGATATTACCAGCTCTTTCCGTAATCGAAAGGTACAAAACAAACTCGGATCTTCCCGTTGAAGGTTTTCATTGCTATCTTCGCTTTCAGCGGAATAGGCTCACTCTAAGAGGTTAGTTGAGTGTTATTAAAGCCTGTAACCCAAAGAAATTTACGCTAATGATGCTGAGAAGAAGGTATGTCTCGAGTTCCAAGGTGACCAGCCCGCGGTAGGCTAAATCAATGTCGCACAGAAACTAATTCGACAAATTTTTATCAGCCTAGATCACACACGCCTTTATTTTACCTCGTATTCATCAGAAGGAAGAACAGTGATCGACCTTACATCTGGGAAGTGAGGTTCAAGCTATCACAGCAAGCATTATTGGTATCTATTTAAGCAAGGAGAGCTTACTGTGAAGTCTTTCACGATGATTTCTGTCAGGTATTTTGTTCGTTTTTTATTTAGTACTTTCGTCAGTATTTTTTTGATTTTAAACTATCGAATTGACCTCAGCGGGGGAAGTGAGCCTGAGTGTTACCTTAAAAAACTGAGCGGAAGACCACTCCATTGCAAAAATATTCAGCAGCTTATTAAACCACTCGAAATCTTTCACAGCATACGGTTTCTGGTCTGGATCGCCTGGAGGCATTTGCTTGACATTTAAATACTTACAAAGTAATTAAGTTAATTTTTCATTGTTTCCTTTCAAAAAAAGAGTTTACCATTGCTTGGGCCATACCCAGTGCCTGACTATGAAGCTTCATATTTTTTCGTATACTGTTCCGTGTGTCTTCTTCCTGAGTTCGATCAGTTTCAGCCGGCGCCAACGACACTGAACGAGTCATTTCAAACATGTTGGTTTCCGCTAAAAAAATAATCATTCGCATTCAATGAGTCTCAATTACCTTCAGAAGTGAGTTTTGAAATCATATCTTTGATTGAATCAAAAGTATCGAAATAGCTCAGAAGCGTCGTCTTCTTCACCCTTCCTTCCGCCTTGATAATCTTCTTAAGGAACTGCTCATAAATTTCAATGCATTGCCCGATATCTTTCTAATAACGCGGATATCCCCCAATCAGATTATCCCCAATACAAGAGTTGTACCTTATAAAACTCGATTTCGTATTCAACCGACCCTTCATCAATGAACGCAGTCTCTTTCTCTTCACGATTGAAAAGTTTAGCAAAGCTAAACTCATCTTTCGATTTTATCCTCTATTAATTTGCTCATCATCACAACCATTTCAAGGCTAAGGAGCTCTTACCGCAACTTCCTTCTCAAGCGTTTTTATCATAGGTGCGAATCTCTTATTGATTTGAACCAGCATCGCTTCAGCTCTCCTTGGCTCTTTATCGAAGCTTCTGGCGATGTCTTGCTGATCTTGCAGACACTCCCTGAGATTCTATGCAAAAAATGTCAATTTTTTTGATAAAATACGAAGAAGTTAAGTACCGCTATGAGTTTCTTTCTCTTACAGCTAATGTTGAACACACTGTTCTGATAAGTTTTCCATTGCTTTTGAAACTCATCATGGCCTTTCGGCGAGAATTCATTGTTCAAAATATTCTCATTCTCCTTGAAGCACCCTTCTTCTATGTCAATAAGCGTCTTTAACCCCTCAATGATCTCCTTATTCAAGTTCTGCACGTCCTTGATACGCTCCTGAAGATCAGTGACTTTCTTATTGCTTCTTTCGACAAGCAATTTCGCTTTTTCCTGCAGAAACACAAACGCATTCACATCCACCTTGGGCTTCGGAACCGTACGATCAGTGGCCATTGAAAACCTGCTTTTCGAGTCCTGAGAGGTTCGCGACCAGGACCTCCCGACGCTTTCAGACATGCTGATTTTCCTCATGTTATTCGTATTTGTAAACTCAGTCACGCTGGTATATCTCAGCGTTTTCACACTAACGGGATCTTCGTCTCCAATCGCGTTTGACTCATCTGCTTCTTCAGGTATCGGTTCATTCAAGTCTAAAAAACAAGAATAATAAGCGATAAGCAAAGGGAGAGTAAGGCACCTAGCTTTAATTTGTTTTTCGGGTTTAATAGGCTCGCGTACGCTTGGTCGATATCTGAGTAATGCTCTTCAATGATAGAAATAGAACTCCTCAGCGCATTCAAAAAAACGCTATGCAATTGCTTTTTCCAATGCTTTTTGAAGGTTTTAATCTTGATGTTGGCTTCTTTAATGTTTTCGCTCTGCTCCTGGACTCTTGTTTTCGCGTCAGCAAGCTTCGCTCTAAAACCATCAAGGTCCTGCTTTAGCAGCCTGATCTTCATCTCTGCCTTCAGCAAAGTCGAGGGACTCTCTTTCTTTTTAGTAAGTTCATGATATGATAATAGACTCTCATCCAACTGCTTCTCGAGAGCCTCGTACTCGTTCGTGACCTTCTTCTGATACTGAACGGCCTTTTCGAACTCCTCTTTCACGCTGTCTCTGGTCTTATTCATCTCTTCGTAATCTTGTAGGTATTCTTTGCCCAAAGTGTTTAATGTTTCAATCGCGCTCTAATGAAGGTTATTAAGAAGGAAAATATATGAAAAATATATTGCCTCTTCGATATAAACCGAGCAATTCTTGCATATCGTGCCTGCAGCGTTCGTCGCTGCCTTGATGGTTTTCCATTCAGGAAGATCTAAAACTGTTTTTGCAACAAACGCCTCGCCAAATCGCTTCTTCAGAGTCGAAAGCTCATATTCTGCGAGCTCCTTTGTTTCAATTTGAAAAGCCTGAGGCGCGTCTTTCGTAAAAAGCACGTCTGAGCTCGCCGAAAAAATATTGCCGGGAGATTTTCCAAAGAATTCCAGGCCATCTCCATACGTGTTTTCTCCTTTAGCAAACTGCTTAATTAATAAAGTGAACGATTTGATTTCATCCATAGTTTCAGTGGAGCTGAGAGCCACAAGGTTCATTCGCGCGCTCTTTTTGAGATCAGACATCGGGTCTTTTCCAGTGTAAGTCAAACGGTTTTTAATCATATCGTGAATGTCAGCAACATTGAAGTTGGTTAATGGGTTGACGGTCTGTCTTTCTGGCGGCATATTATTGATAGGACTTGATTTTTTCAACGGATCTGCGAAGGGATCTTCGTTTAGCTGCTCTCCTAGCGGCTCTTCTTCGTAAAATTTATGAAAGGTGTTCTCGTAGAAAGGGCGCTTCTTCCTCTTTTGTCCAGGCGGTTTTTGCAATATGGGATGGATTTCCTGCCCTTCATTGATGATTTTACTATCAATTTTCGCTATTAAAAGGATCAATGACATGAACTGAAGGCAATTCGTTTACCAAACTCGATTTTCAGGTTTCGCTCATATTTGTTAGAGTATCTGCCGAGGAAGAGCCACAACATAAGCAATTGCACAGGGAGAGATGCGATTAATCCGAAGAAAAACGCAGTGGCTGAAAGATAAGAAAGCAAATAAAGAAATGAAAGCGCGCCGATTCCTTTGAAGAGTAATTTGTAGTTAGTCGTTGTTGGTGCAGCGGCTGGGATAGGTTTGTCCATGTGATCTGGTGAGAGAGTTGATTTGTTCGTTCCTATTGCTATCAATTTAAAAAATAATGTGAAATATCATTAGAATATCGTCGAGTTGAATACTCTGTAAATATAAATTCTCACTTACTATCTAAGTATTATGAACTGAAAGACCGTGCTTAAAGAGGTAAAGAGTCTAACACCTGAACACATTTGGAGTCATGAATGGGACAAAATATTCTTACTAAGGCTATTTTTTTTTTTAATATCATAGATTGGTTATGGAGACTGTGGATTCGATATAATCCGAGAGTGGTAATCCAAGCAACCAATTACTTCTCTTTGCCAATAAAGAATAATTAGTAGTTTGCTGACTAACTTTAGGAAAAAGGAAAATTCTAGTGAAAATTGAAAGTTTAAATTTCGGTAGCACAAGGCAAGAATTGTTCTCTATTTTAACCCAAAAAAATTGAATTTTTTCGTTACCCTTAAAATGCATAAAAATCGCTTGTTACTTCCGGAGGGTTTTATTATCGCTTTTTTTTAAGCATTCATAAAATAATAATGTTAGAGAATAAAATCAAATATGACTCTGCTAATATTCTATCATTCTTTTCAAATAAAAATTCCTTGCAATAGTCTCAACAACATGATTTAGATTAGATCTCGAGCGTTTATCCTAATTGCAGCATCCAGTTTCATTCTGGGTTTTATCATTAGGCTTAGGGTCAATTACCAATGGCCTTGGCTTTGATAGCGGCTGATCTGAAGGATTCTGATTTTGCTTTTGATAACTATGTACGGCTAGCCAATTCACTCATTAGAAATATGCGGCAAAGATCAAGGTTTACTTTCAACCAGAAGATCAAAGGTTTCTTTTACATTATCCCCAGTTTTCGCTGATGTCTCGCAATAGTATAGTCCATGCTTCGCAGCGAGCTCTTTTGCCTCAGATTCCTTGACCTGTCTGCTGGCGAGGTTCTCCAGCGTGAGGTCTTTTTTATTTCCAACGAGTACGATCACGGCTCCCTCTTCACCGTTTGTTTTAATCTCTTTCAGCCACATAAGCACATTCTCATAGGAGACTCTATCAGTAAGGTCGAAAAACAACAGCGCTCCAACGGCTTTCCTATAATGACTATAGGATCATCAGTTGATTTGTAGATCAATCGAGGATGTTTTACGCTGTAGTGATTGATTTATATCTTTCAGAGCCAGCTACAACGTTAAAAAACTATGAGAAATGCCAGAAACGAGAGAAGTGGTACATGTATCCCAGAGCTGAGTTTTGACTGTAGTGCCGTCTTGCAAGACGAGTGCCTTTGAGCAGAATTCGACGCCGATGGTGGGCGTTGGGTTCTTGTTTACGCTGTTTTTTGTGAATCTGGAAGTTTCAGTTGCAGTTTGAAAAATATGCTGAAGTTACCTTGTTAAGAAGCTTGTTTTGCCGACACGCGCATCACCAATGAGAATAACTACAAAGTGCTTACAAGGGAAGAAGTTGAAAGAGCGTACTTTTGTAAAGAACGTCAAAACCAGCCGATTCCATGATCTGAGAACTACAAATTAAATTTTGGTAAAATTTTGAGTTTATTAGTAGTGTACATTCGAATTCAATTAAATTCGTTTAACAATCACTGCCGACGGTACCACAAACTTTGGGTAACATAAAGAAGCCTTCGGTTTCACTCTAAAAAACACAACTTGGAATCCAGGCTTCAAAATGCCAGAGAATTTGTTCATTTTAGTAGTCTTATCTTCTGAATACTTCACCAATGTTTAAAACTGTTTTGTCGAATGAATAGCTGTAAAAATGAGCCAAAAAATGATAGGTAGCGCTTTATAGCTATATCCTCCTCTACAATTATTAGCTAACCAACAGACCAAGATCGAAAACTTATGCATCCGAGGATATTTATGTGCTAGAGCAAAATCACTGGTTTAGAGAGCAGAGTTGAGATAATGAACTGGAGTTATATCGATCTTAGAATAATTGGATTTAATTCCAAAGATATATGGTGGAATCAAGTGCCAAACCAAATCATGAGTATCTTAAGCTCCCTGAGCTTAAGCAGCAAGATACTCTCACAACTAAGGTCCCTGATGTCATAATCCTGGTAAATCAGCATTTTGTCAGGGCTTATAAGCAATTACTAGATCGAACGCCTCGAAGATGCTCCAGAGCTGATCCGACACTACCTCGAGCGAGAAAGAATCCAAAAAGACCTGAAAGCCAAAAAAACCGTTAGCGTTTACGCTGAGAGTAGTTCCTTTCCTCACAACACCCTCTAACTCTCTCCCAGAGAACGAAGAACTCTTCGAAAAATTCACGGTCTTCCTAGCCGACCTGTCAAAAGGTCAGTCAAGCGAGAAACTGACCTCTTTGGGCTGCAAAATCTGGAAGCAGTTAAAATCGCTTGATTCTCCCTCCCTTGTTCTCATGGTTGGAGACGCCATGGCAAATACTTTGAAGAATAGTAACTTTTATTACCCAACCTCCCTTTCTAACCTCAGCTAGACTTGGGTGCTCTCTTAAACGCAATTATCTTGGCAAGCTACGAGTTCGAACGAAAGGGAGAAACTATTTCGAAATCTCCTCTACCCAACCCTATTGGCGTTGATTCGATTACTGTCGTTGGAAAAATCGGACTCGAGAGCGACGAAGACGCTTTCCAATTCAAATCGAGCTTGTATTCCTTGTTCGCTAGAGAAACCGCGTCAGAAAGACCAAATGTTGCAACCACCCTTGTAATAACTATCGCTCTAAGAAAATGATTCTGATGTCAACTTCTCCATAGTGGGTACGTGAAGTCGCTCATATCATTGCGGCAACACACAAGGACAAGGTTTCCTTGAAAGAGATCGTGGGCGAGGACCTTGTGAAAGGAGGTCTGAACCTGCTTCACAGCGTGGGCAAAGCTTCTCGCTGTCCGCCATTGCTGGTGAGTTTGTACTACCAAGGTAATTTATCATTTATGAACTTAAAAAACTAACTATGGCACCGCTAAAAGGAAACACGCAGAACCCAGACGCTCCTGCTATCGCACTTGTTGGAAAAGGCATCGTTTTTGACTCGGGCGGTTTGAGTATCAAGACAACCTCCGGAATGGAGAGCATGTACATGGATAAAGGTATACCTTGCAATTTCATTAGAAAAAGGGTTAATGCGTAAAATGATTAGCTGGCGCGTGCCATATGCTTGCGGTTTTCCGTGGTGCTGTTGAACTTAATCTGCCAGTGAACCTGGTCTGTACGATTGCTGTCGCTGAAAACTTTGTTGGCCCTGAGGCATACAGAAACTCTGATATTATCAAAAGCTTGAAGGTAATACGAAACATTGTGTTTGGTAAAAATAACCTTGTCGTATTTCCTAGGGTTTGACTGTGGAAATAAAGAATACTGATGCTGAAGGACGACTCGTGCTTGCTGACGCGATGACATGGACACAGTATAATTACAAGGTCGAGAGAATGATAGATATTGCCACTCTCACCGGCGCTTGCTCTGCAGCGCTTGGACCAAAAATGGGCGGTTTGTTCACAAACGATGAAGAATTCGGAGACACCATGTTTAAACTCAGCAAAAAAGTCGAAGAACCGTTCTGGCCACTTCCAATTACAGATGATAACGCTGATAATATGAAGGGCGTGCACTCGGATCTCAGAAACGCTAACCTCTCCGCGTATTCTTAACATTCTTCCTTATTTAACCAATACGTCTTTGAGTAGGCAAATGGGCGCATCTAATGCAGCTGCTTTCCTCAGAAACTTCGTTGAAAAATCCGTGAAATGGGTCCATCTTGATATCGCTGGGTAAGCTATTTCACCTTTCCTTCAAAATATTAACATTGATTCTTAGTCCGGCATATATCACAAATGCCTACTCTGTCTACGCGAAAGGAGCTACAGGCTTTGGAGTCAAGTTGATATTGAACTACCTTAGAGACTATTCGTTGAAAACCATCTCTAAATCATAATTTGATTGAAATAAATAAGATCTATTGTTGTCATTAAAAATAATCTGTTGGCAAGTAAGAGATAAGTGGAATTCACACCTGAAAGAAAAAGAGAGAGAGGAAAAAAAAAGTTTATAAAAACAAATGCCCCCTAGATATTCAGATTTCGAGCAGATAGTGCTCCCTGATAACTACTATGGTAATGGGTTTCCAGTAATGCTGCTGCTTTGGCTGGTCTCGGTGATTGGAAAGACGACAATGTCTACTGAATGCTCAGGAGGCATCAAGCTGCTGATTGACTTTACGGTGTATACTTACACAGTAATGTTAGTCTCTCTGTTATGCTGCAGCGAATTCATTATCTTTTTGTGGAATCTGGTTGGAATAATAACGCTAATCATCACTTTTCCCGCTCTGGGAGACTCTGCCAACTGCCAGGGCAAGCAATGGATCGCAATCTGCTTTTTTGCTTTTCTTTCTCTGTTATATGTGTTTTTTACCGTGGTCTACATCAGAAACCGCACCAAACCCAAAATAATCAAAACTCGTCTGATCGATGAAAGTGAAATTGATCGTAGAGCCAGAAGCCTCGCGTTGCGATATGGACTATCTATAGAGCTTCCGGAGATAGACCGTCCAAAAGAACTCCATCAAAATCGCCAGCCATAGATGTAAAAAAAACCCCATGGAGGTAGGATTCTGATGATTGAAGAAGACGCAAATCTAATTTTTTCCCCTAATAATATTATCTACTGTCTATGCAGTTCAACTTCTTTGCTTCGTATAAGTTCCTTTTCGTTAAATGTTGTATCAGCTCTCATAACAGAGCCAAAACCTTCCCTTTAGGTAATATTTATAAATAATCACTGCTTTGTCACAGCTCTAAAGAAAGTCCGCCTTTTTGTCATACAAAAACACTGAGCTATTGAGTTTCATTTTTTCGAACTCTTATTCATTCGATATTGGCAACTAGAAATTAAAAGACTTGAATTAGTTGGTAAGTAGTTGATTGGTTGGTTTTTGACCCAAAGGAGAAACCATAATAACTCATATGGGAATATATAGAAATATTTACAAGTAACTCTCCCGTTTCTTATGCGATTAAAAGTTAAAGATCTATATTATGAGTAAATCTTAGTTGCTAGTATTTCTTGATATATATAGGATTCATTTGTTCCATCATTTCCCTTATTTCGTGAATCGTCTCACCGAAATAAAAGGGCTTATATATTAGTGTTAAGTTCTTGTTATTAGTAAAATTGCAGTGAATAAAAGTCCTCGTAATTCAACGGAATTCCTTGCTGACCACTCATCATATAATTCCATCCATAGTTGTAATAATTGCCATTATATCGATTGTAATAATTCTTCGCGTTCTCATAATATTTATTGCTTTGAACGCTGGAATTCTCATAATATTTATTCTTTGTAGGAGATCCAACTTTGCTGCCAGAATGACCCTTTTTCTTTGAATTCGTCGTATTTACTTTGCTGCTTGGGTTCCTTGGACTCGAGGACGCTTTGTCTTTCACCTTATGCGCCGTAGGTAAAAAATCGACTGAATTAAGGTCGAATTTCCTCGGCTCATGTCTCAGTGTTTTTTGAAGTTTTCCTAAAATATGTTTGATTTCTTGGTTTTCACCGACGTTTTCAGCATCATCTATGAGTTCAAAGGCGCTGTCCCCTAACGTCCCAGGTAAGATGAAGGGTTTAATGGGGTAATAAGACAGGTTATTATACCAAATTGCTCGTCTGTTGATATTCTCGCTTGTTCTGTATTATCGCTGAGGAATGGTTTTAAAATCAGATCATCTTCAGGAAACTCTTGTTCAGGGCTGTTTTGAACAACCTTCTCCTCTCGCAAAGAGCCTTTCACCAAATGCTCCTGTATTGCACGGGATATTTCATCATATTCGTGCTCTTCATCGTCATCTGATTGAGCGAAAGAAAATCTCGAGTTGCTCATTTGCCCTAATTCGATTTTTTTGTTAAAAAACAAGCCATTTTTTATACGAGGCTTCGAGAAAATCGTATCAGATATCTTCCTATCCAACGTCACCAGCTCTTCGTAATGTGAGTCCTCGTTTTCGTGCTCCGACCTCGCTGATAGCGTCGGAAGGTCGCTGTTTAGCGTATCTGATAGGTTTTCTTTAGTTGCCTCTTCAATAGAGAGCTTGTATGGGAGCTTCATTTCATTCGCTTCCTCGTTCAATGGACTGCTATAGTTATCGGAATTCAATGGCTCTATATTCAACGAGTCAGTTTGAGACCTATCGCAATGTTCTGTGGTTTTTTGCATATCGCTATGTGAACACTCCAACTCGATCGAGTGAGTTGTCTTAGGCTCTTCGGTGGTTCTATCATCGACTGATAATGCTTCACCTGCTACTTGTTGGTCGTCATTATTATCGCTTTCGAGTTCTTGATGCGTCACTGGCTCACTTTCTAACATATCCTCAGCTACGTTAGAATGCTCGTCTTTCAACGATTTCGAGTCAGACTCTTTGCGTTTGTTATAGACAGCGCTATCACTCGCTGATATGAGAAATTCCCATTATAATTCTCGTCATTATTAATTACCTTTTCTGGCACTTTTCGACCCTTTCGAATCATGTCCAGCATTCTTTCTCCCTGAACCATCAGCGTTTTCTGACTCAAGAAGTTTAATCTTTTGGGGAATTAGCGTGCTTGAAGGGAATATCGAATCGATGTGTGCTTTGTTGGCTGTTTTGGCGATCTCATATTGTGCCTTTTTAATCTGTTGAGCGGCGATTATCTGCTGGTCATGGAATAAAGCTCTACAGTTTATTTCGTCCTTTAGCGAAATTTTAAAATTTTTTTCATAGGGAAAATTTAGAAACCTTTAATAACGTTGATTTTTCTTTCGCGATAGAATGGAGATAGGTGCAGCCGGTTTTCAAACAAGGTTGGCTTCGGAGGAAGAACGAGCAGTATCTATATATGCCCACTGAGAAAACTGAATAAAACAAGGCAAAATGTACTTAGTCGTTCCGTATGAGGCCCGTATCACTCTGTTATGGAAATTGAATTGGTCAAGCGACTAATCATATTTCAATGGAATTTCCAAAGGAAGCAATTTACTAATATCGCGGTTGAGGCCTCATTTTCAGTGGAGTAAGTGACATAAGCGCTATATGAAGGTCCATTGACTCCTGAGTTGTACGCGTTATTTTTATTAACCACTATCCGTTTAATCGTGCCGTATTGTCCAAGGTACTCTGGCTTCTCCAGTATCTTTTCGTTGATTAATATACTCAAGCCACTATTGGGGATAAACCTACCTTCTCGGAAGCGATTTCTGGGGCGAGTCCGATTATATAAACCAACTTTTTCTGAATGACCCTTATCTTTGAAGGATCGGTTTCTTCATCATAAATATCATTGAGGAGATTCTCTTCTCCTAGATCTCTGTCATTCTTTCAAATAGAGAATCATTCATAACAACTTTAACGCAAGGATCTCTTACTTTTGATATTCTTTTAACTTTTGTCTCTGATATCGATGTTTTGCACTCCGTCCTATTGCGCCGGTTGCGTAGCTGGTCTCTTCTCGCGGACCTAAGGAGGATTGCACGTCAACTGAAAGATATGCTAGCGATACGCGTTTTTTTTATAAGGGTTCATTCTTTCTGGGCGATAAAGCGAATAACACTGCGGACACGCAGGTTTCTTGTTCTTGATATCACTGAAACAACACAAACAAACCTGGAAGTACCAATTAACTCATAAGCGATTGAAAAGGGAGCTTTCCTGGAAGTTGCATGGACATGGATAGAAATCCTTCTCTAAATCATCCAAGTCTGCTCGACATATTTGGCATTCTTTCCAGAGTTAAAGCGTGAGAGATGCGGATGAGATTACTCTTCGCCTGGATCCTTTGACTAATATTTTTTGGTTTCACTTGTGACATTCTGCGGAGTTAGCGGATTCTTGAATAAAATAATTGCATTTTTTATGAATTTTTTTTGAAGTTCGAAGTATTTAAAATTTTTTCAAATATTGATTTCTGAGCTCTAGAATTCTGACGGCATTGACACTTGAACAGCTAATTCGAACTATAGTGCAGATATGGCCAGATTTAGTGATCCAAGGAAACTACAAGAGAAAGTGGTTGTATAAAGCGACAAAGATTAAGGGGAAAAAAAACAGATGTTAGTTAATATACTCTACGGGTTGTTTCGTGATATTATTTACTGATTAATTTTTGAGTTTACGGCGTTCAATAATTGCGTATTCCAGAAGGATTGATGCATTATTATAATAATATACCAAGCTGAGAAAACTTCATAGACGTTTCTAATACGATTGAATCGATTAGTGATGAAGAAGCGAGTTTACCAATGGTGTTGGGCTTTAGATATTATCGTTATAACTCTTTGCGCATTAAAAAATTACAATCATCAACTCCCCGCTCTGAAGGAGCCACAACAACGCAAGCGTTAGATTCTTCGAAAGCAGTGCAAACAGTAAGAGGTCGGAAGCCACTTTCATGGGTTTTTATATATAAAAAAAGATATTGTACATGATTGGATCATAAAATCGGCACTTCCAAAATTTTGGTTTCTTTTTCTACAAAATGTGTATGAATAGCAACTTATAATACAAAAAAGGTATCATCTACAAACATCTCGCATATATTTTCTTGTAAAACAGAAGTAAATGCATTTTTATCGTGTGTTTGTGTGCTTGTAAGAACATCTTATATAACCCTCATGAATGGCAAGAGGGAGAAAAACAACGCAGATTTCCAATGGGAAATTTGTCTCAAGGCTCTTTTGGGAACTCCTTAGGAGATTCCATTGGGAGGTCATTCGGAGGTTCATTTGGCAAAGTTGAAGTAGTTACTTCAGATGATGCCCTCGGTTTGAAAATATCGAACACGCTGCAGCATTTTTCACAGCACGAGTCACAGAATCGAAAAAAGCACTTGTCGCATTGCTCTTTCCACGGAGTTTCACAACAATTAAAAAACTTATCGCAGCATTCTCCAGCGCAGATATTATAGCAACAGCCTAGTGACTTTGAGCATGTTCTTTCAACACACTCATTGCAAGGCTTGCAGCAATTTTCGCACTTTGTTATCATGGGTGTCCAACAGCATTTGTCTAAGCATTCAGCAAGCTTTTTGAAAGGTAAACAAAGCTTTTCAAGAAGCCAACAGCAGCCAATATACTTACAAGCTAAAAAAACTGCGATGCAAGGAGAGCAGAGCAAGATCAGCAACGATTTGCAGCAAACAAAAATAAAACTATTCTCCTCGTTAAACTCGCTATTAGGAGGAGGAACATCCTCCTGTGTATCTAATTGATCAGCTTCCCGGTATCTTCTTGGGCGTTTGGTTGACTTTTCCGTTGAAACCAACTTCACACGCTTCTTTTTCTTTTTTTTCGAAGGAGCGATGAAAGAAGCTCTGTGAGCGAAACTAATTTCCATATCTGCCACGTAGTTCAGCTTCTCGTCTTTTATTTTCTGAGTTAAGAATGCTCCAGTAGTTGGCTCTGGCGGTAGTGATTCATTCATTGGAGTATCAGCAATGATTGATTGTTCGGAATTTCAAGATAAATATTTGAAATTTTTGATTTATGTTGAATGTGACGAGAATAAGTAGTACAAAATTATCCCTTAAAAACGGTGCTTTATTAAAATTCTTTAAATAGAGAAATACCCTACAAATAACGGACTCTAAGGGACAACGAGGTGGAGCACTAACTAGGGTTATTTGTTGATTAACTGCCGAATAGATAGAGGAGTCTTTAATCGAATCTACAGTAATAAACTTTTTTAAAATAGTTTTTTTCATTCCGGTCATTGAACACTAATTGAACGTGCTGTCAACTTCCGCTTCTCGAAAAGCAAAAAATTAAAATCCTTTAACTATATTGAATAGGAGTGCAACAGTTCGCTTATGAAGTTTTCACATCATGGCTAACCAGCTGATATTCATTTCAATTTTCCCTAAATTTCCTAAGCAAACATTTACTTCTTTTGCAGCGACTCTTGGAGGAGGACAACTTTATTTTCATTATCAACGAGAATCAAGCTTTCCTCGATGTCATCGTAGTTAATATCCATTGAAAAATTGACGTGTTTCGCTCTGAGCTGAGATAGATCTTTTTTCTTCTCGCCTTCGAAGTCTTCACCCGCTAAAACTTTATCAATCATGCTTGCAATGCCAGGATTGTCTAAAATATTCTGCGGATCTGCCTTCAGAGAGTCCATCGTTGTTTTTTTCAAAACGCTCTCATCGACTTCCAAATCACTAAATAAGTGATTGTGGTCGATTTCCAAGTCTATATGTGCGCATTGTGGGTACTTATCTGTAATTTTCCTTTCAATGGCATTTGTCTAAGTCATGGGTTATTCTTGCTATTGGTGAAGGGAATATACCTCCATTTGAACTCTTTCGAAAACCTCTTCGTGGATGTCCTCGAACAGCCATAGCAGTTGTTCCGAGCGTGCTTTGGGGGATTTATGATAAACGCAATTTATGATTTCTTCTTTGTACTCCTTGAGGATATCAGCTCGGATTTTCTGAAAAGATATAGTATTAGGAAATGACTAGCATTGAGACAATTGTTACTTCCATATCAAAAGTAATTTGAGCTGTGTAAATAAAGCGAGAAGGTCCAACGATCATCGTTCTGGAATTCGTCACTTCTTTGATAAATGGATTTGAAAGCGCGATTTCATTAATATCGTTCATGGTTTGCTCTTCTACACTCTCTCTGGTAAGCTCCATGGCATTATGCTTTACGAGATGCCAACCAGCATATCTGTCAATGAAGAATTAAAAATGAAGGGATTTATAGGAATACAGCTCCAGCAATCCGATCAACCCTGTTCCGATGGGCACCGCCATACCAGTCGCCAGAAGATAACCAATCGCTTTTTTAGAAAATTTAGGTTTTGAGGCTGAAGATTAGACTTTACCAGGGAAGAGAAGGGGAATAATGGTCGAGACGATGGTCAGCATGTTTTCAGAGAGGATAATTTGAATGATTGGATCGCTTTTATTCTTGTAAAGGAAGACTAATCGTTGCCATGGAGTTAACTTCGACGAGGCTCCCACCAACTGGCTCGAATCGATAACATTACGCCAAATAACGGCTGTTTCAAACAGAAACGATCCAAGGTAGCACTACAATCGTTGATTTTGCAATAGGAGCTCAACAGGAAATATTACCATAAAGGGGTCAAAAGGAAAAGGCTCGTCCGACTCTTCGGCATCTTCCATGCCAGTGAATTCGAAAAATGCTTCTTGAATGTTCTCTATGCCGTAGTACAAGAAGAGGCAGGCCGGAATGAACGCGATCATGTTTTTTATCTTATAAATGCCGTAGTAAAATGAATAGATCGGGCTCGTATTGATTTTGCTTGCGTTGTACAGCAACACGTGATGGAACGCATCAATTCCTGTTCTTGTAAGTTCAGCAAAAAACGTTCCTTTGCTTTAAAACGCTATCATGATGGGATAAGGGGAGTTCTAGTTACCTTGACTCCGGAGCTAAACAATAGGCCGTGAATTTGGAAATTATCTGGAACATATCGTTGTATAATTCTCTATCAAGAACCTGCTTCGTCGTTTTATCCGTTTTGGCTTCTTCTTCCTTAATTTTTTCCTCTATTCGCACTTGATGCTCAGACCATTCATATCTCTTCGGTCCTATAAAGTTCTACGAGAAGGTATTCCTCGTGTTATTGCCAGTAAAGGGGCTAATAGTACTCTAAGGGCGTCATTTGTTTGATTTGCTGAAGGATCGATTTCAGAGACTTCCTTTCGCTTCTTGTGTGGTGTTAGCGAAAAATTCCGTGTAGAGACAAAGGACAGGTTTCTACTGAAGCTCCGGGAGTAAGTCAAGGATTTTGGCAAGTATTTTGAAAGTTTTAGCATGATCCGACCAAGCTCTCCTCGAATAACTGAATATAAAATAATCAAGTGTCGGCTGAAACTTATAAAAAAGTTCAGGCAAAAAGGAAATTAATATCATAATTTAGAGGAGATTAAGGGGTGATTCTAAGCGCTTGAAAGATAATTCAGCCTTCTCAGATAATTTTTCATTTACTCTATTCACTTTTGTGAAAAATTCTGATAAATTCCAAATAACATCTACACTTTGATCCACTCGGTTTGGTATTGAATACAATTGGTTTTGCTCACGAGAGATTACTCTGGGTAATAATAAATGACGAAAAGCAATGATAAGTTATTAGACGATCATTCTATTATCCAATATTTTCTTGATGTAATAAATTTGCCAGGCTGTTACTCCGATTATTATTATAGTTTCCAATATTGAGAACCAAAAGATTTTGTCAATATTGTCTTGAGTCGCTGAAATATCATGTAATTAGTCTAAATTCAGCCGTGGAGCTTACTGTAATAGTACGTCTCCTGTCTCTTCGATGCGAACTGCGTTTCTGTGCGTATCTCCTAGGATACACATATTCTCATCAGTTCAGAAATGACCTCGAATTAGTTACCCCTAACAAATTCGTAGCGTTTGATACAAGCTCTTCAATTGGCGTCATTTCTTCTTTCTTCACGAATTCGTCAGAGGAGTTGCCGCAATTAATCACAAATGTTATCTCTCGGTCTTCATTAGACTAAATAAACGTTACTATTTTCCCATGCAAAAACTCCTTGAGCTCTTACTTTCCTGTTATTAAACACGAAGGAATATTGACCTGTCAACGGCGCATCGAAAACAAAAAGTCCTTCAGGTTGATCTTGCTTCCTAAAGACCACCTTTCTCTTCGAATCTAAAATCTGTTGGGAAAGAGGAGGATGCACATAAGCAATAATAGGAGGATGTTCTCACTGTGAAGTCGATTCCTTTGTCCATTGAGTCAGAGATAAAATACGCTCCACGCACCTTAGCTGGAAGATTGACAATATCTTCATAAATAATCTAGGTTCATTAGGATGCATTAACTTCCAGAGCAACAGTTTAATCAATTAGTACTTCAATGTTTCGAGCAGGAAGCGGAAAGTTGATCATATCTGACGGAATAAAATCTTTCATGTGTTCTTCCCATTCTTCCATCATGGATTTATCCTCGTTTTGTTCGCTGGGCTGGAAAGACATTCAATACTTCACCTAACTAATGCGTTTACCGTGTACGCCGTGCTGTGAGGCATATTGCCAGCATCGTTGAGCTGTTTAATAGAATTACACAGGAAAAGTATTAGAGAAACTCACGACTGAATCGCTTGGGCCTTGATCTTGTCCTTGCACTGGTATCAGGCATCCAGATAATAAGAGTAAAAGGGCAATGCAATAAAGATTTTGTTTCATTTTGCTTTGGATTCAGAATTATTTGTTATTTTCTTAGTTTAATTTTCAAGCTTTTGTAAAGGAATTCAGCTTTGGAAAATTTCGAGACTGTTCTGCTATTAAAAACGTGCACACCCAAATTCCCAAAATAAAATAACTCTCATGAAGGTCATGAAGGGAATCGGGTATTATATGTTTTCTTCTTGCCCATGGGCTGAGCTATCAATTCGACAATCAATATTCTCATCAACTTACCCTCTTCTATCTTTAATCTTCTTTGGTAAATAATTGCTTCATGGATGGGGCTAAAAACGCATGAGGAGAGCATTTATAAGCCATGCTGGTTATTTTTTCTGTTCAGCGTACATATAGTATAAATTAATTTCTAACCAACAGTCACTACTATGCGAAAATTTATCGTCGTGGGTGGTAACAATCCTGGCGCCGTTCGAAAGGCTCTGTTAGATCGAGGCAATTGGGAGGAAGTATCTGGTTAATCGCGCTAGTTTTATAGCTGTTTTCCTCTTCTTTAGCTAGAAAATCAAGAAGATTATCAAAATGCTGACTTCTTGTGGAAACCCACTAACTTTTCAATCAGAGTACCACATTGCTTTTTTTCCTACTCGCTCATCGATTCTAGGGTTACGCTAAAGTAGACGAAATAACTCGTGATAGCCGTCTGGTAAGACCACATCACCCTGAGCAACTAAGAAGCAACATTCAATCTTAGATTTTCAACCACTTTGAAGACAACAGAAGCCTGTGCACTAAAACTGGGCTAATTCGCTCGTTGCGACAGTACTACCTATCCAATGAGCAGGCTGGTATGAGCTAATTTAGTCCGATTTTTTTTAATAAAACCGCTGGGTTATTAGCTAATGCGCGTTACAGCTTATGGGAAACAACTCCAACTACCTTCCTAATCACTGCAGGCTTCGAAAACTCTGAATACTTGAACTTCGTCACTCGATTCAGAGACATAAGCAAAGGATTTTTCCTGAGAGAGCATCTGCCTGAGAAACACTGTCAGGACAACTACTGGCTGATAAAGCCAGCGAATATGAACCAAGGACGCGGCATCGAGATATTTAAAAGTTTGGATAAGATCACCACATTCCTTTCGAGCCAGCCTCCGAATTCCTACTGGGTCGCTCAGAAATACATCGAAAAACCTCTGCTTTACTATGGAAGGAAGTTTGATATTCGCATATGGGCGTTAGTGACATGCAAAAACGAAGTGTTTATCTATAAGCATGGGTATATGAGGACCTCATCCGATGAGTATTCGCTTAATAATCCGAATAACTACGTGCATTTGACAAACAATTGTCTTCAAAAAAATGGAGAAAATTATGGAAAGCATGAGGAAGGCAATACATTGAGCTTGAATGCGCTGCAAAAGTACTTCGATGAGAAATTTCCAGAGCTGGAGATTAGCGTGGAGAAGCATCTGCTCTCGAGGATGAAAGATTTTATTATCGATACTTATCTGGCGTCGAAGAAAAATCTCAATCCGAAAAAAAGGAAAGATTGCTTTGAGTTATTCGGATATGATTTCCTAATTGATGAAGACTTTAGAACGTGGCTCCTGGAGGTAAACATTACAATTCAATTGCATGTGTTTCAATGGTTTTGCTATACAGGTCAACACGAATCCTTATTTCGGTTACGCAAACGAATTCTCAAGGAAACTTGTGAACCAGATGGTCGATGACATGTTTGCGATTGTATTAGACCCGGTCTATCCTCCAGCTAAAGATACTCGCAGTAATATTGTCAAATTTCTTATTTGTCTGAGGATTTGCTCTGTTTAGCAAGCGAAAATGGCTTTGAGCTTATATATTGCGAGCAAGGGTCAGCCTATAACCCTAGTCCGTTGAACATTCGGGCTGGCTACCTTGAACATATTTATCCAAACTCTTCCTTGGTTCCGCAGTCTAGGCCGCATCGTCAGGCTGGAATCCATACCATGCTTGAGCGAGCAGGCTCTGTGAAATCGATCCAAGCGCAGGGAACGATGAGAAAGACCTTTGTAGGGACTACCACTCAGTTGAATTTCACAGCTTCACCGACTAAAGCTAACCAATCGAAGATTCAAGCTGGCGAGGATAACGCTGACTCTAATGGAAATTCTTCTACTATGAATAATACTCAAGGAGCGAGTCAAGCCAATAAGATTGATAACATCTATAAAGTTGTGAAAGGCATGCTGGATGGCAACTCAATACCCAATTTAGAGCAGTTTTCTGCGCCTATAGCCGTTATTCTCAGTCAGCTTGCAAACTGGGAACTGCTATCTGATAAAGATGTGAAAACTGCTTGCAAAGGGCTGAAACTTGTTGCCGAGTCCAGAGTCAATAGCGTATTGGCTCTACCAGCCAATGTGACTCAGATGATAAATCTCCTTTATTCTCAAGACACTCCCATCGACGTTCAAATTACCACGGTATGGTTATTCCTCATATTTCTCGTTTTCTTAAAGCTAATAAGATAAATGCGATTCATAACCTGTTGCAAAACCATGGTCAGATGAAGAAAGTCGCATGCGATAGGATCATCCATGCTCTGAGTAACATCGCGCTAAGCGCGTGTGATGAAGTTAAAGCGAGAGACTACGATCCAGCGCTTATGACTCAGGTTATTAGGTGTCTTTGCTCTTTCGCTGGGAAATATAATCGAAGGAATTATATTCCCGGTGAAACAAGGGACAATGATAAACTAAGATCGTTCTTTATCACTCAAGGTGAGCAGCATTAAGCCCTAGTTGAGAACTAAATCTTTTGCGACAGGCGGATTGATGGCGCTTTTCGCAATTTCGAGAAAAGCTGTTGATGAAGAATATCAGAAAATCCCCAAAAATGATTGCTTTATGAACCTTGACATTTGCGATTGGGACTTGCAAAGAAGCGTCTGTATGAAGATAAAAGAAGATCTCCAGGCAGGTGATAAGGAAGGGAATTTAGTTGCTGGGAAAGCCAATCAAAAGCAAAGTAAGCCTCTTCAGTTCTTATTCGGGTCGGGATTGGGAGTAACCTCGCCTAAAGTACTCCCAGGTAATTAGTTTAGAAAACAAATCTTATCTAACCAATTGGTTTCAAAGAAATGGGTGCCTTAAAAGACAGCGATAATGTGTATTGCTGCAGAGCAGACAACACAATACAACTTCCAGAGTTGCCATTCTTTTTAAAGATTACAGATTACTAAATATTTCAATAGGAGTCTGCTCAATATCAAGAATTACCCAATCGTTGAGTTAATCGAAGACATCAATGAGAAAGTCACTAAAATGAAGGAATGGATCTCAAAACGAGAGCGAGAGGAAGAAGAAAGACGAGAACAGGTAGTCTCCGCGTCCAAAAACAAGCGAATTAACCTAATTTTGGTGGGATTAGATGCAATTAGGCCAGCAACGAGCTGAAGAAGAACGGAAAAAGACCATCCTTGTGAGAAGAAAAAAAGCTGAGGAGGAATTTTTAAGGCGAATCGAAGAAAAGAAACGCCTTCAGGAAGAAATGTCAAGAAAATTACATGTAATTAATTTTCCAAGCTAATCGCAATTGCCTGGGACTATTAACTGTAGGAAGAGGCAATGCAACGCATGCAAGAGGAAGAAGAAAAACGCAAGCAAAAGATGGAAGAGCTCATGAGAAAGAGGGAAGAAATGCGAAAGAACCAAATTCTGGAGGCTATGAAAAAGAAAGCTGAAGAAGAAAATATGAAAAAGCAAGAGGAAGAAATGAGGGAGTTGCGTAGGAAGGAGACGCTTAGGTGTCTGGAAGAATGGGAAAGGAACAAGATCCTTCAGAAAAAAAGGGTAAAGGAAGGTGAAACGCCTCAAAAGCGTTTGAAAAAACCTCAGCTCGTGTACCCGTATTTCAATGAGTATTTCAAGGACAACAACACAATGCGATCAAGCCTAGAGACCAAAACAAATACGCACTTGAACGAAAAAATGCGCGAAATGTCCGCATCAAGTTTAAAAACTCCCCAAGCGGTTATTAAAGCAAAAACAACAGTAAACCCCAAGCATCTTTAACCTGAGCTTAAATATATATACATGCAATACAGGAAGCTTTATCTGAAGACAATAGACTCAGGAACACAGGAAGTTCCTTCAATAAAAGTTCAATTGACACCGAGCTTAATACCAAGAGATTTTCCGAGACGATTAAGGTCAGCAGCAAAGATTTGCATGGATCAGAGCACGAGGAATCAGCGAAAGGTCAATCCACTAACCTGTTGTTTCCTTCAATAATGCCGCGGAAAAAGGTAACAATTGCGACTAGCCCTTAAAACAAATCGTTATGTATGGAGTAGAATAACTCACAACCAGCCATAAAAGAAGATGGTACATTACATCAGATTGAAGAGGCGAGTGATTGGAAAGAGCGACCTGAGAATAATGAAAACTTTAATAATTCAAAGGTTGGTCTCTCAATAAAACATTCGTTAACGCCATCGAAACAGTATCTCTCAAGGAGCAGCAAAAATCTGAACGTATCTGGGTTAAAGGTAAAATAATATATTTACAAACGTTGGGAACTAAACTAATTGTTCTAATAGCAGAAAGATGAGTTGATGATAAACATTTACGGCACAAGACAAGCTTTCGGAAGCTTTCGCATGAGTAAAATAGATCAGCAATTTTTCAACTTAGTGTCTAATTTTTTCATTAGAGAAAGAAAAGCAGAAAATTGAGTTTGTGAATGAAAACGTGAACGAGCCGGCATCGGTGAACCAGGGTCGACGATCGGATGGAGCGAATAACAAGTTCAAGTCGAAATTGTTCGTTCCAGCATTTTTTAAGTAAACTCCTTATAAAAAGTTAAAATACTCGAGATGATATTTTTTCCTTATGATATTTTTTGGATATCTACTATTTATCTAAAGCCTTGAATTAAGCAACTTTCCTTAATACTAAAGAATAAGAATTTTTAACCCTATAATCTGTGATATCATTTAGTAGTAGTACTCTTGTGACTTGATAATAGGAATTAGTCACAGGAAAGCTATTCTAAACATTGTTTTGCATGTGAGTTCTATTAGGAATTTAAAGATATTGTTTTATCAGCTGAAACTGTTCCTTTGAACTTGATTTTGTTATTGAATTATTTGTTGAGAGATTCGCATGATTTGATTTAACTAACTCGTTTTATAATTATTTTCTAAATCCAGAGAGAATAAAAAATTTGAGTAGTGGTAATTTTTGAATTCAAATTATTGGGGTCAAAATTTTCAAAAAATCAAATGAAGTTGTTTGCTGGTATTGCTAATTTTTGGTAAAGGGATTTTTCAATTGTTTTCTAAGAGAATTTTCAAAATATTGGTAATCAGAATCTATTTGCTAGAGTGATATTGATGATGTATTGTGTATTTGTTGCAAAGAAAGAAAGATAGGTATTTATGAATACCTAACTTTCGAGTAAATAGTCAATAAGGGTACAGATCGCAGAGTTAAGAAATATTTGATAAAATCAAATGTAATTGCTCTTTTGAAAATTAGAACTGATTTTAAGTTGAATTAAGAATGATTACAACAAAGTGGAATAATTTATTTGTATTCCTTTAGAAATATACTTTTCATTCACCTAAGCGTGTGGTGTCTTAAAGAAGATAACTACTATATTAAAGCCAATAATATCTGCTTTTCACATCTGATAACTCATTCAATGTAGTATAGTTGAGTAGATGGTAAGCGATAATAAAGTACTTAGCCTCTCCAGAATGCTACAAAACACCAAAACAATTAAAAATTCAAAGGATGAGTATATTAATAGACAAAACTGGGTGTAGTAAGTACTGCTAATTATTCTAAGATGAGATATTGTTTTTAAAGTTAACATGAAGAAACATCGATGAAGAAATACTTGAAGGATTCTTTATATCTACTAAAGCTATCGCATTATTTTGCTCTCAAAATTGTTGTACCAAAAAAAAAAATAAATCGCATGGTCACCCCAATTTATTAAATTTTTTCGAAATTATTATTTCTCATCAGCGTTGAAAGGAGAATGGCCATTTGGTCTTTTACCTCCCCACCAAATCACTTGACTCCATTAATTGTTGATTTCAACCAACATTAAGCATATTAAAGTATTTGCTAAAGTTAAAGATTCTGCTCTCATTATAGATGCACTAGATAGAAACGCACAAAGAACCTTAAACCAATCATTATAGCAATATTTCGGACGGCAAGCTCGTGGGAGATTTTGAAATTGCTTTTTTCTTAATTTCTCGTACAAGGTGCCAATCGGCACTGCTCTACTACAAGAAACACATTGATGCTGTAGAACCTAGTATTTAGCCCAAGAATGATAATAGAAAATAATTAATCTTACTTTCCTCTGCACCAATTTCACAGTAAATGACATTCCCAGTCCCATAATCTGTTATTTTTGTTGTTCCATCTGCGGAGGCACTTGCAAGCATTTTTCCACTCGGATCCCATCGAACGCAGTAGATGGTATCTAGGATAAATTTATATAAGACTGATCAAATAAAAAAATATATATAGATCTTTAGAAACATTAAATTTTTCAAAACAATCGCAATACAGACCATAATGAGCCTCATCAAGGGTGGTAACTATACTCGATACTCGTCGATCATAAACCTTGATAGCACGACCAAATCCAACAGATGCGAGTAAATTGCCATTATTTGGACAGACATCGATCAAATATGAGCAATCTATCAGCCTTACGTAAAACTGCCATCAAATATGTTACCATATGGCTCGAGGGCAAAAGGCTCTTTCAAAATGAGACTCTGCTTCTCAACATCTATAATATTGAGTTGTCTCCAATCCGACTTCACAAATACGAAAGGATCTTCAATATTGGTGCTCCATCTGCATTTCCCCAAATCATCTATTCATTATGTGTTAGTGGGATTGTGATTATGATGACGAAATTAAACAAGTCTCACATAGACTGAGAGGTCATAAACAAGGTACCTTTTGTTATTTTGTTGGAGTTAATGTTCATGTTTAGATGAAAGAAGGTTTTATTTGATGTTACATCTGAAATCCAGCAAGTCCCATAAAGATCGAGGGCGGCTATCACATCTCCATTTGGATCAAAATCTAGCCCTGTGAAATAATTTTCTCCTGAAACAACCAGATGAGAAGGTCTTAAGAAATGTAAGTTACCGTCAGATGTGGAGCACTGGAAAGCCCGTTTCGACTTTCGGGAGAGTTTAACAGCATCATCCAAGGGTGAAGGGTTCGCATTGATCTTGAACAAATGGTAAGCTATTTCATTCTCTACACATATGGCTGCCATGATGTTTCTTCGTGAATTAACAGCCACATCTCCTGTTCCTGTTTCTATAAAGAGAAAAATTAATATTATAGCAAAGTAAGGCTTATATAAAATACCCCCTCGAACTTCTTCAAAAGAGTAAATCTTTTTTACTTGTCCTTTCTTTGGGACATCAAAAATTTCAAAGTTAGCAGATCTCGAGCCGTGATAGAGAGAGACGAGAAACCTCGTATTCGGGATTTCTTCTAAATACGTTAGGGCCCATCCTTAATGAAAAATAAGATATCAGAGTCAATTTTGAAAAGGATAAATGCGACCCTTATCGCTAGGCCGAGCACCGCTAAACTCCATATAATCCTGTTTTGTCTGAATTTCGGTAATGCGAATATGGTTCTCATGATTCGAGCACCATGCAAACAACTTTTGAGGATTCTCTTCGACCAATAATTAAGTTGAATAATTCGTCAGAGGTTGAGTAAAAATGAAAAAATTTCTTTATTGCAGTAAGATGCAAATAGCCTCGAATTGTAAAATTACCGATTATCTTTGAACTTTTCAGAGGTGAAGTTGTTGTTTGAGTGTCATTATTGATATGTTTTGGTTCTTCTAAGCCTGAATTGGAAGAAACTTGTATCGGATTAAATTTTGAGGGTTTGAGAGGAATAAATTTAAATATGCTCATTAAATCAGCTTGATGCGATATCTTAAGTGAGTGCTAATTCAATTATCGTCTAACTCTGAAAAGATATCGAAAAGAAATTTCTCTTTCTCAAATCGTCTCTGTCCCAAGGAGAAAAGCTTTGGGGGATTTTGAATCTTATTGATAAACACACGTTGGGAGAATGAAGGTTGATGAAAAGCCAGAGGTTGTCCTCTCTCGTTGGAAATCACACTTGCACATGGTTTTTAGTTATTCATTTCTTTTTGCTTAGATTTCATAGGCACACAAGCGAATTCGATTCATAATTTGTTGCGAATAAAGTCTTTTTAGAAGATCATATTAACCTGCATACCAAAAACACGAAATAAACTATTAATCGAAGCAACGCAGGAGATCCGAATTACTACGTGTAATCCAATCTATCAAGCTATCCGCGTGAAACAAAGCAGAGACTCTTCATTATTCAAGCACTTTTGTTCGGATACCTATAACTGTTGTATGATAGAGCATACTCATGATACCTCCCTTTTCTCTTGTGTGCTAAGAGCAGATTAATTTTTATGCTATCATTTAAAACAATGCTCTACAAAATCTGACAAATCTTCGAAAAATAAATGGAAAGAGCCGAGATACCGACCACACTATTGCCGGAAATGAAGAAATATGCCAGCAAGGCAGGTCTGATAAAAAGTTTCTTGTCTACCTGCGATCCTCAGCTCCTTGAAGTACAAATTCCTTATTGCGACGGATTAACTCAGGAGATTCCCACTTTTCCAATCAGAAACACTCACTGCAAGACTCTCTTTTGCGTTTATGATGTCGAAACTGCCGATATACTTGCCGAATCCGCTGACACCAACTACTTCATAAAGTGCTCCATCTGTGATGAACCGATTGACATTAACAATTGTTATCTCGACATTGACCTTCACAATTGTATCACCGAGGTAAAAGCGCTTCGAAATCAGCTTGACCCGAAGGAGGCTAGCCTCATCGAGCTTTATTACAACCGAAAATTATCTAAATTTTTCATTAAAGATTCCCAAGGCACGAAAATGTCTCTCCATAAAAAAAGCTCTATCCTTATAAAATCCGAAGCGAACAACCTTGCTGAAACTAAGGAAATCAATTTCACGTTCGTTTGCGTGAATCAAAGTTCATTCACTCAACTAATTGCTTTTTTCCCTTCCAAAAACCTGTGGTCAAAACCTATTACCTTACTTGATGAAAAAATCAACGAACCTGCTAAATTGCCGAATTATATGCATTTCTGCGCGAGCACTCGCGGTGAAGCTGTTTTTACCGGCGGGCTCGAGGCCGGACAGATCAGCAATCAAACTTTTTCCCTCGAGTTGGACTATTTCACCGAGAAGACGGTTATTCGAAGAAAAAAAGGGACGAAGCACCCGCGGATATTCCATTGTGGAGTTTACGTTGAGAGGAGGTATTATGTCGCTGGAGGCGTTGATAACAAGCAAGTGGGAGGACGGAAACAGGATGTCTATTTAAGTTCTGTTGAGGTGTTAGACCTCGATACTTTCGAATGGGAAACATTGAGTTCTTTGAACAAAGAGCGTGGATTCGCTTCAATGTGTGCGAGTATCGACTCAAAGTATTTGTATGTGTTCGGAGGAGTGGTCCAGGCAATGGGAAACGGAGGGTCGCAATATCAGAACGTATCTGAGATCGAAAGGTTCTCATTGAGCAGCAAAAGCTGGGAGATAGTGAACGTAATGAAATTACCGTCATATATGTCGTTGGAAGGGAGTCTAAACCAGCGATTTTGCGTGCTGGCTGCCAAAAACGATAATTTCATAATTTTTGGCGGGTCTCCTGTGCAGTTTAAGACTGAAGGCTACAATAAAATCCTCAGCTATGACCTTAGCACGAATGAATTAAAAGAAGGACCTGAGCTCGGACTAGACATTCGCAAATTTGAATCTGGTAATATGAGTCATTCAACGCAGGTGTATTTTAATGACTGCTACTATGTAGCAATGATGGCTAACCAGGCAACAAAATTATGTGTGTGTATAAAATACGATGTAACTACTGAGGCGATGACTGTTTTCAAGTAGGATTCTAGCCGAAAGAATATTTTACCTTCCCAGAATTTGAATATTTTCATGTTAATTTCCTTCAAGCTCCGAGTGGTCATGATTTAACATCGAATTTACGATTGCAGCGCTAATGTATTATAAATTGCTAACATGTCTTTTGTCCTGATAGATTTAGGTCCACAAGAGACACAAATGAGCAGAGATCAGAATAGTTGCGTTTTTCCATAATTGAATGATTTAATTTCGCAATTAATAAGCCATCCCACAGCTATTAGGATAAATTCTTCATAGAAACTCATTTCTAAAGCCTGAGGATTTCAATAAAGCTGGTTTACATTGATAATTCTCTCTCATCACAGATCAAGTGAAAGTTACTTTCATGCAATCATCAGTCTCATTGCAACGATCTGGCTGGCACTCATAACAGGAGTATCCAACCCATTCCTAAAAATTTGTCTCAAAAGCCAGGCAAGAAACTTCATCTCCTAACCAAGTTCCATCTACAAATTCCGTATTTTAGGAATCCTTTGTATATCACTCTAAGAAGAGGAAATTTTGTAGCTGAAACTACTACTTTACTTATCTACAGAGGATTTCGGCCCCTATCACTAATGAATGCTTTCAATCAATTTATGAAAGTTTGGAAACTAAGCATGCTTCGGCTGGTTAAAGAGGTATTTTTAATTAGCATTCATAAAAAACAAAAAATAAGATAAAATTCTAAATAAACTATATTAGTAACTTAACTTTAACATACAACTTTTAATTCCTTTATTGGCATTGTCATGCCTTTGAACAGATGAAAGTTTCTTTTCACTAAGATTAAGTTGCCTATCTTCCACTAGACTATATGCTCACTCCTGGCTGTCACAATAATGCACTATCAGAGGAAGGACCCAATTTTATTAAAACAAAAATTTGCCAACATCTTCAAAAATTCATTAATTGTCATTCAATGAAGTGCTTCATCAGAAAGCCTTGAGGGGGTGCTATGAGTAAAAACTTCGAAAATATACCCCCTCTTCGCTCGTTCTGATACATGCACATCTTAGCAATGCGTTCTCATTTTTGTTTAATTTCGGTAGAATGATACTATTCAAATGATAGTGAAATTTGAATTCCTCACCAAGAATGCGCGAATCAAATTGCCTTGATTTGCCCAATTATTTGTCTAATTATCGCTTTCCTATGAGAAAAATATCAGAGCGGGCTGTCCAATGTGCATCGAAATTTTCCAGTTAGTTTACTGTTATCTAAAATCTCGGCTAGCTGTTACCATCAGCAGCAGCAGAGATTTGCAACCTACGACTTCCTTTTGATGAGATCCTACCAACAGCGCATTATTGCTCCAATTAATTAGTGATTGGGTTTTTAAAAAAAGACTCTTTGCTGGCCGCCGAATTAATTACCAATCAATTCAAATAAAAATTTCTGAGTGCAATTTAGAGTAATTAAATCGAATTTTTTCAGTAGCTCACTGAAAATTTGTACGTGAATCATAACTGAAAAATTCCTTTAAACGTCCTGGAATAATTTGTCACACAAATGGCAGTGTGTATTAAGGAATCACATGCCAATTTGACGTTTGAGAAGCATAAAGAGCTCTTCATTAAATAACTCCCTTTTGAGTGGAAAAGATTGAATGTTTTAAATCAGTGCTGAAGAACGGATGCCGGCAGAATTTGACTCATTTATCAGAGATGTCTGCTGAAGATGTCACATTTCAGTTCTAATTTGAAAGCTATTTATTTTATATCATGATAAACCAATTTAGAAATCATAATTCTGGGATACAAATATCTTACTGAAGTTTTCTTTGCTTTTTCACATTATTATCCAAATGTTTTTTTTTTCTTCCGTCTAGTGCGAGTAATTTTTCAAGCTACTACATACACCTTCCCAACCCTAGCTATTTCTTCATTGAGGATTTATGTGTGATGCATTGAAGATTTTCACACGTATAGTTAATAATAGCTTTAATTTTTAACAACCGTTTGGAATCTGGGTACATCTCAAAACTACGTCTTAAATCTCCTTGAGCCGCCAATAAAGAAATTTTTGCTGAAATAAAATTGTTTTAATGATTGATTTTGATTCGGATTAAATTCTTCGGAAATAAAAAATTTTTCAGTAGTTGTGAATGCATTCTATTACGCTAGAGACCTTATAATTCTTGCTTAGCCTATCCAAGCCCACTCTAAAAATTCTTCAAGCAAGAGCCTATTCCACCACAAAAATTCTGATGTCCCCATCTTTACGTGAGCCCGCTCGCAAAGTACAGGCTTGAGTCTAAATAATGGTTAGAATTTTCCGAATTAATCCAGATTTTAATTCCGTTTGATGCAATTTTTAGGATAATCGCCAATCCTTTATTAGATTCTTAAATATAAGAGTTATAAGATAATCAAACGAAAGTTTATAATCAAATTACAAAAAAACTTCGACTAAACTTCAAAACTCCCTAATCAATCTGACATGGATAACCTATCAGTACTTACTCAGCAACTAATCCTCGCACAAAACGCCTCCAAGCTCAACTACTCTGCTGGAGTACATCAAATTCCTACAGAACTTGGCATTTTTGACTTGGCCCTCCGACAGCGTCTTATGCCTGGGCTTGCTCACGTCCCTTACATGGCCACTATGACCCAATCGCCTTTCATTGGCACTCATGGCGTATTGCCGGTCCAGCAGCAAATTCAGCGTCCTCATGTCCACGCTGCACTGAAACAAGGCTCATTACCAACAATGGCACCTGTAATACGACTCACAAAGACTTGCTCTGACACGAGCTGCGATTCAGTACATACTCAGCAGCACACAGTAATAAATTAGTCTTATGAAAGTATTAAACAGTTTCTTATAGGCAAAACCAGAAGAACTCAAAAAAGAGACCCAATTGCCTAAACAAACAATCAAAAGCTTGAATTCTGCTAGCAAGAAGATCCAAAAAGTCAAAAAGGAGGAAGACAGAGAAAGTGTCGAAACTCACGAGACTGGAAAGCATAGCCCAGCGGGCAATGAAGAGAAGAAAAAGAAAAATAGACGTCCAGCCGATCAAATCCAAAGGCTATTCAAATGCCCTTCTGAATACTGTGGAAAATCTTATGGGTAATTCAATAATCCATCAATGAGGTTTAACCTGAAAATAAAATAGATCTGAGACCTCACTCAAAGTCCATATCAAGAATAAACACACGTTAACCATCAGTCAAGAGAGGCTTTGCGAAATCGAGAATTTGCTTAGCAAAATCTCTAAAAGAGATAAAACTCAGTAAAATATTTATTTCCAACAGGTGCTATGACTGTGAATGAATCCTACATTAAAACTATGATTCGTCATACGATTCATGGGTCCCATATTGCTGAATTAATAAAACGTACATATGTAAAGGAGGTAATTATTGTTGGTGAATTTATATATTTTTATTTACAAGTTCTTTACATTATTATTCATGTAGTTTCATATCTTCATTTTTTTCCAATTTAACAAGTAATCAAATCAAAGTTTTCAGTGTTAGTCTCTCATGAGAAAATCATAATGAATGTTGTGACTCAGCTATTTGCAAAAAATAGTTTTGAAGAGATTTATTTCAACGCTTCGCACTCCATAACTCTGACCAACTCCATTATTCCATGAAGGACAAGGAGAAAATCTATGACAGCCTTCGAACACAAGGGAAATATCCTTAATAAGATCATTTCTGGTTAATGCAGTATTTTGAGAATTTGTCAGAGACACAATAGAGTGTGCTAATAAAATAATTGATTAATCATATTGTAACTTATTAGATGGCATCGAAAGGAAAATCTAAACCCAACGCCCAGCAGAACGACCTGGAGTGATTATTCCTGCTTCAGCTGATTGAATAACTATTGCTTTAGGCTTAAAGAGTTGGAAAAGGCAAAAATTGACTTACTCGAAGCGAATAATGCGATCAAGCAATTGCACGAGCGTCTTGAGAGAATGTAACAGCACATGAGCCTTCAACGGCGCTAACAACTCTTTTAGGGAGCATGAGAATAAAGATTTGAAGGAGAGATTGACGGCTGTAAATGAAACTTACGAAAAAGAAAAGCAAAATCACGTAAATACATCGCTTGGTGCCGATTTTTATCGAGTTTCTCATTTCCACAGGAAGATGTTATTGGATTTCTGAAAGCCGAGGGAAAGAAACTGACAGCGCAGAAATATTCATTGGAGAGCGATGTGAAACTAGCGAATGAAAAAATTGCAAACTTAGTGAAAGAGTTCGGTAAGAAACACCCTCAAAAAACCTCAGTGATATAGAATGAAACAGCTAAGGAGCAGGAAGAACAGAAACAGAAATGGGAAGAAGAAAAAGCTGCAATGGAAAGTGATTATCGACATCTCGAAGCAACGTTAAATTCACTGGCGAGCTACCAGCAAGAGCGAGTGAGCACTCTTCAATTCCTCATGCTCTAATGCGTTTTTTCACAGGCAAAACTCAAAGAATATACGAAATCACTTGAAGACACGTTAGAAAACGAGAGGAAGGAGAGACAGAGAGAACTCGCCGACAAGGACAGAGAAAAGGTCCAGGCAACGGATAAGCTCAGGAAGGAAATGCTTCATCGACTGCAAGAGACGAAGACCAGTCTCTTGGCACTGAAGAAGGAGCAGTTGCAGACGACAACGAGACTGACAGTGTTGCAAAACCACCAGCTTACAACGGAATTAGAATATCAGTCGAAGCAGACAGAAAAATTGCTTTTTAAGAATGCTAAGTTACAAGAGCAACTGAATAGCTTGAAGAGGGATGTGGAAATTCATAAGGAAGTTGAGGCTGAGCTGGCGAAAAGATCACATTTCTTCCAAAAGCTTATCAAGAAGCTCTCAGCCAGGATTAAAGGTAAAAAATACGAGCTTCAACAACAACTCAGCGAAATCTTTGAATTTATTCAGAATTGGAAGAAGAGAACGATAAACTGAAAGTGCCTAATGCCGAGGTTAGCCAAGGTAATTTACTGGAAGGGTAAATCGTGAGAAAACGTAATAATTGCTTAGTTGAGTCACAGAAAAATAAGAAAGAATCGTTCAATGAAGACAAAAATAAGGATGAGCTGGTAAGAGACCCAGATATTGAGAGGAAATTGAATGATTTTTGCAATTAGATCAGTTTCTTGGAGAAAAATTTGGATAGCACTGAGAAACGCCTGGCGAAGGTTACAAACGTAAATTCAACTGGAGTTTAATGGAATAATAAGTGTTTGGTTCTGGTATATAGGATTACGAAATTTTGAAGAATGAATACGCCTATTTGGAAAATAAACTCGAAGAAAACAATAAAAAGAATACCACATTGGTTAACTTGATTCGAGATAACCTTGAGATGATCCAGAACGGCAAAGCTGACGACGAAGTTTTTACTGCATCGAAATTGAATATCAACGACATGTAAAAATAAAATAAAATACAACTAATGAGTTAATTGCGTTTTCCTTTGAAGTAAAAATAAGCGCATTGAAGATCTGGATCCAAGAACGAAAGAAACGCTCTTGAATCTCCTATTGGAGCAGATAAGGCCATATATGAACGTAAGACTCATTGAATTGCTCAATTTTCATTTCTGAAAAAAGCGGCGAGCTCTGGCGGCTGCGGGAAGAGCGCTGAATGTAGATATACAAGAGAGCGTGGGACATGACGCAAGCACTGAAGAACTTAATCTCCCTAGTAATTTGAGTTGATGTTGAAAGTCTAAGCTGATGATTTCTTATAGGAATAGAAAGCAAGCACGTTTTAAAAGATGATCCGAGCGGTCCATTGGACAGAAATGTAATCGCACTTGTCTGATTCATACTTTTACCAATTATGCTTTCAATTCAGCGGTTTAAGGACGTCCCTATAGAAATCTCAACAAAAATCGTTCGCAGCAACCTCAGGGAATGGGGAAATAAAACAGAGACGCATGCTACCCAAAGTACTTTCTCTAATCAGCAGCTGTTTTTCTCAATATCTCTCACAATTTAATAGGCCAGAAGCAATTACCGCGCAAGTTTAAGCTTTAAATCTGAAAATCAATTTATCTTTCTTGTAATAACCAAGTGATGAGATTTCTATACTTCGCCCTTTATTTTCGATGGTTTCTGAGCGCTACTTGAAATTTTATATCAGAATCGAACCTGAAAGCTCAACATTTTTGTTCAAAATCGCAATAAGCCCTTGAATTTTCCCTCATAAGAGCATGCTCGAAGCTCAAACCGGTAGCATCGGTTTATTCAATTCATGACATCGGAAATCGATAATTATAGCTAATTACAACTCCAATTAAGTCATGATTAAATTTAATAAATAGGGTTTATCTTAACTTATTGTTAAATAGCATCGATTAATGCGCTTTCCTAAATATCAAGAAAAAATCCCCAGTATCGCAGCCATTTTGGTACTGTTGACTCATTCTACTCTTCGTCATATGTTTACTGCGCAGAACAATTTGCTCTCTTTGTTATAAAATTGATATATAATATTTTCCCAGTCATATATCACAATACCAAATTTTCAAGAACTTTATTACTAACAAATCTGGCGAATAAATAATGAAAGCCTTCTTCCTTTTCATCTTCGTACTCATCGCGCTATTCTACGAGGAAGTCTTCGCTACAGCGGACCCAAACCGCATTCTAGGTGAAAATCCTCAGAGAAGAGGCCGAGAGCGCAGAGAATATTGTTTTGATGATAGCTCCACATCCGAGGGGTTCGATCCAGTTAAAATAACCGCTCCGGCTACTCTGCCAGGATCCCAGCTCACATGCAACAAGGCCTATTTCTTTGAAATTACAGAACAACTGGTCGGATACAACATAATGATTGAAATAATGATAACTTCCGGGTCGCCAGAAAGGGAAAAATTCCTTCCTTTCCTCGCCGTCCGCAAAAACGAGCGCCCTCAGATTTTTATCGAGGGCCTCGCGACTTACAACGTCGCAGCTGACGGTTTTGATGAAGCCGGCTTCAATTATTCGTCGAATTACCATTATTATCTCCTCAAGAAGAATTCCTTTGGGAGAGGAGACAAGATCTATTTCTCTTTTTATCAACGCGACCAAGGACCTCACAATGAGTTAATTTCGTACAATATCAATATTACTAAGCACTCAGATGTCCCTTGTCCTCAAGATTGTTCTAATCAAGGTACCTGCGATAGGACCAAAGGTGTTTGCTCGTGCTCTGAAAATTACTTCCTCCCCGACTGCAGCATCGAGTTGAATAAGCATGAGATTGATCTCCAATACGATACCACTATCGAATCAAATGAGTGGTACTATTTCTATATCGACCGCAGTCTGGACCTCGAGACAGATCTCAACGTGAAGGTCCAAGGAGCAAATAGAAGCCATATTGCGATGATGCTGAGGTACCAAAATGACGAGTTGAGGCTTCCTAACGAAAAGTTTTTCCATTATATTTACCGCCCAAGGCAGGATGATAACGACGATGGAGTGATGAGCGTTTCGCATTTGGACTTGAAAAAGCTGGGGACCAGCATCGTCATTGGAGTAAAAAACCAAGGGAAGGAGACGTTTTTGAGTTTTACCACTGAAGCGAAGAAACGCTCTCCTCGGTACATTGTTTTTTTGATCACAGGCGGAATACTAGCGATGATTGTTGCGTTGTTGGTTTGCGGGATTTATATTGGCGAGCGCGATGACAGGAAAGGGCGCTATGGGAATCTGGAGGGCGAGAACAGCATTACCATCGAAAATCAGCAAACTATTGAATTGCCACCACACCTTGAAAAGGAAGTTATGGAAATGGAGGATGAGGAGGTGCCGCAGCAGCAGCAGTCGCCGCCTAAGGGCATTGATCTCGAAGTAGAAAGCAAATCTGTGATGATAGATCTGGAGAAGTAGTGAAGATGTTACCGTTACCAAGAAATAACATGATTATTGGAATGAGCCAAATTTTTTATCTATATTACAAAGGAGCGTAACATATTGACTGATAAATTTCCCCGAATTCACTCGCGGCTTTTTAATTGCGATAACATTCATATTCTTAAATAATAACATCTCAATAATCTCATTTGAGTCCTCTGCTAACTCAATCAATAACCCTTGGATTCTAAACTCACTGAATTTTTATCTTGGAAGACATGTAATTTTGTTTCTCATCAAAGCTTATGAATAAATTTACCTATTATTTAAAAAACCAATGCATAGAAAGAAAGCCATCAAATTAAGCTAAATCTTCCTTATATTGTTTACTCACTATCGATCCGCCGTGAGCAATCCTTTCTCCTTTTTCTCCTTCAAAAAAGTAATTAGAGGTCTCCTTCAACTCCTCTACTTCACTCATCGCTTGTTTGAGCTTGATAATGCTCTCTTTCGTGATGTGAGGACAATTTGAGTAATCAAGGGTCAAGGCTTTCAACCGAAGCATTTTCTGTAGATTTGATGATAGCGTAGTTATGTTCTCCGCGGTTATGTTTTTACAGCCGGTGAAGTAAAGAGAAAGCCTTTGCAAATTCGCCACGAGGCCCAACTGTTCTGCAAGAGCGTCATGTCCTATTTCGCTTATTTGAGCGCAATGACTAAAGTATAGCGTCAAATTCTGCAGCCTGTCTAGCGCGGGTAGGCAGCCGCTGAAATCAGTGAGCCCTTGGTCAGTCAAAGTAGCTAAATTATTGAAATGTAATGCAAGGCTCTCTAGTTCTGGAAGCATAGGAAGCTGCTGGGAGAGGTAAATCAACGCGAGGTCTGAAAGAGCACTGCACCATGTGAAATTCAGAGCAAGATGAGTTAATTTCGGCAATTTCGGCAAATTCTCAGCTAATTCACGAATGGCATCGTCGTGAATTTGATTACAATAGGAGAAGTTCAAATGAAGTGTCTTTAGCCTTGAAAGATTAGTGATTGAGCTCGAAAAAGGAATGATGCCTCTATCACTCAACGCTTTGCACCAAGAAAAATCGAGCTTCAAGACCGTTAGCAGTTTTAAGCGACTTAAACTGTTCGCTAAGCTATGTATGCCTTTGTCAGTTAAATTAATGCACCATGTGAAATCTAGTTTTAGCGTCCTGAGTCTCTGCAGTTTGAAGATATTCGCCGCAAAGTCAGTGAGTCCTTGGTCGGTCAGGGGGTGCGAGCTCATGTTCCATGACGATAAGTTGAACGTGAGGTGTTGCAGCGAAGAAACCTGCTTTAGATACACCGTGAATTGAGCAATGCCATAATCGGTGATCCCAGCATTGTGCGTGGTGTTACAGAGGGAGAGGTCGATGACAAGGGTATGGAGCCGTAGCAATCGATTGATTCCGAGTGCAATTTGAACCAACCCTTCATCAGTTATCTGATAGCATGAGTTCAAATGAATTGAGACTAATTCAAGTTTTTTGAGCTTGTTGAGAGCTGAAGCGAGTTGCAGTAGCGACTTATCTGTGATCAGATAACAGCTGTTGAATTTCAGGCTGATCGCTTCTAAGAAAGGTAAGTTTGATAGCTCTGAGGCTAGGGCGCAGACACCAACGTCAGTAATTTGGGTGCAAGATGAGAAATCGAGAGCTAAGGCGACAAGGTGACGCAGCAATTTTACCTTGGTAGCGACTTCTTTAACTCCGTTGTCATCGAGATCACGGTACCGGAGGTTAACTTCCAAATTCGCGATCTCGCCCACCTGTTCACCTCTGTCATCAAGTAGTGTTTCTAGTGTGTAGTTGTCTCTGATGTCTTTTATTACCTTTTTCACAGGAGTTCCTGATGCTCTCTCACGCCTTGCGTCTGATTCAGGAGATTTCCTTTCTTCTATTGGAGAATTCCTTTCTTCTATTGGAGAATTCTGGGAGTTGCATGAGTCAACGAGACAAAGCTGGAAATTTTTCAAGGACTGAGCGCCTGAGCTGAAGAAATTTTCGTCAGGAGAATGAGGAGATGGTGTTTTAAGCAAGTCCTCTTGAGTAGTCGCTTGGATATGCATGCGAGGAAGTTCTTGTTCGGCTTCCGAGAGAGAGTTATCTTGGTTCTCATAGCGCGGCGGAGAAATTTTAGGCTCTTTTTTAGTAATTTTGAGGCTTTTTGTTAAGTTCTTGAGGTTAATAAGTCCTGTGGGGTGTTTGAGGCTCTTAACTTGTTGCGTAGAAGTTCTTTTACCTGTATACGCTTTTTGTTTCAATGGTATCTTTTTTGACTTATCTCCTCCTACACTCTTCATCAATGGGGGTATTTTGTTTTGTTTGGAAGATTTTATTTGGTTTGTTTCGCTCTGAGTGTTTTTCTTAAGCGGGACTGTAACAACTTGAGGGATCTCATTATCTTTCATCAGATTTTCGAGCCAATGCACTATACTTTTCTTCAGCGGAACAACCTGTTCTTTCGTTGCTTGGACGATAAATAGTCCTTTATGAGTGTTTCGTTGCCTTTCTTCTACCGTCTCCTCTTGCAGCGTTGTGATAAAATTGTAAATTTTGACGAAACTCTCGATGTCTTCTCCTTCTTTCAAAAGAGAAGGATCTTCTGCAAACTTTGTCAACTTCTCTAAGAGAGAAAACTGCAAATTTTCTATGTGTTGCATGGTATCGCTGTTGAGGCTCGATTTCAATGCAGTGGAAATCCGTTCTTTTATTTTGGCTCTCAGAACTCGAAGGAGACCGGTTAGCTCGTCAAAAAGTTGATCCACCTGTGAAAACAGAGTATCGCGGCTCGTGTTGCTGATTTCTTGGTAGTACAGTTGCAGAATAGAATTTGTGAGGTCATCTAGAGCGCTTTTAGTGAGAACTGTGTTAATGTCTTTGCTGTTTGTAGGGTCTTGAATGCAATTGGCACATAGAAGTCGCGGACTCGCTCTCAAGGAGAGGTCGATTGCTTGTAATTTGTGTTTCGGATGCTGAGTGCAAGATTGTCTGGTTGGATCGAAGATTTTCAGCTTGTCTTCCATTTAGATACTAATGATTAATTTAATGAATAAATAAAAATTGGAGAATGCACGATCCTTTGATTTTTGAGATTGACGGTAATATAGCTTAAATGGTATTTTTTTAAGAAAATCAAACGCTAAAATATATAAATTCAGACCTAATTGAAGTTTGTCTTTCCTGTGCGACTCGTCGGTATTGATAATCAAGTGACTCTAGTGTGATTTTGAATTGCAGTTTGGAATTGCAGTTTGGGATAGATTCTAAGAAAATACTTTAAAGGTAAGAGATTTACTCTTGACTTTTGTAAAACCAAGAATATACAGGAGAAGGCAGCCAAGGGCTTAGATACGATTTTGTTCACATCAGCAAGCTCAGCTGCTAAACTAAGTTCTTGAGAGGCGCATGGGATGGCCTTCGTTGAATGATTCTCTCCCAAGTCCTGATTTGCTGCAATTTCATCGAATTCGATATATTCTTGTTTGGAATGGGTCTAATTTAAGAGCAGCTAACCCAGAACTTGTTCTTCGGGTTAGAAAAAAAATTTGATGTTCTATTTTCCCTGATGGAGCTTACAAACGCAATGTGAAGTCAGATCAATACGTTTTATGTTGTAAATTTCTATTGCTATAAGAATTAATAATTTGTTATCTCACTGTTTCAAAAATTAATGCAGAGATAAATAAATTGAAAAATAACTCGCACTTGAGAATTTGACTTTAATGAAACTGCTCCTGTAAGAATGCCTCAAGAACAGAAATAATCTGAAAAAGTTCCTTTCATCTCTCGGAAAGAACTTAGGAAGTTCAAATAATGAAATATATAGGAATCGGTTAGTTTAACTTGCTCATGATAATCAAAAATGATAGTATATTGCATGTATAAGAAAAGTTTTACTCATTTTTCTCAGACTGCTTAGCTCTTGTATCATAGTACCTCAAGGGCCTCCTGTTGTTGGCTGATTTGTCCCAGGTTATTCAATATATCTTTGCTCCATCATGTTTATCGAGAAGAAAGCCTGGAAATTAGAAAGTAGATATAGTTTCTGGTCTGAATGTGATAAAGATCTAGCTTTGTCAAAAGAACGAAAACGAAGCATTAATTCAGTAGCAGAATATCAATACTTAGTAAATAGCTCGTAAAGGCTAAGATAACACCTACTTAAACTCAAGGACTCTGTTTCATAGCACAATATGGTTTAGACTTTAATTCCTACTGGAGATTTCTTGCGATTTGCGGCAGTTTGAAAGTTGATGATAATGTTATTTTAATTTTTCATAAAAGAAGAAGTTTCAAATTTGTAAATCCCGAGTTTATCAAAAAAAATAAATTTTGATCAGACTGATTCCTGGCACGATATATCAGAATTGGTTGCCATTTCCAGCTTTAAATAGTAGAGCAACACAATTATAATCATATAAAAAAATCTCTCTAACAATGGCGCTTCCTATTGTTGCCTATATTTTAACCGCGATCACTGCAATCTTGCCTTCAAGAATACTTTCGAAGGTATTCAAGAAGAAGAAAGGAAATGATGTCAAATCCAAATCTCCAAATGCAAAATCTAATGACGCTGATGAAGAGGAAGAAGAAAGGCCTAATTGGGGCAAAGTAAATGGAGGCTACGTAAAATTTATGCTCAGAGGAAAGAACATCCTTCGTCTTCTCAAACTCTGTCAAGGAAATTACCCTATGGTCATAGCTTCTCATGTCATCAGCGTTACATCCACTTTCACATACGTGTTCACTCCTTTGCAATTCAGTAGATGCCTTGATGTTTTAGGCGAAGAAAATGCTAAAGAAAAGCTCTATGATCGAGCTCGAGAATTTATTATTTTAACTAGCTTCACAGCAGTTCTTAACATTTTCAGTCAATACGTCACTTCCAGAGTCCGAAAATCAGTGGATAAAACTGTACGAACGAAGCTTTATACGGCAATTCTGAGCCAAGATCTCAATTTTTTCGAAAATAAAAACACTCAGTCGAGCCTTGCGAACGACGTATATACTAGTTTCCATTATGTTGTTAAATATTCCACCCTCGGTCCATATGTTGGCTACATTCAAAGCATGATAAGACTAGTTCTTGCTGTTGGAATTCTTTGGAGGTCATCACCCAAGCTTTCAATCTATATCTTGGTAATCTCTCCTATTGTGAACTGGGTCAGTCGAAAGCTTTACCAGTACGTGAATGATATTTCACAAGAAATCTACAAAAATAAGGGAGACCATCCAGATGTTATCCACGAAAGCCTTTCAAACATCAGACTCATCAAGGCATTTTCAACAGAAGATAGATGCATTAAGCAATTTGAAGACAACTTTGATAAAAATTCCTCATTAGAGCTAAAGATGACGGTCATCCAAAGCATTGCCAGCGGTTTTTCGATGCTTGCTGGGAAATTCAGCGAGATTATTGTCATTATTGTAGGTGGTGGCATGGTGCTCAATGGGGACCTTACTGTCGGAGAAATTACTATGTTCCTTACCTACGCACAACAAGTTTCAAGTTACATGAGCACATTCAACTACTTCCTTTCTGATTTGACTCAGAGTGGTTTCTTCATCAGCAAGGTGTTTGGTTTCCTCGACTACGTCCCCACCGTGAATGCGAAAGGAGGACTCAAACCAGAAAAATGTGAAGGCATGATCGAGTTCAAAAATGTCAACTTCCGCTATCCAAGTCGAAAGCAAGCCCACGTGATCAAAGACCTGAGCTTCAAAATCTCTCCTGGAGAAGTTGTAGCCTTTGCAGGACCCTCTGGCAGTGGAAAGTCTACAATTATTACTCTGCTGAACAGATTCTATGACCCCAATGATGGTTCTATTTCGATTGATGGAAATGACCTAAGATCACTTGATTTACCATGGTTCCATAAGCATGTTGGCTTTGTTTCCCAAGAACCAGTTCTTATGCCAGGTACTATTGAAGAAAATATTGCTTATGGAGTTGAAGAGTACACTCAAGAACAAATGGAAACTGTATGTGAGCTTGCAAATGTGAAAGAATTTGTTGCTGATACATCCATGTTCCCCAAAGGTCTCAAGACTCAAGTTGGTGATAAAGGAGTCAAACTTTCAGGAGGACAGAAGCAACGAGTTGCGATTGCTAGAGCTTTGATGAAGAATCCTAAGATAGTGATCTTTGATGAAGCGACATCTGCTCTTGACGCTGAAAGCGAGCATCAAGTACAAAAAGCCATTAATAGGCTTATGGGAGAAGGAAAACGCACGATGATCATCATTGCACACAGGCTTTCAACGATTATCAACTGTCATAGAATATTCGCGATGAAAGGAGGAGAGATTAAAGAGGTTGGGTCTCATCAAGAACTGATGAGCCTGGGAGGGATATATAAGGAATTGTTTGAGCGTCAGCTCGCAGGGCTTGAAGGGCAAATCCCGTCTACTAGTGATAACAGTCCAGAAATGGAGAAAGAATCGGCTCAATTATCGCCTCATCAAAACTAAACTTTTTTTTTCTTCATATCTCATTAACAGTCAATACGGTCAGCCATTATTGGTGGTAATATGATTCTTTTATTCATGTTAAAATGTCATCTGTATAAAACATACTAGAGGTTTTCTGCTGCCTTGGATAATTATGACTAATGTCCATCATAATAGACGATTTACGATAATCTCACAAGTTTGAATTTCACTCCGAATTCTAGATCCTCCTTAACCTCTGACTCTTTCTCGAGACAACAGCATTATTATCAGGCTAACATACTGACTTAATGCTCCCATTGGATTGTTATAAGTCTTTCTCTTCGAAGTACTTAAAGCGCACTTCAATACCTTAACATAGAGGTTCTTGCTCAACTTGGATTTTAATTCACTAGAATAGGTAAAATGAAATATCATTATCATCAATATGAAAATAAATATGATCATCATCAACTTTAGTTTTTTTCCTCATGAATTGTCCTTCGCGACTGCTCCTTAGAGTTCGTATTTGTCGTAGCGAGCAATTCGACAGTAATTGCAGATGCTAGATAATACAATCTTTGAGAAAGATTGTATCATTTCATCAAGTCTATCTTGTCATGAAATACAAGTCCGATTAGTCCTCTAGTATCGTAGATAGTTTTTACAGGATCAGAAAAGGTTGGAATTTTGGCTCCTCTAGTGCCTTGCTAATAAAGACAGCATCAGAGGGTATGTAGATATCATACCCCTGAAAATAGCCAGCCTAAATCATTGCAACAGAAGAGGATGTAGTGCCCACATCAATTTCAATGAATGGATATTCACTCGCTTGGTCAGTGCTAAAAAATGGAAAATGTATCTTTTCATTAATTTTGTGAACCTCATTGAGAATCGCAGAGACAGTATCAAAATAAAATAGGATTACTTACTACCTACAACAGATTTATAATCTTCTTCTTTACCAACAGTAGCTTATTGCCTCAGACTCAAACATATTGGTGACATACAAACCAAAAAAAACTTCAAAGCGATTCTTCGAAGTTTCTCCTAAAAAATATTTTTTTAACACATATCTTGATACATTCACTTCACATCAATAATTTTTACAGCAGTTCAGAACGTTACTATGTTCGCAAACACCAAATCCCTTTAAATTAAAAAGTTTTTCAGAATGATTCAATTACAAATCCCTCCCCACAGAGCCCAAAGAAATGATATCATCCTGAAAAAGCGGTTAAGTCCAACATCAAACTCAGAGCTTTCAGCGAATCTAAGCTCCACTCGCACCGATTCCTTCCAAAAAGCCAATAAGACCACATTTCCGAAAAAACCAGTCTCCAAGAGCATCAATCATAAGTCTCATCTTATCCTTCCATCAAGTTCGGGGCCGGCGTTAAACTCTCCACGGTCATTTCGCGATGCAACGCCAAAACCAGAAAAAGTTATTGGTTCAATTTCTGACTTTTTCAACAAAAAGCAGATCTCCACGGCTGTTCAGACTTCAAACACCGTTCCTAATCGCATCAAAATGATTGATATGATTATCGAACGCAGAGCCGAGCTCAAAAAGCTAGAGGGCCAGCTTCGGGAGGACCGAGCAAAGCCATTGATATCAAAACTTCAGCAAAATTTCAGAAAAAGAAGACTCAAAAAGATGCTTGAGCAAAATAAGAAAAACGCAGAGCATGACACCATGATCAGACCTGATATTGATGAACTGCATTTTAGAAGGGAAAGTCTCGAGTTCCTGGATGTCGTCGCTATGACAAAAACGTTTGGTTCGGCTAGTAATCTCACCAAACAATCGATTGAAGGGTCTAATAATCCTTCAAACAGTGAGATTCAAGCGGAAGCTGTTGGCACGTTGGATGCGCTAGATCAAAATACAAAGCATGATCAAAATTTTGAGAAGTTCTCAGAGAAAGTAAAAATGTTCGTGTTCAGACGCACGAAAGCAGATAAAGGAGACAAAACGCTTGTTCAGTCTCCTAAACATTTAACAACACCTCAATTGCCTACAAAGAAAACCATCAGGCATGAGAAAAGTGTTGGAAATTTGAGTTTGGAAGAATATCATTTGGCTTCTAAAACGCTGAAGAAAGACCTGTTTAAATTTGTTATGAAGCAAAAGGCTCAATGCGATTCGGATCGTACAAATGGATTTGATGAGGATAGTCGCAATATTTTCTTTCATAGCGCGACTAAAACGAATGGAAAGCTGAAAGACATCGAGGGAGAGGTAGAGAGAAAAGTTGAAACTTATAAAATGGAACATAGACATCTTCGCCAAAGACATTATTTAAAGCCCGATTTCAGAGTCGGTACAACCTCTGCGAAAACTCGGTTTTCTCCGCTGAATATGACGGAGATTCCTCCTCATATTATCACTCCCAGCAAGCCCAGAACGAAACCGATGGGACTAGACCGATCATTGCCGACTCAGGGTGCTGAACGGGGTAGTAATAAGAGAATTACAATGCTCTTAACAGAAGATATAGATGAATTCAAGCTATATTTGTCCTCTCAGAAGTAGCTAATCAAATTATTAAGTTTCCCTGAAACTAAGTATCTGTTTATAGGAAGAAAGGAATTAACTCTAATGATAAGAAAAAGCTGTTCCTTACTGATGATTCGATGATTTCGTACACTGAAGGGAAATTGGACTATCTATATAAAGTTGCGGGCGAGCTTGAAGACAACCTCAGATTGACTCACCAGAAGATATTGAAAGAAACTAATCGAGAGATGATCGAAAAGTTGCAGCGCGCTGAAAGCAGCAGGAAGGAGCGATTAGCAGCGCTTAGAAAGTAAATTGAAGTGATTTCTCCTTTGTTGATAATCATATTTGTATAGCGAAATCTATCAAGTCACCAAGAAGAAAATAATTTAAGAATTTCTCTGTTCAGAATTATTTGTGAACACTAATGTATGCTTAACATATATATTCTACTTTTCTACTACTCGAATATTTATTGCATAATAATCAATTGAGCTACAGTTTGATTCACTTGGATATTAATTTCAATTTATAAGATTAGCCACTGCAAGCAAAAATATCATTATAAATAATTTCTTTTCAAATTTTAATTCTGCGCCGGGGCTTTCTCATTGCTTAAGATCACTAATGATGAGACTTCATCTATCCTTCCTGGAAAAGCCAGATATCTTGGGCTTCTGAGCATAGTTTCAAGCTTCATTTGTATCGTTGATGCTTGGTAAGTAGAATCAAAGCATATAAAAAAGTTTCAATAATTACAATTGTTTCACATTTCATTTTAACAAAATTAAACTCCTTAGCAATCAACATCCTTTTAAAGCAACTCACCATTCCGTCACAAAAATAATTTTCACCAGAATGATTCAATCCAAACATGAAATTGTAAGAAATTCACAATTTCTTAAGAATTTATACATATCAAATAAACAATCCATCCACCCCGCCAAAACAAAAATCTTACGCGGATTTAGTGCTGTTTCAATTCGATCTGTTGATTTTCGGAAGAAGAGCCATATCTTGTCCTATTTACAATCGATTGAGAGAGTTGCTTGGCAAAAAGTTCAAGCAACTCATGATCGAAGGGGTTTAGTGTCGATTTCTTCAGAGCAGAAACACCCTTAAGACCTCTAGCATAAATCGCCTCAATAGCACCAATCACCTCATTTTCATTATTCGGATGCTTGATTGGCCAACAAATCAGCGGCATTGAAGTCTCGATATCCACTTTTCCATTAAACAACTCATGATTATATCCATTCGTAATGTTTTCAATCTCTTTCTTTGTCATCACGTGCCCAAATATTCCCATGCTCAAATCCCCTCGATTCTCCTCACCGTTTTGTCCATACCAAATCATTTGATTCGTCACCTTATCATACAAACATATCCTAGCTTTCTCCGTACTCAGGATAAAGCAAAGGCTCTTTTCTGCCTGAGTAATCAATTCCTTGGTCCCATGCAGTGAATTCAGCTCTGTACCAATCTTCAAACCAAAAATTAGCACTTAACCCAAAATTTCAAATTTTACTCGTATTAGTGCTCGAAGATTATTATAGAACCCTTTCTCCTCATCATAACTGAGCGAGTGCCGAAGCACTACCTCTGCTAGGTTTGCAATAATCGTGAGAAGCCCTTCATCGTCGTGGGTGAAGTGTCCTTCCTCCTTGTTAATCGCTTGAATCACTCCTGTGTCTCAATAATGAAGGAATCCGCCTCGAAGCAAAGAAATTACCTTTCACATGGTTCGTCTTATCGATAATAGGCACACAGAGGGTCGTGTTGGTCTTATAATTTGTTTTGATATCGAATTCGCTGTTAAACCTAGGGTCGGAGTACGCGTTGCGAATATTTAAGATTTCTCCTGTCGTTGCTACATGACCTATTGTAATTTGGGCTAAGAACAGAAAAAACTTGAACCATTACCAGCAAACCCTTTGTTCCAGGGTATCCGGATAGTATCTGAACCCTTTGCTACTTTGGACCACAGTTCACCGTTGTGTGTGTCAAGTATGAACAGCGTGGCCCTATTGCAAGACAAGCACTCGCAAGTTTCTTCAACAATCCGCTCCATTGCTTCTGACAGCACAAGGGAAGAGGTCATAATACTCGCGGCTTTTACCATCTTGCGGAGTTTGAAGCACAACTGAACTAAATTCTGATTTTCATCCAAAACCCCTTTCATCGCATCGAAACAACTAATCAGCATATTGTCCTTAGCCTCTCTTATTTGCGACATGAAATGCTCCTCATCAGTCATTAACTCCTTTATAAACTTCACGTGGCCGTTCTCAAGCAGCGCGACTTCCGCTTCTTGGTCACCTGGAAAAAATTCATTGAACTAAGGGGTTATAAGATGCGATTATTACTCATTTTAAGGACGCTCCTTGCCTTAAAATCTTCGACTGTAGATTTTCTAGCACCGCTCCGTTGAACCACTGCTGGCTCTATATATGATGACACATTGTCAGCAAAAAAGTGAATGAAACTAATCACTTATCGGCATATTGCTGACGATTCTTTTCATTTTTATCTCAGATATCGTTTTCGAAATCACGCTCTGAGAGCCTCCACTCCCTTTCTTGCTAATCGAATGACTCAACACATTAGATGGCAGCGCCTCTCTCCTGCTTTCCCCCACGGCTCTCTCAGCTAAAACAATCAAATCCTTCAATCTGCGATTCTCTTCAAGCGCTTGAGAGAGGAGCTCATCACGCTTTTCCTGAGCGTCAATGAGATACTTATTCAAGTGTTCAAGGCGCTCGATTTCTTTATTTTTGATTCGAATAGTGCTTTCAAGACTCTGTGCGTATCCAGTCAGATCAATGATTACTTTATTCACTTTCTCATCGACAACTCTAATAAATTCGGTTATTTCTCATGGTTAGAGCGATCGTATCACTTGCTTTTCGAATTTATAAGCTCGCTAAGCCCAGGCAGTTTTGGCGATGAGAGCGCTGTTGGTCTTACAGCCTCAAAAGTGCTGTTTGTGTTTCCCGGTGAGGTGTTGATTGTAAGTTTTCTCTTCTCTTTCGATGAATGAGGCGACGGAAGTGTCTTCTCAACGCCATATGGTTTAAAAAACCGCGAGCCAGCAGTATCGAGACTGCGGTGACTTCTTGACTGATGTTTGGCTTTCGATGAAAATAAAACCCTTTTAGTGCATAATTCAGATTAAAGCACCTCGAATAGAGGGGATAATACTCATTGCTAGTTTCTTGAGACGAAAGTTGGTCTTCGTGTGTACTCAAATACATTATTGTTTGTCGCTCGATGATAATTCCTTTAGAAGCGAAACTGTAATTTTTATTTGGATTTAAGTTTGTGATCGGAATGTTAAATTATTTAGCTTTCAATAACATAAGAAACACAAAGATTCGCATTAGTAATATCCTAATTTCCTCTGTCCTTAAACGCAAATCAAATTTTCCTTTTCTTTTGCAAAATGCAATTGTTGGACACATTACGTATACAAATCCATAATGAGAGGGAGCGCATAATAATTATAGAAGCCACGAACCAGCTCTAGAACTTCATTCTCATCGAATGGCCTCGTTTGGTTGTAGTCTATTTGGTAAACCGGAATCCTTGGATCGTCAATGAAAACGATTTTGACAGGCACGTTAGTGATAATCCACGGGCTTCCTCTAAATCTTGGAGTGTAGCTTAAGAAAGTACTGGATCCGTGCATTGAGAAAATAATTGAGCCTCTACGGTCAGAGCTAAGCTCAGAGGTGAAATTCTGGAATGATAGAGACATATCCGGCACCTTTGTGAAGCGGAAGGTGGAAAAAGGCATGAAAGTGCTGAGGAGGTCTGGGTTTAAGACCGTGTCTGGCAATGCAATTTCA
>ENA-UOTX01000279-UOTX01000279.1-compost-metagenome-genome-assembly--contig:-NODE-279-length-57233-cov-18.642557_pt1 | contig 57233 bp, 40 predicted proteins | sample MGYA00238143_ERZ746982 | MGnify/ENA primary metagenome ERZ746982 (study PRJEB28758, sample SAMN06268862) | compost metagenome | isolation source: single cell | place: USA: California, Emeryville, Joint... | reverse complement strand
CGGCTAGGTGAATATAAACGTCAAGAGCAGAAAATACAGAGAAATTTTAATATGTAGGCTAATTAGAAATTCAAAATATGCCATAAGAAACTCACTGGTTCTCCTTTTTTATTTTGTCAATGGATAAGACCTTATATGGGAATTTTTTTTAAATACCCCCATTCCGAGCAATGCTTTTTCCCTTTTTTTTCCTTAACAGAAGTATTTTTTGTGAAGATGATTATTTCATTGCAATGTAATCTCAAATGATTTTTCCCCGACTACTTCAACTCGTTTCTTGCAATGAGCCATGATTGAAATCTTAGCTTACTTCAGGCTATTCTGAGTAAAATTGTAATAATGAGACTGTTGTATCAGTCAAGAAAAGAAATTCAAAGTCGATGAATTTCAAAATCACGAACCAACTTATAAAATATTTTTAATTAACTGTTTTCAAATTCAAATTTGGTAAAGATCGTAATTTAGATTATTTTCCATCAAGAAGCATAAGTATGGTATTGGATTCTAGAAAACAATAACTAAAACCGCAAAAGAGATGGTAATTGGTAATAATTGATCACTGGATGTCATCTGTAATTGAGAACTGCTAGATTGTCAACAAAATGCATCGAATATGTAGATGTTCGAAGAAAAACTAAACGAGTATTAAAAAGCCTCCGATTGTGAAGTAGCAATGATAAACATCTTAACAAAAAACACAAATAATCAATCGTTTATTTAAACTATTCTCATTACTTAACAAAATCAACTCTAAACGATATATTAGAATTACAATCTCGATATTACAATTGCCACTCTTCCGTACTAATACTTCTCTGACAAAAAACTGAAATCTATGGCTAAATAATAGTAATTGCATAAGCCGAATACTAATGAGCAGTTTAAAAAATGCTTCAAAGAACTACAGACCAATAATTTGTTCACAGTCTCAGCACATAAATTACTCTCAGATAGCATTTTACTTAGAAGACCTAAGATTGACAAATTTTGTTCGCTTCGAACGAGTATGCATTAATTTTCAGCAATGAGCATCTGGAGCATAGTCTTGTAGAAGACCAGGGATACGAAAATTTAGATGAAAATCCGATCTATTCCTTTATGGATGAACAAATAAAGGTTGTTTCTTGTATGGTCCTTAACTAATGTCCTTATGAGTGACTTCTTACTTCCTTATTACAACCTCTAGGATAGCTTGTAGAGACGAAAATTATATTTTGTGTGCATGCTGAGGAGAATTAACCTAAAATTGATAATTGAATATAATATTTCCACCCCTAAGCATTGATTATATAAATGTTTCTGTTGAGAAACTGCTGCCATTGAGATAAAAAAAAAATATGAAAAACTCACTATTTCGCCTTTAACCTAATGATATCTTTTTTTTAGGTTTTTCCATTCTGAATCTTTCACGCTCCTTTTATTGAAACTTTTTCCAATGAGAGTAAATTAATCTAGTCTCTCTGAATAGATGTATTTTTTTTTGGTTTTGCTGCCTGATGCTTGGATTGATTATTGAAATCTTCCCTTCTGAATTATGAATTCTCGCCTCCTTGATGCTGCTGCTGTTGAGTCGGATCAATCTGTGGAGACTCGACGTTCGTCATAACCGAATCGATTTTTGGGAGATTCATTCCGCCTCCTGCATAATAAGGATCCATGTAGGTTTGCTGAGGCTTTTGGCCATGACCCTGTTTACTTTTATTTGAGAGGTTTTGGTAGTCTTCGCTATAGCTTCTTGGCTTCTGCGTATATGTTTGAGGGTCTATAAAATATAACATCAGCATAAATCTTTCGAGAGAAATCGTTACTTTGGCCATAGCTAGGAACATTTTGCGTAGTCCCAAAGACGTTGGTGCTATACTCTTGATTCACTTGTTGATACGCCCCGAAATTTGAATTTCCTTGCTGGTTAAAATTGGTTTTAACTTCCTCATTCTTGGACTCCTCTCTTTGATTTTGACTCGGAAAGTATTTCTTTTCCCCAAGGAACGAAGAGCTATACGCCGAGCTGGGAGACGAATCTACGGATTTGGGTTTAAAGGCTTCTTTCTTAGGGTTCAATTTCAGTTTCTTTTTGGGTTGCTCAGTAGACTGGTTTGATTGCTTGGGCTGATTCGTAGGGTTTTGGTTCTGTAACAGCTGAGCAGTACTGACTGTAGTATTAGGCGTGTTTGCTAGTGGAGTGCAGAAAAAGATGTGAGCATATGAAGAGCGAGGATTAAAGATTACATTGATTGGTACTTGGAGCCGTCGGCTTGAAAACAGGCCTGTATGATTCCGGGTTAGGAATTGTGTTGGTTTGCTTGTTTTAATAAAATTATAAAGCAAATGCTCCGAAATAAGCTTGATTTACATTGTGCTGTTGACTGAGGTAAAGAAGCGGGGGCGGCTGTTGCTGAGCGAGACTATTTTTCAATCTTTCTGCACATTTTGCGAAAGCTAGATGAGAGCCAGTTTAGTAATTTAAAGTTAGTGATAGCTCGAATACCTTCTTGACGGTCAGGAGGAGTCCAGTCTCCGGTAAACTCTTCACCAGTAAGAAAAGGGTGGAATGAGGCCTGTGCAGCTGTCCATCTGTGGTCAGGGTCGATGACAAGTATTCCTTTCAGAAAATGAATAAACGGACTCATCATTGGGAAATCTGTTTTCATTGTTCAATGATGATAAGATAGAGTCAATATCTCATCTTACCATCTGATTTTTCTCGAATACGCGATTTGTTGTAATAGTTCACCAGTTCTTCCAATTTCTTCAACTCGAAATATTTCTTGTGCGGTTCCAATTTCACGCCATTCTCCTAACAAAAAGATTTAACTCCACACCTTTCTATCCTCATACCGTTTCAAATTCTACAGGCGTTTTAAAGACGTATCCGCCTTCTACTTGTTTGAAGTATTTCGATTTAAATCTGCCTTTCTCAATCACGTCGTTTGTTGGCATTCTAAAGGTCCCCCAAAAAAGTTAACCTGTTAGGAAAGATCACATGTTAAAGTAATTTACCCTAGTATATCAATGATTCTTTTCACTTGATCATAGGCGCTGCTTCCAGGAAATATCGGCGGTCCTAAATAGAGCTCCGCAAGAATGCATCCCAGCGACCACATGTCGATAGCTTGAGTGTATTTTATTCCAAAGATAACTTCAGGCGCGCGGTAGAATCGCGATTGGATGTATGTGTAAACCTGATTATTAAAGAAACATGATGATCCCAAATCGATAATCTTGAGCTGCTTGTCTTTGCTCCTATTGGAATATCATAAAATTAATAACTTTTCTCTTGAAACAGTTCTTACGATGCCAAAAGCACGTTTTCAGGCTTAAGATCGCAATGGATGATTTTATTTCGCTCCAGTACGATAAGCCCTTGAAGGAGCTGATCTGCGAAAAATTGAATGATTTTCAGTCCCAATCCGTAAAAATGTGTCATTCTCAAAATTTCCAGCAGCGAGTAGCTCAGCAATTCAAAAACAATGCACACATGGTTGCGATATACGAAGTAATCTCTCATCTGCACTATGAACTGACCGCTGTTAGGATCCTCCTGCACTTTTTGAAAAATGTTAATTTCTGTTCCTGCTTGGATCGTGTAAGCCGGCTTATTTTTTATCACTTTAACAGCATATTCTCCAGGGACTTGCGGACTCACGCACTTGACGACCTGCCCAAACGCACCTTTTCCCAAGAACTCTTGAATTATGTATCTAACCAAATAATTTAAATTGAAGCATCAATTCAAACATATCATTCTCTACTCAATGTTCTCAGGAGACACGATTTTATCTTTAACACGAAGAATGTAGTCATTATTCTCGTTATCGTAACCGTTGTTTAAAACCCCTGAAAGAAAAGAAAAAATTTTGGTTTCGGAAATACGTGGCGTAATTTACCCTCTGCTGGGTCCGTAAGGACACGTCTGGGGTTGTTATCGTAGTTGTAATAGAACTTTGGGTTGCATTTTTTGTAGGTGATTAGGATTTCGTGGGTCAATTTGATCGGTAGCTAGCGAAGCGAGATGTAAGTCGGAAAGAAAGCGAGGATTACATTAGATTTGGAAGCTTGGATGGGATGCTGCTCATCGTCGATGGCATCGGCAATAATTTGGTTGAATTTATCACTCTTCTGCCCTGCTCCTCTTCTTTTGAAGAGAGATTTAGATGAGACAGTAAGGTTTTCGGTGTCTGAGTGTCTCATGCTGTCTCTAAAATCAAAGAATTCGAAAATAAAAAATTAATACGTAATTGATGCTTTCTGGATTTATTATACGATTTCAGAGTCTAAAGACGTTTTTTCTGATTAATCTTCTAGACAGCAAAATCTTTGATATACCCAATATTTTCAGAGAAACTATCTTCTCACAGAAATTTATCCTTTCTATCAAAGATGAAATCATCATTATTATTTGATGCTTAAAGAGAGCTATCGATCTAGTCTGTTTTTCTTTTCGGGATTAGTAACAATCACTGATTGAAGTTGGAAAAAAATTTCTCTCTTTCAATAATAAATGAAAACAATGCGAGACTTTTATTAGCAGCAACCGAAGAAAATGAGGAGAGAACGACCAAAGGTGCCAATGTAAAATACCATTTCAAAATATTAAATCCAATTATGTCGACTTTACAATTTGTTATCAAGACAGGCTGAATGCCCTGAGGTTGAATTCGTTAATAAAGCATTCCGATCCATTATCTTTCAAACCAGCGATCCAGCGGGTATCCGATTGATCGTATATTATTAGATTATTCGGAATCGTATTCTTAGGCATGCATCGAGTCCCTTTGATCAGTAGAAAATGGGAAATGGTAAAAAGTAGAAGGTTTTATGCTGAAGTTTAATGTTAATTTTCGTTTTCGTTTTTTGGTCGAGTTCAGGGCCCTTGCTTATAACTTGCTTTGATTAAATAAAAGCATATAATTGCTTATTTAAGCATTAAGCACAAGATTAGATAAAGAAGAAATCCTTATAATCTACTATGTCCAAGAGAGGTTTCTAAATCATTTCTCTTCGAAACAGCTAACGAAAATTCAAAGGTAGAGGAGGTCAAGTCGGCAAGAAGCTCAAGGTCACCTTGGCTCTTAAGAACGCTGCTTTGATTAACTGCGCTGACAATACCGGAGCTAAGAACATCTATATGATCGCTGCTTACGGTGTCAAGGGTCACTTAAACAGATTGCCAGGTGCTTCACTTGGTGATATGATCCTTTGCTCAGTCAAGAAGGGTAAGCCTGAGCTCAGAAAGAAAGGTAATCTCAAGTCACACAAGCGCCTTTCTAAACCCGCGTAAAAAGTTTTGCAAGCAATCGTTGTTAGACAGAGAAGAGCTTGGAGAAGACCAGATGGAACGTTCATATACTGCGAAGGTAACTTATCAAGAAAAAAAGAAAAAGTCTCATCAAAATTGTTTGCTTTAGATAATGCAGGAGTCATCGTGAATCCAAAGGGAGAAATGAAAGGTTCAGCTATCACTGGCCCAGTCGGAAAAGAAGCCGCTGAACTCTGGCCTAAGATTGCCTCAAACGCTGCTTCCATTGTCTAAACGTTCTGTTGGATTTTTACACAACGTAGTCGTCATTAACAGTTGATACTGCATTGTGATTTCTATTTTTTCATGCATGCTGAGTTGTCCAACCGATGCTTCAAACCTGAAATGCTGAAAATTCCTTCGTACAAAAAAAAATTAATAGATATGAGGTTGAGATACTCGATCATTTCAACTGCCGTCATAATTTAATGAAATTTATGAATGGTAGTAGTAAATTAGGAGCTTTATGTTTGACTCAGGTCATCACTCATAAGCATAAGGTCTTTAGGCCTTGTAATTTTTCAGGAAAATTAATTCTCAGACACACTAAAAGCCAAATACTTCTCTACTAATCACCTCGCTATGGGAATCTAAAAATTTATTGATCAAGCTTCATGGAAGAAGGAAAGAAGTGAATGATGGTTCATTAAAACCCAAACAAACTTATAAGACTCATGTTCCCGAAATTCAAAGAAAAAGAGTGTCACTTTATTATTCTTTATTATTCACTTATATCACGACTTTTTATGAAAATCTTCTCTTTAAAAAAATTTCCAAGTGATGAAAGCTTTCATTATGCTGATCACATCAAAAATGAGTTCAAAACAATAAATAGGACATATAGTTATTTATGTATTTTAATGGGAGATAACTCATTTTAATTATCAAAATGTGGGGGTTTTTTTGTGCCATTACATATGAGCAAATAGCCCCTTAAACTCGTGCTGGTGGGAAGAAAGTGGTTCTCCCCCAGACAACATTGAGAGCGGTGTAGGTTGTCGTCCGGTCAAATTCTCAGTAGTAGTTCCATGCCATGAGAACATCGTAGACGCAGCTGAAAATTTCTTGGATCGATTCAAAAACCAGTCAAATTCATCAGGAATAGCTCCTTTAGCTTCAGCTTTATACTCTGAATACAGACTAAGGTATTTCGCTTTGGGAATTCTTTGAAGCGTTTCTTGAGAGGTAATCGGTCTCTGCATCATAGCTTCTAAGCTCAGGACACTCGCTCGCAGCGTATGGCTTGGAGTAACAGTTGGAACACTACCACCCCGACTCGGGACCTTCGTTATCCTGAACTTAGACTTGAGATTCGTGTCGTAATTTTGCAATAATTGGGCTTTGAGAGCCCCGTCAAACCCTTGGAAATCTTGCGAGGATAAGATGGTTAAATAAATATCTTATGTATAGTTAATATCAATTTACTTGTTGAGGCCAAATGCGTTTTGTAAGGACTAAACAATCTATGTCCACTATTTTTCTGGCGATTCAACGGAGTTGAAACGATCTCAATTAAATTAGTGGCCTTCCTTTTCCTCTTTTTCTTCTCTTTCTATATAAAATAGGTCAGGCCTGTCGTTTGAAATAAATATGAGAGCCAACCTCTCGTTCTTGAATGATATGAGTTTCCTTTTCAAGCATTTTCGAATGGTGAGTGTATTTAAATACAGTGTTAGCTTTCAAACTGATATCATTCACTTGAAGTTCACCAGAAAGGATCGCATTCAAAGAAGGAATTGGTTCTCCGACCGTCGAATGCGAAAGAGATTGATCGCCTGGCACTTGCAACAATCCATCCTCTCCAACTTGAAGTTCATCTGCTTGCGGAGCAGCCAGGTTCTCTCTTCTTAGGTAGCCATTCCACGAAGTCTTTCTCGAGCGCAGCATTGGAGTACTTTTTGTTGCATTATCACTTCCTGCTGCTTCTTTGCGCATTTTTTCTCTAAACTGCTGGACTAGGTCTCTCTCCACAAGCTCTTCAGCTCGTTTTTTGGATTCAATAGCTTGCCTTGTGCGCTGTAGAAGGTAAATTAATTCAACGAATTAACAAAAAAATTCTTACGACACGACGCTCATTAAGCAGCTCTGGCCTCAGGATACCACAACCGACGAATTCCCCTTGCGCCCGGTCTCCTTTAAGAAACGCTTCTTGGCCCTTTAAGGCTTCGATATTGCAATTTTCGCATAATGTCACCAGTTTGTTCAGGAAGGCTTGATCTTTCTTCAGTTCTAAATACTGAGTATCCTTCAGCAAAGGGTTTTCTGCGAGAATAATCGGAGGGATAATTTTATTGTTTCGGTTAACTTGAGGTTCCATCCCTTGCACAATACGGCCAAAGGGAGAAATATTGAATTCTGTCAGTCGGGCCTCCTCAGCCTTCTTTGAATCGACGTATATGATAGGAATATCTTTTCGCTTCAGGGTCGAGATGCTGTGTTCATATCCTTCAATTAGCGTCTGATACTTCACTTCGTAAGCTGATTGAGGATCTATTTTCGAGAATAGTTAAGGACATAAGAAATCGATTACAAAATCTCTAACCTATCTCTTGTTGGCAGCTTTTGCATTGTATTATCTTGCTGAGAACTAATTTTCTTTCTTTTGTCGACTGCAGCCTAAGGTTCACAAAGCTAGGAGGCTACACGAGATATCTTGGATCAAAAGCTGTTTGCGAAGCAATAAATACCTGATAAACTGTATCAATTTTCGGAGACCGAAAATTTTTTGAAAAATTGTCCACGAATTCTCCATGTTGGCTTGTATAATTGCCATCTTCAAATCGAACTGAAGAACAGAACAGCAGCCAAAGCTTTTCGTTGGTCCCAAACTTGAAATTGAGAATTAACCGCGCTAACGCCAGGTTATTAGAGCTAATTCTCAGAATATGCTGCCTAATATCCTGGCACAGCTCTCGAAGGGTATTTGTTAGGATATATCCTTTCAACGACGTAGTTTTTGTGTGAAATTCGCTTGCTTCGTAGGTCGCTGCTCTTTCATAGATATCGACCTTCGAGTTATTAATTTGGTTAATATTTTCTCGTTTTTCAAACATGGTGAGGCAAGGACTCCAGATCACTCGAATGATAGCTGCAAAAAATATATGATAGAAGATAATATGATGAATAATATTTACAATTATGCTCTCCATGCGGTTGCACGAACTTCTGCAGCACTCCGGTTCGCATGATGTCCATGTTGCTAAAGAATTCCTCTGGAAAGATTGAAATTAAAAGGTGTTTGGATTTTATTTGCTTTACCAAATTTGTCCTTATCCAGGTATTCAAAAACAGTCTTTGGCTGATCAGATGTCAGGTCTTTCTGCATGAAGGTAGCAACAATGCCACAAGGAGGGATTTTTCTCAGAAATTTTTCGCGAATAAGCTCATAAGTCGTTCTTTCGGACTGCTTCTTTCGTAATACTCCATCCCACATGAAATACCAGGCGACAGGTTGATTATATCGGATGATAACTGTATCTGGGACTGCAACGTTTGGACCTACGATTCGTTATTTCAGCTTTTACATGATAAGGAGCGGTTACTTTTCCCTGTGAAATCTTGTTTTGTCCATAGAAGGTGGAAAAAATTCTCCAGAAGCCCATCACCCTCAAGAGCGAATTGATCATAGGTTGGGTTCCCTATTTTATTGCCGCTGATACTGGCGGCTCGCTTAGCGTGCATTGCTATTTTGAAGGTGTTGGTTAATTCGAATAATTATTTATCGCAGTTTGAGAATCAGATTCGTGTGAGAGAAAGAAAAGAACCCATGTTTTACGTTTAATGACCAAAACATAGGAAAATTTCTCCCTTTTTTTCGAAGTGGAAAGGTGATGACTGAATTAAAAAAACTATAGGCCAAAACCTGTTTTGAGATAGTATTCTAGCAGGATAAACTAAAGAGCATTAGCAACCTGCAGCTTAAGGAAATCAAATTTAAGTACGCTTTTATACTAATAGAGAGATGTCGATGTGCAAATCTAGTTGAGGTGAAATGCATTTATTATTTTTTTCTATGTCTCAGAGAATGACACGAATAGAATTTAGAAACATAGAAAAAGAATCAATACCGAGGTCAAAATTAACCACACAAACCATAACTTGAATGATTGAAAAAATAGCTCTAGCCGCTCTCTTCTGCTACATATTTTCCAACATTTGAGAAATCATGCCATTACATCTAATAATAGCTTCCTTTTATCAAAAAGCGCAAAACTTGTCCATCCATCACGCACCTTATAGACTAAGCTTCCTGTCTTGAGTTATCTCTTAATTGGGAAGAATATCCGCGTCAATTATGTAACCGTATGTTTGCTTGTAATAAACAATTTGATTTAATTTTTTTGACAGTCTGAAGGTCTAACAATTCAGTGTACTGATGAAAAAGAACCCTTTTTTTAATTTTTTATTATTGTCTAAAATTTAGTAATATTCACGTTTCTCTTTTTATATTCTGATAATTAATAAACTCTCACTCACCTCATGAACAACCTCTTTACGCACGAAAAGACCTTCCAAACCAACTTCTTCCTCGAGTTCAAGAACAGTCACACAGAGAACCGTTTCCGGCAAGATCAGCACTCGCGCAGCGTCCATGCTCTGATCGGGTACCTGGTTCTCTCAATCGTTATTGTCACTTTTCAGTTCATGGATTCTACCTGCTTTCGCTACTCTGTAAACTGCAAGTTGGAATGGCTAACTATCTTCACTCTCATTGCAGCAATAACCTCACTTGTCCTCATCCACCGCAAACAAGATTTGCATATAATTCGCTTATTATTGCTGATAATATCGCTCTATCATCACTTAAGCATCCTTGACCGCTTCGAATACACAGCAGCTTTGGTGCTTATTGTGATCCAGACTACCGTTAGCACACTACTTGTGTTTGATTGTTGGAAATTCCACGTGATTTACAATACGATTTCCTACTTTTTCCTCTATTGGGGTGTGAACTACTGGGACATGCGACAGGTCTTCCGGAAGGAAGGCAATGAAGTCGCTCAGGACTTTGCGGTTTTCCATCTGCTCTCTACTATCGGAATCGCGTTTTTCGAACGAAGCGCTCGAGAAAAATGGGTGCTGCTAGATTCTGTCTCGAGAACCGAGAGAGTTTTCCAAAAACTCTTCGAGGACGCTCCGCAGCCAAGTATTATTCTCGATGGCCGCAAAGGGATACTTCTAAGCAATCGAAAAGGCCTTGATCTGATTTCAAAAATCGATAAACGGTTTGCACCATTAGATCTGAGCAAGACCACGGCAGCTCCATCCTTAGATCTGCTTCGGAGATTAGATTTTGTTAGTCTCATAGACCCTGATTTCCAAGAGCTAGTCAACGCAGCATTTGAAGGCTTGAATTCAGATACAAAGACGTGCGTGCGAGTGGCCTTTAAGAAGCCTCAAGATTTCTCAAATACTTCCAAACTCGAGAAGACTATCACGTATAAATCTCTCACTGGAAGTCCTAAAAGCAAGAACTGGGAGGAATACGGGCCTTTTTATGATTTAGAAATCTCGTATTTTATTTGGAGAGGTCAGAGGTCTTATCTTCTGACGCTTCAAGATACGACCACTCAACTCAGGAACCACGATATCCTCATAAGACGGCTCAATAAAGTTGTAAATGAGTTGGAAGAGTCACTTTTCAGCCTTGAAAAAGACTATAAAGCTATGACCACTCAATTGAAGAAGTCCGATAATGAGGCCGTTTTGCAGCCAGTGGCGGCAGTGATCATGAAGCTAAACAACCTCAAAAACTCGATATTGAACACGCACGCCTTGAACAGTTATATCACCGGATATGGAAAGCAGCAATTTGCTCCAGCCGAATATAATCTCAAGCATTTCACAGTATATCTCCTTGAAACGTTCAGCGTGCAGACCCTTCTGAACAAGATTCAAGTCTCCTTGAGATTCGATAACGGGTTCCCTGAATTCGTGAGCAGCAATCCATCACTGTTCCAACAAGTTTTCGGGAACGTTATAAAAAATATCGTGGAAAACTCGCGCGATGTTTCCATTGATATCGCTTGTGGAATCAGAAACATTATTGCTGGAGGGATCATGCTGCTGGAGTTTAAAATAGAATCAGAGAAAACTGAATTCTTTAACGTGACGAATATGAAAAATTCCGTAAATTTCCTCATGAATGAAACTGCGGAGGGGTTGTATTCAAAACTGCTTTCTGCTCCTGATCTGGGGATCGACCTCGGTCTCCTTCCAACTATTCTCAAAGAAAATGAAGGTGGAGTCGAAGTGAGTGAGAACAATACTGCCGATGGCGTGAAAGTCGCGGTGACTTTGATAATTCCGATGCCGCACTACCTCCCTGAAGGAAGTAACGATTTGGAGAGACTGTCGGAAACCATTTCGAAATTGCATTTAACAAACGTACGATCCGATGTGAACCAAAACAAATTTATTTGGAAAAAAGAAGTCATAGTCGAGCCAAAACAGAGCGCCAAACACGAGGACACTGAGCCGCTATCGAGCAGAAGTCGCAGCAATAGCAGCCTAACCACTCAGCCAAGCGCTCGCTCAATAAATTCTAATAAAACAGAAAAAACTCCCAGGGACTACTCAGCGGATGCTACCTCAAGCGCTTCTAAGAGCGAAAAGCCGTTGACTTACGCAGAGTTCCAAGAGAAGAAAAAGCAGATGTATGAAAAGAGTCCTATGCCCCAGAAGCGATCAGAGGATTTGAAGGTCGCAGGTACTAGAAACCAACTACTGGGATTGATTAATCCAAAGAATCAGTTATCGAAAATTCAAGAGAAAATCCCAGAGACCGAAGATTCGTCAGCTCCAGCTGATTTTAACAATGATATAAGTGATCTCAAATTGTCACTTCTAGGGCCTTTCCGAAATAGGAATGACTCAGCTCGACATGAGACTTTAGATTTTTCTCGAGTCAACTCGACCATTTCTCAAAGCTATCCAATGGATTACGCGAGCCCTGAGAGCTTTAAGATGGTGAGCAGCTTTAATGCCCCAACATTCGACGAGCAGCTCATCAAAACTATCATTACTTTCTCGCTGATAGAGTTGCTGAGCAAGCACCCTCCACCATCCAAAAAAAAGAAAAAGGAGTTGGATGTCCCATCCTCCGATAATGAAGACTTGAGCAAGTCTCCGTTCGAGCTCTCGCCGAGCTCAGGGTAATACTATTTTTTCGATTCTCTCTTTAAAACTCTTTGAAATTTTAGCATGAAAATGCCAGAATTCGATTCGAAATTATCTGAAAATAAACTCTATGGTGAGCCTCTGCTAGTTAACCTCATATAATCTATTGATTAGGAGCCGACAATTATAAGTTTTCGCCTGAAGAGCTCTATACTTTTGTGATTCATCGATTGAACCTCGCGTTGAGAAACGAAAACTATGCGAAAGCTTTGAGAGATTTTGTTAAGAATATGGGCTCTACTTACAAAGCACGCTTAACAGCGTCGTTAACTGGGCTGAAGTTTAGTTTGAAGACAACTTCGCTGGAAGAAATTCTAAGTGCGCCATACAATTTCAGCGCCATCGGAATCAACGACAGTGCAAGACGTAATCAATAAATCTGGGAATTATAACTTATGATTATATTTCAGAGAGTCCAAGACTTGGTCCAAGGAAGGCTGCTGGCCGTCGTATAGACTTAGCGAAAATAAAGGATTTGGGAGGTATGCTTACTACATCTGGTGATATATCTCTAAACCAAAACTTTAATAGATATAGATGAGTTAGAAGAGTCTGCAAAGAAAAAGGACTTGTTGAATCCTTCTAATCGTCATCCTTTTGCCAATCTCCGAGCGATTCCAGCCCTGAACAAGCCCCTTTCGATGAGTAAACCAGCGGCAATTGAGGAGCAAAAAGAGGCGCCAAACACAAAGCCAATGATAAAAGAACAGAGCGTTAGCAAGTAATTGATTTCGATCAATTTTTCAAATTCTTATTATGTTTTTTACACAGGAAAAATGCTTCTTGGCAAAAAACGCTTCTTCCTTTCGAAGTTGAGGATAAAGCAATCCCACCATCTCTGAAAAACAGAACAAAGACACGAGAAAAGAAATGGGTTGGTATTATCGTAGCAGAAACTGATGCTGCAGCTTCAAAGGTACGTCTATTAGTTCTCAAGACTCCTGAATAAATGCTTTTTTAAACCTATCTTTAGAAACTTTACCATTACAACGAGATGTTCACGTTATTGGCGGTTGATGACAGTCCCTTCCAATTGAAACAACTCACGGATGAACTTCCAAAATCTTGCCAATATGATATTACGATTGAAGGTGCTAAAAACGGTATCGAAGCATACAAGAGGTTTGAGGTGCTACTAGAAGAGGGTGTACTATTCCATATGATCCTGATGGACCTCGAAATGCCATTCTGGGACGGCTTCGAGGCAACTACAGCTATCAGACAACTTGAATCGGATCTACAAGCTCCCAGAACTTACATCTGCGGTCTCTCCGCTAACACTGATGAGAGTAATTTACAATAATGAACCAATGATTTATTATTACCATAATAGAGTACAGAAGAAGATGTCTGGAAATCGGAATGGATAACTTTTGTAATAATTTTTCTCTTGCAAAGGTTCTTATTGAAATTGATTTTAGACCCGAAACCGCTGACAGCTCAAAAGCTAAACGAACTTGTGAGAATCAAGCTAGAATCCATCAAGGTACCTTCGTTTTTTTATCGAAATCATTAATAATATTTTTTTATTTTATTACAGCAAGCTTAAATTACTGCCTTATTGTTGTGAAGAATGAACGTTTTTTACTCATCTGTTTGAATCACATCAATGGAATCAGTTGTATATGTTTAGTTTTCGATAAATTATCTTCCGATTTTGCAAGGCATTAATCCAAGCAATAAAGCTAGGGAAAGTTTTATTGCGAGGAGTACTTCATATTATGTATCAGTATATATAAATGAACTCTTCCGTCTATATCCTTTCTTCAAGGTCTATAGTGAATTATATCAGCAAGTTTTCAACCTTCTACTAAGGAGAACATGAGAATGAATTTCAGCTGGTTATCGTGCGGGGAATAAATGATTTGTTTGATCCCTTATTCAAATTTGTTGGGCGATTTTTCCATAATAAATTGGCTTTGATGAATTTTCCAGGTTAAGGACGACTTGGCAATACCTTCCTCTCAGCCGGTTCATTTTATTTTTTTTTGTAAGAAAAATTCCTTCATCTTGAGAATTTGTCGGCTCATTAATTCAATTTTCTCTAAGTTCTCAAATTTTCGTCTGATTAAGTGAGAAATTATAGTTACAAGTGAGGCTTAAAGTAAAACTAACCTCCGATTGTACAAGACATTGATGCTAGTCTGAAACTACTTAATGAGTGTTTCACTTTTAAATGAATAATTGAAGATAATAATCTCATTTTTTCGTTCACTTTGGATTTAATTCAGCCCCTTGATAGGAATTAGATTTAAACTGTTACTTTTAATTTCAATTATGAGAGTTATATTTTGTAAATCAGCATCACTTATTCAACCATATCCTCATTTTATTCAGAAGTTGTTTTCATGAGATAGAAGAAAAATTAACTTGAAAAACTTTGCGGCTATCAGATTACAAAAAAAAAATACTATCTCGTTCGGATATTAGAAAGTAGCCTTTTAACTCTCTTTTTTCACTCTGAAGAAATTAAGGAGCTTTCTTCTCAGCAGCTTGTTGCTTCTCTTCAGCTTCTGTCGCTTCCTTCAACCTTTTTTCCCATTCATGAATATTCGCATCAACATGGTCAGATGCGATTTTCATGGCCCAACTCGTGTAGTCATTAACTGTCTCCCACAATGGCTTGATCACGAATTTCATAAAGCCAATCTCATTCTTCGCCATAATCTTAGGATCTTCGAGATTCATCATATGCTTTGTCAAAGGAAGTCCAAGTTCCTTTTCCTCATTAACCTAAGTCACCTTCGATTAGCATATAAAAATCTCAGCGCTTCCAACCTGATTAGTGAACTCCTTATTCACACGAGCAGACCACAAGTAAGCGAGATCGAATTCTTTCGCTGGTCCTGCCAAATCAGCAGCATGAACGAAATATCCTGTGACCAATTGGATGTCTTGCTCAGTTAACGCTTTGGAAAATTAGTAATTAAGTAAGTTGAAAGCGTTCTAACACAATATTACTGTATTCAGCCCCATCACCCTTTTTATGAGACAAAGTGGATGGAATCTTCACTTTCTCTTGGAGTTCCTGCATAGCTTTTGTCGTTTGACCATGGACAGCCATATCCGTGGCCAAAATGCAGCCGACTATAAGTTTTCTCATCAGTTTGTTATCATCTCGGGAGAGCTCTTTGAAGATATTAGAGTTGGCTTTCTTGAGAATGTTAAATGTGCAGGACGCATGATGATTCTCAAGGACCTAATTCATGAATTAATTTTCCCGTACGACAGCAGATTTATCTTACAGAACGGTCGTTGTATTCGACTGCTAAAGGTGAGCCCTTCTCCACTTCAAAAGCGTTCGTTCTTCCTGTATGATCGACGTCATGGCAGTAACTCGCGATAATAATTCCAATTTGCATTAGTTTGGAGAGATCCTTCGTCAGATTGGCGTCGTAGAGCATAAATTGAGTCGCATGCATGACTAATTGAAGGATAGTTAGCTATTTAATTGTTTTAAAGAGAAATAATGAACCTTGTAAAGCGTGGTCGTAATTATGGAATGGGTTTTTATTCTTGATATAGAGGTATCGAACGTCATTTAAAAAGTTCGCGAGGATTTTTGGCTCGATTTTAAACTCGTCAATAAGCTTTAGCCTATCCAAAATCCTCCACGCCAAGCGAGACTTTTCGAGGTCGTTTTCGAGCGCAGGAATCGATAAGTTCCAGTTTGCTAGATTCTCCCTATCATGTTCCATTGGAACGAAATCAGCAGGATCGATGGTGTCGATTCCGGAGGAGATGCGACTTAAGTAATTTCCCTTGTTTTCTACTTTTAAGTGCGCATCATTATTTTCTTCGTCTTTTTGAATAGTCTTCAACTTCATCATTAACTCCATCATCTTAGGAGAAATACCTCTAATCAACCATATCAAATTAGAGTGATAAACGATCAAGGAAATAGGTTTTCTTACAGTCTGAACCCACTCTGGAAGATGTTTTCATTATTCATAGGCAAATACTCCACAGCGACTGTGTTTTTGATTGTATCAGGCTGAAGAAAAGTGAGAAATCCGAGGACTAATAAACTATTTCACCTCGTCGTTGTCTCTTGGCATTTTCATCAAGGTTTCAAATCTGAGGATCTTGCCCCAGATCTCTGATCTGAAGTAGTCGTCGATAAGTTTATATACAATCGCGGCGAATTCGGTGCCAGTGATTGGTTCTCCTTCCTGAGGTCGAACGATCCTATAATGGTCAGTCAGCTGCGCGTTCGCGACGGTCTCAAATTCTGGAGGGAGGTTATAAATCTTTCCGAACTCTTGGAGACAGACGAGGAGTTCTTTCTCAGTTTTTATCTTTTTGGAGCCGAGGTTTTTGAAATAATGGTTCGCGCATTTTCCTAATTTAGTCATCAGCATCTGATCTTTAAGCGAGAAGGTGAAGTTCTCTGTTTCAACGGTTCTGGTGTTGCTGCAACCCATGTCGATGGTTCGTTTTGATTTTTAATAGAAAGTAATCGATTATCAGATTTATGATGTTAGTGTAATTATTTTCAATCCAGATAATCTCCTGATAATTGCAACTGAAACGATGAGAATCGTGAAATTAATTTTTAAAAAAAGAAAAGAGGAAGTTGCTTAAGATGATTAATTGGAATGAAAGACTCTGATATGTTAGAGAGACCAAGATTGGATTGAGAGCGTGCAATATAAGTCACATGAAACTCAGATTTCCATGAAATTACTCCGACTATTCTAAAGTTTTGGTATAGTTGTCTCGAAAATTATAATGGGGTCCGTCGCGGTGACAACAAGAGAAAATTTTTATTTTTGAGAGAGCTCTTGAGAGTTCAATTCATTTTTTATTAAACGTGTCTGCGTTTTTTTTTAAAAATTTTTTTAACAATTTTTCTCTCGATAATTTTTTAATGAATCTCAAAATCACAACCTATTTTTCTCAGTGTATTGACTAACCTTTTAGGATTTACGGTTCATATTTTTTCATTGGAACTTATGGATAGATAGCAAAGCGCAACACACAAAATAATGCTGCCAAGCAGAATTTCATTTAAGACTATTTGCAGCTGGAGAGCATTTGAACGAACTATACTCATTCTATTCATTCAGGGATATTTCCAATCCACTCGTGGATGTAAGATAAATCTAGAGAAGTTAGTGCGAACAAAAAATCTCTGAGACTCATTGAGATCCGAAATTTCATGAACAATAACTCTGTAGCAATCCATTTCAAGGAAAGAACGCCAGAGCACGTCATGATTTCACTCTGATTTAGAAACAATTTGCGTTAATTAGTGAATTTAAAATTTGATTGTGATCTGACCTGAATACTGTAAATGACTGAGCTATCAACACTTTTTTTGATAAAAAAGATATAAAACACAGAGAAAATGATGGCTATCTGGAAGAAGCAGCCAGCAGAATTATACCTATTAATTTTCGCAACACAGTCTATCTATTTCACTGGTTTCACTGGGTAAATTATGGTAAATGATATCCCTACACCAAGATGGTAAATTTCCTTACAACCAAATAAGCTAATAAATTACCATACAGTGTAACTTTGAAGTTATAATAGCATTTTGGTGCAGTGTTTGCGGATAATCTCTATGAAGCAGAACTCACTTGGGTTCGAATTTTCGAAGTTGTTTAAATTGATTGAATCAGGTACTAATTAATCTAGTCCGCCTATTAGACTATTATAATCCGTATATTATATGTTTGCCCGTGTTTTACTCTCAAAAGAACAATACCGTTCAAAGTACTTAGAACAATTGTGCTGAGCGATGCTGAGCGGTCATGATCAGATTTACACAACAGACCCAGACAAAAAGCTTCAAAGTTAGGCGATATCTCTATTTATTCTAATTTTAATTCACACGTGTCTGACATTTTGAAAATAACTTATCGTGATTCTTTGTTAGTATTCTTTCTCGACTTATAATCCAAAAAAAGAGGGATTGCTAGTTTAAATTTCGCACATAAAAAAATCTTACTTATAATTTGAATAAAAAAATTTCTGAAATGGAAGGTGAAAAAAAGGAATCTATCTTTGGCGATACAAGTATATTTTTGACCTTTTCCCTTGAAACTCATTAAGCAATAAAAGCGGTTACTGATTCCATATTTGGAAACAAAGACAAAAATGAAAAAGGTATAAAAACAATCTAAAATTGGATGTCATGATGGGATATTTTAGATGGCGTCAGCATCAAGAGCAAAAGAGACGAGTATTCCACTGAAATCAACAAGAAGAAAAGGTAGCACCTATCCCAAAAAGATGTATTGGAATCTAATATAATAATTTGCAGAGAAGAGCAATTAAAAGCGAAAAGAAGGCCAAACATCAGGGATGAAAACAAACTGCAGACTCTAGAAAATTCAGGAGTCAAATTAGACGCAACGACGTTAGCACTCAAAGACTACATTGATAAAATCCTCCAGGAAAAGTTTACAATGGATGATTTTTACAAAGTTCTTCAAGCGATTAATTCTCAAGATCGATTCCAGCAGCATTATGGTGCCATTGGCCTAAGGAAAATCCTCTCCATTGACGGTCCTCCAATTCAACCTGTGATTGACTCCAATTTGGTTCCTCGACTGATAGAATTCATGCAAAACGAAAACGAGCCTCACCTTCAGGTACTATAGCATGTCATTGAAAAGAGCCTTAATTTTCTATAGCTTGAAAGCGCATGGGCACTCACAAACGTCGCGTCCGGAACGACCCAGCAAGTTCAATCAATTATCGATAAAGGTGGAATTCCTCTTTTCGTCAAACTTTTGAGTTCTCCACATGTCGACGTCGCAGAGCAGGTACATGCCCGATGTGATAGGCCGCGTATTTATTTCTTTTGTCTAGGCGATTTGGGCAATCGGAAATATTTCAGGCGATTCGGCACTTTATCGAGATATGATTCTCAAAGCAGGAGGACTGGACCCTTTGATCAAGCTCTTGAAATCCACAGCCAATCGTCATACAATGAAGCATGGTATCTGGGCGCTGTCAAATCTCTGTCGTGGAAGACCTTTCCCTCGATTTGACCTCGTAAAGAACGCGATTGCTCCTCTTGCTCAGGTCATCAAAGAAGAAGTTGATCCTGAGATCCTGACAGATGCTTCCTGGGCAATGTCTTATCTTTCCGGTATGAAAAAATTATCTGAATAATACAATAATCACAAATTTCACCAGATGGAAATGAAGCGGTCGTCCAGCTCGTAATCAATACTGAGATTATTCCTGCGCTTATGAAACACTTGAACCACCCTTTCCTCGCGGTGTTGATCCCTTGCTTAAGAACTGTTGGCAATATTGCCACAGGAAATGAGAAGCAAACCGATGTATTCAAACTACTTTTTCAAAAAAAAACTAATTTTCGACTATTTCTTTAGTTTCTGATGGGCTACCCAGGTATCGCTGATAAATTCCTTGAGCTTTTAGATCATGAGAAGAAGCCTGTTAGAAGGGAAACCTGCTGGGTCCTGTCGAATATCACAGCAGGAACTTCTAAACAGATTGATATATTGCTACGTTGCCCAGGCTTTGTTAAAAAGCTCTGTCAACTTGCCCTAACAGATGGTCCAGAGGTACTTAAATTTGATGTGCATGACGAAACTAACACTTTTACAGGTTAAAAGAGAATCGACTTGGGTTCTTTCGAATGCAGTTAATCATGGCAGTCCCGAGCAAATTCGCTTCCTGGCTGATAACCAAGTGATTGATACGATGGTTAAACACCTCGATAAGGAGGAAGATCCAAAGCTCTTGACTGTTGCTCTGGAGTGCATCTTTAAAATTTTGCAACATGGTGTGAGATATCTCGAGCAATACGAAGCAAATCCATTCTTAAACCACCTTGACTCACTCGGAGCGACCAAACTGATCGAAAAACTTCAAGAACATAAGTCAGACGAAGTGTATAAGGCTGCAATTTCAATTCTAGAAACGTTTTACGATGTAAATGATCCACTGTAGACCATGGCATTGTAAAACAAATGTAATTAAGGTTCGCTGTGTGAATATTTAGTTTATTTAGTTTTTGAGTCTTTTTAAGAGCGAATCGTTATTCTTCAATTTGTTATGCGTCAAAAGAGTTCATAAAATTTCCTCCCCAATTAGCATAGCATTCCAATTAGATGAAAGCTCAAGTAGCTCCATTGATTTCTTCTATCAGCTCGGATTTATCATTTCTACAATTATTAGCAAGGCTCTCATTGAAATAAACAAGAAGAAGAAGCCAAGAAGTCATATTATAGGAAATGAAATAGTTTCGGTAGATTATAGATAAAAGGATGATATTTTCTAACTTAGGTTTCTATTTCATTTGTTTCTCTTTATTCTGTGTGCTCGTATGCTGACACCCCAAATGAGCCATTCGTTCGGGCTATATATAGATCCATTTCACTAGCATCAGCTACCTTTTTTAATAATTTTGAGGCCCAAAACAGATTGCTATTCATCAAATACTTCATAATGAACAATTTTGAGTGTATTGAAAAAATTTTGTTCTCAATTCGAATGTACAGTCAGCCAACAAGACTGAAATTCATATGCTCGTCTGTTTTCACCTCCTAAGAACTCTTTTCCTATTTTTTTTTTTGTGATATGGAATTAATTATCTCTTATTTTTTTGCCACTTCTGCTTTCTTTCATTTAAAATATGCTCTTCTCATTTCATCTCCAGTATAGAATGTGAAGTCATCCGTTTTTGGTTCCAGGAACAAGTATTTGTTATTACACGAAAAACATGCTGACTTTCCAAAAGAAGTTTTAAGACCTTAAAATTTCTACTCTCAAACAGAGCCACTAAACGTTATTTTGGGATTTCCAGAAACTCTTAACTTTTTAATTCGACAAGCAGGTTTTTATGGACACTGAAGAGTCTAAACGAACTTTCAATTCCTTAGTGGTTCCTTTAATACAATTTCAATGTTTAGAAAGTCAACCAAAGCAAATCTAAGCTTTTTCGAGGGAATATTCGAGAAATACAGTTTCATACCAGTGCATGATGAAAATAGATATTTTCAATTCTCTTCTATCAAATAAAAAAAATATTTAGAGTGGATGTACCTAGGGTTGTTTGACTATTAATAGCAGAATTTTCGTTTGGAATTCCTTGTGCAACTTTTTGAGCTGACATATGTAAACACCCACGCAAAGTATTTTTTATTAATAGGGTTCAAGCAGCAGGGTTTTTCACAAAAAGGAATTACTGGGGTCTTTACGAACAAAGGAAGCATGCATGTGTCGATTTAACTAAGGCTTTGCTATCTCCTTCTCCTCAAACCTTCATAAGTTCATTCCATGCATCCCAATCAGTATTTTGAGGATAATTCTTCTCGAAAATTGGTGATTTTAGTCACAGCACACTCCAATTGTCTGCTATCTTATTCAAAGCCATCTATGTCGCACTGAGAAGATTGAAATAAAAACGAGAAAAACGCCACTATATGACTTCACAAGGAGTAAAAAAACTAATTTTCCATTACTGTCTCGCTTCCTATGAGCATTTCAAAATTTTCCAATCTTCTTGAGAGGAAAAAAAAAAATTAGGGAGGAGTGACAATGAGTCACAATTTTGAATGTAATGCCAAAAAAAAATTTATAAGCACTCTCGAACTCCCAATGTTAAACTAATATTATGGCCCCTCGAGCTTGAAGGCCCAATAGAAGTACCAAACCTTTTTTTAGTTCTTTAGGTTTACTTTCATATATTATTTCCTGCGAAGGGAACGCCTGCATATATAGCTGTTAATGAAATACGGGCCTTCTATCCCCGACTTGTTGAAACAATTTTTTCCGTTGAGAGAGAGAAAAAAAAACCCTTACAAAAGTCAGTACGAATCAGTTTCTGACCGTGAGGAGCCTTTTTAGGCTCGATCTGATTTTGCAATCGGATTTAGAAGCGCAATTATAAAAAGCAGCCTCTTTTGGCTCTTCTCATTTAAATTCGAATGCGATGGTTAAATTTAGTAATTTTAAAGTCTTCAGTCCGCAGAAACCTCAGAAATGACAACCCTTATCAACCTTAGAGTCACCCGGCTTGAATACATAAGCGATTACAATTTCCCAGTCGTTCATGCGCCATACTGCGTAATCAAACTTGGATCTAATCAAGAATCGACATTTGCTTATAAGAACGCTGGTAAAAACCCCGAATGGAATCAGCTCTTCCAGCTCACTCTCTCAGGTCTGGAACCTACCCTGAAATTCGAAGTGTTCAATAAATCTTCCGGCACAGACACCGAATCCATTGGTGAAGGCGAAATAGAAATCTCTAAACTTACTCAGCCTGGAAAGCATGGGCATAGGATTAAACTCGTGTCATCATATAATCATATTGGATGTTTAGTTATCGGCAGCGAATTAATTCAAAACTCTGAGCAGAAGGCTGAATTGCTTGACAGTATTATAAAATTAAGTAAAGACACAATAAATCACAGAGCGTTAATCGTCGGTCAAGAAGAGCTGGTAACAAGCAGCATGGCAGATAATAAAAACGATAGAACGAAAGAAACAAAGAGCAAAAGTTCAACTAAAGGAAAAAATAAAGTGAGCGTTGGAGTGATGACTAAATTTGCAAGATGGTGCAAGAGTATTCTTCAGAAGGGGAAAATGAGCAAAAAGGACAGTCTGCAAATTAAAAATAGGAGAGGCTCTGCAAAGGTAACACCATTTGCTTTGGCTGATCAAATGCAGCCGACCGAAACTCAACCAACTGAGGGAGATATGATTCTTCCAGAAATGAATGTGAAAGTGTTTTGAAGTGAAAAACTAAGAGTTTTTCATGTAGAATACTAATCTATGATTACATTTTTATTATATATATATTCACATTGATGAATGTGTTCAGAATCCGCCAGGAGAGAATGTTCTGAGGGTGTTTTTGATATGGGTCTTTATTGTTTTATAAAGATATGAGAATTTTTTTTCAATTTCAAACTTATTAAATCAGTCTCGAGAGATAAGGAGGTTAGAATAATCACATAATCTAGTCAACTTTGATTGCTATTTCGACTTTTTCCGGGCTTCAAGGACTGCAAAGAGGTTGCCCTACATTGCTATCACCATTTTTTCGAGTACTGAATTAATTTACAGAGGAAAAGAATTCAATTTATTTTGGCTACCAAAATAGAAGCTAAATCGTAATTTTTACTTTTGAAAAAACAGTTGTTGTGTATTATCTTTCAACAGATCAGTCCGGAAATGATGCTCGATAATGAAGAGGTTAGATTAGTCCTTTTTTGTTGGTTTTTATTATTCATATTTCATGAAAGGTTTTTAGAGCTGAAGAAATGGAACGTTGGATACAGTTAAGCCGATAGCAACTAGTTTATCATGAATTTTCTTGAAACAGCACAAATTGCGTCGAAGACGACAATTGTCGTTTTTTCATTTGGATCAATATGTGTGGTCAAGAAAAATCTTAAGGACCTTTTCAGTCCAAGCCAAATAATTGTTAGAACATCACACGAAGAGATCTAGTACAGACTCTGCAGTTGCTCAAGAAATCAGAAAAAAAAAAGTTAACGCTTTGAGGAATAAACGTGAATTGTAGATTTCCGAATGTAAAGTGCTGAAGTCATATAATATCAATGTTGCATTGAAACAAGATGAACCAGCACCCATTTTCGCTCTCAAAAAGGCTATTAGAGACATGTTTCTTACAGCAATAGCTCATTTTCTTCATTTACGTTGGATTTCATTCAAATCTTCTCACAACTTCATCGGATTATTCATTAATGGTTGTTAACCTAGCATCTTATCACAATTAGCATCGAGCTAGGGCTCTATTCTCTATGTTGAGAGGCTCAGAACTTTTCCTAACGCTGATAAACAAGCAAAGAGATAACCAATTAATCAAATAATCAATAAAACTTATTGCAATTATAATTTTTAGCAAATATTCATTGAATGTATATCAGAATGGTGTATCATTGCGATCGAATCAGAGCAAATTTTATTTAAGTAGTTAGGGACTACATAGCAAAGCTTTGCTCTCTTCATTCGATCTTCTCAATTATCAAATATTTTTCATTGTTATAGCATCTATCTAAGTTTTTCTTTTCTTTTGTAGATGTAACTGAGAAGCAGAAATAAAATGTACCACGTATCATGTCCAAACTTACTTACTTTTGCAAAACATTACATTAACTTCCTCAATAAGTGAGCCTTAGATCGTATTCAGTACATTCAAACAAAGCTTTGCAATGTGCATGTGTTAATGCCGAATTGGATGATATGAAACTAAAAAGAGTCCTTTGACGACAATGAAACTATACAATCGGTGTATTGATAACACGATATGTGGAATAATCATCTCAATCCTATAATATATTTTTCAGTTTGCTTACCTACCAACAGAAGGAACTGCGAGTGAGTCGCGAATAGCGAGTTATTTTTGTAAATGGTAGACACTAAATTTGAATATGATGCGGGAAATTTGAGATATTAATTTTAGATCCCGTTATTATTTTTGAAAAGAGCAAAACGGCACCTATCAAAAATTTAATATCTGTTATGGACCTAACAACTATCTCATAATTAAAGAAAAACGTGCTTTAAAACGAGGTATTAACAAAATAACACCTCCTTAGCGTTTCAGATCTGATTAAAAAATTCCCTCTTGTCTCTAAGGTACTGAATCCAACACTTTTTTTTTGAGAGCCTAAAGCCACTGCTCAACAAGCAATGAAGATTTGTTTCTTCCATGTTCCAAGGGCCTCCCTATTAGCTCATTTCACAAGAATTTTCAAATATTTTCAGGGCCTCATGCACTCTCAGCTGTCTTAGGAAGGGAGTTGTTTATTTTTCCAGAAAAAACAGCAAAAAAACAGGGAAAAAAACAGAATTCTGAATTGTTAATTCGTTAATTGACTGCCCGTTAAATATTAAAAATTGAACGAATCTTAAAACGAAAGTACTAATTTAAATAAGATCCCACCGTTTTATTCCCATCTCGCCCTTCCTCTGCTACCTTTAATAATTCTTCAGCGAACCTCCTTTGCTCAAAACTCCCCTCTAGCATCCAACTGAGCTTGTCTTAATGAAAATTCAATAAATATTCCCATAGTTAAAGATCTATATTGAACATTGTAAGACATTTACCAACAGTACTATCATTTCTTTGGAGATATTCTTTGAGTTAATAGCTTTCTATCCATTAATGGCTATACTATCCTAAGGTTAAAGACCTGTTTGAGTTTAAACATTGATATATATGTGGCTTAAATGGGTGCAATCTATGAGAAATCTCCCTGATCTTCTCTAAAAACAGTGATTTATGGACTTTGTTCGAGAGGTTTCATTGGACTTGGGTTAGAAGAAGAGTTCTTTGCCTGAATCGGGATTCCAAACTATCTCACTATCTCATAAATTTGAGATGGGTAGGTTGTAAACGGCTTAAAAAATAAAAACGGTAAAATAACAATCACATTCTATGCTCTTAAGCGGATTCTCAAAAAGGTAATTTATAATTGATTCATAATATCCCAAAAAAACGAGCAGTGAACGATAAGCTATCCAAGGATGGAAGTGTTAGGAAACCAAACTCTCAAAATTGAAACCCAAAGTTCAAAGCCTCTTAAAAAACGTTATGAAAACACCACCAGGAATGGGAAGTGGACTCCCGAAGAAGACGATTGCTTGAGAAAAGCTGTCGAGCTCTTCGGCGAAAAACGCTGGAAGCAAATTTCCACTAAGGTCCCTGGAAGAAATCCACTTCAATGTCTTCACAGATGGACAAAGATTCTAAGACCTGGTCTGATCAAGGGATCATGGAGTGCTCAAGAAAACGAACTTCTCCGAGAATGGGTGAGGATAAATGGCCCTCAGAGATGGTCTGACTGCTCCCTGATAATTACAGGAAGAAGCGGCAAGCAGTGTCGTGAACATTGGTTTAATAAATTAAATCCAGAATTAAAAAGAGGAAATTGGACTACCGAGGAAGATGAGCTGATCTTCCAGCTCTACCAGAAGTACGGAACCAGCTGGTCAAAGATTGAGAAGCATCTTCCAGGCAGAACCGAAAACGCCATCAAGAACCGCTTCTATTCTACACTCCGCAGAATTTTGCCAAAAGATGGCAGCAAAAAGATCAAGAAGGAGGATATCCAACTCCCAAACTTCAAAGCCGCGTTCGGAGAGTGTATGAACGCTGAGTCCGACCCTAACTGTTCAAGCGACTGGTCCTACCCAATGGAAAACAACTACCACATAGATACCTCTTACCATGAAGAGTCTTATGAAAACGCTCAAACGTCCTACGCGAAAGCGTACCCAGAGACCCAACTGACAGACTGCTTGGCCAAGCTTCCACAAGCGAAATTCTCTGGTCATACTATGAAATACGAAGACGTTGTGTCTTACAATCAAACCTACGACGACTTAAAAGGTGACACCATGAGTCCCCTCGAACATGATAGAACTTGGACAGGAAGAAAACAATATGAAATCGCAAACTCAGAGATCTACGATGAAAATGATCAAACTGTGTCAACAACGCCTTCTCAGCAAGTTGCAAGAAGTCCAGTCAACAATGGATATTTAAGAAACGATTACGAGATGCAGGTTGCAGAAGACTGTATGACTCATTACAATCAAACTAATGATCAGTCATCTCAAGACAATCGCGCGAGCGTTCAAGATTTGTTTTTATATCCATATTTGGCCAAGAGGGAAATGAATTCTCCTTCAACCCAACCGGCTGAGCCTGAATCCATCAAGAAAACTGAGGAGCCAAAGGAAGTTGCTAAAGAAACAGCAACATCTACCCCGGCGGCTGCAGGCAATGAACAGAAGCTTGTTTTTATGTTCCAGCAATTGAAAAGACTGGAAGAATTGTTGGAAGTTACAAAGAAAGAATTGATTACAAGATACACAGAACTCGCTCAAAAAGAAGCTAAACAAGAAATAAACAATACAGTTTTTGATAACTCTGAACAGTCCAATGTGCATGGTAATAACTGAGTGAAAAACGAAGGTTTCTAAATTATCAACTTGGACATGTTCATACAATTTTTAACTGTTTTCCTAAACTAAAATATAATCTTATTTATGAGTTATATGTGTATCTTGGGCTGCATTTACACGAAGCGGCTTTAGTTGTACTTTTAATATTTTTGATGAACGAAATTTTTCAGAATCTTTTTGAAAATTTGCTTCTTTCCAAAAATAGTCGTTATAGCCTTTCTGGAAGCCGTAGTAAACTTAAATATTTTGATGAAAAGTAAGAGGGTAAAGAAAGTTACTGAGAAAAAAGTTTCCTCTTAATCAATAAGTTATAGATTAAACTATGCGAGTAAATTGTTAAATGCAGTTGAAATATCTGACATGAGCCGCGAAGACGGCCAGTTTTTCTGCTAATAAATGTTGCTAATTTCCATTTGATTATATGAGGACCCGATTCTTCTCTGCTAGATAAGCATATCACTATCAAAATAGCAATGAAAATGATAGTATAAGCATAAAGTAATCCTCTTAATTCATTCTATATCTTGATGGAAGAGCCAGCTTCAACTATACTTTTCGAATATTAACAAATCACCGAATTTAATGGATATTATTCTCTCCGTACACGTTTCAAGAATGTTGCCCTTTTTTTTTTTGCTACCACTAAGGACGTCAATAATGTTCGTTCTAATAACCTCCTGTAATTGGAATTTTCTCGTATGGTTTGTTTTGAAGAATATTTTGGTAATTGGCTCTTAGTTGAGAGCTTTAACATAGAAAAATTAAATAGCTAGCTCTTGCACTTTTATTTCACAAGAGACTTTAAAATTGTTCACGATTATGCAAGAATCAAGTTTTCCTAAAGATTTCTCTACCAAATCTCCAAGGTTCAAGGGCATTAAGTCTTCGCCCGGAGGCCACTCTCAGAAAATTTCAACGCATTTCCGCCCAGCCAGCAACGTGCCAAAAGGAACCTTCCTTGTAACCGAAAGCCTTCTTGATGACGATTTAAAGCACTGGGAAGAATACCAAATCACCGGTCCTCAGATCGAAAGACGTTGCTACCATTCAGCTATCGTTCACGGAGATTAGTAAGCAAAATTACTTCTATCCAGCAGTGTTTTTGACTATAATCTCTTTCAATTCGCAAAGCCTGTACATCTATGGCGGCTACGAATATAACATCGGAATGATGAGCGATTTCAAGCGGATAAATTTAGGCTCTAATGCCGAAAACTATGTTTGGGAGGACCTCGTTTATAAAGAAGATCCTATCGATGTTGACGGAGAAGAAGAAGAGCCTGACGACTACAGCGTTTCTAATCTCGAGCCAAGGAAGCAAAACAAACCTCCTCGACCTTCGAATTACCCTGGTAATTTTTCTTCATTGCTTAGTCAATTTTAATTTTTTTCATTATAATAGGTGCATTAGCAAGGCACATAGCTGTAGTGTATGAGGACTCTATGTATATCTACGGCGGACAAAAGTGCAGCACCGAAAACACTGCGGATATGTTCAAGTATGACCTCATCAAGCAGACTTGGAAGCGTGTTACTCCTGATCAAGAGTCGCAAATGCAACCTCCTTCATTAGATTCTCATACTGCTGGCGTGTGGGAGAATCAGATGATAGTTTTTGGAGGGTTTATAGGAGCTGATAGAGGAGAATGTGCAAATCACGTGCTTGCTTACGATTTCAGGACTAATAAATGGGAAACCCTGTTTCAGCATAATGAATCCGAAAAATACCCCGCTCCGAGAATGGCGCAAGCCATGGCTATTGTAGAGAATAGCTTGCTTGTCTTTGGAGGAACGAACGGTGAGGATAAATTCAATGATCTCTGGAAATTCGATTTGCAGGCCCGCACATGGCAACTATTGAAGCCTGAGGATTTGCTACCTGAGGTAATTTTGATAAAATTTTTTTCTTTGCTAAGTTTGAAAATAGCCTAGAAACGGCCTCACGATGACAGTGTACAAGGATTATCTGGTAATTTTCGGAGGTATTTTCGAGCTCACTCACGAGAAAAACGACATCTTCGCATATCATATACCAAAGAATAAATGGATTCTTGTCGAAAGCGACAGCAAACTTATCAAAGACGATGAGATCGAAAACGACAAGCCGACTAAATCGTTCCTGGAGCATAAGCTTTCCAAAGATTTCAACGAGCAAAATTCAAGCGCGCAAAATTTCGAGACTGAAATGAGTGCTCCTTTTAACGAAGAGCAAGAAGATCAAGGCCAACTCGCCTCGAAGAAGAACGCGGATTTGACAAGAAATCGAAGCAATTTCTTCAAACAAAAGAGTGTAGAAGGACTCGAAAGATCAACTACACTTAACAATCTAAACAATTCTAAGCTCAGTCACAGCGTTTCACATCAAGTACTTAAGAAGTGGGATAAAGTGCCTCTCCAGTCTCCAAATAACAAAACAATTACGGAAGCTGGCGCGACAAATAGTTTCTTGCTCCCACTTTCAACGCTGGAAGAAAGAAAAAAGAAAGGAAGGGAAATCTCCAAAAAGCACTTCTTAAGGGATCTGGACCTTCCTGACGATAAGAAAGAGGGTTTTCTGGAAAAAGACCCAACGTTAGATAGCATGAAGCAAGCGTTGAAGATAGTTGGTGATTTGCATTCACTAGACAAGGGACAAGATGTTGAGGCGCGTAAAATTATAGATGATTATGTGAGAGCAGCATCGTTGTCGAAGGTGAAAATAACCAGCACAATGCCTGGTAAGAAACCGAGGTCTCGAGACGGGCATTCTGGAGTAGTGTTAGGGCAGAAGTGGATTATATTTGGAGGCGATCGACATAAGATGTCGTTTCATGATATGTTTGCTCTGAATCTTAGCTATTTTGATAAATTATGAGAATAATCTATGTGGCAGTTAGTCATACTTCACAGCATCCTTTAAAAATCTCATTATTTATCTTCAACTATGATAAAATCTTTTGGATGGAAGAGAGTGTCTGCCTGTAGTTTCATGCCTTTTGAAATTTCCAATGAAATAGAAAATTGCTCTGTATGCACTCTGGACGAGGGTTTTAATTTAACATTCAAGATTTAATATGGATTATGTGACACTTGAGTATGACCGCCAACTTCTAAACTATTGCCTCGCTGGAAGGGGAAAAAGCTTTACTACCTTATAGTCATTTATCTATTCACTTTTTCATACATGAGGGCTTACTAATATTGCGTATTTTCTCTATCCAGAACGCAGTTTCATTTCTCATAAAGTACACGCGCTACAGCCCGAAGTTCATAGTAGATAGCAAGAGAAACGAGAGAACATGCACCTCACTCAAGAAATCTTTTAGGAATTATGCAGCAAGCGATGATTTTCCAATTAGAATGCAGCCGAAAAATATTTTCTGGGATTTATGGAATTTGTTCATTTGGGAAAAAAATGCTGTACAAAAGTTATGAGAATAGGCCCATTTTTATCAAAAGTAAAGGAATCCGCCTCTACCTCTACCGTTCTTCAGACTCTTGAGATGGCAGCAGCATAAAACTTTTGCAAATTTTGCTGTCATTAATTCCTTAAAGGAGAATAAACAGTATTTCTCACATTTAGGGGGTAAGCGCACATGATTTGTGAAAAGAAGGTCTTCATACAAGTTTTATAATGATTTTTTTTTTAAAAGCAGGATTACATTCAAGCTTCAGGGTGATTCTATAAATCCATTCAAGAGTCAAACAATTAATCAATTTTATTACTCCTGAAGCAGGTTTTTGAACGATTATTTAAGCAGTTGTTGTTAAAATAATTAACCCACTTTTAGTTTAATCCGCAAAACCAAAAGAGGAAGGAAATGAAACTCCTTACCGTTGTTATTGCCCTCGCTCTCGTGAGCGCTTCTCTTGCTAAGACCGCAGAGGAATGGCGCGCTCGCTCTATCTACCAAATTCTGACCGATAGATACGCCCGTACTGATAATTCACGAACCCCATGCGCCGATATCCACAATTATTGCGGCGGAACCTTCAAAGGCATCCAAAACAACCTCGATTACATTCTTTCCATGGGCTTTGATGCCATTTGGATCTCACCAGTTGTCAAGAACTTGGACGGAGGTTACCATGGCTATTGGGCCACCGATATCAACGCGATCAATGAGCATTTCGGTTCTGACCAAGATCTTAAAGACCTCGTCAACGCTTGCCACGCCAAAGGAATCTGGGTGATGGTCGATGTCGTTGCCAATCACGTCGGCCCTGTCGGCATGGACTTCTCTCAAATTAAACCATTCAATGACCCTTCCCACTACCATGCCCGATGCCAAATCAATAACTGGTCCAACCAAACCGAAGTTGAATACTGCCGTCTTGCTGATCTTCCTGATCTTGACCAGAATAACCAATATGTTCATGACACTCTCCTCAATTGGATTAGAAACCTCGTTCCTACCTACCAATTCGACGGTATTAGAATCGACACCATCCCTGAAGTTCATCCTCAATTCTGGGCTGAATTCACCAAAGCTTCTGGAGTCTATCAGGTCGGTGAGATTTTGAATCAGGACTACGGTTACATTGGTAACTACCAGAACTACATGGACGGTGTCCTTAACTACCCTCTCTACTACCAACTCAAGAACGTTTTCGGTAGTCGTCAATCAATGTACACCTGGAGAAACCACTACTCCAATATGGATAAATTCTTCAAGAATCAAGACCTTCTCGGCAACTTCGTTGACAACCACGATAACGCTCGTTACCTCTATTACTACAAGGACATCAGAGGATTCAAGGCTGCTTTGGCTTTCGCCCTTACTTCAAGGGGTATCCCAATGACTTACTACGGCTCTGAGCAAGGCTACGCTGGTGGTAACGACCCTGAGAACAGAGAAACTCTTTGGACCTCTGGATTCGCTCAAAACGATCTCACTAACTTCCTGAAACTCATCAACCAGGCCAGAAAGGATAGCCAATGGTACAATCAACCACAGATTGAAAGATACGTTGATGACAGCTTCTATGCCTTCACCAGAGGACTCGCTTTCTGCGCGTTCACTAACCAGTATGATCAACAACAGGTGAGAACCATCTCATATCACCCATACTCTGAAGGACAAACCCTCTGCAACATCTTCTACCCAACTGATTGTGTGAAGGTTCAGGGTGGTAGCTTCTCAGTTTATCTGAACAACGGAGAAGTCAAAATCTTCCTCCCAAAGACTTCAACAACTGAATTCCTTGAGATTATGAGCATTTAAACAGATGAACGGCGTGGAAAATAATGAGCCTTGCATTCGTATTCATTTAGATTTAATAATATTTAGAAAAGTCTCTAATGATATTTGATTTAACAGTAAGAAAATTCATTTTCACACTAGCTCGAATGTCCCGCTTTAATAAACCGTTGTTGTGAGAAAACAAAAGAGTTTCAACTTAACATTAAGAGAGGTCAGATGAGTGATACCTTATAAAATTCTTTAGAAAAATGAAAGAATACACCATATTGAGATCCTGAAACAGTAAACTGATGATAGAAATTTGACCTTATATAAGAAAATCCTCATTCTTAACAGCTAATATCAATTTATTTCTATTAGTGTGATAATTCATATTGCTAAGAAGATTTAATGAAAAACAAAAAAGTTAGCAAAGACAAAGACACTACTGCTGCGGAAGAGCCCAAAGCCACCGCTAGCGAAAAGGTAGATTAAATTTGGGAGCATACGAGGTTTTATCTTCATCTAGACTGAAACCAGAGCCTCAAGACGTAGAACCAAAGATGCTGAAAATCAGATTGAAAAAACTAAGGAAGACGTAAAGCATGTCAAAAAAGAAGAAGAGCAAAAGAAAGACAAACAGCATCAAGAGAGTGGGGAAAAGAAAAAAGAGGATGTAAAGGGGAAAGAGGAGAAAAAAGGATCGTCAAAAGAAAAGCAAGAAGATGGTGATAAGAGAGGGAAAAGCAAAGATTCAAAAGAAAAGAAAAAGGATAAAGAAAAATTTACTGAACCGAAGGAAAAAGGGAAGAGTGACGAGAAAGAAAAGAAGAATGAGAAAAAACAAGTCGACAATGAAAAGAAGCAAGCCGAAAAAGAGAAGGGGAAAAAAACCAAAGAAAGGAGCAGCGACAAAGAAAAAACAAAAGATGCCATGGAAGAGGAAAAAGCTGAAGGGAAGGACAAAGCCGCTGAGAAAAGTAAAAAAGGCAAGAAAGAGAGTTCGAAAGATAAGCTGAAAGAGAGTGCTGGAAGTGACAACAAAAAGGAGGAAGCAAAGGAAAAAACAAAAGATGAGGCAGAGGAAAAACCAGAAGAAGCTAAAAAAGGCAAAGGCAAAAACAAAAAAGAGGAGTTGAAAGAAAAAGCGGAAGAAGCTTTAAAAGAAAACCTCGAAGGAAGTGCGAAGCAGCCCAAACAACGAGCAATCAAGAGAAAGGCTAACGAGGCAGAAAAGAAGAAGAAAGATGCAATGGAAATAGAAACAGCTAAGTCTGAAGATGAAAAAGATATCAAAAAAGCGAAAAAAACGAAGAGCAAGGATAAAAAGGAGAAAAAAGGGAAAAAGGACAAGCCTGAAGTTAAAGGAAAGCGAGGATTCAAAGTCTGCCGTAATCCTGAGTGCAACCAGTTCGTTCATATCCATAAGAAAATTTGTCCACACTGCTCCTTTGCTTTCGACTTCCTGGACAAGAAATCTGAAGAAACAGGTGAAACTCTCAGCAAATACCTCGTGAAAAAGAAGAAAGGACCAAAGAAGAAAAACGAACCACAGGAAGAGAATGTTGGAATATTAGAGCTTGATTCTACGAGCAAAAAGAAACTATTTATCAGGGTATTTTTGCCATATTTGGTAAAGCTCATAGTGATTAATCGCTCTTAGGATGATTTTGTGGTGAATTTGGGAGGCTACAAAAATACTTTTCAACCAGAGCTGAGAAAAGAGTTCCTTAGCAACTACCAGCTCCCTCAATTGCAGATACTTTCGAAAAAGTAAATAGCTTGGATATCAAAAGCCCAATAATAATGTAATAATAGCGTGGGAGCACCAAAGCATAAAGAAATTGAAATTTGTTTTGAAGACCGCAGCGCAAAACAACACGTTTCTACATTCAATAGTAAGCGAATCACGGATGTAGACAGAACCAATCAAGATTTCCTCTTTGAGAAAATCCTTAATTACGGAACTCCAATAGAAACCGTCTCTTGGGCTTACACAGGTATTTGCTCTTGCTGCAAATGATTTGAAAGCAAAATTCATAGACCCCAAGAACGAAACGTTAAAGAACGAATTTTACTTCGTGGTTGCCGCACAGGCGCCTCAGACCCAATCCGATCTAAAGAACATCGACGTCAATCAGGTTATGACTTCGATGGCATTATCACTCGAGTCTTTTAGTCGCTTTGGTCATAAAACAGAAAGCCATGGACTACTTTCTTTTTATAAACTCAGTATTGAAGATGGACGAGACATAAAAGACCCTGAGCTTCGTAATTTAATCTAATTACTTGCTAATTTACGCTTCTTAGTTTATCAAATTAAACATCCAGGTGGTTCAGCTCTGAAAATGGAATGGATTCCACAAATCTACTGCGGAGACGACGTCATAGGGTTTGTGTATGTTCTCACTGCTGGCGGGACCATCCTTGCCTTCCTTCCTCCAAAAAAGACGATAAAAGACTCTGATGCTTATTACAGCCTTCAACCAAGCATAAAGATTGCGCTGGAGACTGGATTTATCACTAGTTTCGCAGTGCTTCCAAAAAAGCCCTGGAACCGTCTGCTGATCGGCGATGTGTTGGGAAATATATTTTTGATTGAAGTTCAACACTCGAAGGAGGAAAAAACCAGCAGTGATTTTACAATTATCAGAAGTTATCCGTTTGCTCATACAAAAGCCGTGAAAGAGCTCAGATGGTGCCCAAAGCTCGATGAGGATGAAGAGGAACTTCTTTTTTCTAGTTCTTCCGATGACGGGTCGCTGAAGATCTGGAACTATAACCAATACTTCTCCCCAATCTATACTTTTTCCTCATTGAAAGTATTCCTTGATTGTGATCACTTTAAATGCTGACAAATGTTTCTAGCGAGCGATAAATAGTCATATTTGGGACTTAGGTGGCAAATTCGTCATCGAGAACATGGATTTTGCACCATTTTCTACGAAGGCGCTTGTTTTTGAAAACCTTAGACAGGAAGCAAAACAAAACGCAGAAACAAACGAGCAGCTTACTGGTGTAGAGCAAAGACACATCAGCCATCCTGAAGGCTGTCTGGTAACCTCAGATGTTATTTTCATTCGCTAAATATTGAAACATCATTTTAGAAATGTTCAAACTCCTACTTTAGTAAATATTTTGGGCTGACCGACGCCGCAGGGAATATCTTCCTTTACAAAATCGAAGTAAGAGCATTTTCAGTTGGATAGCAAACAATTTCTTTAATTTTCTAGAGCTTTAGAAAAGCGCTGACCTACGCTTCGAAAAAATCGAAAACCAATAGCTCGGTGCTAGTGCTCACGTCGAGTATCGAAGAAAATTCCGGCGGAAAACTTGTGTTTAAGATTAAATATACCGATTCTGTAAAACAGCTTGAGAAGGAAACTAAAAAGGTAAAACCATGAATCTAATGCCCTTGATCAAAATAATCCCTTTTTGCAGAAAGTGGACGATTACAGGTTAATGACAAACGCGTTCGAGTTACTACCTAACCCGATTCTGCAACAGTCTGAAAAAGAGAATCAAGGTAGACAATTGAAGACAATTGCTCTTTGTGGAAACTATCTCGGAATCGTCAGAATAATTGGCATTTATACTTAAGACACGGCAGGCAAAAGTGATGTTGAATAGATTAAGAGAAAAAATACTCCTCGTTAGTTTACTTTCAGTATTTCCCAAGGTGTATAATTAGCTATAGAGGTGTATAAATTCTCATTGGTCATGTTTATTCAATAACACTGCTTGTTACCGTAGAGCTAATGTGATTTTCACGATTAAATCAAATATTAAATAAATTTTTCGATATAATTTCTGTTTTGTGGTGACACTCACTCACTGCTAGTCTGTAACCCCTAAGGAAATACAATCAATGTTATTGTCGAATCCTATCCAATACAGCTCCGTTAATTTGGATAAACTTTGGCCAGTCTATTCACATAATTCTCGAAAAATAGCCTGTTTCGGTGATACTGTTCTTCACTCTCCAGTTCAGGAACTCTTTCCACCGCTTGCTTTAATTTAGCTCCACCTTTCAGTCGCTTTTGGATTTCAATCAAGACGTTTACCGCTTTATAATGGAATCTCACACATCTCTGTCTCTCTAAGTTCAAAATCACTGCGAAATACTCATGATATCCTATCTTCGGATCTGTTAGCGTCTTCTCGAGCTCATCTTCTGTATATTTGCACGTTTTAAAGAAATCTTCGAACAATTCCTTCATCATATTCAATCCTTTGAGCTCGAGGTCAGGGCTCTTCGGGAGAAACAGATCGTCGACAGAATGAGTTCTGTATTGCCAGTTTACCGCCTTGCAGAAGCTGAGAAGGTCGAGTTCGAACTTCCTCCTTTTGACTTTGAATTTCATAAAGCGCGACATTTTGTAGTATTTAATTTTCTTTAAGAGCCATCCATTAGGACTCAAATATTTCAAGTATGGGATCTTAAAATGAACGTGATCGTATTTATTGAACTCGAGCGTCATCCCGTAACGCATCAGCATCATACGATTCGATAGTCTTCCATAGCAAAAGAACACTTGAGAATCTTTCTCAAATTGGTCTTTCCAAGAAGCCTTCATGATGAAGTGATCGAACTTATCCGTCTTCCATTCTGAATCCTCATCGAATTCATTCGCTGGGAGCTTTTCTTCCTTCTTGGTGCCTCGTTTGATAGTTTCGAACTGTTCGAGTTTAATATCAGTCTCAGATTTTTTCAATACTTCCTTGTAGTATCTCCAAACACTATTTTTGAAGTTTACATTGTTGTATTCGATCTCATCGAGTGCTTGGACCGCGTCTTTCTTTGACATTTTACCTTCATTGAGTTGCTTTTGAATGTTGTCTATCTGATTAATGATTTGGTTCATATACATAACCGTCATCGAATCCACCCAATTTAGTTTTGTTGCGAAAAAGCTCCGGATATTATCCATTTTGTTCGAGACTCCACTTATGTATTCGTCGTCATCGTCATCGTCTTCGTCGTCTTCCTCCTTTTTTTTGAGATTATTAAAGATTTCGATCGCTTTCTTGTAATCCGAGTCTTTATCATACTCGAAATCCGAGTCTTCATCGGGTTCGTTGCTATCATACGTCCCGTCTGAGGTAGCAAAATCGTCCATTTCTTCCTGAGTCAACGTTTTGGGCTCATCGAAATTTTGGTCGTTCGGCTTATTTGGGTTATCCTCCTCATAGCGGAAGTCATAATACACATCGGTGCATTCGTGATTGAAAAGCTCAGCCATTGGTACCATGGTAACGTTTTCGAAGTACTTTCCAAAGCAACGAGTTACAAGATGAATGTAAATCCATTTGATGTTTTCATAAGTAAAAACGTCTTTCTTAAGCACTTCTGGGTGTTTTTCAGCAATCTTCATCAAAATTTGGGCCTCCTTTTCGAAATCAGCGCGGCCTTTTTTTGCTTGTCTGACCAAAGCAGCATCTTCGAGCATTTTGAGTTCTTCATCATTCCAGAATATCGCATAATCTATCTCTTTAGGCAGGTTTTCGATTAAATAGTACCATTTTGAGTCTTTTCCTCGGCCGTGTTCGTAGACGATATATGTCAGCAGCATGCGGTCTTCCCAAGAGCTTGAACGATAAGGCGAATAGTAATCAGGATATTTCTTGAAGATGTCTCTGAGTGGAGAGAACCAGGCATCGCGAGTAGTAAGCAAGAGGTTGCGGGGAATCTCCATGAGGATTTGATCTGAAGGGATTTCTTCTGTTGCATAAACACCAGTGTATTCAAGTCCATTTTTTATTTTGAACCTGCCAATGGCGACTTTGTTCATAACGGCTCCCTGAGACTTAAGATAATTCAAATATTCTTCAAGTTTGGGATCTTTCTCAGGCCTGATGAAGCTTGAATCTTTTTTCCTGAGAGATTTCTTCTTGCGAAGATATTTTCCTACAGTGTACTTATTCTTCTTGCCCGTCTCGGCTTTTGGCTCCATAAAAAGGATTTATTTTAAATTTGTTTATAGAATCTCTGGTGAAAAGATATTAATGAGATTTATGTCTTCTGAGAGTTATTTATTGAATGGCCATTCTAATTCTTCCTTCGCAGACAAATCGCAATGCATCTAATGGGAATGTAGGGTTTTGTGGCTGCTATAATAATAAGGACACAAAGTTTTCTCTTGCAAACATGGTTTTTTAAAATTTATGTTCTGGATGGCTAGAAGATGAGATTTGAGCCGCCCTTTCTTTCGAAATCTTTTGACGTTAAGCATGTGATCTAGCGACGGATGAACTATGACTGATTTTTGGAGAAATAAATGTAAAACTGCGCTCATTGGAGTTCAAGGGCAAGAAAGAAATAAACAAAAAAATATTTGCTTAACAATGCAAAACAGGTTGCAACATCGAATTTATGACGAGGCACTTTTACAATATCTTTTATGAATAAGAGATCAAGGTTATTCTAACGTGCCTTATTAGTGTCTTAGACTTAGAAGTCAGAAATTTTATGGTGAGGCTCCCAAGAAAACAAAAATTTTCAATGTTGATAAATATTTTTCGGAATAATATCTTTTCTGAGAGACCTTTCTAATAGGTGGAAAAGAGACCTTTACCTACTATTCTTCAATGATAAAACGCTGGCTGTTATTTTGGTCCAAAAAGCTCTTTGGGTTGAGCTGTAGCCACCCAAATTGCTGCGCTGGGAAAAATAATTTTAGCCTCTAAGAGGTCTAAGAGGGATAACCTTATGATTTGAGCAAGGCTTCCCAGTATTACACATTATTGGCATATGAAGGAATTTTATGTCAATAAATTTAAGAATACCTTTTATTGTAAATTATAATAAATGTTCTGGTTGTTCTTATACATCTCATTTGAAGCTCTTTTTGTAAGAAATTCTATCTCATCATAATTTGTATTCGATTGGAGAAGCAAGAAGAATAATGTTGTGTTCATTGAAAAAATATTATGTTCTCTATTCCTTAAGACATATAGCCACTTTGGCATAAAAATACAAGAGATTTTTTTGAATTTGAAGAAGCGCTTAGACTGCGTTGAGTAAAAAATCAGTTACTATTTAGAATTGGACACAAATTTTTGATAGTGCTATCTTATCACCAGCACCAGATCAACACATTGATGACTAGGTTGTAAAGGGCCTTGTAAAATGATTTTTTCAACGAGGTAGCATTTCCTTAGATGTTACAAAAAGTTGTTGCACTTACTGACTAAAGAAACTAATTTCTGTTTATTAATCGCAGTGATAACTACAAATAAATTTACCTTTTTACTTGCCTGATTAGCCGCGCTGTCATATAATATTTTCCAAAGTCATTCTTTGAATTCATTGCTTTACTTGACTGATCTAAAGTCCAACCCGCCGATTTCATTGATTTAATCACACTTTTTCGAACAAATATGTTCTAATTCGACAAATTCTAATAATACCTCCTCCAAATGTTGAAAGCAGTAAATTTTTACTTGCCACCAGCATCTGTTCCAACCATCAGTATACCCTCCCTTCTCTCAGCCATCCTATTGAGAATCAAACCAAAATGCAACTCATGTCAGAAAATAATTAGTGATCGACTGGTACGGAAGTAGAAACATAATGAATATACCCTTAAGCTCTCTAGATTCACAACATTTCCCATGAAGAAGTTTTCTTTTTCAATATGACCGAAATTTCATCCCTCTTTTCTAAAGATTTCCGAACATTGCAATGCCAATTTAAATTTTTCAAAATTGCAAATAAGCTCTCAAGAGATAATAATTATTTCCTCAAACCTTTAATCCTATTTCGAAAACACAAACCCAGCCAAAGAGCAATGAACATTCAGCAGAAGGTACTCCAAATGACCTCAAAAAGGAAAGAGAAAGAGAGCCAGAAAGCAGCCCAGGACTCATCAGTTGATCATTACGAAGAAATCCAAAAGAATCTTACCGATGAGCAGAAACGTCTGATTTCGAAGTACTTCCCAAAACTCGTCAACATCATGACTCAGAAGGTAATCCCATCAATGTTTTTCAACCCTCAGCCAAATTTCGCAGGAAGAAGACGTGTACAACCTTTGCAGACGCTACGATTTCAACGAAAAGGTCCTTGATGACTATGTTAATGTCATCGTCATTAAGAGCAAAGAGCACTCAAGTGAATACGGTGCATGGGTAGAAGTCACCTCTCGCATGAAGCATGCTTTCCCTAATAAGGACGAAAAGGCCAAGAAAGCTGCCGCAGAGACCCAAAATAAAGATGAGAAGACCAAAGACAAACAAGGTAATTTCTCTAAGACAACCTTTCACTGAAGCAGCTTTATTAATGTTTATAGAGGAAGCAGAAAATTCAAGACCTTCGAAGCGAGCTACCAGAAAGAGCTATCATGAAGATGATTATTACTACGAAAAAGAAGAAGGAGAAAATTATGGAAACTATCGAAGCAGCAGGAGAAACAAATATCCAAGTGAGAATAAAAGATACAGTCGCTCGCAAGGAAGACCGCATAGAGACGATTACTACTATAATGAGCAAGAAGAAGAGGAAGACTATTCCAGAGGCCAGAGAAATAAGAAGAAAGGCAGAGTAGAAAAAAGAACAGCTAAAAGCCCTGAGCCAAGAGGAAGAGTGGTCGTAGAGTATGTGTTGAAAACTGATTCGAATGTAGAGACAGAACCAGAGAAAAAAAGGGAAAAAGTTAAAGAGAAAAGTCAAGACGCCAAAGCCCAAGAAAATAAAAAGGCTCAGAAAAAGACGAAGAAGCCGGCTAAAGGCGATGTTGTTGTGTATTATGTGAAAAAAGAGGAAACTGAAGAAACATCTCCTCAACAAACAGAAACCCCAGCTCATACCGAAACAAAGCAAGCAGGTCAAGAGAAGACTGGTGGTCAGCAACAACCAGCGACTACGACAAACTATAAGGAGCTATTGAGAGGCAAGGGTGAAGAAACAGCCCATAAAAATCAGCAGCAACATCATCATCAAGATAAGAAGCTGGAGAAAGAATTAGAAAAAATGGAAAAGGAAAGACAAGCAGAAAAGGAGCGTCTTGAAAAACTAGAACGTGAGGTTCAGGCAGAACGAGATCGAATTGAAAAGTTGGAGAAACAAAGCCAAGCCGACAAAGACCGTTTGGAGAAAGAAAGACAATTAGAACTGGAAAGAGAAAAGGAAAAATATCAAGCTGAGCTGGCTCGTATCGAACAAGCGACTAAAAAGCAGGATAAAAGAAAGAACTTCGAAGTACAGCAAATATCGCATTATGTTCCCAAAAATGTGGGCCAGACCCAAGTCACAAGCTCCCCAACCAAAATTGAAACAACCACTCATAACATTAAACCCGAACAGTATATTATCCCTCATTGATTGATTGTGAATAACTTATTTTTCAAAAAGAACACAGCCAATCCAAACTCAACAGCCACAACAGCAACAGCAGCAACCAATCTACATTCAGTCTGGCTTACAAACTCAATTCCCACAACAACAGCCAACAACACAGCAACAGCAAATCCCTCAACAGCAACCAGTTTTTATGCAGCCAAACTTCCCATTCATGACACCCTATTTCCCTTACTTCCCTCAAATGCAAACGCCAACGGAAACAAAGGACATGCCAACAATGATGTCACCAATGCAAATGCCATTCATTGTCATCCCTCAACCCAATGGAACTTCGATCATCCAACCGCTCTACACCATGGTAATTAAATCTTTCTATCCTCACAATGAAAAATTTTTTCGCGTAGCCCAATATGACACAGCCAACGACAACGACTATCCCTCCAAATGTTTCAACGACAGCCACTTCTAGTAATATTAGTAGCCAAACTCAGCCACAAAAACCGATTCATCAATTTACTCCAATGAATCCGCTCTACGGAAACCCTACTGACGATTCCAATATTACAAAGTCCAGGTCCATGCCAGCAACACAACCACAAAACTCATTTTTCAACGTCGGTGACAAAACTCTAGAAAACGTAATGAGCTACTTACCGACAACCTAAAATCTAATCTATTGTGAATAGAACTCGTTAAAGAACACACAGAATCTGTTTAACCAGGGCTACTTTTCAATGAATTTAAATCAACCAGGCACTTATGGTAAAATATTTTAATGAAACTTGCTGGACCTTTTTTTGTAGCGGATCCTAGAATAAACTTTTTCAAGTCGAACGATCCAAGTGTAAGAGTACTGTTTTTTTTCATTGAGCTAATGAAATTTTGTTTAGAATAAAACTCAGTAGAACCAACCGCGAAGAGTCTTCTCCATTGTAGAATAGTATAATGAAAAGTAATGAAGTTATTATTGCATTTGAGGATGATGACGAATTGCATGTTTAAGCTGTTCTAGAAAATAAATTGAATTATAATATTCTTAGTTTCTCTTATCTAAATGATTTTGGTAAGATTACGACCGATCGAGTGACCCAGTTCCACTTTATAAAGAAAACTGTGTTTTATTATCATCAATAGCGCTAAGTTATGATGAATCTATGATTCTTTGGAAAAATATCATTTTATGCACAAGTCATTGATATATTGAAAAAAGCATAATAAAATCACGAGAACTTCATTCACAAGTTCAGTAAATCCCTTGGGAATATCATGTAATTTGCTAAAGGCGGGAATAAATCTGGTTATTGATGAGAGTAAGTCTTGCTTTTCGAAAATTGAGGTGTGGAGGGGTAAAACGGATCAGGAGTTGGGAGATCAAGTTTGTTCTCCCCAAAAAGCAATAGTGCAGGGTTTTTTAAATTGATTTTTGTTTGAGAGCCTGTTAAAGAGGAAACATCAGGAGTCGTACTATCTAATTTGCTTCCGAAAGTCAGTAGGATTGAATTCTCAACTTGTTTGGCATGTTTGTTTGATTTAGACCTGCGCCCTGATTTTGACTTTATCACTGCAAAGAAACTCGAATTCTCATCCAAAAACCGATTCACTCCTTGCGAATGTGAATTTTCGTCCACATTCTCAAAACCATCATCATCACCTTCATCAGGATCATTCGCAGAGCCTTCAATGGCTTTGCCTGGACTACTGATCGATCTGGTCGTGTTCTTTGATATAAATTCTTTAGTTTTGTCATTCGTTCCTTTTTTCCTTAACATATCCCCTTGGCCTCTCTGCTCATGAGAATTTTTTCTGGAAGTAATGGATTCTTTCGAAGTTTCCAGGAGTTTCGAACAATACTGCGAGTACTTCAAAGCAACAGGTCGAAAGTCTTCTTCCTTTGCTAGTTGCAGAAGGAAAGGAGTTAAATTATTTAGCTCTTGGTCGTTGGGGTCGCCAGTAAATCCTTTAATCAGTAACAAATTGTTCGGTTGAAGCTCACGGTGTATCAGCGAATCCTGTGTTGGTAGCTTAATGAGAACTCAAAATGAGCTATATTACGTCTAATAAAAGAATGTCTTTCATATGCACCCCAAAAATAGAAATATTCTTCAACACTTTCCCGTTTCCTGCTGGTTTGCAATGGCTACGGTACAAGGCCGCTTCAATATATTTTTTTATATTGGCGGTCTTTATCAAAATTTCTGCAAACTATTAATGACGGGAATTATTTTGAAAAGCTCAAATATTTCTACCTCCTTCGTTGCAGTGGTATACACGACGAGGGTATACATTGCAGCCATTGCTTCAAGAAACCGCTCTAAGCCTGGTCTGGGCGAGATATAGAAATATTCAGCCAGATCGTTTTCCTGAACCTGCGCAAAATCAAATTGAGTAATTGGAGTTAGGGTTCAATATACTTCGACCATTATTGCACTGGAATTTTGAATATTTTTTTGGCAGTGTAGAAGCGTCTCATCAAGGCCTAACACCAGAACTTTGTGCTATCATTTGGGAGAAACAAAGAGGGATGGGTGAAATGTAGTAATGAATGAGCTTACTTTTGTTCGCTTTGCAAGAATGCTGGATGCCAGCGGTGGGGTATCCCAAGGAGTTGTGTGCTCAGATGTTCGTTTCTTCAGCCCAGGAGAATGGAGAGAATCGTCAGCACTCTTGCTGGTGCAAGTCTTCTTAAGGACCTTTTTGTGCATTTAAAATTATTGATATAATGGGTTTATCGTTTTTCAGGAAATTTATTAACAGGTTCCAAAATGATTAATAAGGCGCCGTGTTGTACCCTGAAATAATTGTGCATTTTCGTGCCAGTCCTAAGTGATATGAAGTAAAATCATGATGCAATGAGTTTAGGAATGAAAGAAATAGCCTGAGTGTTTTATTTCCTTGTGTTTTGACGAGACAATTATTGTGGGATGCAAAGGGATGTATCATTCGAAGAAGCTGGAACTGGCATGAACATAGATGCGATTCATCCATTGTATGAGTAAACCTCCCATTTTTTTTTATCTTCAGCAACAATCCATCTAACGAAAGGAAAATGCAACTTAATATATAAAATCAATTGAGATACAATCTTCAGATAGAAATTTTTCAGAGTCTGACCACTGAAAACTTTATTTTTTCCTCTGAAAGTTCAAACTTAATTTGTAAATAATTTTCCTACCATATATTTTGGTTCTCTCAATCATTATAGTTAGATAATCTTCCCAAGAAAACTAGGGGCTCTTGACTTGCGACAAAAACTAGTCTAATTCCTCACACAGTAATAGAGTTTTTATGGAGAATCATGACTGTTATTATCTCCTTTCAAAACTGTAAGAAAGAGAGTACATGCACTTGATTATATTTCAATATATCAATCTGATCTGCACTTATTCAATGATTATCATGATAAAATCCAAGTCATCTTAGCCCAGGCTCGTCCGAACAAAACAATGCCATTTTGCGATGGCCCCAACATAACTTTTCATAGGAAAATTTTGAATAAAGAATAATTTTTCCCTCAATTAATCGCAAAATGTGTAGATCCTTGCGTGTTAATATTTTTTATTGTTTTGGACGCTGAATAAATGAAAACAACTCTGTCTAAACTACGGCACTCTACCAAGTACAGTTTCTTCGTTTTCTGCTTCTTGCTCCTGGCAGAAGTAAAATTAAACTCATCACATCCAGGCACTCCATCTTTCTTTTTAGGTATTGGCTTCAAAATCTCCCGCAGCTTCATCCAATCTACCAAAAAAACAAAATTCCACAAAAATTGATCCTAAAATGTCTGCGTGGTCTGCTCTTGTTGCAGCCTTGAGTTCCATCATAGTCTCAGAGCTCGGAGACAAGGTAACAGGCAGCTTCTTTAAAATATTTTGCTAAGTGTCTCGAAAAAATCAGACATTTTTTATCGCAGCGATCATGGCCATGCGCTACAACCGTATCGCAGTCTTCATAGGAGCGGCTTTTGCATTGGTACTTATGACAGGAATATCCACAGCATTTGGTACTTGTGCTTTTGATCCTACATAGTATATTTATATCTCGATGTCAGGTTGGGTGTTCCCTGCGTTACTTCCTCCTCAATTCACTCAAATCGCAGTGACTGTGCTCTTTTTCTGTTTCGGAGGGAAGCTGCTATATGACGTTTTTTATGACGACGGAAAAGTGAAAATTTTTGGAGAATAACTCGTTCTTATTGGCTCTGAATAGGAGAAAGAAGAAGCTGCTCAAGTCCAAGCTCAACTCGATGAAGTTCACTCGATGCTCGTGATGCAGAAAAAGCAACAAGCTGCTAACGCAGCTAAGAAGGAAAACCCAGAAACAGAGCTTGGGAATCCTCAGGCAGACCCAGAAATGCAGATTGAATTCAAAGAAGATCCTGAAAACCCTTGTTACAGTATTTATCAATGCTGAGATAATGGGAATAAATATTATTTTCAATATGATAGAAGGGAAGAAAATAATTACCAGCCAGATTGGTGTTGTTTTTATTTTTTGGCAAGCGCTTACGTTGACCTTCCTCGGAGAGTGGGGTGATAGATCGCAGGTTACAACTATTGCGCTTGCTTCACAGAGCAGCGCGGTAGCTGTATTCATTGGAGCGTCTTTGGTAAGAAATTGATTCGCTTGGGAATCCTGAAAATGAATTGCTTAGGGTCATGCCTGTTGTACAGCGATTGCGGTTATCGGAGGAAAATACCTTGCGAAGAGCATATCTGAAAGGTACGTGAATATATGTGGAGGGGTTCTGTTTTTACTTTTTGCAATACATAATATAATTTATTTTTGAATGTGTAAACAGCATGTAAGCAACATGCGTTAGAAAAATAGGATAATATGTTCGAGTTCGATACTATAGAAATTCATCCCAATTTTCTAACTTATGTTGGTTATATAGAGTCTCAATTTTGAGCCAACAATTTCTCGCAGGATTCTTTAGTTAACTAAAGCGTTTGATATTGAAAATTTTGATGGATTGTATTTTTCAGCTCTCACAAGTATTTTTTCCTTTTTATATGAATGGTTTCTAAAGTTGAAATATTTTCTATCATAGCAGCATTCAAAGAAACTCGAAAAAATTTGCACTAAAACGAACTTTAGGTGAGCTGAAAAAGTCCATCTTGGCAAAATAATACCAAAGAACAACACAATTTGTTCTTAACTGAAAAAAGGATTTTATTACGATGATAATTTAGTAATAGATTTTCAATAATTAAGATTGAATGAGATGAATTCATTTATCATACATTCCAAAAAGATCTGGCACTTGAAATGGGCATAATTCTCGGCGCTGATCTATGGCGAGTTAGAGGCTTTTGTCCGATAGATTGTGTAAAATCAGCATCCGTAGGCTTTCTCGGATTTTTCAACCGGAAGCCCGACATGCTGCCTCGGAATTGCGAGAGCGTGCTGTTTAGACTCTTTTCTGGCCCGTTTCCCCCTCGATACCATCCACTCATTGTCCTTCCGTTCCCCTGTGCTGTCATATCCTTCCAAACTTCATTAGGTTTCTTAGACCTCGTCACCACAGAAAATCTTGTATTTTGAAAATTCTCATTTTCGGATTTCATCGTGTTTTCCATCGATGCCAACCTACTACTCCTCAGTAGAAGCGTATGCGAATCTTTTTCCCCGATCAACTCTGCTAACAAATCGAGATTTGTATTATAATTGACTGCATGGCTCGTGTTGTTAGAATCTCTCATCTCTACCTTCTGAAAAGCGTCCCTTGGTGATTTTTGTGGGGTGTCAATCTTCGAATCAGGTAAATCTAACTTCGAACTGAGTCTTCTTGATACATTCTTGATTTCCCTGACGTTTGCACTACCTAAATCCAGCATGGTACCGGCCTTTTTGCCAGTCCTTATATTACGCCGGATATTCTCCTCCTCCCTATTCATATCTAACTCGCCTAAGACCTTTTCCATTCCGAGGGACTTGAAATACTCCTGATAGGAATTATGCTTCTGCGCCAATTCTTCAATGATTTTATGTCGATGCGATTCATGCTGTATTACAGAATCCCGATACTCTTGAAAGTTTACTTGCTTATCCAATTCTCCATCTTCATTTTTTCTCATGATAAACTTGATCGGAGGTTTAGTTTTCTCAAAATTCCTTTTCTCTTTGTCGTTGATGACGACTTGACATTTGAATGATACACCTGCAACAGGCACAAATGCCTCCGGTAGCACCACATATTTATGAGGATCATACATAGTTTCCATTAATTTTTTATCTTTTCTTTCATAGTGTCTTAGGACTCTTGCTATTGGATCTTCTACAATTCCCGTAATTAAGCCTCTTGGCTCTGTGCCATTCACACTGGTCGGCACGCTTTTTTGAGTGAGCTCAGATTTATTTTGGAGCAGTGGTGATGACTCGGTCCTTATGCTCTTTCGACTCTTTCTTCTTGTTCGGGGCTTATCAGTGTCCACGAATTTCGAGACGACTTCAAGCACAGTGTTGCGCTTAACAGGGTTTTTTACCTTAAGGATGCCCCCGTTGTAATCGTAAGTATATTTGCCATATCTTCCGAGGGATGAGACTGTGGTGCGAGCTTTTTTGGCAGCTAACTCAGCCGCTTCTTCCGCAATTTTCTGCTCTCTTTCCTTTTTCTTTTTATCTTTGAGTTTTTCTAGATGAATTTGTCTGTACACATTGTCCAGATGTTCATTTTCTGCGCCTTCAGTGGAAAGAGTTTCGCAAGCGAGGTTAAACGGTTTCAAGTCTGTCATTGATTATCTTGATTTATTAAAATTAAAGTAACTACAATCAAGTCCAACAGACTTTGGAACGAACAGAATGATTATGATAAAATCAATGATTTTTCAAATACAGTATTCAACTATATTATCTCAAGCGATAATGATTTTGAGTTTTAACGAGTGGCCATCATCTTCCTCCTTGTGCTTCTCTCAGAAATTATGTGGATTAGAGTGTGACTTGAAATATCTTTATTGGAGAATAACCTTTTAAAAAAAAAAACGATACTGTGTGCACCCTACTTTTTACCAATTACAACGAAAAAACTAATGAGTTACAGATAAGAAATTTCTATTTTCTCAGCAAATCCAATTATGCTTTTTACAATGCAAAAAAACTCGCCTGACATGTTACTTCAAACTAAAACAAAAATGCATTCATCACTTCACTCTAATTGAAATATGATTAATGGTTACAATATCTCAGAGAATTATATAAGTTGCTTTCCCCAAATCCTTGAGTGATGGCAGAAAATTACTAGAAATTCCACTCACAATACGCTCTTTGATTTACAACCACCTCCAAAATTGCAAAGATCTTTTTTTGGGACCCCTCCATTAGAGAGGAGTGAAAACATCCACATAATTGTGGTACTATATACTATGCTTAATGGAGTGTGTAAAAATAGCAAGCTGGCCAAAAGAATGAATGGAATGAAGAGACTTCTACTACTTTTTTATACTATTTGAAAGAAGTAGGGTTAAGAACAATAATCCTCTGTATTTCTTGTTTAAGACAAAACAATGTAGTTTCAATTCCGAGTCATTCAATTTGTGTAATAAGAGACAAATACAATGTGAATGAATTGCAGCAACAAAATAACTTTTCAATTAGCAAAGACAGTCTCTTAAGATTCTGATTTATATTTTAAGGGCTAACATGATGAACATTCAAATGCATCTATTGAAGATAACAGGCAAATCAATCTCGAATTCTTCAATCTATTGATTTAATTAGAGCTCGATTCTGCGTGTGGCTTCTTTCCAAGCGATTTTCTGATGACGCTTGAGGTCTTCATTCTGAAGCTCTGAATTTCAGGTCCAAATAATGCTTCGATAATTTCAGCTGCTGGGTATCCAATGCAAACTAGCAAATTGGTTAGCTCATGCCTTTCAACTTAATTTTACTCAGCCAAACAGTGTAGAAATCGCCAAGGTGATTGGAAACCTTCCAAATAGCGTAGACACTAAGGACAAACTAATAATGTGAAATCTATTAGAACATTCTCAAAGAGGGGTATTTCCTACTCCAGCAGTAAAGGCAGGATTCACCAAGAGGACGGCCTTTCGGACGTATTCAAAGAAACTGTTCAAGTATGTGTACAAATCCTCGTAGAATTCGACGAAATGATGATCCTTTAGAATGAAAGTGCCTTTGTTTCTGCAAAAAATTAATAAGGAGAGTTGTGAGTGTCGTGATTTACTCTGGTTGAGGGCGGACATGATTGTAGACAACACCGGCAATGGTTCCAAGCAAGCCGACCACTGAAAGAAGTGTCAGAAAGTTGAGTCCGAAGACAGTAATAGCGGTGAAAATGGCCGTTGCGATTCCAATGGTGATAAGGTGGCGAATTATCACTGGTTTGCTTTTCTCAAATTTTTCTTGAAGAGAGGTGCTCATAAATGTTTTTCTTTTCTTTGAATCTTTTCCTTCTTTAGAATTCCGATTATTTATTTTACGTTCGCTTAATGCGTTTTCACGAACACTTTTAGGAAGTTAATCGCATCATGTAAATTATTACTCGATCAACAAAAACACGTGGTTTTTCAGCTCTGAAAATGTTGAAAAAATTCCATATCAGTTTGAACGCATTTCGGCAAACAAAACAAACTCTCGCACTATGAGAAAGATGATTTCATAAAGGTTTTCTTTTTTGATGATTTAATCACAAGCTACTCCTATGAGAATTATATTTCTAAATTTCTCTTTGGTTGATTAAATAAAAACATTAGCTAGCGAGATTGTTATAGGTCAACCGTGACGAATCTTCGCGTTTTTACATTCTGAAAACTCCGTGTTTAGTTGGTTCGATATCTTTATTCAGAGAAACGAGTAAGCTCAAACCTAAAAGTATCTCAGTAAGCAAAAATATCACATGGGCAATTTTTATACCAAGGACTTTGCGTGTTTCTGAAGGCAAAATAATGCCGTCATCCCAAAGGCGGGCTGATGAGTAGTAGCAGCTGGCCTCTTTATCGTATTTGGCTTTGATTTTCTTCTTCATTTCTTCCTCTTCAGCCTCCGAGAAATGGCCTCCGCTCTTCAGGATGCTTTCTTTTCTGACCTGAGTAAGTACTCCTGCAGCCTGCTCACCACCCATAACACTGATCTTTCCTGTTGGCCACATGTAGAGGAAGCGAGGTCCATATGCTCGACCGCACATACCGTAGTTTCCTAGCATAATTGTAAGAAAATTGAATTCTCCACAGAACTACCTGCTCCGTAGCTTCCTCCGAAAATAAGAGTGAACTTTGGAACATTTGCTGTAGCCACAGCGTTGACCATTTTAGCTCCGTGCTTTGCGATACCTTCGTGTTCGTATTTCTTTCCGACCATGAAACCGGTGATATTCTGAAGGAAAAACAGTGGGATGTTTCTCTACAATTGATAAATTAGGCTATATTGTTTCTCTCTAATTGCTTACCTGGCTACATAATTCGATGAAATGAGCACCCTTAAGAGCAGCTTCACTGAACAAGACACCGTTGTTAGCGATAACTCCGACCTCCTTGCCATATAGTCTTGCGAATCCAGTCACAAGAGTGGTTCCATATTCTTTTTTAAACTCGGAGAATCTTTTTTGCAATGATAAATAAAGCCATTAAGTCTATTTATTTGCTGACCTGCTGCCATCGAAGATTCTTGCGATAATCAATCTCGAATCGACGGCTGTTCTCAGTCCAGGGTCGATAATAGCGTTCAATTCCTCAGGATCAAAGATTGGCTCTTCGTAGTCAGCAGTAAGATTGATGCTGCTTTTTCCTTTGAAATTGAGCTAATAGATTGTACTTGTTAGTGCCTATTGATTCGCTCGAAAATTTACATTTCCAATGATATCTCTTGTGATCATGAGCGCCTCGAGCTCGCTGTGAGCGTAATGGTCAGAAAGACCTGAGATCTTGCAATGAACGTCTGCTCCTCCTGTTTTTTGGTTGAGTTATTTCAAATTACTCGATAGAAATTTACCGAGATTTTCAGCACTAATGATTTCTCCTGTCGCAGCTTTCACAAGAGGTGGTCCTCCTAGGAAAATGGTTCCGTTGCCTTTAACAATAACGTTTTCATCTGACATTGCAGGAACGTAGGCTCCTCCTGCTGTACACGAACCCAACACAGCAGAAATCTTAAGAAAATTGATTTTGAGTCCATCAATCTAAATTACCTGAGGGATTCCTTGAGAAGAGAGAGTAGCTTGGTTATAGAAAATTCTTCCAAAATGCTCTTTGTCTGGGAAGACGTCATCTTGTCTTGGCAAGTTGGCACCACCGGAATCCACCAAATAAATGCAAGGAAGGCCGTTCTCCCTGGCAATTTCTTGGGCTCTAATATGCTTTTTCACAGTAATTGGGTAATAAGTTCCTCCTTTAACCGTTGGGTCGTTTGCTACAATCATACAGAACTGGCCTCTGACAACTCCAATACCCGTAATGATGCCTCCAGCAGGGACATCATCTTGTCCGTAGAGACCATACCCAGCGAGTTGAGACAATTCCAAGAAAGGAGAGCCAGGATCAAGGAGTTTATTAACACGCTCTCTTACTGGGAGTTTTTTTCTTTCTACAAGCTTCTGTCTAGCTTTTGGGTCTCCTCCTTCTAGGACTTTATTTGAGATCCCCTGGAATTCCTCGATAATCTTCTTGGTGTTGAAATAGATGCCGCTGTATGGATCGCTATTAAGGTCGATCTTGGCATCCAAGACAGGGTAGTCGTAATCGCTGACTCTGAGACTGAAAGAGCACTGGCTTTGGGTCCAAACGCTCTTGAATAGCTTGCTAGTGCGAGATATCTTTGATAGCATTCTCCTAAATTGAGATCCTCTATATCCGAATTGGATTCGTGGCTTTAATTTGAGGTGATACTCTCGATATCGCTTATTTATCCAATTTAAAGTCTAATTAAAACACTGCTTTGTGAGTGAGGAAATTCTAACAAACTTTTCCACTTTATCCACGGAGATTTCTAATACGCACCAAGAAACCTTCGCTAATTAAGCAAGGCTTCAAGAATCCCAAGCAACCAGAGAAAAAGAGTTACACTTTATATCAATTCGGCTGTCTGAATACTCTCGTTCCTAAGCTCGACAACCATTGTCTATACTTATAAACTTCAAAAATTTCATGATTTGAAATACATCCGAGAATTGGATGCAACAGATATAGCTAATTCAATTTGAAGACCCTTACTTTACGAATATGAAATTTTAACTCAAAGATTAAAAATACACGATTAACGAAAGCTTGCCTTTTTACTCAAAAAGTAATTCCATCACCGGGCGTCTTAACCGCTATAATTAGAAAATTAAGATCAGAGTTTTAATCAAAAGTGTTACAGATTGGAAGCAGCCACAGCAACATATTACTGCCGAAAACATTCTTGAAATTTTGGTATTTTCCTTTGTCGTATCTTTCAATGCGCTTTCCTTCGCAATACTCGAGTGTGGTTCTCCCGTTTAAGAGAATCCTATAAGAATAAAAATGGTAATAAGCAGCGAACAGCAAGAAAATATAGTACCAAAAGTGAAAACTACAAAATAGAGAGACTACGACGAGTAGACCTCCACTTAGGAGGTATACCAATAGGACCAAATAAAGCTTGATCGTCGAAACCTGTTCAGATATAGTAAGATAAATTAAATAAAGATTTATTTACTTCTGAATTTAGTAAGACGTCATATACCATTTCAGTGTATGTGACAAATATGAATAGGAGCGAGAAGCCTATATTACACAGAGTATCTCAGAGATGGGAAGATGAAGAAGACTCAGTTACCTGCATGAATGATTAAATTCATGAAGAATTTGTAGTTGTTGAATCCGACGCAGTTAGATATCCACGGACAATGATGATCCATCTTCAGCACGCACTTTCCACATTGGCGACAGTGATGTGTTCTTTCAGGCTTAAATTTCACGCAGTGACTGCAAAAGCGTTTGTTTCCTCGCTTCAGAGCGGTAAGCATAGCCATTTTTAAGTCTCTCGCCGCTGAGTCTTTATCTGCTTGTGTTCCAGCCTCTACGTCAAGGCTTGATGTCGCAGGAGTAGAAGGCGTATTGAGATTTGCTGTCGTCTTTTGATTCGGAGGTCGCCAAACGATTGAACTTCCTTGACCTTGTCCTTGTTGGGTCTCTTGAGGATTTTCTATTGAAGACGCCTGATACTCAGAGCTCTCAGTTGAAACCGACACATGGTCTACAAAGCGAGCTTAATCAAGCGGAAATTTGTTAACTTACCAGGAATGTTGTCAGTAGGAACTTCAAGCAGCTTTTGCTTGGCAAGCTGATTGCGAATATTTGCTAAAACTTGCTTTTCATTTGCAACGGCTTGACTCAATTCCTGTGCGACTTTGTCATTCCATTCCTATATAGCCAAGAGTTAACACATACAAATCTTCAGCAAATTTTTTGTTTACTTGAGGAACTTCACCTGGGCTGCTAAAACTTGCCCGGAATAGAGAAATCAGAAAAAGTAGCAGAGATATATGCAATATTGTGGCATATATGTACCCTTTAGTCTTTGATTCGCTACCGTCAACGAAATTTAGTTTTCCAGTGACCAGCTCAGTAAATGCAGTGATTTTGTTTAGGGCGAGAAAGGATGAAGTGCTTTCTGTAGTACTGGTATTTTCTGAATCGTATTGATAGCTGCCCGAGGCTAATGGTAAGAGGAATGTCTATAAATAAGGGTGTTTTCGGTCGAGATAATTGGGAGAAGTTTACGTTGAAGTAAACCAAGTAGATAAGAGCGATTAGCGATAAAAGAACAGTCATTGGGAGATATGCCAGTATTGCTGGCAAGTATCGGCTGTTCTCTTTAAACTTCAAGGGCATGAGAGATGGAACGAAAGTATTTTTGTAATTAATTTTCGTAGCCGATTTCACTTTGAATGAAAAGTTAAGAAACGGATATTAAAAAATTTATTTAGAAACGATTATCAAAGGGTTTAAACCTGTTTTTCTCTCGCCTTCGTCTTGAGATCAAAGCGAAGAGTCATTTTTCAGAGGGAGTTGATCGCGTTTTAGTTCATTATGATGAGAATTTTGAAAAAAATTCTGTCATTATCCTGCTTGTCATAAAAATTGGAAAATTGAAAAAACGGATGAAAAATGATTTCCCAACCGAAGAATACCTCAAAACAGATAACCTACAGGGAGAGAGATATTAAATATGTGTATAGAATGTCATGATGACTCGAGTATCAACAACTGTATTTGTGCAGACCTTTGCATCACTGACACGTATGAATATCAATGAAAAATCCATTTTGTAAGGTGAGTGGAAAACTCAAAGAGGGAAAAAGAATTCCTAGTCTTTCGGGCTTGACTCTTCTTTTTTTCAGAGCTATTCAATGCGGGCAAACTCTGTTGTAGAAATATTAATGGCTGGACTCTAATTCTAACCAGCAAAAGCGATATAGACATTAATTGAATTTTTCTAAATATTTTAAGTATGCAAGACATTCTAGAATTTCTCCTCCTGCCTGGCGATTTTCATTGTAGAGTAAATCCAAAACATCCTAATTTAAAGCTTTCGATAATTTTGTATGGCGAAGTGGTAAGCTGAAATCAACACTACTTTTTTCTTCAGAGGTAATAATTATCTTCTCTGGAGAATTGAATATTTATTTAGGAAAGAAGCAATTAGTGTCATAAATTCAGTAACCATAAGAAACTTCGAACTTTCTGGAGGGCCGACAAATTATGCTCAACAACACAGGCACGTTGGCTTCGGGGGGACTCATGCCAATATTTCCGAAATTTAAGAAAGAGCTTTTCGTTCGATGCCTAAAATCCAGATCAATAGTGTGGAGGCTTTAAGTGAAGTGTATGTCTACTTTTCGAATTGAGAACTATAAATTGAGACATATCCCATAACAAGCAAAATTCAAGAGAAAGAAGGCTAGAAGACTGGGAAAACCTTAGAATTTTTCGAAATATTTCCAGACGAACCTATCTTTTTACTTCCGCTTAGAATCTCTCGAAAATATGAGTGACCTCAGAATCCTGAAAACAGTGTTCGAAAGCAATTCAGCTTTTTCTAATTATTCTAGAAATCAATTACTCAAATACCAGCCACAAAGACACAAAATTTTCGAGGTTAAGCCCAAGTATTATTCAATGAGTGTCAATCTATGAGTTGTAAACTCATAGATTCAGGCATGCGAAGTAAATATGTCGATTTCATTCTATTTAAACCTTTCTATTAAAGATTTGCTCATCATTTGTACAGAATTTTGAATAAGGAGCTTGGAGTTCGAATTATCCTTCCGACATAACCCGAAGTACGAAATACCCTGAGAGGCATCTCCTCTTCTATGAACTTAAGATGCAATTCGTATGATATAATTAGGTTTGCTAGTCTAATCGTTTGCTATTTATCCAGTTTCTTTCCGAAATGAATAACATTATTGTTAGAAATTTAGAACCGAGCACTGATATTACAACCTCGAATTTGTATATTTAAGGCTGCTCCTTTGAAATGGAAAATTCCTCATTGAATTCAAATAGTAGGCTCAAGGGGTCAGATCAATAGGCAAACTGTCCAAATAACCAGAATGAGTGCTCAGATGTGTTTTGGGTCTTAATGAAGACCTTTTTTTCTGAAAAAACAAGAAAAAAGCTTTCAATTTTAGGTTTCTTTCTCGAAATTTCTCATTGAATACGAATTTTTTCTTTATAAACCTCCGTGTTTTCTATTCTCTAGCATCGGAAGAATGCTTATCCAGAAAGTTCTAATGAAGAAAAAAATAATATAGAAATTTTCGGAATCGTATGTAATATAATCAAAAACAAATGAACTCCTTTAGACGGGAGGCTAAAATCAAAGCAAAGTCAGATTTTCTAGACTTGGGCCCCTTTTTGCTCAAGCAGAAGCGAAGATTGTGGTTTAGGAGGAGACTTGTTTACCGACTTGATTTTCTAACTGGAATACACGTTATTAATTTCTCTCAGAAATTTTTGGATTCCTCGCATCTGATTGGCTGATGTACCGATTTAAGGTTCCGCGATCTGGAGTGAAAATTAATAATCAATATTTTAATCGCGTTCTAAAAAGAACATTTGTCGTTCTTCTAAAACACACAGTATATGGTAAACTTCACTGTCGAACAGATTCGAGAGATTATGGACAAGCCTGCTAACATCAGGAACATGTCTGTCATCGCTCACGTCGACCACGGTAAATCCACTCTCTCGGATTCTTTGGTTGCTAAGGCAGGTATCATTGCAAGCAAAATGGCTGGTGACGCCAGATACACAGATACTCGTGAAGACGAAAAAGAAAGAGGTATCACCATCAAGTCCACAGGTGTCTCCATGTACTACGAGTACGACATCTATGACAATGGCAAGCTTGAGCCTTACCTTATCAATCTTATCGATTC